>Ga0181554_1000166_pt1 | contig 64727 bp, 63 predicted proteins | sample 011ome_16_FD_145602 | JGI IMG/M metagenome (GOLD analysis project Ga0181554, IMG submission 145602) | Coastal salt marsh microbial communities from the Groves Creek Marsh, Skidaway Island, Georgia - 011503CT metaG (spades assembly) | ecosystem: Environmental > Aquatic > Marine > Intertidal zone... | reverse complement strand
GATGCTATGACCGCGTAGCTCAGCGACGGCAACAACAAAAACAGGTGTCACGGCACGCCCAGCACTTGTCATCAGTGGTGGGCGCAGAGGGACTCGAACCCCCGACATCTTCCTTGTAAGGGAAGCGCTCTAGCCAACTGAGCTATGCGCCCGATTGTTGCAGGCTATCGGCCATGACAGCGAGGCTTGGCTGGCATGCGCGAACAGCGTCAATCCTCATCGGCATCAACCACTCGGTGGGCCATCACCACGAACTCGCCAACCTGCGACGCCGTCACCGGCACCCGTTCGAACACGACCACGCACGAACCCCCTGCCGGCAGAACCAAGCCGGCTGGGAGTACCGCATCAATCTCAGGCATGACGCGTCCCGACATGTCCACCGCAACCGATTCCTGATTGACAAGAGTGGCCTGCAACACCTGCCCGGCATCGTCGGTGACGACCTCGTTAACGCTGACCGCAGGTGAAACAGGCTGCGGATCGGGAAGCCTCGAGTTCTCCCCGAGATACATCTCACGCTTGGGCTCAATGAAATACCGGGTCATCAACTCTTGCGCGCGGCCCATGCTCTGCTGCTCCCCATACACCGACCAGCGTGCACGATCATCAGCTGCGTCATCACCCATCACATCGAGCAGTTCAGCGAGTCGCTGCTCCAGCACCCCGGGTGCCAGATACACCTCGGCCAGTTCCCTCGTTCGACGATCAACAAGTGACCGGAACATCTCGTTACGCAACAGTGCACGCGCAAGCCGATTGCCATCGGGATAATCCAGATACGGCCACGCCGTGATCGTGTCGCAGCGGGCGTTACAGGGGCTGGCGTAGTACCGACCGAACGTCAAATCGAAATCAATCGGAATGAGCCGCCACCGACCATCTTGAGGGTCAAACGCCACGAAATAGTTCTTGTGCTGCCACTCGCTGTGCTGAACGATCCTCATTGCCGCGAGGCTGTTCACCACCTGCGGCACATCAATATTGGCAAACACCCACTCTTCCAGCTCATGGTCTTGCAAGGTGTCAAGCGTGTCGATCAACGAGCGAAGAAGCTCATCGTTGTCATCTCTCCAGCCCTTCGTGATCCGCTCGTAATGCCGGGCAAACGTATCGGCATCGAGATCAAGGTCGCGAGAGCGCAGAAAACTCAACATCTCTGCTTTCCAGACATACACCTCATCGCTGAACCCCATGAGGTCACGCCAATCACCATCAGGTGATTCGCCATACATGTAAAGCCCAAAGAACTCGTTGTTGACCTCAACCCTCATCGGCAGAACCTGCTGCGACAAGCCGCCCGCCATTTCTTGCATGTCCGACACCAAGATCTCGCGGGAAAACGACTTGTCGGTGGCCGCGGGCAGCAGATCAAACTGATCGACCGGTGCCCGGAGCAGACCGCCAGCTTCCCAGTGCTGCCCGGCAGGCAGCATCACCTTCCACTTTTTCTTCGTGTTCGACCGCGCCTGATTCCCCTTAATTCGAATGAGCGAGTTGTCGATGATCTCGCCATCAAAAGCGAGCACCACCGGATAACCCTCGTTTCCATGCAGGCGCGTATTCCGCCGCGCTTCCTGCCACACCTCGTCCTCGGCGAACAGTTGCAACCGTGGAAGCGCAGTCGCATCGGCATCAAGATCAGCCACGACCGTGCCGCCATACACCTGGCCATCGCCCAACCGTGGCCACCGAGCAAGCTCCTCCCCCGCAGCGACCCCAACGAACCGGAACCGGATGAGCGCCCCAGCGTCAGCTGCCGGCAAGGTCACGTCAACACGCTCACCGTCGTAGTTAGCTGGCAGAACAACCTCATCGCCGAAATCGATGCGGTAGTGAACCTGCACCTCGTCAAGACCCGACACAGCTGCGGTGATCGCTAACTCGTCACCCGGCAACGGCGAGGGGGTGAAGTCGATATCGCTGAACAACGGCCGGACCGAGCCAGCGACAGTGTCGTCGTACACCCCCGGCGTTGGCACAGCCGCATCCCAGTTACCTGCCAGGACTCCCGATTCGGTCACATCACGCCGGGATAGCGACCACCCATACCCGTCGGCCAGCGCAGGCCAGTCGCCATGATCCTCGTATACAACGGTGTCGTGGATTCGGCCCGCGGTATCCATCAGGTGTAACCGCTCGCCCGAACGGGACAACCCGCCGTTGGCGAACCACCCATCGGTGCTGAACGCCTCACCCCGGCCGAGCACAGTCGGCTCATCCCAACACGCTGGTGTTCCCACCACGCACCAACCTTGAAGGTCAACCGCCGCTGCCGACACATTCGTCACCTCAATGAACGCCGCAGCCGGGTCGTCATCAACAGCGTGGTAATACAACTCGGTCACCACAACATCACCGACGACCACCGCACCCTCACCTGCGGCCACAACACCCGGGGTTGGCAGCGCCGCCTGCCACGACCCCACATCTGTGCCAGCGCTCACACGATGCAGCGATGCGCCGCCACCGTCGGCAACCGTGGGCCATGCCCCATCATCGGAATAGGTCACCTCATCGACACGCTGACCGAGCGCATCCACGAGCGCCACCGTCTCGCCGCCATTCGATAACCGCCAGTCATCAGCGCTGAACGTGACGACGGCGGCCTCGCCAGGTTCAAGAAGAGTCACCGCCTCCCAGCAGAACCCGGTTCCATCAATGCACCAATCCTGAAGGTTGACACGCTGGCCACCCAGATTCACCACCTCGACGAACTCCAACGGATCAGCATCGCGCGGTGGGTGGTAATGCACCTCATTGAGGCGGACAACCTCAACAACAGGAAGCTCCGCGGCACTCGTCGTCGTGGCCACTGGCGCGTCATCACCCGACGGCACCATGTCAACCGACAATGTTCCGGCGCGATTTGACGTACCCGACGCGGAACATGCCGCTCCCACCACCATCAACAGCCCGACAGCCAGCCGACGAGCCAACGCCGCTGGTGAGATCACATCACCAGACATCGCCCAAAGTGTAGGTTGCCCCACCACAGGGCGGTCCGACCCGATCACCGATGGAGGTTGCCGTGGCACAACTCGATATCGCCGAACTCGTGCGTGACCTGGCGATGAACCTTGCTGCGCTCAGCATTCTCGTCTTCGTTGGCTACTACCGCCGTCATCGCCGCTGGGACCAAGTCATTGGGTATGTGGCGTTCAACATCAGCTTGTTCACCGTCGCCGCCGCACTTGGCACGTCCGCTCCGCTCAACATCGGGGTCGGCTTCGGCCTCTTCGCCGTGCTGTCCATCGTCCGGCTGAGATCCAACGAATCCGGACAAGTTGAAATTGGGTACACGATGGTGTCGCTCGTCCTCGGTTTGATGAGCGGGCTTTCAGGTATGGACTTCGGTGTGAAATGCACCTTCGCGGCGATCCTCGTCGGCGTCATGTTGCTGATCGACGCCGGCGGCGGCCATCACCCCAGCCACCGGTGGGTCACCACACGCATCGAGCTTGACCGGGTCATCACCGACGACACCGCCCTTGTGGCTCACATCAGCGAACGTCTTGGCGCCGCTGTGCGTGACGTGCACGTACGCGACATCGACTTCGCACGCGACACAATGCGCCTTGAGGTGACCGTGGCACGCCGGCAACCCGACTCAACTACCCCACCGTGATGGTCGACTCACCGGTCGTTCCCGCAGGCCATTTCACCCCGATCGGCCTCGACACGATGGACGCTGTGGCGGCGCTACGCAACCGTGTCGATACGAAATACGTCATCGCTCGTCATGCGCTCGGTCCCATCCTTGACGATCTTCGCTTCACCGGACTATGGAGCCAACTCACCATCGGCGCCGACAGTACGTTTGTGTACTCCAACATCTATTTCGATCATGACTTGATGTCGTTTCGCCATCATGTTCAACGACGTCATCGACGTTTCAAGATTCGATCGCGGCAGTATCCGGCATCCGCTAACACCCAGTTGGAACTCAAGGTCCACAGCGGCCGCGGCCGCACCATCAAAGAACGCCGAGTCCGCAACAACCACACCGCCACTCTCAACGATGCCGAGTACGCATGGGTCGTCACCCATCTCGATCGTCACGGCCTCATCCCCCATCATGCCCATCCGCGAACCACAACATTTCTCAGTTATCAGCGCATCACGCTTGTGGCGCCGTCGCGCGGCGAACGCATCACAATCGATACCGACGTCACCACCACCGGCCAACAGGAGGCAATATCGCTTCTTCCCGACGCCGCCGTCATCGAAGTGAAATCACCTGAGCATCGTGGGCCCACCACAGAGTTACTTCTTCGACACGGCCACCGGCCGCAGTCCTACTCCAAATATTGCGCCGCCATCGCCGTCAACAGATATCCGTGTTACCTCCCTGCACGCGACGCTGTTCGACGCCTTCGACGGCACGACACACCGCAGTGATCGCTCCACCTCACCCGGCGCCCCGCCGCCTTGACGGTGGCGCCACACGACACTGTCGGCGAAACTGACCCCATGGCCGGCATACACCGCATCGACGCCGTCACGCTCACCACCGCTGACATGGCCGCGTCCATGGGGTTCTACACCGCTCTGGGCCTGCACATCAGTTTCGGTGGCCCCGAGAGCGATTTCACCACCATGTCAGCCAGCACCGACGGGCCACACATCAACCTGATTCGCGTTGCCGCCCCCAACGACGTTGCCACCGGATGGGGTCGCACCATCATCCACGTCGACGATGTCGACGCGCTGCATGACCAGATGGTGGCTGCCGGATGGCCGCCGGACGCTCCCCCATCTGATGCCTCATGGGGCGAGCGCTACTTCCCTATTCACGACCCTGCCGGGCACGACTTGAGCATCGCGCGACCACTCGCCACCGACTGACCATCTCGGTCACGGCTCCGTCATTGGGTGGCGCGCTCACACCACCGGCCGAACCGCGCCCAGAACCGGCGCATCAGCCAGCCCCACACCCCACGCGCAGATCGACGCACCACGGCATCGAGGCGCAGATGAAGGACCGACACACCCGGGTCGTCAGGGTGGTCGCCCAACCAGAATTGCAGACGGGTCGGGCGGAACAAGGCCGGCGAAATCGCAAAACTGCCGTAGAAGTACTGCAGATCGCGGTACTCCTTGTCGCGAATCTCACCCAACACACCCGAGAAATTCGTGAATGGCCCCACATGGGCGTTGTACACGCCCGTCATGAACCCGGTCTCGCCATCGGCGCCGTTCAAGAACTCCACTCGCCACGGCCACACCTGCGAATCGGTGAACGTCGACGGGTCGCACAACCAGCCCCACACCACATCACGCGAACGGTTGATCACCCAGGTGTGCTCATACCGGTGGCCAACAAAACCGCGCGGCGTGAGCGTGGGGGCGGGACGCACTAGCACCACTGGGCCCTCAGCGCGCGCATCACCGCCGCTGGCACCGTCGGGTCGTGGGTCGACCATGTGCTCAGTCTTGACCACACCACACGCAGATGTACACCCGAGCCACCCAACGGCATCAATGAAGCACGTGGTCGATGCACGCCAGCGTCAGCCGGGCTGACACGTCGGGCACCACCACACCCGACGCGAGGCCAGCATCGCCGACCGCACCGGTGTCGCGCACCGGCGACACGGTTGACTCGCCCGTTTGTATACATACAACCGGTCGCCACGAACGAGATCACCCGGTTTGGCCGCGCCCACCTCTGCCGGGTCCACCGTGACGATGCGACCGATGCGCTCACCAATGGTCATCAGACGAATCGACATCTCCCACAGTGCCAGCGCATCGTCGGACGACACCTCATTGGCGGGTCGGCGCGGATCGATACCGGCAAGAAAACAGAACTCGGCGCGATACACATTGCCGATACCCGCCACGACGGCCTGGTCGAGCAGTAACTGCGCGATCGGTGCTCGCCGGCGCGCCAGCGTTGTCACCACCCGATCGGCGTCGCCGTTGCGCACCGCAAGCGGATCGGGGCCAATGCGCGCGCGCAACGCCTCCTCAGCATCGGGATCGATGATTTCGCATGCCGTCGGCCCCGACAGATACATGACCCCCACATCCCCGCGCCAGCGCATCCGCACCCCATCAGAGGGTGCCGGCGCCCGACCCACATCGGTAAACACCTTGAACTTGCCGAACAGGCCGAGATGGATATGCACGCTCACATCGCCCTCCCAGCGATGAAACAGATGCTTCCCCAGAGCATCCACCCCCAGCAGTTCACGGCCATCGAGCATGCGCGCACCCGCGTCGAAACGGCCCTGCGGCGAGTCGACCTGCAGCACCGCGCCAGCAAAACGGCGGCGCTGCAACCGAGCGGCCCGATGAATGGTATGCCCTTCTGGCATCAGCGACCCCGACGACGATGCTCGGCCAGCACCTCCAGAAGATCCGCCGATGCTGCCACCATTGGTGACCGTCGCGCGGTGTGATCGAGATGAATCAGGTCGCGGCCCTCCACTTCACCGACCACCGCACCCGCCTCGGTGCAGATCAGTACCGACGCCGCGTAGTCCCACACACCGTGCCCCCCATTGTTCATGTCGCACCAGGCGTCGAGCGTGCCGTCAGCCACCAGACACATGTCAGGCGCCGAGGCACCCAGCACACGGAACTGCGCCCAGCCGTAATGATGTGATGGCAACCCCGACATCGCCACAATCGCCCGGCGCATCTCGGCGCACCCTGATGACGAGATGGGCACCCCGTCACGCGTCGCTCCCCCACCGGCAATCGCGCGCCACCGATGGCCACTCGCGTGGTTCGCCACCAGCGCGACCTGTGGCGCGCCATCGGCAACCAGACACAACGCCGTTGCATACCACGGCACCTGACGTGACGCGTTCGTTGACCCGTCCACCGGGTCGACCACCACCACCGGACGGTCGGCCGACACAGTGGACCCATCAGGGGCGGTCACACCGCTCTCCTCGCTCAACACCGCCAACCCCGCACCATGCAGCACCGCCCGGCAGGCATCATCAGCGGTCACATCAAAGGCATATTGGCTATGGCGCAGCCCCGACGGCCCCCAATCACTCGTTGATGCCAGCACCTCCGCTACCGCATCGGCGGCACGTTCGAACACCTCCATCACCGCGTCGGCGCTCATCGCGGTGGGTGCATGTCCGTTGTCGCTGGGAGGGGTCACGTCAGATCACGGTAGTGTCCCATCCGTGGCAGTGATCGACGTTGCCGGGTTCGTCGCCGATGTGAAGAGCCAGGCCATCGACAGCGGGTTTCACGTCCACGACGAACGACACTTCGTCGAGACCTACTCGCTACGACAACTTTGGGAAGTTGACCTGCACCCCGAAGAGGCCTGTGCCGGCCCCATCGACTTGCATCTCTCGCTTGATGTCGACCCCCGCGCCCTGCTGGGTTTCGAAGACGACGTCATGAAAATGGACGACGTCGACGACGACCCGCCACAGGGATTCTCCTTCCCACTGCTGTTCACATGGACGCTGCCACCCCTTCCCAGCCCACCCGACCTGTTGGTGCTCGCCACCGACATTGCCGGGGTTGGCGGTGTGGACCTCCCTGTTGAAGTCACCGCGATCGACTCATTTCCCACCGTCACCGACGCACCCGAACGGTCGCTGTCGATCGTGGCTCGGATGAGCGTCGACCTCGCCGACGTGTACTTGAACAACGATGACGCCGTGGCGCGCAGCCTCGAGCGCTGCAAACAGGTGAGCCTGTATCTGCTCGAACACGCCGACGCCTGGCTCGTCGAACCCTGACACCACCGGCGACCGGTTTACAGTGGGCCCGACCCGCCCACACCTAAGGAGGCACCATGCAGGTCCGCGAACTGATGGACATCCTGCAGGACCAGGCACCCGATGCCGAAATCGAATTGGCGGTGGTGGCCCCTGTTGCCGACACCGACACCGACGTCAGCGTCGACCGCTACACCCTCGATGCGATCTTCCCATGGAACGGACCCGCCCCCGGCGACCCTGACGACATCGCCGATGGCGACGTGGTGTGGCTGATCGGCGGCGAGACCAACGACGTCGACGCGCTCATCGACGTGCTCGAAGACTCCGTCGACGACACCTGAGCCTCGCCGGCGCCCGCGCCGGAGCGCTGCGCTGCCCGCTCGCGCAAAAACATCGACCATGACCGTGCGTCACACATGTTCGATCACCGTCACATTCGCCATGCCGCCCCGTTCGCACATCGTCTGCAACGCCCGTCCCGCACCCCGACGGTGCAGTTCGTGCGCCATTGTCGTCATCAACCGTGCACCGGTCGCACCGAGTGGATGCCCAAGAGCGATCGCCCCACCAGACACATTCACCCGTGACGGATCCGCGCCCAGCGCCCGTTCCCATGCCAACACCACCGACGCAAACGCCTCGTTGTTCTCCACCAGATCGATGTCGTCAATTGTGAGACCGGCACGACGCAATGCCCGCTCTGTCGCCGGAATCGGTGCCGACAGCATCTCCAGCGGATCCGACGCGCTCACATCCATGTGCGTGATGCGCGCCAACGGGTCGAGGCCCCAGCGGGCGACCGCCGACTCGCTGGCGATCAACAGCATTGCCGCCGCATCGGCCAACTGGCACGACACCGCCGCGGTCAAACGTCCGCCCTCACGCAACGGACGTAATGCCGCCACTCGAGCCGCATCGGGAACCCGCGGGCATTCATCGTGGCGCAGGCCCGCGACCTCGACGATTTCGTTATCGAACCGGCCCTCGGCCGCGGCGGCGATCGCTCGACGGTGCGACTCGAGCGCGAACGCCTCCATGTCGCCACGGGTGATGTCGAAACGTTCCGCGATGCGCTCCGCCGCGTCGAACTGATCAAACCGGCTGTCGCCGTAGCGCTTCACCCAACCTGGTGACGACGTAAACGGATCGAACCCGTCGTCTCCGGGCACAGCGAAAGCTTGCATCATCGGCACCTGCGACATCGACTGGATACCACCGGCCACCACCATGTCGGCCTGGCCGGACAAAATCGCCTGCGCCGCAAAATGCACGGCCTGTTGCGATGACCCGCATCGACGATCGATGGTGGTGCCCGGCACATGCTCGGGCATATCGGCCACCAGCCAGGCCGTGCGGGCCAGACACCCGGCCTGCGGACCGACCGAGTCGACATTGCCGACCATTACATCATCGACCTCACCTGGATCGATGCCGGTGCGATCAATCAGCGCGGCGATCACGGCGGCGCCGAGGTCGGCGGGATGCACCTCGGCGAGGCCGCCACCAGCACGGCCGACCGGCGACCGTACCGCTTCCACGATGTACACAGGTTCACGTTCAGTTCTCATGGCCGCGCACCGTAAACAACCTCGGCCATCTCATGCGGCGGAATTTCACCTCACCGCCACAGCGGGCACCACGCGTCTACATCGTCGGCGGTACCGAACGCAGATCACCGCGCCAACGGTCCTCGTGGATCACCTGGTCGACCGGCACGCGGTTCACCGGCCCGAACTGCCGCGCCGGCCACCCCATCGGAATCAGGCACCCGATCAGCACATCGTCGGGGATCTCAAGCACCTCGCGGATCGCTGGTTCAGCCACCCCGTGGAAGGTGGTGAACACCGTGCCCAAACCGAGCGACCGCGCCGCCACCACCATGTTCTGTGCCGCCGGGTAGATCGACGACCATACGAACGACTCCCGGGGCGCCGCATAGGGATACACCGGCCGCCCACACACCATCATCAACACCGGGCAATCAGCCAACGTGGACAACAGGTGCGCCGTCCCATCCAACATCAACCGGTGGGTACGATCCGGTCGTTCCATGGCCGCCACCGCTGGCGCCAGCGCCGACTCGATAGCGGTGGCAATCGCCGACTTCGTGGCCGCATCGCGCACCACGATCACGTCTCGACCCTGTGAGTTCCCTGGGCTCGGTGCCCACGTGCCGGCCTCCACCACCTGTGCGACCAGGGCATCATCGACCGGGTCCGATGACAGGTGCCGCATCGCCCGACACGTGCGCATGGCCTCCAACACCTCATTGCTCATCGTTGATGCACCGCTGCTCACGCTGTGGCACCGCCGTCGATGACCAGAACCTGCCCGGTGACGAACGCCGCCAAGTCCGACACCAAAAACATCACGCCACGTGCGATGTGATCAGGTTGGCCGGCCATTCCGAGTGGGTTCGCCGCGATGCGTTTGTCGATATCGATTCCGCTGGCGCGCAACGGCTCCAGCTGGGCCTGCACACCAGGTGTGTCGATCACCCCAGGAGCGATCGCGTTCACACGGATGCCCTGAGGGCCCAATTCGATGGCATGAGCACGCGTCATCGACACCACCGCCGCCTTCGATGCCGAATACGCCGAGATTCCTGCACCACCGCCCAGCGCCGCAATAGACGCCATATTCACGATTGACCCGCCGTTGGGCATGCGGTGTGCTGCCTCACGCGCCGCAGAGAACACCGCGCGCACATTCACCTCCAACATGCGGGCAACGAAGTCGTCCGATGCGGACTGCATCGGCCCCGTCGTCGGGAAGATGCCGGCGTTGTTCACGCAGATGTCGAGCCCGTTGTCCCCTGCGGCGACGTCAGCGGCCGCGCTGAGCTGCCCAGCGTCGGTCACGTCGCAGGCAACAAATGTGGCACCAAGACGGTCGGCTGTGGCAGCGCCATCGGCATCGAGATCAGCGAGGGTCACCGCGACACCGGCTTCCACCAGCCGTGCCACCACCGCTGCACCGATGCCCTTGGCGCCACCGGTGACGAGCGCACGACAACCCGCCAACGAGAACACCGAATCGAGTGCCGGTGCTGTGTCCATCTCCCACCCCTCTCTGTTGCGGCCTTTACCGCTGTGCACAAACTAGAACGCGGCCCGCCACCGGCCGATGTCGACAACCGCGCGCCGCACGCACATACGACTGCGACTCATGGCAGCCGCCACCTGACACCTACGCTCAGCGTTCACCGCCGCACATCCTCACGGGAGCCGCTACGTTGAAATTCACCGCCAATCTGATGCGCAACGACATCGACGCGCGGACGTGGGCGCAACGCCGCGAAGCAGAAGGGTGGGACCGCATCTCCGTTGCTGATCATTTCGTGACGAGCACCCGCGCCTACCCCCACGTATGGGTCACCGCCACCGCGATGGCCAGCGCCACCACCCACATCGACATCACCACCGCGTTCGTAAACAACCTGTTTCGCAACCCGGTCGAAGTCGCCCAGGCCGCCATGACCCTGCAGCAGGTGAGCGACGGTCGTTTCCACCTCGGGCTCGGCGCCGGCTGGGCCGCTGCAGAAATTGCTGCAGCTGGAATGGAGTACCCACCAGCCGGGGTGCGTGCCGGCGCGTTCGCCGAATCGGCACAGATCATTCGCGCTCTGCTCCACGACGGTGCCTGCCACCACCACGGCACGCATTACCGCATCGTTATCGACGGCTTCGGCGCGCCCGGTGATCCGCCACCGTTGATCTGCTCCGTCGGCGGCCCACGCACGATCGCCGAAGTCACCCCGCATGCCGATGCGGTGGAACTAAAACCTGCCAGCCGAGCCACCCGGGCCGGCGCATTGAACCTCCGCGAGTTGAGCCAGGTCACCGACGACGATCTGCTCGACGCCGTTGCAGCAGTGCGGGCAGTGAACCCCGATATCGAGATCGGCATGTTCGTGCTGTGCGCCATTGGCGACGACGCCGGCACCCGTGCCATGGTCGACGCCCTCGGCGATGGCCTGTACTCACGTTTCTCCGGTTCGCCGGCCGCAGTGGCCGAGGGCGTGGAGTGGCTAGCCACAACCGGAGTGAGCGTCGCTCAGATCAGCGCGGTCGACGACGCCGGATACGAACTATTCGCACGGGAGGTTCTGGCCTGATGTCGGATGCGCACACCAACGACCGTGAGCAGATCGTGCGGCGGGTCTACGAATATGCCTGGGGTATCGACATCCGCGACTGGCACCTGTATCGCTCAATCTTCGCCGACACGGTGCATATCGACTTCACCTCATACAACCCCGCCTCCACGGCCGCGGCCATGGCGGCCGACGACTGGGTGGCGAACCTCGTCCCGCTGTTCAGCGGGCTTGACGCCACCCAGCACACCATGACGAACCCCCTCGTCGACATCGACGGTGATCACGCACGGTGTCGCATGTACATGCAGGCCGTGCACATGTTCACCGACGATCCCGAACCTGAATTCACCATCGGCGGCTACTACGACGATCGGTTGGTACGCACCCCCGAGGGCTGGCGCATCGACGCGGTCACCTTGACGGTGACATGGCGACGCGGCAACGCCGACATCATGAGGCGCGCCCGTGAGCACAGCACCAGAGAGGACCGGAAATGAAATTCGGATGTGTCTTCCCCACCGTGGAGATCGGCAACGACCCGGGCGCGATCCGCGACTGGATCCAGACCGCCGAAGGCCTCGGCTACGACCACATCATCGTGTACGACCATGTGCTCGGTGCCGTGCACGCCGACCGAACACCCGCACTGTGGGGTCCCTACGACGAGACCCACCCCTTCCACGAACCAATGGTGCTACTTGGCTTCATGGCTGGCATCACCACCCATATCGACATGATGACCGGCGTGCTCATCTCCCCGCAGCGCCAAGGGGTGCTCGTGGCGAAACAGGCCGCGGAGATCGCACTGTTGTCGAACGGACGGTTCCGCCTCGGTGTCGGCACCGGGTGGAACCCCGTGGAGTACGACGCACTCGGTATGTCATTCGCCGACCGCGGCGCTGTCCTCGACGAACAGGTCGATGTCTGGCGCCGGCTGTGGAGCGGTGACGTCATCGAGTTCCACGGCGACCACCATCAGATCGACCGAGCGAACTGCCAGCCCACCCCGCCCGGGCCGATCCCCATCTGGTTCGGGGGCAGCGCCCCAGCATCGCTCCGCCGCGCCGCCACCGTGGGCGATGGCTACCTATTTGGATCCTCAGGTGATCGCGCCCTCGGGGCCGCACGCGACCTGCGCGCGCGCCTCGCTGCACACGGCCGCGACGACCACTTCGGCCTTGATGCCCTGGTGGGATTCGGTGACGGCCCCGACGTCTGGCACGACCGCATCGCCTCATGGGCCAGTGTCAACGCCGACGCGGTATCGGTGCGCACCATGACCGCCTCGTCGGCACTGGTCGGCGAAACCGACCCGGGGTTCACCACCGCGCGTGAACACATCGACGCACTCGCCACATTCATGGCCGCTGTGCGCGACTGACCCCCGACTCCCGACGCTCACATATCGCTCGGGTAATTTCGTCGACGACCGCAACATCGCCTGAGGGGGACGACGACATGAGCGACACCGGTGCACTGCACGAGAGCTGGGCCACGCTGTGGGAGGCCATCGCCGACGCCCAACCCGACGCTCTCGCCGTCGTCATCGGCACGCAGGAGATGACCTGGCGCGAGTACGACGACCGTGCTGCCCGCCTTGCCGGTGCATTCACCGCCGCCGGTGTGGGACGCGGCACCAAGGTCGCCCAGTTGATGTTCAACTGCCCCGAATACATGGAATCGGTCTACGCCGCATTCAAAGTGCAGGCATCACCGGTGAACGTCAACTACCGCTACCAAGCAGCCGAAATCGCCTACGTCTGCGACAACGCCGGCGCGGAAGTGCTGGTGTTCCACGGCGCACACGCCGACCGGGTGGCCACCGCACGCGCAGACGGGCTGATGCCCAGCGTGCGACTTCTGCTGCAGGTCGACGACGGCCATTCCCTGATCGACGGTGCGCGCTGGTATCACGAGGTGATCGCCGAGGCCGAGCCGGCACCACGCATCGACCGCTCCGGCGGCGACGAACTCCTGCTGTACACCGGCGGCACTACCGGCATGCCCAAAGGCGTGATCTGGCCGCACCACGAACTGTTCGGCGCGCTCGCGTTCCCCGGGTACATGGCCGCCGGCCTTGACGTGCCCACCACCATCGATGCCGTAGCTGGCACCGCCGCCGCAATCCGTGGCTCCGGTCACAGCCCCGTCATGCTCTGCGCACCGCCGTTGATGCACGGCACCGCGTTGTTCCTCGCCATGTCCGCATTTGTCATGGGCGGCACCGTGGTGCTGCTCGGCGGACGATCATTCGACGCCGATGAACTGTGGGACCTTGTGGAGCGTTACCAGGTCACCCAGATCTCTCTCGTTGGCGACGCCTTTGCCCGGCCGATGACCGCCGCCCTCGCCGCGCGTGCCGAGGCGGGTTCCCCACGAAACCTCGCCTCGCTGCAACGCATTGCCTCCACCGGCGCCACCTTGTCGGCCGATCAGAAACGGGCCCTAGCCGCCCATGCTCCCAACCTGATGATCCTCGACATGATCGGCGCCTCCGAAGGCGGCCCCTTTGGCGTGTCGGCCACCATGCCCGGTGACGAACCCACCGACACCGCTGTGTTCACCGCCCCACCCAATGTCGTCACTCTCGACCCGGACACCCATGAGGTGATCCCGCGTGGCAGCGACACACCGGGCATGTTGGCTGTGTCCGGGCCGATGCCCGCCGGATACCTCGGTGATCCCGACAAGACCGCGCGCACCTTCCCGGTGATCGACGGCGTGCGCTACACCGTGCCCGGCGACTTCGCCACCATCGCTACCGACGGCACCGTCACCCTGCTCGGACGCGGCTCGGTGTGCATCAACTCCGGCGGCGAGAAGATCTACCCCGAAGAAGTCGAAGTGGCTGCCCGCGAACACCCCGATGTGATCGATGCGATCGCCGTTGGCGTGCCCCACGAACGCTTCGGCCAGACCGTCACGTTGGTGTGCTCCACCCGCAGCCCCGTCGATCCTGACGCGATCATCGACACCGTCAAAGAACGCATCGCCCACTACAAGGCGCCACGGCAGATCGTCTTCGTCGACGAGGTGTACCGAGCACCGAACGGCAAACTCGACTATCGCTGGGCCACCGACACCGCAATCGCTGCACTCGCCGGTTCCTGACACGCTCACACCAACCGCCATCCTCACGCTGACTACGGTGACGACATGCATGACCTCGTGATCCGTGGCGGACAGGTGGTCGATGGCGACCTCACCCCGGCACGCACCGCCGACATCGCAATCGACGACGGCGTCATCACCGCGGTCGGCAACGACGTCGGCTCCGCACACCAGAACATCGACGCCGACGGTGCACTCGTCACCCCCGGATTCGTGGACGTGCACACCCACTACGACGCCCAAGCCACATGGGACCCGTACCTCACACCATCGTCATGGCACGGGGTGACCACCGCCGTCATGGGGAACTGCGGGGTGGGTTTCGCCCCCGCTGCACCCGACCGGCACGAATGGCTCATCGAACTGATGGAAGGTGTGGAAGACATCCCCGGCGCGGCACTGACCGACGGCATCCACTGGGAATGGGAAAGTTTCGAGGAGTACCTCGACGCCCTCGACAGCCGCCACTACGTACTCGACATCGGCACCCAAGTGCCCCACGGGGCTGTGCGTGGCTACGTGATGGGAGACCGGGGTGCCGCCAACGCCGACGCCACCCCGAGCGATATCGCCGAGATGGCACGCCTCGTGGCCGCCGGGCTGCATGCCGGCGCCCTGGGGTTCACGACGTCGCGCACGCCGCTGCATCGCTCCCGTTCAGGTGAACTGGTGCCGGGCACCACCGCGGGTGACGATGAACTCTTCGGCATTGCAACTGCGATGCCGCACGGCGTGTTTCAGTTCGCTCCTCACCATGTGGATGTGCCCACAACCGAATGGCGGTGGATGCGTGAACTCGCAGCCACCACCGGGCGCACCGTCAGCGTCAATTTGAACCAACCCGACCAACACGTCGATGTCTGGCGCCAGGTTCTTCACCTGCTCGACGAAGCTGCCGCTGATCAGATTCCGATCGTTGCTCAAATCGGTGGACGCGCCGTTGGCCTGCTGATGTGCCTCGAAGGCAGCTACCACCCGTTGATGTTCCATCCCGCATGGGCAGAGATCGCCGATCTGCCACATAGCGAACAGGTGGCTGCCCTACGCGACCCTGAACGCCGTCGCCGTTTCACCGCCGAGGTTCCGAACGACGGAGGGTTCTTCGAACGTGCCGTGATCGCCGCCATGCCCAAAACATGGACCGTTGACCGTGCCGATATCGATTACGAACCGCACCCCGATGACTCGGTTGCCGCTCGCGCTGAACGAGAGGGATGCCACCCACTCGACATTGTGATCGACCATCTCCTCAGCGAGAACGGCAACGGATTCTGTTACTCACCGTTCTTTTCCTACGCGGCCGGTGATCTGTCGTTCATCCACACGGCGCAGCAGCATCCCGGTACCCGAATGGGCCTCGCCGATGCCGGCGCGCACTGCCGGGTGATCTGCGACGGCGGAATGCCGACATTCATGCTGACCCACTGGACACGTGACCGCACCCGAGGCCCACGCCTCGACCTCGAATATGTGGTGCACCGCCAAACACGACAGACCGCCGACCTGTACGGGCTCAGCGATCGTGGTTCACTGCGGCCAGGCCAACGCGCTGATATCAACGTGATCGACTATGACCGGCTCGGATTTGCTCCTGCCGAGATGGCCCACGACCTCCCCGGCGGCGCACCACGGCTGGTGCAACCAGGGCGGGGATATCTGCACACCCTGGTCGCTGGAACGCCAACAGTGGTCAACGACACATTCACCGGAGACCTCCCCGGCCGATTGGTACGCGGGCCACGCTGACCTACGGCGATGACACCGGCGGTGGTAGCGCCACCGACGGGTCCCGGCGCCACACCGTCCAGTACGCGTTGGCATAGTCCTCAACAAACGCCGGCGCGATCGATGCGAAATCGATCGCCGCTTGCTCGTCCATCGTGGATTGCAACACCAGATACTCCACACCGTCGGCGCGGGCAGCCAACCGCGACCCTTCATCGGCGATGTCGGTGCCATAGAGCACCACCCGGAACGGCGTCGGGAACTGGTAGATCTCGGTGCGGTATGCCAGATGGGGGGTGATGCGATAATGAGCAGCCACCGACGAGTCATCGGGCACCTGCGCAATGGCGTCACGCGCCGCGACCGCCACCGGGTGATTCGCAGGCCAATACGCCGGCTCCGACCGCGCTCCCGGCAACGGCGACCACAGCCATGCCGTCACCGCACTCGACACGAACACCACCGCAAGGGCCATGCGCCGGCCACCCAGCCCGCGCGGAGCGAACGTGCTGATCGCCCAGATCGTGCCGAACACCAGCCCCGGCACCGCCACCAAGCTGTAGTGGTACTGCACGTGGTACTGGTACCAGTAGGTGCTGACGATGTTGGTGAACAACACCAGTGCGCTCACCGCCGCCAACGCCGGCCGTCGTAGGAACACCAGCCCCATCGGCGATGCCATCTGCCACAGGTACCAGAGGCGACCATCAGAACGCAGATGATCAATCACCTGGGTCGGGTCGCGTAGCGCTGTCGAGATGAACCCGCTCGGCCCCCCAAAAGGGATCCGCCACGTGTTCCGGGTGGGCACACCGATGAGTGACCGCATCACCACGAGCATGGCTACCACCATGAACGCAACCGATCCCAGCACCGTGGCCACACCGATACGCACCCGACGATTCAGCATCACCCAAATGCCGATCGGCACCAGCACCAACGACACATCCTCTTTCACGCTGAGCGCCGCCACGACCGCGACCGCATACCAGCCCCACCGTCGCTCCAACGCTGCCCACAACGCCAACGGGATGAACAACCCAAGATACGAATCGGGGTGATAGTTCTCATAGAGCGCACCGAGCACTGCTGGATGCACCATGAACGCACCGGCAAAGCCCAACGCCACCGTGGTTGAGCGCAGCCGTGACCGGGCGAACAGATACACCGGCACCGCGCCGGCCGCAATGACCGCAGCCTGCGACCAGAACAGAATCCATGCGCCCGGGGCCAACCAATACAACGGCACCAGGGTCAACAAGATGAACGACGAGTGATCGCCGAACAGATTGCGCCCCATCAACGTGACGAACGGCGCGTCGAAACGCGACAGCAGCCACACACCCTGGTCGTACAGGGCCGAGTCATAACTGGCCGTACCAAGGCCGTGATGGATATTGAGCGTCGCCGACCCGAACCAGATGACGTACGCCGCAATGAACGCACTGAGTGCGTACAACCCCGGATCAACGCTCCGGAGCCGTGCGATCATCCGGGTCGGACCTCGTCGGCGATGGCTGCCAGCACTCCGTTCACGAATCGCCCACTGTCATCGGTGGAGTACCGCTTGGCCATCGACACGGCCTCGTCGAGCACCACTGCGCGTGGCACATCGAGTCGCGACAACAACTCGAACGTGGCCATTCGCATCACGGTGCGATCGATGACCGGCATGCGCTCCAGCGTCCATCCACGCGACCGGGCCGCGATCAACTCATCGGCACGCTCACAGGTGGCTTCGGTGCCCTCCACCAGCAGCCGGACCTCGTCGGAGACGTCGAGCGCCTGAGCGGAGAGCACATCGGCCACCGGCAGTTGCTTCGAATGTGCTTCGTACAACAAGTCGAGTGCACGTTCTCGCGCGGCCGTGCGCTCGTCGAAACGATCGGGATCAGACACGGGTCATGTACTCGCCGGTACGGGTGTCGACTTTGATGCGGTCGCCGGTCTCGACGAACAACGGCACCTGCACAACACGTCCGGTTTCCAGCGTGGCCGGCTTGCGTGCCCCCGATACCCGGTCGCCCTGCACACCGGGCTCGGTTTCGGCAATGGTCAACTCGACCGACGCCGGAATTTCCACGCCGATGATGTCGTCGCCGTAGAAAGCGACCTGGGCGACCATGCCCTCAATCATGAAATCGGCCACCTCGCCGAGCGCAGCCGGTGGCACGTTCATCTGCTCATACGACTCGTTGTTCATGAACACGAAGTCGGCACCGTCGCGATACAAGAACTGCATCTCCTCACGGTTGATGATGGCCTGCTCGACCCGAACTCCCGCATTGAAGGTACGGTCGAACACATTGCCGGTGCGCACATTGCGGAGCTTGGTCCGTACGAACGCGCCACCCTTGCCGGGCTTCACATGCTGGAACTCGATCACCTGAAACAGGCCATTGTCGAGTTCGAGGGTGATTCCGGTCTTCAGATCGTTGGTAGTGATGGCGGGCATGGGTCGTCCTTTGGGAATGAGGTCAGCGGCCGGTGGCCGTCATCGGTGACCAGTACAAGATCCTCGATGCGGACGCCTCCGGTGCCCACACGATACGCCCCGGGCTCCACGGTGACGACGTCACCAGTGCGCAGAATTGCCGCCGAGGTCCGCGCCACGAACGGGTCCTCGTGAATGTCGAGCCCCACCCCGTGACCAGTGCCGTGAATGAAGAACTCACCAAGGCCATAGGCCTCGAGAACCTCGCGACAGGCCGCATCGACCTCACGCGCGAGCACACCATCACCCACGGCGGCGAGACCGGCTGCTTGCGACTCGGTAACGGCGGTGTACCAACGGAGTTGCTCCGCTGAGGGCTCACCCACACAGAACGTGCGGGTCATGTCGCTGTGATACCCCTGCAGCAACGCCCCAACATCGATGATCACCCAGTCGCCCTTGCACAGTTCTCGATCGGTGGGGCGCTGATGCGGTCGCGCGGCATGGTCAGGCCCGCTCGCCACGATCGTCTCGTAGCTCGGGCCATCGGCCCCGTGGCATCGCATGCGGTACTCCAGTTCATCGCGAATGTCGCGTTCACGCACCCCGGCCACCAACATCGGTGCCACCTCGGCTAACGCAGCCGATGCAATGGAGGCTGCTCGCTCCATCATCGCCACCTCATCAGCGGTCTTGTGACGACGCAAACCCTCCAGCAGCCCATCTGCTGCCACCGGCGACGCGTGCTCGGCCAATGCCGACCACCGTGCATGACTCAACCGCGTGGCCTCGGCCCCCAATGCCTCGTCACCAGCAAGTCGGGCTACCTCAGCGTCCATCGCCGCAGCCGACATGGCCGTGACCACCTCGGCGTCGCCGAGGCCAACATCGTCGAGTTGTCGGCGCGCCTGATCGGTGTAACGCCCATCGGTCACCAATGCGACCCGCCCGGCGGTGACAACCACCGCACCAGACGACCCGGTGAAGCCCGTCAACCAACGAATATTGGAGGGATCCGACACCAACATCGACGCGGCACGACCATCGACGGCCAATGCCGAGCGCAGCGCCTCGACACGGCCTGACGTCATGACGAGGACAACTCGAGCCGCGCGGCCACGGCACGCACCGCCAACTCATAGCCGTGACCGCCGAACCCGCTGATCGTCCCGGTTGCTACCGGTGCCACGACACTGGTGCGTCGCCACGGTTCACGGGCGTCCGGGTTCGACAGGTGCAATTCCACCACCGGTCCGTCGAAGGAGGCCAGAGCATCATGCAGCGCCCACGACGAATGGGTGAACGCTCCCGGGTTCACAATGATTGCGGCGCATCGATTGCGTGCACCATGCACCGCCTCGACCAAGTCACCTTCGTGATTCGACTGCAGATGCTCCACCTCAATGCCGAATGGGGTGGCCGTCGCCCGTGCCCGCGCCACGTGATCATTGAGGGTCGCCGTGCCGTACACCTCGGGTTCACGCTCACCGAGCAGATTGAGGTTCGGCCCATGAAGGAGCAGGACTGTGGTCACAGCCCATCACGGTACCGCGCCGCCGACAGTCGATACAGCACATGAGGAGCCAACGGCGATTCGGGTGGCACCCCAGGGTGCAAGAAATCACCACCGAGATCACGTTCCATCCCCAGTCGCTCCATCACCGCAATCGACCGTGAATTGATCGCCGCAGTGAACGAAATCAACTCTGTCAGGCCCAGCCCCGATACGGAAAAGGCCTGATCGGCAGACAGTCGGGCTGCTGTCGTGGCGATTCCCCGACCCCACATCGACGACCGCAAACGCCACCCGATCTCAACACCGTCGCGAAACCACGGCAACATCAACCCACAAAAACCAGCCGGCTCGCCGTTCACGTCGACGCACCACAATCCGAATCCATGGTCAACAAACGAGCGGTCGATCCGGTCGATGAAGGCGTCGCTCGCTGCGTCATCCATCACCGGCCCGATCGTGGTCATCACCTGAGGGTCGGCATTCATCTCGCGCATGGCCCAGCGATCATCGGACGTCCAACGACGCAACGTCACCCCGTCAACGTTCCCGGTCGCGGCCGCAGGGTCGGCGCGGGTCATGCCGGCAATAGTTCGGCGAGAAGGTCGCGCACCACCGTGCCGTCGACCCCCACCACCACTTCGACGCCCTGTGGACCATCGAGCACGAAGGTCAGCCCATCGACGGCTTTTTTGTCACGCGCCATCAACGCCACCAGCGCGTCGGCATCAGCGACGCGTGGAATGGCTGACGACAGGGCATATTCGCCATCGACGACCTGCACATGTGCCTGCACCCGCTCGGTATCAATACGGCCGAGTCGTTCGGCGAGACGGGCCGCAAAGACCAGCCCAATCGCCACGGCCTCACCATGAGCGATCGAGTGATCCGAAGCGATCTCAAGGGCGTGGGCCAACGTGTGGCCATAGTTCAACAGTGCCCGGCGGCCCGATTCGCGCTCATCAGAGGCCACAACCTCGGCTTTGATCTCCACACAGCGCGCCACCCGATCGGCGAGATCCATCACCTGCAGATCATCACCAGTCAAGAAGTGATACTTCGCCATCTCGCCTCGACCACAGCGCAATTCACGCTCGGACAATGTGGCGAGCGCATCGAGATCACAGACCACGCCAGCGGGCTGCCAGAACGCGCCGACGAGATTCTTGCCCTCGGGCAGGTTCACTCCGGTCTTGCCGCCGATTGCTGCATCCACCATGCCGAGCAGGGTTGTGGGCACATGCACCACCGCAATGCCACGGTGGTACGACGCAGCGGCGAACCCAGCGACATCGGTGACCATTCCGCCACCAACCGCCACCACCGCATCGCCACGGGTCAGCCCCGCAGCCACAAACTCGCGGCACAACCGCGCCACAGTGTCGAACGTCTTATGGTCCTCACCGTCGCCGATCACATGACGTGATACCTGCACCGCATCGAGGCCAAGATCGCCGGCCGACGAGAACGGGATGCCGTCTTGGGTGACGAGCGCCACCCGACGCACCGCGCCGATCCCCGCAACGCTGTCGCCCACCGACGATCGCACACCATGACCGACAACGACATCGTAGGAACGGTCAACGCCACCGGTGGCCAGGGCAACCGTGACGCGCCGCGTCATCGCCGACCTCGTCGAGTACGCACCACGACCACGCTCAGGTCCGTTCGGCGATCACCGCGGCGGCCGCCGACGCGTTGCGCACGAACTCCTCCACCGAATCGCCACCAAATTTTCGCTGGGCCTCATCGGCGAGAACGAGGGCGACCATGGTCTCGGCGACCACGCCCATGGCCGGCACCGCGGTGACATCGGTGCGTTCTTTGAACGACACCGCGCTGTCGCGGGTGGCGGTATCGACTGTTTCAAGGGTCGGCACGTTCAATGTGGCCAACGGCTTCATCGCGGCACGTGCCACCACCAACTCGCCAGTGGTGATACCACCCTCGAGCCCACCCGACAGGTCGGACAAGCGCCGATAGCGGCCATCGGCTGCATCGAACCGGATGGCGTCATGGGCCACCGACCCGCGCCGGCCAGCCACCTCGAAACCATCGCCGATTTCCACGCCCTTCACCGCCTGGATCGACATCAGTGCTTGGGCCAACAGACCATCGAGTTTGCGATCCCAATGCACATGGGAGCCAAGCCCGATGGGCACCCCGAAAGCCAGAACCTCGACGACGCCGCCCAACGAATCGCCGTCTTTGGCCGCACCTTTGATCTCGGTCACCATGGCCTCGGACGCGTCAGCGTCGAAACAGCGCACCGGTGACTCATCCACCGCGTCAAGATCCGCTGGGGTGGGTCGAACTGCACCGTCAGCCACCCGTGCCGCCCCCATCTGGATGACATGGGAGATGATCTCCACACCGAGGTGACTCAGCAGCTTCTTGGCAACGGCACCTGCTGCCACACGCGCAGCTGTCTCACGGGCGGACGCCCGTTCCAGCACATCGCGCGCATCGGTGAACCCGTACTTCTGCATACCGGCAAGGTCGGCATGACCCGGGCGCACCTGGGTGAGCGGCACCGCGGTCTGGCCCGGCGCTGGGGACATTTCCTCATGCCACTTGTCGCTCCGGTACCACTCGGTGTTCTGAATCTCGATAGCCAGCGGTGACCCGAGGGTGCGGCCATGGCGCACACCGCCGATCAGCGTCAGTTCATCGACCTCGAAGCGCTGTCGTGGCCCACGGCCATAGCCGAGGCGACGCCGGCCCATTTCGGCTTGGATCTCCTCGGCTGTGATCTCAAGGCCCGCAGGCAGACCCTCGAGCACGACGACAAGACCTTGCCCGTGTGATTCTCCGGCGGTGAGAAGGCGCAACATCGCCTCTCAGGCTACCCGCGTGGCCTCCGGCGTCGACGGTGCACCCACCGCCACCGGTGGCAGATGCCACTCAATAGCGCCGTGCTCAACTGTCGGCGAGGCCAAGGGCACCCAGCGCTGCGGTTCGCAGCACCTGCGCCGGTGGGGTGTGCGAGGTCCACAACATCTGCTGGCGAACCGCTTGGTGGACAAGCATGGCCAAGCCGTCAAGGGTGTCGGCACCCACCGCATCGGCGGCCACCAGAAGCGGGGTCTGCAACGGGTGGTACACGATGTCGACCACCACCTGCTCTGACCGCAACGCTGCCGCAGGCACCACAAGGGCATCCTCGCGATCGGTTCCTGCCATCCCGACCGAGGTGGTGTTCACAACGATGTCGACCTCTGCGACAACATCACCCATATCGTCGAGACCAATCGCGCTCACCGGCGCATCCGCAGCCGCGCATGCAGCGCATTGCTCAGCACGGGTCACGGTGCGATTCGCCACCGTGACCGCCCGGGCACCGCGACGCGTCATCGCTTCGACAATCGAGCGGGCTGCTCCACCTGCGCCCACGATCAACACCCGTGCACCAGCAGGGTCGTGACCGGCCGACACCATGGCATCGACCAGACCATCACCATCGGTGGTGTACGCCGTCGCCGCACCACCGTCGAACACCACCGTGTTGGCGACACCCAACCGCTGCACCGTCGCATCACGATGATCGGCAGCAGCAGCCACGTCGGCCTTATGCGGCATCGTCACCGCCAGGCCCGCCACACCCATGGTGCGCGCTGCACTCACCGCTGCCGCCCCGTCACCAGCCCGAACAGGCAGTGCCACCATCGCCCAATCCAGCCCTGCATGAGCGAACGCGGCGTTGTGCATCACCGGCGACAGCGAATGGCGCACCGGATCACCGATGACCGCCACCACCGTTGTCGACGCGGCGATCATGGCAGCACCCCTGCGCGCCGCGCCGCATCGATATTGGCCTGATGCTGTTCGAAAGTCACAGCAAATTCATGAGATCCGTCATCGTCGGCCAGCACATAGAACAGATAATCGCAGTCGACGGTGGGATCCGGCAGAACCGCGCAGATCTCGTCGCCCGACGCGGGGTTCGGCGCGGGGTTCACCGCCGCGCGAATGGATGCACGACCCGGGTTGGCGATCGGCGTCGGTGGCAGGCCGCTGTAGAGGTAGGTGTTGTAGGGCGAGTCGGTGTCGCGCAGCACATCGAAAGGTGTGCCGGCTGGCGCGCCGTAGTACAGCGTGGCGTCGATCTCCAACCGCATCCCACGCGCCAAACGGTTGTAAATCACGCGGGCAATCACGGCACGATCCGCATCGACCTTGGCCTCGCGTTCGATCATTGACGCCACCGTCAAGATCTCATACGGGCTCAACCCAAGCCGCTGCGAGGCTGCGAGCACATCCTCTTGAGCCACGACGCGCTCCATCAGCTCGAGCATTCGCTCAATGACCTGGCCCTCGTTGTCTGCATTCGATATGCGGTAGGTGTCGGGGAACAACAGACCCTCGAGCGATATCACCCCATCAGGTCGCAGCGGCACCGAGCGCTCGGCATCATCGGTGAGCGCCAAGAATATGGCCGCATCCATCTGCACCAATCGGTCATCAAGACGGTCGGCAATCTGCGCCACGGTGAACCCCTCAGGGAACGTCACCTGCTGATAGGTCTCATCGGGCGGGGTGCGCAACACCGACAGCACATCACCGAGATGAGCGCCCGGGCGCACGCGATACAACCCGGGCACCACCTCAAGCCCACCACGTTGCTCCACGTACCATTCGAACACACCGGCATCGGCAATGAACCCGCCGGCCGCCAAGCCAGCTGCAACATCACCCAGATCGTCGCCGGCGGCGATGTCGAAACGCACCGGGTCGCCGATCTCGTCCGCTGCCGACACACGTTCGAGCAGCCACCAGCCGACTACTCCTGCGGTCAGCACGGCCGCAGCGACCACCACGGCCACCGCCACAACCAACCAACGCACCCACACCCCGGCTGGAGCGGGTGCTTCCACGACGGGCACCTCCACCGGGTCATCCCACGGATCGACCCGCCAGTGCGCTTCGGCGCGACGGTCATCAGAAAGAACGTCGTCGCGCATTCAGGCCCCCGCACGTGCGTCGAGCCACGATTGCAGCATCACCGCTGCCGCCACTTTGTCGACACTGCGTCGACGCTGCACCCCGTCGAGGCCAGCCTCGACCATGGCGCGTTCCGCCGTCACCGTCGTGAGGCGCTCGTCGTGCATCTCCACCGGCACAGACGTCAACCTAGCCAACCGTTCCGCCAGGGTGGTGGCGGCCACCGCCGCTGGCCCGTGATCGCCGTTCAATGTGAGCGGCAGACCCACCACCACAGCGGTGGCCTCCCATTCGTCGACCAGGTTCACCAACCGCCGAAGATCCGCATCGAGCGAGGATGTGCGGTGAATCACCTCGAGCGGGCTGGCAACACCGTTCGTGCCCAGTGCCACCCCGATGCGGCGCCGGCCGGGGTCGACACCGATGACCCGGTGGGTGGCCGATGGCGGGCTCACCCCGCCGCGGCCTCCGATGCGATGCGCAGGGCCTCATCGATCGCGGTGACATCTTTGCCACCAGCGGTCGCCACATCTCCCTTGCCCCCGCCACCACCGCCAACGGCACGCGCCGCATCGCGGATCAGATCAGCTGCGGGAATACCTTCATCGGGGCCGACCGCAGCGACGAGGCCAACGCCACCGGTAGAGGTCTCCCCCACCAGAACCACCCGGCGCGCACCTGCTTGACGAACGGCGATGGCCAACTCGCGCATATCACCCGGTGCCATGTCATCGATGCGCAGGGCCACCACACCATCAACAGCGGTAGCGGCGATGTCGCCGGCGCGTGATGTCGCCGCAGCGGACCGCAGCGCTTTCAACTCGTCCTGCAGTTGGCGGATCTCGTCGAGTTTGCGCCGCACACCATCGGCGATCTCGTCACCGCTCGACCCCACCAGGTCACCGATCTCGGCGAGCGCATCGGTGCGCCGTTGCAGCAACTCAACCGATGCCGCACCCGTGACCGCTTCGATACGACGCAGGTTCGACCCGATCGACGATTCCGAAATCACCTTGATGGTGCCGATATCTCCGGTGGCGCGCACATGGGTGCCACCGCACAACTCGATCGACGACCCGGCCTCAAGCACCCGCACCACATCGCCGTACTTGTCGCCGAAGAAGGCAATGGCGCCGAGCGCTTCAGCTTCATCTTTAGTTGTCTCAAACGACCGCACGCCGGTGTTTGCCAGGGTTTCGATATTCGCAAGTCGTTCGATCTCGGCGATCTCCTCACGGGTCACCGCTGCATAATGCGAGAAGTCGAAGCGCAGCCGGTCGGGACCGACCCATGACCCTGCCTGCTTCACATGCTCACCAAGAACGGTGCGCAATGCCCAGTGCAGCACATGGGTGCCGGTGTGGTTCTTGCGAATCGCGTCACGACGCGCGCGATCGATGCTGGCCTCCACCATGTCGCCCACGTTGACCTCACCGCTGACCACGCGCGCAAGGTGGCGCCGCAGATTCGGCAGGGCGAACGTGCAGTCGATCACCTCAAGAACACCGGCGGGGCCAACCACGGTGCCCACATCACCGATCTGGCCACCCGATTCGGCATAGAACGGGGTGCGATCAATGAATACCTCCAGCAGGTCGTCACCGTCGGGCCCCACCACCGCATCGATATGCAGCACCCGGGCCGTGGCGACATCGTCGGTGTAGCCAACGAACTCGGTGGTGCCGAACTCATCGAGCACACCGCGGTGAATAGCCACACGGTCATCACCGCCAGTGCCATCACGGCGCGCGGCCTTGGCACGTTCACGTTGCGCCTGCATCTCCACTTCGAAGCCCGCCGTATCGACGCTCACCCCGCGTTCGCCGGCGATTTCCTCGGTCAGTTCGAGCGGGAAACCGTAGGTGTCGTGCAACAAGAACGCTGTGGAACCCCCAAGGGAGCCGCCCGTGGCCAACTCGTCGTCGAGGATGCCCATGCCAGTGCGCAAGGTATGCCGGAAGCGCTCTTCTTCTTTGGTGAGCACACCTGTAATGAAGTCGCTGTTGGCCCCGAGCGAGGGGTATGCCGCGCCCATCACGTCGATCGCCCGGGCAGCGAGATCGGGCATGACAAGACGTTCGGTGCCGAGCAAGAAGGCGTAACGCACCGCACGCCGCAAGATGCGCCGCAGCACGTAGCCCCGGCCCTCGTTCGACGGGAACACCCCATCGTCGACCAGCATCGCGGCCGACCGCGCATGTTCGGCCAGCACCCGCACCGCAAATGACTCGCGATCGTCGTAGCTGCCCGGCCGGTAGGTGGCACCAGTGAGCGAGCACGCCATGTCGATCAGCGGGGCCATGAGGTCGGTCTCCCACACCGAATCGACCCCCTGCACCAGCGCGAGAATGCGCTCGAGCCCCGCACCGGTGTCCACGGAGGGCTTCGGCAATGAGGTGCGCGTGCCATCGGCCGCCTGATCGAACTGCATGAATACCAGGTTCCAGAACTCCATGAACCGGTCACCGGCCGGATCGTGCAACGGGCCGCCATCAGGGCCGAATGCGGGCCCGCGGTCGATGTGAATCTCGCTACACGGGCCACACGGCCCCGTGTCACCCATCTGCCAGAAATTGTCTTTGTCGCCGAGGCGCTGGATGCGCTCCATCGGCACACCGACTTGCTCGTGCCAGATGGCTTCGGCCTCGTCGTCGCTCTCGTGCACGGTGATCCACAGCCGGTCGCCGTCGAAACCCCACCCCTCGGTGACCAGTTCCCAGCTCCACGGGATGATTTCGCCTTTGAAGTAGTCGCCGAAGGAGAAATTGCCGAGCATCTCGAAGAACACGAGATGCCGTTTGGTGCGACCCACATCGTCAAGGTCGTTGTGCTTGCCGCCAGCACGTGCGCACTTCTGCGACGAGGTCGCACGGGCATACGGCGGCACTTCATCACCAACGAAGTACGGCTTGAATGGCACCATGCCGGCCACCGTGAACATGATCGACGGATCGTGCGGGATCAAGCTGGCCGAGGGCACCACCGTGTGATCGCGCGACGCGAAGAAGTCGAGGAAGGAGCGGCGCAGCTGATCGGCGGACATCGACTCGGTCATAGTGCCCGCGAGCCTACCGAGGGCGGTACCCTCGCCGTCGTGGGACGACGCAGCAGCGCGCAAGCCAGCGATGTCCACGAATGGATCTCGTTCGAGGATCCCACCGAGGACCGCACGTGGCTTATCGATGCGACGTACATGCGCTCATCGCATCGCTGTATCTACGGCGAGGGATGCAAAGGGGTGCTCGACGCCGATGCAACCGAGATGCAACAAGGGTGTTGCAGCTACGGCGCTCATTTCGTGGATGACGACGATGTGCAGACCGTGGTGCGTGCGTTCGTCAAATTGCAGCCCCATCACATGCAGTTCCACGGTGAAGCGACACGCGACGGCTTCTTGGAACCCGGCGAACCCGATGATGAGGGCGCACCCACAACCGTGACCCGCCAAGTCGATGATGCCTGCATCTTCTTGAACCGGCCAGGTTTTGACGGCGGCACTGGCTGCGCGCTGCACATCGCTGCCATGGCGGCCGGCGAACGGCCCCTCGATTGGAAGCCCAACGTGTGCTGGCAGGTCCCGATCCGCCTCGAGCACGAGACGGACGGCACCGGACACGTCACCTCACGGCTACGCGAGTGGAAACGCCGGGACTGGGGCGATGGAGGCAGCGAATTCCACTGGTGGTGCACCGAGGCACCCGAAGCGTTCACCGGCACCGACCCGGTGTACATCGCCAGTGCCGACGAAATCATCGAGCTGGTCGGCCGCGAGATCTACGACCTGATGGTGAGTCAACTCACCCGCCCCACATGGGTGCCGCTGCCACACCCAACCGTGCGCGGCCGCTGAACCAGATCATCCCGCGTTCAACGGTGCAGCCAGGGACGCGCCACGCACCTAGGTGCCGGCGTCGCCGGCAAGGGTCAGTCCTCGTCGTCGGAATCGTCGTCGTCAAAGGAGACGCCGTACTTCTCCGCTAACGCGGCGTACTCGTCCTCGTCGTCGTCGCTATCCCTAGAGCGATCACCGAAACCGAGATCAAACGCTCCGGGACCTGCCTGCTTTAGTTTCCGCGCTTCTTCGAAGCGGCGATGTCGACCCTTCTTCACAGTCGGGCTCCCAGGTGTGTCGATGGTGGTCCTGACGGATGCGTGTCGGGGGGACACGCTTTGATCACCCTACCGGATCGAGACCCACGAGGCGTAGTCCGCCCCGATGAGATCCATCTCCGGGATCGAAAGTGAGTGCTGCTCGGCCCGACACCAGCGCCGCAATGCCATCACCGAGGAGTTCGCCACGCCATCCGCTACGCAGGCGGCTGGCGGGGTCATCGGCGAGAAACGACACCAGGTCCGCACGGGTGGCCAGCATTGCTGTGTCGATCTGTTCGTCCTTGGCGACTTGGGCTACCCACGCCGATATCAGCGCGATCGCTGGCCGAAGGCGCCGGTCGAGGTCGTCGCCACCGGTGGGTAACTCGGGTGGGTCGGCCTCGGCCCCAATGGCAACCGCGTCGAGAATCTCATCGGCGATCGCCCCCTTTGTCCAACGACCGTCCACTCCCCGCGCCTGACCGAGGGCGCCGACATCACGCGGCGCACGTTGGGCGACGCCCAACAACGCCAGATCGGGCATGACCTGACGCACCGGGATATCGAGGCGCATCGCGCGCCGTTCCCTCCACGCCGCCACTTCACGGGCCACTGCGCGACCACGGGGTTTCAGGGTGCGAACGTCTTTCACTCGCAACCAGGCCTTCTCAGGATCGGTCGGGCCGACCGGCCGCGCACCGAGTTCCGCACATGAATCAAGAGCCCAACCAAGGCGACCGGCCGCCTCTAAACGGCTCGCCAGTCGATCCCACACTTCGATGAGGTAGGCCACATCGACCGCGGCGTAGTCCCGCTGCGCAGCGGTGAGCGGACGACGCAACCAGTCGGTCAAGCGGTCGCCCTTGCCCGGGGTGATACCCAATTCACCAGTCAGCAGCGCCACGAGTGACGGCGTGCCATATCCGAGGAACCCGCCCGCAATTTGAGTGTCGACAAATGCCAACGGCACCGAGCCGACCGCGTGGGTCAACACGTCGAGATCCTGTTGGGCGGCATGGAAGACCGCGAGTGTGTCGGTGGCGAAGAGTCGCCCCAGGGCGCCGATATTGACCGCGAGTGGGTCGATCAGAACGATGCGATCCCCGCAGGCAATCTGCACAAGGGCCAGCGCCGGGAAATAGGTGCGTTCGCGGTGAAATTCGGTGTCGATCGCGTAGCGCCCTGCAGCGATGGCCTCGTCGATCACCGATTCAACGCCAGAATCATCGTCGACCCATTCGTGGACGATGCTGGCGCTGGCGTTCATTCTGCGGTGTCGCCGATCTCCAGGTCGCGCCCTTCACTCGCCCACACCGCCGTGCCGCCGGCGATATTCACCACGTCCACGCCGTTCGCCGCAAGAAACTCACACGCTGCGGCTGAGCGGCCACCGGAGCGGCAGATGACATAGGCCGGACCGTCGCCGCGGAACGTGTCAATGTTGTCGGGAACGGTCTGCAACGGGACGGGGATGGCGCCAGGCACACGACCGGCAGCGAACTCATCGGGTTCGCGGACATCGAACAGCCGCACGGGCCCGTTGGCCATCGCGGCGGCAAGGTCGGCAGTGGTGATTTCAGCGGGGGTCATACCATCATCCTAGCGAGCAGGAAATATGTCCGGACAATATCGATCAGGTCGCATCATCATTGACCGACGTCATTGAAGATTGCCACATCGGCCGGTGTATTCAGGTTGATCCCCACGCCCGCACCGACTTCCACCTGCACCACCGACACCTCATCGCGCCCCACGACCCCGAACAACGACCGCACACCGTCATCCACAGCCGCCATCGCTGCGGGGTATACCGACGCGTTCCATCGTGCAAGCGCTGGCTGCACCTCCCCCAGCGAAGTCGCCACCGCGATATCCACCCCACGGGCATCTCCACCAGCGCGCACCGCATCGACCATGGCCGCCTGTACCCCAGCCATATCCACCGCCATAGCCACCACGTCACCCACCTGCTCGACGGCCGTGAGAATTGCCATGAGCGGACCCGAGCCGGGATGAACGTCGGCGAGCACCTCCACGCCCCGCCGAGAACAGATCTGCGCCACCTGCGCAGAACCGCCGAGCACCACCACCTGGTCGAAATCGGCCATGACGTCGAGGGCGCGGTCGATCAGCGTGCGCCCACCCACATCGATCAGGGCCTTATCGCGGCCCATCCGTCGCGATGCCCCACCGGCCAACACCGCTCCCGTCACCGCGTGAGTGGACATCGCCGGTGAATCACCGAGCTCGATCAGGCGCCCACGGGCGCGATGGCACCGAACTCGGTCGGCACCCCCGACGGATCCAACTGCGCGAGGAACAATGCACAGCGCTCCGCTTCGTCGAGCTCGCCGATCTCCGCAGCCGCGCGCTGCAACGCCAACAGGCACCGCAAGAACCCGTGGTTCGACGGCGCCATCCAGCGCACATACCCCGAACCCCGCCAGCCATTCGCACGCAACGCGTCGAGACCCCGGTGATACCCCACACGAGCTGCCGCATACCGGTCCATTACCGACTCTGATGCCTCAGCAAGTGCCGCCCACGCAGCCAGCGATCGCGGGCTGCGCGCAGCAACTGCCGCAATCGCTAGCCGAGGGTCATCGGCATCGGCTGCCTGAGCCAAACCATGGCGCACCTCCACCGATTCGTCGGGCAGCACCGTCGACGGAAGACCACTCGAGAGATTCACACCAGATGTTGGCTGCTCGTTCGACATGACGTGCAGCGTAGAGGCCAAGGCCGTAGGGTCGCGCCCATGAACACCACCGTGGCCACCTTGGCCCAGACCGCTATTAGCGCCGACGGCGCAAAGAACGTGAGCCTGATCGTCGGCATCGCCATCATCGTCGCGTTCGTGGTCATCGCACTCGTTGCCAAAGCGATCATCATGAAGATCATCTCGGTGGTCGTCATCGTCGCCATCGGATTCGGCGTATGGAGCCAACGAGATTCGATCGATGATTGCGTGAACGCCGTGCGCACCGCGGTCGATACCGGCAGCGAAGCCGCCGCCTGCACCTTCTTCGGCGTCGAACTCGACGTGCCCGCAACGGTGCCCAACTGAGCGGCCGGTGACCGACCACCCCCACCACCGGGGACGTCTTGGAGGGGGCCTCGCGGCCCTGATGGCCGGCAAGGCCACGTCGAACGTCGCGCTGCGCTGGGTCGGGCCGTTCCTGCCCACCTTGGAACGAGCCTTCGGCACGTCCACCGGCACCCTCGCCAGCATCATCGGCACCGCGGAACTCTCCGGTCTGTCCACCTGGGCAGCCGGCGGCATTCTCGACCGCGGACATCACCGGCGCGTCATCGTTGGTGGACTCTGCCTGGTGTCGCTGTCGTCGGTGATCGCCCTATCGGGCAGCATCGCCACATTCGCCATCACGATGGTGCTCCTCGTCACCGGCGTCACCAACTTGACCATCGCCGGGCTGGCACTGATCGGCGACCGTGTTCCCTACGATCAACGGGGCCGAGCCATCGGGCTCTACGAGACCTCCTGGGCGCTGTCGCTGCTGATCGGCGCTCCTGCCCTTGCCGTGATCATCGACCGCTACGGATGGCGTGGCGCGTACATCTCCCTGGCCGCACTCACCGCACTCGGGGCGGTGGTGGTAGCCAAATACGCCCCCGCCCCCGACAACCACACGCGCAGCACCGAACGCGGCGCAGGACGCCTCCCCGGTGACGCATGGCCACCACTGTTCGCATCGGCGTGCATCGCCGCCGCCGGACTCGGCATCTTCGTGGTGAGCGGCGCATGGATGGCCGATCGACATGGCCTCGAAATCGGGGGACTGGGTGCGGTCGCGACCGCCATGGGTGCGGTCGAGCTCGTGTCGTCATCCACGATGGCCGCCGTGTCCGATCGCATCGGTATCCGCCGTTCGGTGCTGATCGGCGTGGTCGTCCTGCTGGGCGGACTCGGCGTCATGGCTGTGTCGGCCTCGTCGACCGCCGTTGCCATCATCGGTCTCTGCGTGTTCATCGGCGGCTTCGAATACGGCTTTGTGTCGTCACTGTCGATGATGAGCGAAGCTGCGCCACTGGCACGAGGACGTGCTCTTGCCATCGGCAATGCGATTTCGACCGTGGCCCGTTCGGTGGCCGTGGTGATCTCCGGCCAGCTCTACGACAATGTCGGTATGGGTGCATCGATCACCCTCGCGGCGCTCGCCGCCACCGCAGGTCTCGCGCTCACCACCATCAGCGTCGATCGTCGTCACGCCGCCTGAGCCCGTCAGGCCAGCCTCATCACCCGCGACGCGCAACAAAATCGCGCCACAACGCAGCCACCTCCACAGGGTGCGTATTCGGGCCGAAATGGTGCGCGCCCTCGACCTCGGCGGTCTCTGCTCCCTCGATCCACTCTGCGATCGTGCGGACCGCCGCACGATGATGATCCCGGCCACGCGACCCTGCCACGGTGAGCACCGGCACCGTGATCGCTGCCGGATCCCATGGCGCACGCGAGCGGAGATCACCCAATTCGGCCACCAGCACCGGGCCTTCGGCCACGCGCTCAGCCCGAGTACGCGACGGCAGGCGTTCCCACCGGGCATCACCAATCAGTCGCCGCATGAACGCTTCGGCCGAGGCGGCCGGCGCATCGGCGCTGAGATGGGCAGACCCTCCTGGCCAGTCAGGAGTCCACGACAGCGGCGGCTCGTACACCATGACCGTGCGCACCCGTGTGGCGCCGAGACGCGCCGTTGCCCCCAGCGCGACATTGCCACCAAAAGAGTGGCCAATCACGTCGACACGACCGGCGCCACCGTTGGATTCGATGATGTTGCACAGGTCGTCGATGTGGGCCTGCACCGTGAATGGCTCGCCCGCATCTCGCGAACGGCCGTATCCGCGGCGGTCATAGCGCACGACGCGGTAGTCGCTCTCAAGACGTCGCGAGAGGCGCGCCAAGCCGGTGGAGCGGTCCATCGACCCGTGCACCAAAACCACCGTCGGCGCATCGACCACACCGGCGATGTGCACATGCAACCCGCTACTCATTCAACCCTGACAATCCGCATGACGTCGGCGGCGGCCGACCCCTCACCACCACCCGGCGATCCAGCGAGAACGAGGACCGTCGATCCGTGAACAACCAAACCGTGGCGGACCGCCGTCTCCACCGCGAACCACACCATCTCATCGGTTGATCCGTATGTGTCAACGGGCACCGGCTCGACCCCCCATGACAAGGCCAAAGATGCCAGCACAGCCGGGTCGGGGCTCAGGCCCAACAACCGCGCCTCGGGCCGAAACCTGGCCATCGCGCGCGCCGTTCGACCCGATCTGGTGCAGCACAAAATTGCCGCGGCATCCACATCGTGCGCAGCTTCCGATGCTGCATGTACCAGCGCTGCGGTCACCCGGTCATCGGTGGATGACCAGTCGCCACGCTGCAGGCGACCCAAGCGGCGTGCCCACTGACGGTACGACGCCTCGCGCTCGGCGCGTTCGGCCACCGACGACATCGTGGCCACCACCGCAACGGGGTCACGCCCAATCGCGGTTTCGCCCGACAGCATCACCGCATCGGTGCCGTCGAACACCGCGTTGGCCACATCGCTGACCTCCGCCCTGGTCGGAGCCGGCGCAGTGATCATCGACTCGAGCATCTGGGTGGCGGTGATCACCGGCACCCCATGTTCCACACAGTCGCGCACGATCGCCTTCTGCAGGTGCGGTACATCCTCGATCGGACAGTCGATACCGAGGTCGCCGCGGGCCACCATCACCGCATCCGCGGCCTGGATGATCGCCGAGATATCGGCCAGTGCCGCCGAGGTCTCGATCTTGGCGACCAGCCGGGCACGCCCCGCGACCACCTCGCGCACCGGCGCGAGGTCGGCGGCCGTGCGCACGAACGACACCGCGATGAACTCCACTCCCGCCGAGGCCATCGTGTCGGCCAACACCAGATCCTCCGGTGTCGGTGTCGCCAGATGAAACCGCTCGGACGAGATGTGCACACCGGGCGCGCCCTGGGTGCGCCCGCCGGTGTCCACCCGAGCGGTGATCGCTGCGGGCCCTGACGGTGCGCTCTCAACGGCGACGACGGTGAGCGAAATAGCCCCATCACCCAGGACGACACGATCGCCGACCCGCACTGCTGCGACCACACCGGGTTCCGCGACGTAGATCGTGTCTGCATCGGAGTCGCCGCCACCGGCCACCAGCCGCACGTCTGCACCAGCGACGAGTGCGACACCACCATCTGGAAACCGGCCAGCGCGCACCTTGGGTCCGGGAAGATCGGCGAGCACAGCGACATGCCGGCCCGCATCGGCCGCCACTTGACGCACCATGACCAGCCGCTCCAGATGGCCGGCGACATCGCCATGCGACAGGTTCAGGCGCACCACATCGCAGCCCGCAGCCACCATGGCCGACAGCACATCGGGCGACTCTGATGCCGGGCCCACGGTGGCGACGATCTTGGTGCGACGCGTCATACCCTGTACACCTACCGCCGGAAAGGGGTCCCCGTGCGCCAAAACCCAGAAAACACCGCCCGCGACGCGGCCATTGCCGATCTCATGGCTCTGCTCGATGCCGGCCCCTCCCCATTTCACGCTGCTGGAGAACTGGCACGGCGTCTTGATGAGGCCGGATGGCAACGCCTCGCACTCGATCACCGCTGGAGCGCCGATGATGTCAACGGTCGCCGGTACGTCGTGCGCGACGGCGCGGTCATCGCATGGAACTGCCCTGATGGAGCCGAGGCTCATATGCCGTGGCGCATCGTGGGCGCCCACACCGACTCACCCTGCCTGCGGGTCAAGCCGTCACCAGATATCAGCCGTCACGGATGGCGCCAGATCGCGATCGAGATCTACGGCGGTGTGCTGTTGAACTCATGGCTTGATCGTGACCTCGGGATTGCCGGCCGCATTGTTCGTACCGACGGGAGCACGGTTCTGGTCAACTCCACCACGGCCCTGTGTCGCGTCCCACAGCTGGCCATCCACTTGGATCGCAGCGTGAACGACGGCCTTCGCCTCGACCGCCAGACACATATGACCCCGGTGCTCGGCACCGACAACGACAGCGCCCTCACCGAGTGGATCGCCGACGTGGCCGGTGACGATGCCGCCACATGGGACCTGTGCCTGTACGACGTGACCCCCGCGGCACTCATCGGCATCGACCGCTCGCTGCTCGCGTCAGGTCGACTCGACAATCAGTTGTCGTGCTGGGCCGGCGTGCGCGCTCTGGTTGGCTCACAACCGAGCAATGCCATCGCAGTCCTGGTCGCCAACGATCATGAAGAGGTCGGCTCGGCCAGCGTCACCGGCGCTGCCGGGCCACTGCTCGAACAGGTGATGTCACGCCACGTGCACGCCCGGGGTGGCGATATCGACGACCGACATCGCTCATACGCAACGTCGCTATGCGTCTCTGCCGACAATGCCCATGCCCTGCACCCCAACTATCCCGAACGGCACGACTCGGGTCACGCTCCACGCATCGGCGCCGGGCCCGCAGTGAAGGTCAACGTCAACCAACGGTATGCAACAGATGCAGCCAGTGCCGCGGCGTTCATTGCGGCGTGCACCACTGCGGGGGTGCCGCATCAGACATTCAGTTCCAACAACGAGATGCCATGTGGTTCCACGATCGGGCCGATCACCGCGACCCGGTTGGGAATCGACACCGTGGATGTTGGCGTTCCACAGTTGTCGATGCACTCAGCCCGGGAGCTCTGCGGCGTGGACGACCCGGTGGCTCTCGCCTCGGCGCTCACGGTGCACCTCAGCGCCTGACACGCCGGCAATCAACTCAGTCCGCCGACGACGCACCGGCATCACTCGACGGCTCTGCATCGGCAGTTGCATCGTCAGATGTCCCGTTGCTGACGTCATCGGCCAGCACCGGCGGGTACGACCACCCCACGCCCACCATCGACAGATCGAACAACCGCTGCAGTTCAGCGTGCAGTCGAGCCGAATGCGCCGAGAGTTCACGCCGCGGAACCCGCGCGCCTGCAGCCACCGTGGGCATGATCGGTTCACCGATCACCACGCGCACCTTGGCCGGTCGCAACATGCGCGCCCCCTTGGGCATCACCGCCTGTGACCCGCCGATGCCCACCGGCACGATTGGCACACCAGCACGCAACGCCACGTAGACCGCGCCATCGAATAGCGGCTGCACGATCGGGCCTTCCTTGCGCTCGCCCTCGGGGAACAGCACGAGGGGTTCACCAGCATCGAGCACCGTACGGGCACGTTGCATCGCCTCACGATCCGCAGTGTTGCGCGTGACGGGAATGGCACCGAGTGCGGACAACACCCACCCGAACCACCCGTACTTCCACATCGAGTCCTTCCCGAGGAATCGCAACCGTCGCGTGGTCACACAGGCTGCAATCGGGGTGTCGATATAGGACCGATGCACCGGCGCCAGCACATAGGCACCCGACGGTGGAAGGTTCTCTCGACCCTCAATCGACATGCGGGTCAATAGCCGCGTCGACCAGGTGACCAGTGCTCGCCCCACACGGTAGAACGCGATCGCCGCACGGCCATTGCCCACCAAGAACGTGTCCGGACGGCTCACTGCATCCTCCGCTCTTCGGCGAGCCGCACCACCTCTGCAACCACCTCGTCGATGTCGAGATCTGACGTATCGAGCTCGATGGCATCGTCAGCGAGAAGTAACGGCGACGCATCACGAGTGGAGTCGCGGCGGTCGCGTTCGATGATCGACGCTTCGACCTCGGCCACATCACCACCGGTTTCGGCGACCCGACGCTCAGCACGCACCCGCGGTGACGCCGTGACGAACAATTTGAGGACCGCATCAGGGAACACCACGGTGGCGATATCGCGCCCCTCCACTACCCCGCCACCACGCGCGGCCACCCAGGCGCGCTGGCGGTCAACCAGCACGGTACGCACCGCCTGATTCGCCGCAACCGCACTGACCGCATCGGTCACCTCACGCCCGCGAATCGCTGCGGTGGCGTCCACACCATCGGCCATCACCGACGTCGACGAAATCTCGAGATCGATCACCGTGGCCAACCGGGCTACTTCTACGGTGTCGGTCACCGATACGCCACGGCGTAGCACGGCAAACGTCACCGCACGATACATCGCTCCGGTATCGAGGTACTCCACACCCAAACGCGCGGCAACGGCACGCGCCACGGTGCTCTTGCCCGCACCAGCCGGACCATCAAGGGCCACGACGAAGGCGCGCGCGTTCACCAGCTGGTCCCCTGGGGGCGACCCTCCTCGTACCCGGCCGAGCCCTGCACCCCGACCACCGCACGTTCTTGGAACTGGGCGATGTCGGCGGCTCCGGCATAGGTGCACGATGAACGCACCCCGGCCACGATCTGGTCGATGATGTCTTCCACCCCGGCACGATCGGGGTCGAGATACATACGTGAGGTCGAAATACCCTCTTCGAAGAGTTCCTTGCGGGCCCTCTCCAGGGCATGGTCGTCGCGGCTGCGGTTCTTCACCGCCCGGTTCGATGCCATACCGAAACTCTCTTTGTACAGACGTCCATCGGTGTCGCGATGTGCGTCAGCCGCCGACTCATGGGTGCCAGCAAACCACGAACCGAACATCACATTGCCCGCACCCGCTGCCAACGCGAGCGCAACGTCGCGTGGGAAACGCACCCCGCCGTCGGCCCAGGTGGTGGCACCGAGGCGTTGCGCCTCGGCCGCACACTCGAGCACTGCGGAGAACTGCGGGCGCCCCACGCCGGTCATCATGCGCGTGGTGCACATCGCGCCAGGCCCCACGCCGACCTTCACGATGTCGGCGCCCGCCTCCACCAGATGACGGGTGCCCTCGGCCGTCACCACGTTGCCCGCCACGATGTGGCGATCGGGCACGGCGGCTCGCACTGCTTCCACCACATCGATCATGCGTCGCTGGTGGCCATGAGCGGTGTCGACCACGATCACGTCAACGCCCATGTCGGCCAATGCACGCGCCCGACCCACCGGGTCGGCGTTGATGCCAACGGCGACCGCAATCAGCAGACGGCCCTGAGCATCAACGGCAGGACGGTAGATCGTCGAACGCAACGCACCCGTGCGCGTCATCACACCCACGAGGCGCTCTTCTGAGTCGACCACGGGCGCCACCATCATGCGATGGTCGGCAAGGGCATCGAAGGCCGCTGCGGGTTCCACGTCGTCGCGCAACGAGAACAGGTCCGGGGCCATGACGTTCTGGATTTGCGTGAACCGGTCGAAGCCAGCCGCATCACGCTCTGTGAAGACTCCGATCGGCCGCTGCTCATCATCGACCACGACAATCGCCCCGTGAGCACGTTTGTGGATCAGGTTCAACGCATCACCGATCGTGTGCCCCACCGACAACGTGATCGCCGTTTCGAACACCGTGTGTCGTGCCTTCACCCAAGCAACAACGTCAGCGATTACATCGATGGGAATGTCCTGAGGCAACACGGTGATACCGCCACGACGCGCCACCACTTCGGCCATGCGACGCCCGGCCACCGCCGTCATGTTCGACACCACCACCGGAATCGTCGTCCCGATGCCGTCAGGCGTGGTGAGATCGACCGAGAGTCGGCTGCCCACATCGGACAGGCTCGGCACCATGAAAACGTCGTTGTACGTGAGATCGTGCCCCGGGTTGGGATGCAGCATGCGCACGGTGAACTCCTTGGCCGCTGAGACGGACCCTCCGAGGCTAGCCACTGACACGCCGACACCCTCTACACCTCAGCCCAAACCGCTCTCGGGTCTACGCTGAGACCATGAGCACCGACACCACGCCTGTGATGTGCGTCCACGGATGGGGAGGGTCGTTCGCGACCACCTGGGAACGCAACGGGTTCACCGCCCTGCTCGCCGATGCCGGACGCGAGGTGATCGGGGTGGACCTGTTGGGCCACGGAACTGCGCCCAAACCCCACGAGCCAGAGGCCTACGCCGACTTGACGACCCGCGTGGTCGACGCCCTCGGCGACCAACCCGTGGACGCCGTTGGATTCTCGATGGGCGCGCTGACGTTGCTGCGCACCGCCACAGAACACCCCGGAGCATTTCGGCGGCTCGTGCTCGCAGGGATCGGTCGCAACATCTTCGAACGTGACGACGACCGCACCGCCCGCATCGTGGCAGCCGTCCAGGGCGAGGGTGACCCTGCCGACAACGACTCGCGGATCTTCGCCCAGTACGCCGCGCAACCCGACCAGGACCCGGTGGCCCTTGCCGCCGTTCTCCGCCAGCCACAGCGCATCCGCCTCGATTCCGACGCGCTCGCACGGGTGACATGCCCCACCTTGGTCATCGTCGGCGACCGCGATTTCGTCCATCCCGCCGACGAACTCGTGGATGCGCTCGGTAACGCCACCTCGAAGGTGTTGCGCAATGTCGACCACTTCGCCACCCCAGAAGATTTCGGCTTCATCGACGCGACGCTCGAGTTCCTCGACGCCGTACCGATGTGACCTCAGCACCCTCTCCTCGCCATGGCGGGCACGACCTCGTCAGCACCGATGTCGATGAGGCTGTGCGCCGCCTGCGCCTCGGTGGGCTTGTCGCCATTGCTACCGAAACCGTGTATGGCCTCGGCGCTGATATCGCGGTGCCCGAAGCCGTCGACCGCATCTTTGAGACCAAGGGTCGCCCGCGGGGCCACCCGCTCATCATTCACGTGGCCGATGTTGACATCGCCCGCCGATACGGCGTCTTCAACCACACCGCCGCCACGCTCGCGGCGGCATGCTGGCCGGGACCGATCACCTTGTTGGTCCCTCGAACCGACCAGGTACCCGATGCCGTCACCGGTGGACGCGACACCGTCGGCATCCGGGTTCCTGCCCACGACCTCACCGCCGAGGTTCTCCGGCGCCACGGCGGCGCCATCGCCGCGCCATCCGCGAACCGATTCGGTGAGGTCAGCCCAACTAGCGTTGCCCATGTCGTGGCCGACCTCGGCGCGCTACTCAACCCACACACCGACCTGATTCTCGATGGCGGCGCCAGCGCGATCGGCGTGGAGAGCTCGATCGTGGATACCACCAGTGACCCACCACAGCTCCTGCGGCCCGGTGCCATCACCACCGACGACATCGATCGCCTCATCGGGCACGTTGACGGCCCCAGTGGGCCATCACGCGCCGCGGGCATGACGGCAGCGCACTACGCCCCCGCGTGCACCGTGCTCGCCGTCGACCACCTCGATGAGGTAGGCCCTCTCGACATCTCTGCTCCCGGGGTGCGCGTACTCGACCTGCGCGCAGATGTCGTGGCTGCCGCCCGCGATCTGTACACCCATCTACGCATGGCTGATACCGATGACATCACCACCCTCGTGGTGATGATGCCCGCACCCCACGGCCTTGGCCATGCGGTGCGTGACCGCGTTACGAAGGCGGCAGCAGGTCGTCAACAGCCAGGCGGTTGACCGTGTCGACCCAAAGGTCACGGACACGATCAACATCGGGGACCGGTGCCGGGTAGCCGTCGGGGCCGTGGGTAGCTGATACCCCAAGCGACACCGTGGTGGCACCGGCATCGGGCACCAACTCCAGCCGACACCACGCCCGCAGAGGGTCGTGCATATCGACCTCGAGCAGATACGGCGGATCGTCGTCGACAACCTCTCCCAGCCACGCCGCAGCCACACACAGCACCTCATGGGCATCGACCGGCAACACCTCGATAGTGAACGAACACCGATCGACCCGAACAGCCCCGCCGCCAGCGTTGTGATCGGGCGACGCCGCCGATGACGGAGCAGGACCAGACGGCGCACCAGAGGACCTTCGTGCACCCTCGATCTCGGCAAGGGCTGCTGCCGCGGCCGCATTCACCGCACGCATCGTCTCGGCATCACCGCCCACATCAGGATGATTTTCCCGGGCCAGCTGCCGCCGGGCACGCCGAACGGCATCGGCATCGGCACTGAAACGGTCCAGACCCAGCTGCCGAAATGGGTCCACCGCCATATCGCCAACCTAGCGACGCGGCGCGCTCGAGCCAGCCAGCACCACCGGCCCCACATCAGCCAGAGGTGAATACACGGCAACGCAACGATGACAAACGGGCAAACGGCGCCTGCATTGCAGCCTCTGTTGAGCCTCCATAGGCTGACCAGACCCATGGCTGCCGGTACATCGGGTATCGGCCGAAACAGGGGGAGGAATCACATGATCAGATCACGAGTACGTCGCGTGGGCGCGCTCGTCATCGGTCTCGCGCTCGTCGCCGCTTCGTGCGGTGGCGATGATGACGCCGATGCACCCGCGGAGGAACCCTCCGCGGAACAGCCCACCGACGAACCCTCAGAAGAACCTGCAGAGGAACCCGCTGCTGCTGGCAATGCCGCCGATGGTGTGTTGCGTTTGGGTGGGATTTTGCCTGAGACGGGGAACTTGGCGTTCTTGGGGCCACCTGAGTTCGCTGGTGCGGAACTCGCGGTGCAAGAAATCAACGCGGCGGGTGGTGTGCTCGGCAACGATGTCGAGTGGCTGCCTGGCGACTCTGGTGATAACGGTGAAGTCGCGAACGCGACCGTTGACCGTCTCCTCGCCGAGAACGTTGATGGTTTCATCGGTGCCGCGTCGTCTGGTGTGTCATTGACCGTGATCGACAAGATCACCCAGGCCGGCAAGATTCATTTCTCCCCGGCGAACACCTCACCGACGTTCACTGACTACGACGACAACGGTCTGTACTTCCGTACCGCACCGTCCGACGTTGTTCAAGGTGCCGCGCTCGCTGACGTCATGATCAACGACGGTGCGACCACCGCCGCGTTCTTGGTGCTCAACGACTCGTACGGCACCGGACTGCTGAAGTACACCAAAGAGCCTTACGAGGCCGCAGGCGGCGAAGTCGTCTACGAAGTGGTGTACGACCCGCAAGCCGAGAACTTCGACGCCGAAGTTGCCGCCACTGTCGACGCTGATCCCGACGCGATCGTGATCATCGGTTTCGACGAAACCACCAAGATCCTCACCGGCCTCATCGAAGCCGGCATGGGACCCGACACCAAAATGGTGTACGGCACCGACGGCAACATGGGTAACGCCCTCGCCGCCGCGTTCGACGACCCCACCGTCGTCGCCGGCATGAAAGGCACCCTGCCCGGCGTTGACGTCGGCGGAGAACTCCCCGATTTCCGTGACCGCCTCTTGAGCGTGGACCCGGACCTCACCGACTTCTCCTACTCGGCAGAAACCTACGACGCCATCGTTGTCACCGCCCTCGCCGCAATCGCAGCAGGCAGCGACGACGGCATCGCCGTCGGCGCCGAAATCAACGACATCACCCGCGGCGGAGAAAAGTGCACCAGCTTCACCGAGTGCGCCGACCTCCTCGCCGCAGGCACCGACATCGACTACGACGGCGTCTCCGGACCCCTCGAATTCATCGACGCAGGCGAGCCCTCCGAGGCCTCCATCCTGATCCTCGAATTCGACGCAGACGGCGCCCTCCAAGTCATCGGCAGCGTCAACGGCAAGGTCTGATACAGACCCAACCACACACAGCAAAGGGCCCCGGGGCAACCCGGGGCCCTTTCGCTTTCCCGTCCACCTGCAGATCACTCAGGCACCACCTCGGTCTGGCACCGTGATCATCTGCTATAACCGCTGCCGATGGAGCGCTTCTCATGACTACCTCGACACCACCCGCTGTCGCGCTTGATGGCATCTGGAAGAGGTTCCCCGGCGTGATCGCCAACCACGATGTCACCTTGTCGGTCGATCGGGGCACCATCCACGCCATCGTCGGTGAGAACGGCGCCGGCAAATCAACACTCATGAAGACTCTGTACGGCATGCACCGACCAGATGCCGGAACGGTTGCCGTGAACGGCACTGACATGCACATGAAGTCCCCTGCCGATGCCATCGCCGCGGGCATTGGCATGGTGCACCAGCACTTCATGCTGGCCGACAACTTCTCCGTGCTCGAGAACATCATCTTGGGCAGCGAACCCGCCCATCGGGGCGTCATCGATGCCGCCAGTGCACGTGCTGACCTCACTGAGTTGATGCGCACCGTCGGCGTCACCCTCGATCTCGATACCCCGGTGTCCGAACTCGGCGTCGGAGAACGCCAACGCGTCGAGATCCTGAAAGTTCTCTATCGCGGTGCGGACATCGTGATTCTGGACGAGCCGACGGCAGTTCTCGTGCCCGAGGAGGTCGACGAACTCTTCGCCACTCTGCGTCGACTCGTCAACGACGGAACCACTGTCATCTTCATCTCCCACAAACTTGACGAGGTGCTGCAGGTCTCTGATGCCATCACTGTGATGCGTCAGGGCACCACAGTGGCCAGCGTGGCGCCAGCCGACATCGATCGGGCCGGTCTGGCCGAACTCATGGTTGGATCCGAACTACCGACTCCCGGCGGTCGTACGACCGACATCGGCGAGACCGAGCGACTGACAGTTGCCAACTTGTCCGTCGTTGGCGCTGACGGCCGATTGGTAGTCGAGGACGCCACCTTCGCGGTGCGCGCTGGCGAGATCGTCGGCATCGCCGGGGTGGAGGGCAACGGCCAATACGAACTGTGCACCGCGATCATCGGATTGCGGCCCGCCACGGGCACGGTGATAGTGGATGGTGATGACATCTCCACTGCCAGTGTGCGCGACCGCCACGATGCCGGTGTGGCCTACATCCCCTTCGATCGCCACCGAGAGGCGCTCATGTTGAACTCGTCGCTGTGGGAGAACGGACTCCTCGGACGCGAGGCATCACCAGAGCTGTCGACCGGCCCCTTGGTGAACATCGGCGCCGCACGCTCCTCCACACGCGACATCATCGACCGCTTCGGCGTTCTGACCCCCAACGAGACCGTGCCCGCCTTCGCCCTGTCGGGTGGCAACCAACAAAAACTGGTGGTTGGACGCTCCATGATCACCGAACCCGCCGTGCTGATAGCTGCACACCCGACTCGTGGTATCGACGTTGGCGCGCAGGCCGCCGTGTGGGCTGAACTCCGCGATGCACGTGATGCCGGATGCGCCATCTTGCTGGTGTCGGCCGACCTCGATGAGCTCATCGGCTTGTCCGACACCTTGCTGGTCATGTTCGACGGCCGCATCGCTGCCGAGGTTGACCCCGACGACGTCAGCCCCGCCATTCTCGGCGGCTATATGACCGGTGCCACCACCGGAGCGGCCTCATGACCGACACCGCCACCACCGAACGCCCAACCGGCCTGAGCGGTCTCCTCTCGCGCATCACAACCGGCAGCAACGCCGGCAGCCTCCGCACCTCACTGACCACCGTCGCCAGTTCGCTCGCCGCAGTGGCGATTGCACTGTCGATCTGTGCGGTACTGCTGCTCGTGACCGGCAAAAGCCCGGTCGATGCGTATTCCACCATCTTGGAGACCGCTGGAGATAGCAACAAATTGCTGGAGATGCTGCGGCGGTCAACACCGCTGATTTTCTCAGCGACAGCAGTTGCTGTCGGGTTCAAAATGAATCTGTTCAACATCGGGGTCGAGGGCCAGTACCTCTTCGCAGCGCTGATCGCCGCCGAAGCCGGCAGCAGGGTGTCGCTGCCCGCCGTGGCACACATTGTGTTCATCCTTCTGGTCGCAATGGCGGCCGGTGCGCTGTGGGCATCGATCTCGGGCATTTTGAAGGTGTACCGCAACATCCACGAGGTGATCTCGACGATCATGCTCAACTACATCGCGTTGTCGGTGATCCAGTGGCTATTCGAGAACTTCTTCCGTGATGACACGGTTGAAGGCCTGAACGTGAAGACCACGATCATCGCGGAATCCGGCCAGATGCCCGACCTCGTCGACGGCCGACTGAACGCGATGTTCTTGGTTGCTCTGGCGACGGCCGGCGCATTCTGGGTGCTGGTGTACCGCAGTCGTTTCGGCTTCCGACTGCGCGCCAGCGGATACAACCCGAACGCTGCTGAGGTGGCCGGTATCGGTGCACGCCGCATGGTCATCGCGGCGATGTTGATCTCGGGAGCGATCGCTGGACTCGTCGCGATGTACAGCGTGATCGGCGAGACCTACGCCTACGGTCCGAGTGCCACACCGACGCAGTTCGGATTCGCTGGCATCACCGTTGCGTTGCTGGGCCGCAACCATCCAATCGGCATTGTGATCGCGGCTCTGCTGTTCGGTTTCTTGGACTCGACATCGGCGGTGCTGCAGTTGGCTGACGTGCCGAACTCGATCGTGAAGGTCATGCAGTCGATCATCGTTCTGGCCGTCGTCGTCGTGAACGAAGCCACCATCCGCCGCCTGAACGCGCGCACCGCTGAACAGATGCGAGCACAGACCGATTCCGGGGAGGCATCGTGAACCTTCTGCAGCGCATGCCGCGCATCGTCACCATCATGGTCGTGTTCGTCGTCACGATGTCGGTCGTACGAACCTGGACCGGTTTTGACGATCTCACGTCGTCGGGCACCATCGGCGCCACCTTGCGTCTCACCGTGCCGATCTTGCTGGCCGGCCTCGCCGGCCTCTGGGCCGAGCGTGTGGGGATCTTGAACATCGGCATCGAGGGCATGATGATCCTTGGAACCTGGTTCGGTGCGTTCGGCGCATGGAAGTTCGGCCCGTGGGTCGGCCTGTTGTTCGCAATTGGCGGCGGGATGATCGGCGGCGGTATTCACGCCATCTCAACGATTCGCTTCGGCATCGACCAGGTAATTTCAGGTGTGGTCATCAACCTGCTCGCCTTCTTCGGCGTGCGGTATCTCAGCGAACTGGCCTTCGTTGGCCAACCCCAGGGCGGCATCAGCCAATCTCCCCCGCAAACATCAGCCATCGGCCGCTTCGATGTGCCGTTCCTGTCGGGAGGTCGTATCGGCGGCTGGACCAGTCCGGACATCCTCGGCAACCTTGAGGAACGCGGATGGTTCATCATCGGCGACGTCGCCGGCATTGCGCGCGGCCTGACCAATGGGGTGTCGTGGGCGTCGCTGATCGCCATCGTCTTGGTCCCACTGTCGGCATGGATTCTGTGGCGCACCACCTTCGGCCTTCGGCTTCGGTCATCGGGCGAATCACCGGAGTCGGCCGAGAGCCTTGGTGTCAACGTGATCCGCGTTCGTTATCAGGGACTGTTGATCTCCGGGGCGTTCGCAGGTCTCGGTGGCGGATTCTTGGCGATTGTGTCGTCGTCGTACTACCGCCAAGGCCAGACCGCGGGCCGTGGCTTCATCGGACTGGCCACGATGATCTTTGGCAACTGGCGCCCCACCGGCGTGCTCGGCGGGGCCGCGGTGTTCGGATACTCCGAGGGCCTCAAACTGGTGGCAGGAAACTCGATCACCGGCCTGTTCTTGTTCATCGCGATCGTCGCCGCACTCGCAGCTGTGACGGGGCTTGTGCGGGCGTCGATGCGCCGCACCCTCGCGGCTGCAGCTGTGGTAGCGGTGGCGATGCTGGCCTATCTCACCGTTGACGAGGTGCCAGAGTCGCTCACGCAATCACTGCCCTACGTGATCACCCTGGTGGTGCTCGGAACTGCGAGCCAACGATTACGACCGCCGGCACGCGCGGGGGTTCCGTACCGACCGGGTAGCGCTCACTGACATGGCGTTGACGGTCGACGCCATGTCAGTGCGGGCCGCTCCCAAGGCACTCCTACATGATCACCTCGATGGCGGGCTACGGGTGGCAACCGTGCTCGAATTGGCCGACCGCATCGGCTGGACACCACAGCTACCCACCACCGATCCAGATGCGCTGCAGGCCTGGTTCACTGCCGGGGCGGCCTCGGGCGATCTCCTCGCCTATCTCGCCACCTTCGAGCACACCTTGGCGGTGATGCAGACCGAGGACAACATCGAACGCATCGCCTATGAGGCCGTGCACGACCTCGCTGCCGACGGCGTGGTCTACGCCGAGATCCGCTTTGCTCCCGAGTTGCATGACATGCCACTCGCATCGTCCACCGCTGCCGTCACCTCGGGCATCCGGCGCGCCGAAGCTGAACTGGCAGGAACCGGCCACACCATCGTCACCTCGGTGATCGTGTGCGCTATGCGCACCGAACACCGTTCCGCAGAGATCGCCCGATTCGTCGATCGTATGCGTGAGATCGATGACCGGGTGGTTGCGTTCGACTTGGCGGGCGCCGAGACCGGCTTTCCCCCATCGATGCATGCCGAGGCCCTCGAGATTGCCCGCACCGCGCATCTGAACATCACACTCCACGCCAGCGAACCACCCGACCTTGAACTCATCTCGGATGCGCTGCGTCACGGCGCGCACCGCATCGGTCACGGGGTGCGACTCGACCGTGATGTCTCACGCGTGGATGGGAAGTTGCACCTCGGCCCGCTCGCACGCCACATCTACGACCGGGGCATTCATCTTGAGATGGCTCCCACCTGCAATACACAGATCGGTGCCGTCGCCTCTGTGGCTGACCACCCGGTGATTCCATTCCTCCGACACGGATTCAATGTTGGGGTCAACACCGACAACCGGTTGATGAGCAATGTCTCCCCCACAGGAGAACTCATCGCCCTCCATGCCGCGCACACGTTGACTTGGGATGACGTCCATCAACTCGTGTCGAACGCCATCGGGTCGGGCTTCGCGCCGCGAGAGGTCCGCATGGGCGTGCTGCGCGACATCGTCGACCCCTGGTTCAACGCTGCGCGCTAGCCATCACCACACGGTCGCTCCGACCGCGGCAGGCCTCGCAGACGGTCGGATACGCTGCCCACGTGGGACACCTTCTCGATGATGCCCAGATCGCCGCTTTTGACCGCGATGGTGTACTCGCCATCGAAGGGTTTGTTGGCCCGGATGCACTGGCCGAGTTACGCCAGCGCGCCGACGACATCGTCGATGCCTGGGAACCAACGGCTGCTGCAACTGTCTTCACCACCGAGGACCAACAGCGTCGCTCCAATGACGAGTTCTTGTCATCAGGCGGACGCATCTGGTGCTTTCTCGAAGAGGGAGCCGTCGATGCCGAGGGGCATCTCACCCGCGACAAGTCACTTGCGGTCAACAAGATCGGTCATGCCCAGCACGACCTCGATGACGTGTTCGAACGGTTCAGCTACACCGATGACCTCACCGGTGTGGCCAGCGATATCGGTCTCAGCGATGCCGTTGCGTTGCAGAGCATGTACATCTTCAAACAACCGGGCATCGGTGGTGAAGTGTCATGCCACCAAGACGCCACCTTCCTCTATACCGATCCGCTCTCGGTCACCGGATTCTGGTTCGCGGTTGAAGACGCAACACTGGACAACGGATGTTTGTGGACCGCACCCGGCCGGCATCGTGACCCACTGCGCCGCCAATTCCGTCGTCGCGGCGACAACGACGACGGCACCGAATTCGTCGATCTTGACCCCACACCGCTGCCGGCTGCGCCAGACGATTTGGTGCCCCTCGAAGTGCCCGCGGGAACGCTCGTCGTTCTCGATGGCCGGCTACCCCACTGGAGCGACGTAAACCGCTCACCGCGTAGCCGGCATGCCTACACCCTCCACTGCATCTCTGCAGCCGCCGACTATCCCGACTGGAACTGGCTGCAGCGCGGCGATGACATGCCGCTGCGTCGCCTGGACCGCAGCGACCGGTGAATCCTCCGCTGACCCCAGACCTTGCGCGACGCGCACCAAAGGCGCTGCTGCACGACCATCTCGATGGTGGGCTGCGCCCGGCCAGCGTTGTCGAACTCGCCAGCGAATTCGGCTACGACGGGCTGCCCACCCATGACGTCGACGAACTCGCGCGCTGGTTCAATCGCGGCGCAAAACGCAACGACTTGGTGCTCTACCTCGAAACCTTCGCTCACACCGTGGCGGTGATGCAGCATCGCGATGCGCTCGAACGGGTCGCATTCGAATGTGGACGTGATCTCGCCGATGACGGCGTGGTCTACGCTGAGGTGCGTTTCGCCCCCGAATTGCACGTCGAGGCCGGACTCACCCTTGACGAGGTGATGGACGCAGTCATCGCCGGCTTCACTCGCGCTCAAGCCCCGGGCGACATCACCATCGCCGTGATCTGCTCGGCGATGCGCACGGCTGCGCACAGCATGGATATCGCTCGGTTGGCCACCCGATGGCGTGATGCCGGTGTGGTCGGATTCGACATCGCCGGAGCCGAGGCCGGCCATCCCCCATCACGCCATCTCGACGCCTTTCAATTCGTGCAACGGGAGAACTTTCACTCCACCATTCATGCCGGCGAGGCATTTGGCCTTCCGAGCATCTGGGAGGCCCTCCAGTACTGCGGTGCGGCACGGCTTGGTCATGGGGTGCGCATAGTCGATGACATCGAGCCCGGACCAGACGGTGAACGCCTCGGTCGTCTCGCCGCATTCGTACGTGACCGCCGCGTGCCACTCGAGTTGTGCCCCACGTCGAATGTGAACACCGGTGTGGTGCCCACGATCGCCGACCATCCAATTGGCCTCCTGCGACGATTGCGCTTTCGGGTGACGGTGAATACCGACAACCGCTTGATGTCGGATACGTCAATGTCGAACGAGATGGTGCAACTGTCACAGGCCTTCGGCTGGGGTCTCGCCGATGCCGAATGGCTGACCATCAATGCGATGAAGAGTGCGTTCATTCCGTTTCCTGATCGAATACGGATTATCGATGGCATTGTGAAGCCGCGCTACGCGCTGCTGCGCTCAGAGGCCGACATGGGGGCACGGTGAGCGTTCGGGTCACTGTGGTGGATCACCCGGTGGTGGCCGACACCTTGGCGATCATCCGCGATGCGTCCACGTCGACCACCGATTTCTCAGCTGGCATGGGCCGCATTGCCCAGGTTCTCGCTCTGCACGCCACCGCCGACCTTCCCCTAGAACCGGTGTCGGTCCGGACCCCACTGGCGATGACGTCTGCTCACCGTCTGGCTGCAGACGTGGCGATCATCCCTGTGCTCCGGGCCGGCCTCACCATGGTGGAAGGCCTTCGCGACCTCATCCCCACCGCCGCGGTGGGCATGATCGGCATGGCGCGCGATGAGCACACCCATGTGGCCAGCACTTACCTGGAACGCCTGCCCGCCGATCTAGCAACGCGCCGGGTGATCATCACTGAACCGATGATCGCCACGGGAGGCTCGCTCATTGATGTGGTCCACCGATTGCGCCAGGCGGGTGCCACCGGTGAGATCACGGTGATGTCACTACTCGCTGCACCAGAGGGCCTCGCCCGGGTGCAGTCAGCCCTGGTGGATGTCCATATCGTTGTGGCTGCGATTGATGAACGCCTTGACGACAATGCTTTCATCGTGCCCGGACTCGGCGACGCGGGCGACCGTGCCTTCGGCACCATCTGACGCTGACGCATCCCCATGACTGATAGTTCTGGGCCCTGACGCTGGCTTCAACTGTGGGCGCGCAAGAGCAGTGCCATCTCGTCGGCTGCTGCGCCCGGGTCGACGCCCACGCCCTCGGCGTAGATCTTCACCTTGGGTTCAGTGCCACTCGGGCGCACCTGCACGCGACACCCGCCCGCCAAACTCAGGCGCAGCAACATGGCATCGGCAAGGTACGTGACGTCGGTGACCGGTTGGCCACCAAGCGTGGACGGTGGGTGGGCGACAAGAGCGGCGACCGCCTCATGTCCCACCGGCGTCCCCACCGAGCGTTCGGCCAGAAGGTGTTCGCCGAATCGATCAGCGATTACCGCGAGACGATCCGCAATGGTGACCCCCTCGCTGGCTGCGACAGCGGCGATCTCGGCCATCATCACCGCCGCAGAGATGCCGTCTTTGTCGGGTGGTGCCGGGCAGACGAGATACCCCAGGGCCTGCTCGTAGGCGAAGACCGCACGCAGATGGGGGCGTTCGGTAATTGCTCTGGCGATCCACTTGAAACCGGTCAGAGTTTCGGCGTGATGCACGCCATAAGCGCTGGCCATCCGTGCGAGTAACCCCGATGACACCACCGTGGTCACCACGAGCCGATCGTCGCCCGTGGTATGCGCCAGCACATGATCGGCAAGCAGCCACCCGATTTCATCGCCGGCCAGTCGACGCCACTCGCCCTCGCCCGTCGGAATCGCAACGCCGAGACGGTCGGCGTCGGGGTCGTTGGCGATCGCGATTGTGCACCCGGTGGTGCGCGCCAGATCGATCACCGCATCCATGGCGCCCGGTTCTTCGGGGTTCGGGAATGCCACCGTGGGAAAAGTGCTGTCGGGGCTGAATTGCGAAGTCACCACATGAGGTCGACCAAGGCTGGCACGCTCAAAGACGGCACAGACCGTGTCACCACCGACACCGTGCAGAGCGGTGTATGCCACAGGAACCGCATCGACATCCAGGCGATGCCGCACGCCCGCGACACGCTCGATATACGCCGAGAGGACATCTGCGGGCACATCGATGATCAACGGGTCGTCACGAGAGGCCATGGGCACGCACGTGGGGTCGACCGCATCGATGGCCGCAGCGATCGCGGCGTCGACCGGAGCGACGATCTGGGCGCCTCCTGCGAGATACACCTTGTACCCGTTGTCCTCAGGCGGGTTGTGCGACGCGGTCACCATCACCCCAGCGGCGGCACCTGTCGCTGCCACCGTATGAGCCAACACTGGGGTGGGCACAGCACCATCGATCCACCACACGCGTAGCCCGCGCGCCGCACATACCGCCGCGGTGTCGGCAGCGAACAGATCGGATTTGCGACGAGCATCGCGGGCAACGACGATCCCGGACTCGGCAGCACCAACAACAGTTGCGAGCACATAGTCGGCTACACCGGCGGCCGCTGCCCGCACGACGAGCCGGTTCATTCGATTACGTCCGGCACCCACCGCGGCGCGCAGTCCTGCGGTGCCGAACTGCAACGGTTCAGCGAAACGGCGAGCCACCTCTGCGGGGTCGGTTGCCATCAAGTCGGCCAATTCGCTGCGTATGTCGTCATCGGGCTCGGCAGCAAGCCACTCGGCGGGATCGATGTTGTGGGCAGCGCCCATCAGATCAACGTCCGCAGCTCCACCAGTGGGCGCGGGCCGACGTGGGAGATGATCTCACCTGCGGCGATTGCCCCGAGGCGAGCGCAGCCAACGGGATCATGCCCATGGGTCAGCCCGAAGAGAAAACCAGCAGCGAACAGGTCGCCCGCGCCGGTGGTATCGACGACCTTGGGCACCGGGGTTGCTGGCACCTCAACGAGGCCGTCAGCGGTGGCCACGAGTGCTCCACGTGCACCGACGGTGATGGCCGCCATCGCACAGTCGGCTCGCACCGCGGCGACCGCCGTGTCGAGATCGTCGACCTCGTAGAGCGAGCAGATCTCGTCGGCATTGCCGAACAGCACATCCACCTCATCGGCGACGAGACCGACGAAGTCCTCGCGATGCCGATCGACACAGAACGAGTCGCTGAGCGTGAGCGACACGAGGCGACCGGCGTCATGAGCAATCGATGCCGCCCGTCGAAACGCCGCCTTGGCATCGTCACGATCGAACAGGTATCCCTCCATGTACAACACCGCACCGGCCGCAACGACTTCGGCGTCGATGTCATTAGGAGCTAACAGACTCGATGCGCCCAGATAGGTATTCATCGTGCGTTCGGCATCGTCGGTAACGGCAATGATGCAGCGACCCGTCGGCACGTCGGCGTGCTGTGCAGCACGCGCGAACCGCACACCCACCGCACGCAGATCATGGTCGAAGACACCACCGAGGTCGTCGGCAGACACCTTGCCCACATAGGCCGCAGAGCCACCCATGCTCGCCACGCCGCAGACCGTATTCGCAGCCGATCCCCCGCTCATCTCGATCGCGGTCGGCAACGCGCGGTGGAGTTCGAGTGCGCGATCGGTTTCGACAAGGGTCATGGCCCCTTTCACGAGCTCGTGACGCGTCAGAAAGTCGTCGTCGACATGGGCGATCACGTCGACGAGTGCGTTTCCGATACCGACGACGTCGTATCGGGGCGCTGATGCCGTCACCCGCGCCACGCTAGTCGCCGGTCCATCCGGCTCCTACGCTCGTCAACGTGAGCACCACAGCAGACCCCCACCGCCTCCCACCTCATGCACGACCGGTGCACTACGAGGTGGAGTTGTCACCCGATCTGACCACCTGCACGTTCAGTGGGCACGTCGCCATCACGGTCGAGGTCACCGAGGAGACCGAGGCACTGGTGCTGAATGCCATCGATCTGGAGCTGGAGGCCGCCACGATTGACGGAACCGCGGTCGCCACCGGACTCGACCCCGAGACCGAGCGGCTCACGCTCACCGCTGACACACCATTGAGAATCGGAGAGCATGTGATCAACGTCTCGTTCTCAGGCGTGATCAACGACCTTCTGCGCGGCCTCTACCGATCGACGTTCACCGATGACGATGGTAACGATCGGGTCATTGCCACAACCCAGATGCAGGCAACCGACTGTCGGCGAGTGTTTCCATGCTGGGACGAACCAGAAGCGAAGGCCACTTTCGGTATCACTCTGGTCGTCGACGACACCCTCGTCGCTGTGTCGAACGGTGCCGAAGTTGCCCGCAGCCCTCGCGAGCGCGGGCGTGTTGCAGTGACATTCGCCGACACGATGCCGATGAGCACCTATCTCGTGGCCATGGTGGTGGGCCCGCTCGAGATCACCTCGGTGGTGGATGTGGACGGCATCGACCTCCGCGTGGTCCACGTGCCCGGCAAGGGAGACCTGACCGGCTTCGCGATCGACGTTGCGTCGTTCTGTCTGCGGTGGTTCCAGAACTACTACGGCATCGCGTACCCGGGCGACAAAGTGGACCTGGTGGCATTGCCGGACTTCGCCGCCGGCGCGATGGAGAACCTCGGGTGCATCACGTTTCGAGAGAACCTGTTGCTCGTCGACCCTGCATCCGCGACGCAACCCGAACGCCAGGTCGTTGCCGATGTGGTCGCCCATGAGCTCGCCCATATGTGGTTCGGCGACCTCGTCACCATGCGCTGGTGGAACGGCATCTGGTTGAACGAGGCCTTTGCAACCTTCATGGAACTCGCGGCCTGCGATGCCTACCGGCCGGACTGGGAACGATGGTTGTCGTTCGGCTTGGAACGCAGCGCGGCGTTTGAGACCGACGCACTCACGAGCACACGCCCCATCGAATTCGACGTGCGGTCCCCCGCTGATGCCGAGGGCATGTTCGACATCTTGACCTACATCAAAGGCGGTGCTGTGCTGCGCATGCTGGAGCAGTATTTGGGCCCCGAGAGGTTCCGCGATGGGGTGCGCCACTATCTCGAGACACACAGCTATTCGAGTACCGAAACCTCCGACCTGTGGGATGCATTGGAGACCACCAGCGGTGAGCCGGTGCGGCGCCTCATGGACTCGTGGATCTGGCAACCGGGTCACCCCATCGTGTCGGCGAGCGCTGCCGATGACGGCACCGTCACCCTGCGCCAGCAGCGTTTCTCATGGTCGGACGATGCCAGTGACACGACCTATGTCGTGCCGGTAGTGGTGCGGACCGATGCCGGAATTCAACGGTTGTTAATCGAGTCGGAACCGGTGAGCATCACTGTTGGTACGACCGGCGCGGTCGTGGTCAACCATGAGGGGCACGGTTTCTACCGCGTGGGCTACGACCACCATCTGCGTGAACGACTCGTCCGCAACCTCGACTCGCTCGAGGTCCTCGAGCGATACCACCTCGTAGATGACCTATGGAATGAGGTACTCGCCGGCCGTGCCACCGCAGAGGACATGTTGAACCTCATCACGGCAATGAGCGCCGAGAGCACTTTGGCGGTATGGCAGGCCATGATCAATGCCCTACGCCAGCTCGCTCGCGTGATGCCCGAGGAGCGTCGCGCAGGCTTTGCCACCACCTGCGCCGACATCTGCCGCCCTGCGCTCCGCCGCCTTGGTGATCCACAGCCCGGAGACACTGAACTCGATGCCAGCCTGCGTGGCCTGCTGATCCGGACGCTCGGAACCCTGGGGGCCGATTCCGACACCATCGCGTATTGCCGGTCCACGGTGAAGCAGGCCCGTGCCGGCGCATCGGTCGATGCCGAGGTGCTGGCTGCGGCCACCGTCGTGGTCGCCCAGCACGGCGATGCAGCCGAGCATGCAGCACTGGTGGCGGCGTTCGAATCGGCAGACACGCCACAAGACCAACTGCGCAACTTGTATGCCCTAGCCGAGTTCGACGATGCCGATCTCGTCGAGGCCACCGCGCGGTTCGCGCTGACGTCATCGGTTCGAACACAGAACGCTCCATTCGTATTGCGAGCCTGCATGGCCAACCCCGCCGGTGGACGGCGGGTGTGGGACATCATCAGCGACGACTGGGACGACATCAACGAACGTTTCCCCACCAACACCATTGTGCGGATGGTGGACTCGGTGAAATGGCTTGTCGACGATGATGACCTCGCCGACGTTCCTGCCTTTTTCGCCGAGCACCCCATTGCACAGGCCGCGATCACACTGCGTCAGATCCTTGAGCGTCAACAGGTCAATGCAGCAATGGCACGCCGGGTCGCGACCGAGATCATTGCCTCGTGAGGGAATGGCATCGCGTACCCCGACGTTGCACAGAGCACGTCATCGGTCCACCGTTGATGTTCCCCCCAATTGAAAGGACCCCTCCTATGCGACGAGTACTCGCTGTGGCCGCTGCGGCGGTCGCGATCCTCGCCCCCTCGGTGGCATCGGCCGACGGCCATGCCGACGAGACCTCTGTCACCTTGCTGCACGGCATCCCCGAAGTTGTGGTGGACGTCGCGGCCGCTGGCGCCACCGTGGTGCCAGGCTTCGAGTTCGGCGACACCTTTGACCTGACGCCGTTCGCGGGCACCTCCATCCCCGGCGTGACCGCGCTGCTGGCCGGCACCGACACGGCTGCCATCGGTCCCATCGACTTCGATGTGCCGGCCGAGGGTAACTGGACCGTTCTCGCTCATCTCGACGCTGACGGTGCACCCGCCATCGCTGTGTTCGAGAACGACACCTCGATGACCGCTGCCGGAGAGGGTCGCCTGACGATCCGCCATGCTGCTGCCGCTCCTGAGGTTGACGTCGTGCTCGGTGATGTTCGCCCGGTGGTGAACGCTGCCAACGGCGACGAGGCCGTTCTTGCCCTGCCCGCAGGCGAAGTCGCTGGTGCGCAGATCGCGCCGACCGGTGGTGACCCGATTGTGGACGTGCCAACCGTTGAAGTCGTTGCCGGTGAAGACCTCATCGTCTACGCCGTTGGATCTCTCGCCGATGACACGTTCACCTTCCTCACCGAGGTGATCGAAGTGGGCGCCGAGGCCCCGGCCGCGGTCAACACGGGCGCTCCCGTCGACAGCGGTGTGAACCCGACACTGCTCGCCCTCGCCGCTGCTGCCCTCATGGCCGCCGGCGGTGTGGTCGTGCTGCGTCGTCGCGACACCGTCTGAGACAACACTGATGGACCCACGGGCCGACTCCGCGACTACCGCGGGGTCGGCCCGTGGCCGTTCTCTGCTCGTACTCGCCGGGTTGTTGGCGGTAGCTGGCATCGTGCTCGCGATCGCCGGTTTGCAGAGCTCGCGAACCGACGACTTTGGGACTATCACGGCGATCACCACATCGGTGCCACCCTCAACGGGCACCGCTGCGCCAACGACCGTGCCGCCGAGCACCGGCGTCCCCGCGGCAACAACTGCGAACGACACCGCCGATGTCGCGGCGATCATTGCGTCTCTCAACCCCGACGACCGAGGATCTGCACTGCCCATCCCGCCCCGTGAGCGTTCCGAACCGGTCAGAGTTCTGATCGACCGTTTGAAAATCGATGTGCGCATCATCGATGTGGGTACGACTCCGGAGGGTGAACTCGACGTCCCCGATGTGGACGTTGTTGGTTGGTACCGGCCAGGGTCCGCTCCGGGAGAGGACGGCGCCACCGTGCTGGCCGCACACGTGACCTGGGGCGACCAATTCGGCCCATTCCTCGAACTCGGCACCCTGGAAGCCGGTGACCGGGTCCAGGTCACCGTCGATGGCGGCGAGGTGATCGAGTATCAGGTCACCGAGCGACACCAATACCCGAAAGACGCTCTGCCACCCGATCGCATCTGGACGACCGACGGTCCTGAAACGCTGGTGCTCATCACCTGCGGAGGCGAGTTCGACGATGACATCCGCCGTTTTGACGACAATGTCGTGGTCTACGCCGAACCGATCACTGCCTGAGTTCGCTCGTTCGACTCACGTCGCGCCAGGTGAGCCATCGCCGATCACACCGGATGCCACTAGGGCATCCAGTGCTGCGTCGTCGTAGCCGAGGGCGGCCAGTACATCACGGGAGTGCTCTCCGATGTCGGGGGCAACTCGGCGGGGACGTGGTGACGCGCCAGCGAAATCGATGGGGGTCGCCACCATCTGCCGCGATCCGTCGTGGCGTTCGGGAACATCAACAATCGCCCCGGAAGGACCGATTTGCGGATCGGCCAGAACATCCTCGATCGAGTTGACCGGCGCCCAGAACACATCGGGTTCGCCGGCAAACGCCGCTGCCCAATGGTCGAGATCTCTGGTGGCGAACTCAGCGTCGAGTAGTGCGATTAATTCCTCACGGTTTTTGAAACGCCCCCGTTCGGTGGAGAAACGTTCATCGTCGAGCCATTCCGGATGTCCCATGGCTCGCGCCAGCGGTGGCCAGTGACGGTCGCTGGCCACACCGACCAACCACAGGGTGCGCCCATCAGCACAGGTGTAGTTATTGGCCATCGGGTTTGGGGCGCGTCGCCGATCGACCAACGGCGCGGTCCGCCCCCAGTCGAGCGCCACGTTGAGATCAAATCCCAGCATGTACACACCTTGGCGCAGTAGCGATGTGGTGACGAGTTCACCGCGACCGGTGCGTTCGCGTTGGAACAACGCGGCCGCGACGCCACCGGCGAGGGTCATGCCGGTGGCGTGGTCACCCATCCCGCCGCGTTGGACAGGCACCTGGCCGTCCGGTGTCCGCAAGGTGTCGGCGATACCGGTGCGGGACCAGAATGCGGCCAGGTCATAGGCGGCGCGGTCAGCATCAGGCCCTTCGGTGCCATATCCAGTGATATGGCCGTACACCAGGCGCGGATGACGCGCCATCACGGTGGGTGCATCAAGACCTGCGCGTTGCAGGGCCCCGGGACGCAGGTTGGTGACGAAGACATCGGCGTCGACGAGCAGGCGTTCCATGATGCCTGCACCCTCTGATGAACGGATATCGACTGCGATGCCGCGTTTGCCTCGGTTGTCGAGTTCGAAGACCGGGTTGGTGTCGGGGTCGCCGCCGAAGAGGTACTTGAACGATCGGTTCGGATCGCCGTCGAGTGGTTCGACCTTGATGACATCAGCCCCCCAGTCGGCGAGGACCAGTGCGGCCGCGGGGCCAGCGATCCACACGGCAAGTTCGACAACTCGAATCCCCTCGAGGGGTCCACCGGTGTGCGATGCGGCGCTCATAGGCCGAAGTTAGCCACGGGGTCGTCACCGGGATCGACCGGAGATAGGTGCCAAGCCACCCCATCGGCCAACATGTCGGCGTGACGATGTTTCAGGTCGCCGACTCAGTTCTTCACGGCCGCGGGTTGGTTGCCGCAACCGATATCGCTGCCGGAACGACGATCGCGGTGTGGCCGCTGCTCGTCTTCGACGCTGCCGACCCGGTGTGGGGAACCGGTTCGCTCATCGAGCATTACGTCTTCGAACTCGATGATGGTTTCGCGTTGATTTTGGGAGAGGGGTCGCTGTTGAACCACCGGCGTGGCGATCCGAATTGCGCCGTTGAACTGGGCGACGAGACGGCGACCGTGACATCACTGCGCGATATTCGCGTCGGTGACGAACTGACGATTGATTACGCAGCTGGCGACCCCGACCGGGATTTCGGTTTCTGAACGGCGCATCACCCACACCCGGTGCCCGACTACGGTCACGGTGGTGAATCCTCTTCCGCAGGCGTCCACTCGCGGACACCGGCACCTGGTCGCTGCCGCGGATCATCTGGCAGCGCGCGCCGGCGACGCGATCTTCTCGGCGGGGGGTAACGCTGTGGACGCAGCGATTGCGACCAATGCCGCGATCGCCGTGACGGGTCCTCACCTCTGCGGTATGGGCGGTGACCTGTTCGCATTGGTGCACACCCCCGACGGTGTGATGGCGCTCAACTCCAGCGGGCGTGCCGGATCGGGAGCGGATGCCGCAGCATTACGCGATGCCGGGCATGCCGCAATGCCTCTGCGCCATGAGATTGCGGCGGTGACCGTGCCCGGGTGTGTCGACGGGTGGGTGGCTCTGCACGATCGTTTCGGGTCGCTGCCACTGTCGACGTTGCTCGCCCCTGCCATCGACCTTGCCGACCTCGGTTTCCCGGCAAGCCCACTTCTGGTGGGGGCTGCGTCGCGCGTCGATGCGCGCGGACGTGAACAACTACATGAGCTGGTGTCACAAGCCACCCGAGTGGGTGCACGGGTGCGACGGCCCGGGGTGGCTGATGCGCTGCGCGCGATCGCCGATGGGGGGCGCGATGCCTTCTACCTCGGTGCGTTCGGTGATGGTCTGCGCGATCTGGGGCGCGGCCTCTTCGATGTTGACGATCTGCGCCGCGTCGCTGCGGATTGGGTGCGACCGCTCAGCGCCGATGCCTTCGGCGTACAGATGCATACCATCGGCCCGAATTCGCAGGGCTATCTCACACTTGGTGGGGCCATGGTGGCCGACCAGCAAGAGCTGGACGACCCCGATACCGACCGATGGGCCCATGTACTGATTGAAGCGGCCAAAGTCGCGGGTCATGATCGGCCGGCCGTGCTCCATGAACACGCGGACGGTGACGCACTACTGGAGATGATCCGCTCACGCGCGCACCTGTTGAATCTGGATCGCTGCTCCACCTGGTCGGCACCGGGTCTGGCTGGTGACACCACCTATCTCTGCACCGCCGAGGTTGGCGGTATGGCGGTGTCGTTGATCCAGTCGAATGCCTCCGGGTTCGGTTCGTGGATCGTGGAACCCTCCACCGGTATCAACCTCCACGATCGCGGTCTGGGGTTCTCACTTGAGCCCGGTCATCCTGCGGAGTTCGGGCCAGGTCGACGCCCGCCGCACACGTTGTCGCCAGCGGTAGCCACTCGCGACGGTGACCTCGTCTCGGTCTTTGGCACGATGGGCGGGGACGCCCAGCCGCAGATTCTGTTACAGGTCGCGGCGCGACTGTTTGCACATGGCGCATCTCCCGCGGCGGCAATCAACGCACCGCGGTGGGCTCTTGCCGGACCGACAACCGGGTTTGATACATGGGATGATCCAACGGTGCAACACCTCGAGATCGAAGGGCATGCACCCGACGCCTGGGACGCAGCACTGGCGGCGCGTGGCCACCGCGTCAGCCGACTACCAGCATTTGATTCGACGTTCGGCCATGCACACGCCATCGTCGCCGATGACGATGGTCTGTCCGGTGCGGCCGATCCTCGTGCGCGTGTCGGAGCGGTCATCGGCTACTAACCGCGGAAGTCGGGAGCGACGGCCAAATTTCCGACAGGTGCAGGAATGTCCAATTCGCTCAGTGCACTTGATTTCGGTGTAACCTAAATATGTACTTACTGACTACGGGTTCTCGGCACGAATTAAGCCACGCCCAGAAGGCCACCCAGTTATGCGCGATGTTGTCATCTTGGTCGTCGATGATCACGAAACCGTTCGACTCGGTGTATCGGCTGCTCTGCAGCATCAATGGGGAAATCCGTCCGAAGGAGGCCCCACGATCATTCAGGCAGATTCGGTCGAGGCAGCTCTTGAGGCGATCCGTTCGCGAAAGGTCGACCTCGCTGTTCTGGACCTTCGTCTTGCCGAGGGCTCTGGATTGCAGGTGGCCGAGGTTGTCCGCGAGGAGGACCATCCGACACGGTGCGTGGTACTGACATCGGTGAGGTCGCCGAAAGCTGTTATTCGCTCCTTTGAAACCGGTGTTGTGGTAGCAGTGATCGAAAAATCACAGGGCATCAGTCCGTTGGTTGAAGCGATCGAAGTCGGAGTTAGGGGGCATTCAATTCTGACGGCCCGTGACGCCGAAGCCGCCCGTCGTCAGCTAGTACAAGATGGGGCTTTGGACCGGTCGCTGCTCAACGATAAAGAAAACCGGTACGCGGACCTCGTCGCTGATGGCCTGTCCGACCAGGACATCGCTGCTCAGATGTTCGTCGCTCCGACCACAGTTCGAAACGTGCTGTCCAAGATCTACAAGAAGCTTGGAATTGAGGGCCGGAACAAACTGTCTGCTTTGGTCTGGGCGGAACGACCAGAAGGCGGAGCTCTGCAATGACCCCCCGCCTCGACGTTGTCGCAGGACCCGTCGAGAGTTACCTGCTCCGAACAGCCTCACGCATCGGACCTCAGCGTGGTGGCAACAAGAGGACAATGGTGCTGCTGACCGCGGTCCTGGTTCTTGTCGGAGCATCTTGTGGTGGCGGCAACGAGCCTCAGGCGACCCGAGTAGACGCGCTGCCATCTGACGTATCCGCTTGGCCAGATGCGACGATGCACGGCTTCTCGTTTCCAAATTTCACTGCGCAGACCTACGAGGAGGTCGTCTTCGACGAGTCCGACATGGTGATGCTGTTCGGCGCCGGTACGGATGTGTGTGCATCCGGCAGCACCGATGATTGTTTATTGACCGCAGAAGCCGCGCAGTTTGCGCAGATGGTGAACGTGGCTCGCTCGTGGGGGCACTGTGAGGGCTTCTCCATCCTCGCCGCCGAGCGTTTCAACGCTGGCCTCTCCCCCGCATCATACGAACTCGCTAACGAACCCGAGGTCCTGAAAGCTCTAATGCGCGGTGTTGCCTCTCAGTTCCTCCCCGAGGTGCAAGCCGAAGCAGATCGGTGGGCGCGCGAAGATCTGCGAGACAAAGTGCTACACATCCAAGAGTCACTGACGGCTGGCACCTTGAATATGTCAGTTGGGATTTACACCAACGATGCCGGTCACTCTCTGCTGCCGTATCAGGTGACATGGAATGGTGACGACTTTGCGGATATCTGGGTTTATGACTCCAACCGACCCGCCCAGACCGTATCGATTGGTGTTGACCTTGCTGAAGGTCGGTGGGAATTCCCCTATGTCGGTGGCGAGACGTGGTCGGGTCCTTCAAACATGTTGGATCTGGTATCCGTTGCGGACCGCAGTGGCAAATGCCCGTTCTGCTCAGATGCGGTAAGCGTGTCACGGGCCGCGTTCTATGTTCGCTCTGAATCCCCCAATGTCGCGGTCAGCATCGATGACGCGCCAGTTCCGCCGGACACGGTGTCGGATGCGGTGACGTATCGGCCCATGAAAGGCCGGTCCGTTATAAACAGCGCGGCAGAGGACCCTTCTGAAGGTACGTATCGCGAGACGGGAGTCACTTTCCGCCAGTACCACGACCCTTTGTCAGATATCGAAAGCGCCAGCCGCAGAGGTGTCTATTACTCGCGGGTGAGCGCGGATATCGGCAACGGTCAACAGGTGCGTGTCAGCACTGATTCGGCGGCCATCATCTTCGCGGTCTCCGATCATGGTCTACAGAGATTTGTGACAGACGACGGAGGCAGCCTCAGCATGGACTCCGCGGGTGTGTCGGCATCAGGTGGTCAACTGACAGTGACCGCGGGTGATTCGCTCGTGCAAATCGACGGCCTGGATGCGAGCGTGTCGAACGATCTGTCATTCGTTGCCGAAATAGCGGATGGGGTGTCGTATACCGGAGATCTTGATGACGGACACGCGATTCGTCTCGTCGCGGAACCCACCGGTGGGGCAACGATGGTCCGAATCGACACCAGCGGTAACGCCGCGGGGTTCAACCTTGATCGAGAGGCCAGAGTGTCCTCAGCCGGACCGGCGCCTGCTTTTCCCACCCGCGAGGTGGCATTCGACCTCACGTCAGTGAGCGGAGATCTTGCCACCGAATTCCTTCCGGTTTCTCCAGTAGTCGACAGCCCTCTGACATCGCCGCAATCCTCGGCAGAAACCCCAACATCGTTGCCGGCAACGGCTGCACAAGCCACCACACCAACCACAACCACACCACCGGCCACCACCACAACAGCACCACCAGCCTCCACCACAACCACCACACCACCAGCCACGACCACCACACCACCAACCACAACCACACCACCAACCACAACAGCACCACCAGCCACAACCACACCACCAGC
>Ga0181554_1000162_pt1 | contig 65189 bp, 61 predicted proteins | sample 011ome_16_FD_145602 | JGI IMG/M metagenome (GOLD analysis project Ga0181554, IMG submission 145602) | Coastal salt marsh microbial communities from the Groves Creek Marsh, Skidaway Island, Georgia - 011503CT metaG (spades assembly) | ecosystem: Environmental > Aquatic > Marine > Intertidal zone... | reverse complement strand
TCGCTATGAGGGCCGTACATTTCGGAGCGGGCAACATTGGCCGCGGATTCATTGGCGCCCTCCTTCAAGACGCCGGATATCATGTTGTTTTTGCCGATGTGAATCAAGATCTTCTCGATCAGATGTCGAAAGCCGGCGAATACGACCTCATCGAGGTCGGCGAAGGTGGCCGCCGTGTCACCTACTCGAACTTTTCGTGCGTGAACTCCGTAACGGAGCAAGATGCCCTTGTTCGAGAAATAGCAGGCGCCGCTATCGTCACTGCCTCCGTGGGCGCGACAATCCTGCCTCGAATTGCCGGCACAATCGCACAGGGAATTGACGCCCGGCAGACACAAAAACCCTTGATCGTGATGGCCTGTGAAAACTCGATTAATGCATCGGACACCTTGTTCAAAGAGGTATCTGCTCACACGGACAAGGCCTCTTCGGCAATCTTTGCCAATACCGCTGTCGATCGCATCGTCCCCATCCAGTCGGGAGACATTGCTCCCAGTGTGGAAGTAGAAGCATTTTCTGAATTGGTTATTGAAACTAAGAACCTGGGCGACTACGAAATTGAGCTCCCGGGTGCGACGATGGTCCCCGACCTCGCCCCATACATTGAGCGCAAGTTGTACACCGTCAACACAGCCCACTGCGCAACGGCCTATTTGGGCCAGCGAGCTGGATTTGACTCCATTGCACAAACCCTTGCCAATGAGGCTATTCACGACCAGGTGCTCGCTGCTCTCACCGAGACGTCTCGAGCTCTGGTGCTCAAGCACGGCCTATCTGAGTCCAAGCAAGACGCGTACGTGGCAAAGACAATGGCCAGGTTGCAAAACCCGCTCATTGATGACTCTGTGGAAAGAGTTGGCCGAGACCCCATCCGCAAGATTTCGCGCACAGAACGTTTGATTGGACCCGCGGCGTATCTTGCCGAGCAGGGAATTGAACCTTCGGCACTGTTGGATGTAGTCGCCGCGGCGTTGGTCTTCCGCAGCCCCGAGGACCCCACTATTGCCAAACTTCAGGAAAAACTGACCACGCTCTCACCAGATGAGTTTGTCGTGCAACTATGCGGGATTAGCTCCGAACATCCCCTGCATGCGCCACTGTGCGCCATTGTGGACGCTGCGCAATCACGCTAGCTACGCATCGACACCCTGAGGAGTTTTCCCCACAGGTCATCTACTAACACGGGTTACCGTAGTCACGAGTCGACACAACAAAGTCTGAGAGTCGCTCAAACAACGCCTCTCCTGCCTCTTTGGTATCGAGCTCAATAGCCACTTCTCCAAGTCCCACATCACTGTCAAGCATTAGCCGAAATAGTGTCAAGGATCACCCGACATGAAAACGTCAAGCATCACCCGAACTAAACAAAGGTATTGGTAGGGCGGACGGGACTTGAACCCGTGACCGACGGATTATGAGTCCGCTGCTCTAACCAGCTGAGCTACCGCCCCGCGACCGACTATGCGGTGCGGGCCAAGATTATCAGCCGAAGTGGCATTGGTTACTGATTACTGCTTCCCAGACAGACGGCGCATTTCCGCCTGGATCTTTGATTCGCTAGGACCACTTGCCGCCGGACCATATGCCTCGAAACCGATGATCGGGATTGCAACAGCCATCCCCAGCATTGTCCAGGCGGGCCAAAAATATCCACCTGGGGAGCTAATCCACCAAATTCCTGCCAGCAAAGCGTTTACTCCGATGTAGACGCCAATGTATCGCCAGAAATCCCGCTTCTTTTTCAAACTTTTCTCGGCAAGGGCGCGAAGTGTCTTGTCATCCATCGTGTCTCGTATTCCTGTCTCTGTTGCTATTTCTTGTTACGGAGATTTTCAAAGACGGCCTGTGCTGAAAGGATCCCCCGCTCTATTCCAAAGAAACCGTCCGAGTTTTCCCCAAAACCATCGCCCGCCATCCAGACACCAGGCTGCTCAGGGTGTCGCCAGAATGGCTCCGGCCGGGGATTGTTTGTCATGGCGTATCGCCAGCGCATGACCTGGGTGTCAACTACCCGAGCCTTGCCCACCAAGAGTCCAAGCTCGAGCAGAAGACGCCCGTGGGAAATTGTTGAATCGTCATCCCACGTCGCCTCGCTCCAGGCTTCACGAGCCGTTGCCTCGATGCCGAGAAGGCCCTCGTGGTGGGGGCGAAGCGCAATCGATTCAATGATGTCTGTTGACCAGTGCGAGTCCGGCGCAATCCCATCGCCTTCCATCGTTGCCAGAAGCACCTGTCGCCTCCGATAAGACACCTCATCCAACGCATAGTCAAGAGCGAAGTCGCTGTAGGCGATGATTGCCTGGGATTGAGGAACAGGTGCTGTCAAGACCACACTCTTGCCCCAAATAGCTTCGCCAAAGCCGTGGCGTACCACCCCAATGTCGCCTTCTTTGCCTGCTACGAGGTGGGTGATGTGGCTTCGCTGGACTCGGAGCCCATAAGCCCAATGCTCTGCAATATCCCGACCGGAGTTCGCAAACTCCCAAAACTGACTTCCCGGCTTTTCCTGGCTGGGCGACCACCTCACGCCGTGCCAACGAGTAAGAAGTTCTTGAACCTCTGGGTCCACACTCCACATCTTTTTAGGCCCTGGATCGAGGTGTAACCCGCCCACGTTCTTTGTGGAGAGCCGGCCACCAGGACGGTGTGACTTATCAAGGAGCAAGACGCTCGCTCCGTCGTCGTGGAGCATTCGCGCAAGGCTCAAGCCAGTCACACCAGCACCCACCACGATGACATCCCAGGGTTTCATCTTCCAAGCCTAAGCCGGCACACTGGAGATATGTGCGGACGCTTTGCCCTCGACATCGAACTCGATGAGCTCATCAGCGAATTTGTTGCGCGGGAAAGCCGTATCCCCGACTGGGCTCCACATTGGAATATCGCCCCCACCTCCACCATCCCCATCGTGATCGATCGGGCCGACTCTGATGCGGCCGTGAGGACCATTGGCCCAGCGAGGTGGTCTCTTACTCCGTCGTGGTCAGACACACTCGAGCTGAAATATCCCACGTTTAATGCCCGGTCTGAAAGTGCAGCAGAAAAGCCAACTTTTAGAAACGCTGTGACACATCAGCGTTGTCTCATCCCCGCCACAGCCTATTTCGAATGGCACACCGCCGGCGGCGTAAAGACACCCCATGCCATTCAGCCAACTGCCGAGCCTTTCTTTGCCTTCGCCGGCCTTTATTCCGTGTGGACAGGTGGAGACGCTCCCGTGGTCACCGCGACCATGTTGACCGCAGAAGCGACTACCGAATTGTCATGGCTTCACCCCAGGCGCCCGATGGCCCTGCCTCGCGAGCTCTGGGCGACCTGGCTCAACCCTCAGACCATTGGCAGTCAGGTCCTCATTGACGACGCAGTAGAGGCGTCTGCTGCGCATATGGCCCACATGGAGTGCTACCCCGTGGCTCCGCTTCGAGGCGACGGCCCGGAGCTACTTGCCCCCGCTCGTTAAATCGTGGACGCGTCAATGACGAAGCGGTAGCGCACGTCACTGGCAATCACGCGCTCATACGCGGTGTTGATGTACTCGGCGGTGATCACTTCTACATCAGAGTGGATGCCGTGTTCACCGGCGAAGTTCAACATGTCTTGGAGCTCTGACACCGAACCAATCATCGAGCCCACAATCGAGCGACCCTGGTTCAAAATTGTTGGCGCGCTAAAGCAATAGGGCTGCCCGCTGAGACCAATTTGAACGAGCGTTCCGTTGTAGCCCAGAAGTTCGAGATAACGATCAACGTCGATGGGGACCGACACCGCATTCAAAATCAGATCAAAGTGGAAACGGTGAGCATCCATCTGAGCGTCATCGCTTGAGACCAGGAAGTGGTGGGCGCCCAGTTTCTTGGCGTCTGCTTCCTTTTCGGGAGAGTGCGAAATTACGGTCACCTCAGCACCCATGGCTACCGCGAACTTCACACCCATGTGGCCAAGACCACCGAGGCCTACCACGGCGACCTTTTTGCCGGGACCAGCCGCAAAGCGCTTCAGGGGGGAATACAGGGTGATTCCCGCACACAGCAATGGCGCTGCACCAGCGGGGTCAAGGGCGTCTGGCACGTGAACCACGTATCCCTGGTCGACCACAATGTGGGTCGAGTATCCACCCTGGGTCCACCCTTCGTGGTGACGCTCTGGGTTTGCGTAAGTTCCCGTCATCCCCTTGAGGCAGGCGTGAGAGTGCCCTGCGAGGCAGTTGTCGCATTCGCGGCACGAATCTACGTAGACACCCACTCCGGCGTAGTCACCGACGGCAAAGTTCGTCACATCCGAGCCCACTGCAACGACTCGGCCGACAATTTCGTGGCCTGGCACAATCGGGAAATGCTGGTCACCCCAGTCACCGTTAACCGTGTGAATGTCTGAGTGGCAGACCCCCGCATGGGTGATTTCTACCTGCACATCTCCGGGACCCACCTCGCGACGGTCAAATTCGAACGGGACTAGGTCGTTTCCCGATTCAAGAGCTGCATAGCCGCGTGCAATCGACATAGAGAGGGTCCTTCCTAAAAACGGTGTAGACACCAGGCTAACCTGACCGGATGAGCGTTTTGCCCATCCACATCACAGGTTCGCCGGTTCTTCATCGAGTAGCCAGTCGAATCGACGTCGTCACCGATGACATCCGCCAACTTGTCGCTGACATGACCGAAACTATGCACGAAGCCCCCGGTGTGGGTTTGGCGGCACCACAGGTTGGAGTGGGTGTTCAACTGTTTGTCTGGCACTACGACGACGGCGAAGTCGTCTCCGAAGGCCACGTTCTTAACCCTTCTGTTCGCCTCGCCGGGCGGCGTCACCACCGCTGGTTTGGAACCCCCGACGAAGAAGGGTGCTTATCGATTCCTGGTCAGCGCGCACCGCTGGCGAGAGCAGAACGGGCGAGACTCTCCGGCGTTGACCTTGAGGGCAACACCGTAATCGTCCCTGCCGAAGGCTGGCTCGCGCGGATCTTCCAACACGAATATGACCATTTGCAGGGACTGCTTTACCGCGACCGCGTATCGCGTCGAGAGCGCCGGCTTATTGATGCGGCTGTGGCCGAGAGCGGGTGGGGAGTTCCCGGTGAATCGTGGATTCCCGGACCTGGCCACCGCGAGGTTGACTTTGTCGACGACGAATTAGGGCATCCAGCCGAGGAAACGTAGGAGTGCAGCGACGGCAGCGGCCACAACGATCACCACAATGAAGGGCGCCCGAAGCCACAGCAGCAGGCCCGCCACCGCGACTGCAGGAATTCGCGCGTCAATACCAATGCCACTGCCCTCCCCGAGGGTCTGAGAGGCCACGAGAGACGCCAAAAGCGCCACCGTAACCAAACCGGCAGCCCGGGAGATTGCAGGTCCTTCGAGAAGCTTTTGAGGCAGCAAATACCCGAGCACCTTGATGACAAAGACGCTGAGTGACGCAGCGAGCACAAATAACCAGAGTTCATCCATCTACGAGACCTCCTCGCGAGGAGGGCGCTCAGGGGCAACCCGGTGTCGATACAGGGCCACCACGATGGTCACGGCAGCAGCAATCACAAGCGGAACACCAGCCGGTAGGACGGGAACGAGCACTACCGTCAGGACGCCCGATCCCAGTCCCACAGCGATGGGCTCACCGCGGTTGAGCCTGGGCCACAGCAACCCCAAAAAGGCAGCAGCGGCCGCCGCATCGAGACCCCAGGTGCGCACATCACCCAAGACATCTCCAAGGAATGCGCCGACAAGGGTCATCGCGTTCCAGCCGCTGTAGAGCAGAATCGCTGTCCACCAGAAACCGGTCTTGTTTCCGACGAGCGACGATTGGCCGCTTCCCACAGCGGTGGATTCATCAACGGTCAGCTGCGCAGCGGTGAGACGCTTGAGCCAGCCCGGACCCACGATGGGAGACATTCGAAGCGAATACAGCCCGTTTCGCGCACCCAATAGGCCAGCAGAGGCGACAGCAGCCCACCCGGCTGCCATCCCGCCACTGGCTATGACCCCAACAAAAGCAAATTGTGAGGCTCCAGAAAACATGAACAGGCTCAAGACCATGGTCTGCCAGACACTGAAGCCAGAAATCACCGCCAAGGCTCCAAAGGACAGGCCATACAGCGACACCGCAGACGCCACAGATATCGCCTGAGAGCGGGCTTGACGAATGTGTTCGAGGTCGTGGGGGGTCATAGAGACCTAGCTTGAGGCATCCTCAGATTGGCCAAAGCCGTGAACTCCGTTATGGAACCTGAGAGTCGGAAACGAGGCCGAGACCGAGAATCCCACACCAGGAACCCGATGAGCCGAGAACACCCCGCCAAATGCTTCGGCTCGAGTCTTCATATCCTTCATGCCACGCCCCGAGAGAATCTCGGTCAATGCTTTTTGATCATCAGCGATGGTGTAGCCACCGGCTTCACCCATTTGCTCGCGCAGAGAGTTCTTCACCCGCGCACCATCATCTTCGACGCGAAGCTGCAATCCGTTATTTGACCACGCCATGGACACCTTGACCGTGGCTCCTGGACCACCGTGTTGGCGGGCATTGTTGAGGGCTTCCTGCACGATGCGGAATATCGCGATCTCCGCGCTGGAGCCCACTGAGAAGGGTTCACCGCTTTCTTCAAATCGAATCACAAGGCCCGATTCATCCATCGTCTGGAACAAACTCTCCAACGACGTCACACTGGGACCATCTGGAGCGTGTTCTACGCCCTCGCGACTGACATTGACCACGCGTCGCAAGTCGTTGAGGACCGCACGCGCAGTGTCGGCAATTTGTCCCGCCGCGCGTGATGCCACTTCGGGGTGAGTTTCAGCCGAAAACTTCGCACCTTCGGCCTGAGAAATTACCTGTGCCATGGACACGGTTGCTGCATCGTGAAGGTCTCCGATGAGCCTCATCCGATCGCGCATTTCGGCAAGGCGGAGCTCAGCATCGATGCGCTGGTTTTCAGCCTTTAGTTTCGCGTCAGCTCGGGTCTTCACGATGGTGCGGTTTTTCCACCACAGCCACGCGAAAACAGCGGCGACGGCCGCAAAACCAACAGCAATGCCGATGGAGATTCCATCGATTACTGCCGAGTTAGCACCCGTCACCATAGATACCGATATCCGTTCACTTGAGACACGCTATGGCCCACACCGTGACCTGACACTATTGGCTCCCCGACTTGGACTCGAACCAAGAACCTATCGGTTAACAGCCGATTGCTCTGCCAATTGAGCTATCGAGGAATGACGTGCTCGAGGGGCAATGCTAGCAGAGGCTGAAGCCTCTTCGTGATTAGTAGCCAAGCGACGGCGAGACAACACCTCGAAAGCTACCTCCGCTGACAAAGGCCGCCACATTGTGACTAATTCGACTCGCCAAGAGCGGCGCTGTCATCTCCGGCGTATCGGCTGAGTGTGAGGTGATGACACACTGTGGGCGCGAAAACAGAGGGTGTCCATCGGGAAGTGGTTCGGGGTCGGTCACATCTAATCCCGCAGAAGCAATCTCACCAGCATCAAGGGCTCTCACGAGCGCGTCTGTATCCACCAAGGCCCCTCTGGCAATGTTCACCAACACCGCATGTTCGGGCAGCACCCCAAATTCTTCGGCCCCGATGATTCGGGCAGTATCGCTGGTCGACGCAGCCGCGAGGACAACAACGTCTGCTGTGGGCAACAACGTGTGCAGACCCTCTGGGCCAACGGTCTGGTTCGCACCAGAAACTGCCCGGCTGGCATCTCGGCGTACCACGCTGATATTCACCCGGAACGGCCCCAGAAGGTCAATCAAGGCGTGCGAAATACCTCCCGCCCCCACGATGACAACGTGTCGGCCAAACAGCGACAAGCCCGTACGGGCTTCCTGCCACTTCCCGGCCCGCGCTTTTTGCGGGAGGTGCCGTAAACACGCCTGCATAAGCGTCAGTGCGTGCTCGGCGACAGGTTCGGAATAGGCGCCCTTGGCGCTGGTGACTACGGGGCGCTCGGACTCATCGCGGGTGGCCAGCTTGGACAGAAGATCGGCAAACGCATCAACACCGGCCCAGGGAAGTTGAACCCATTCAATCTGCGGGTGGGTCTGCAAAATTGCGGTGAGCTCGTCGGCGCGCTTTTCTGAGAGCCAAATGAGCCCCCTTGTCCGCTCGCCCAACGGCTGAACGTCTCCCCCGCCCGCGATCACGGCATCGACAAACAGTTGCGACTGCATGGGCTCAACAGCAATAGGACCCGACACGACACCTCGATGGCCGCCCAGAGTGGAGCCATAGACGTCTTCGCGGTGCTGCAACACCTAGCTCACTTCTTCCTTCAGCGCGCGCCTGGTGGCTTCAATATCGACAAGTTGCTGCTGCAGGCTTCGATACTCATCCGAGCCTGCTTCTGCGCGTTGGAGAGAGCCCAGAAGCTGCGCTTTCCGACGCAGCAAATCTTTATCCAACAGTGTCGCGGTGACACCCACGGCAAATCTGCCTGCTTGCTCTGCCTTTTCCGGTAGCGGGTGGACCGAGAGCTGTTGGACGAATACGTGCAAGCTCTCTGGAACCTCGGCTTGAACTTTCGAGACCCACCCTGGTTTTCCAAAGTCGTCAAACACCGACACGATCGCATCGCGCACCAAGGCCAATGCACCATGGGTAATTTCCGCTTGGAGCACCTTTACCGCTCGTTCTTCACCCACCATGTCCGGTTGCTGTAACAACACCATCAAAGCGTCACGCTCGATCACGGTCACCGGGTCGCTCGAGAGAGAGCTCAACTGATACTTCTGCGCCTCGGCCTCAACTGGCGCTTCAGTGGTGAGCTTGGGAGCCTCAGCGGTCTTTTGAGGACCCCTTTGGTACTCACGTTGAACCTCTCCAGGGTCCATGCCGAGCCAGCCGGCTAGTTCGCGGACATAACCTTGGCGGACGATGCTGTCTTTGATCGTGTGCACTACGCCAAGGGCTGCGCGGAGAGCATGGGCGCGACCCTCAACCGTCTGCAGGTTCGCACCATCAAGCGTTCGCTTGATCATGAATTCATACATTGGCCGGCGAAGTTCAATCACTTGGCGAAGTGCCTCATCACCGCGGTGGAGCCTCACATCACAGGGATCCAAGCCTTCCGGCGGAACAGCAACAAAGGTCTGAGCGGCAAATTTTGACTGCTCGGCAAAGGCTTTGGTCGCCGCCTTTTGCCCGGCCTCGTCGGGATCGAACGTGAAAATTACCTCGCCGCGGCCTTGATCAGGACTCGTCTCAGAATCTCCCAAGACACGGCGAATCACCGGAATATGGTCCGAGCCAAAGGCCGTTCCACACGTCGCCACCGCCGTATCGATTCCCGCCACATGACAGGCCATCACGTCGGTATAGCCCTCCACAATCACGACTTGACGTTTTTTCGCAATCGCACGCTTTGCCAGATCGAGCCCGTAGAGCACCCGTGACTTGTGATACACCGGTGTTTCAGGGGTGTTGAGGTACTTGGGGCCCTTGTCGTCGTCGCTTAAACGCCTGGCGCCAAAGCCCACCGTTTGGCCAGTCACGTCACGAATGGGCCACATCACCCGATTCCTAAAACGGTCGTAGACACCACGGTCGCCTTGGCCCACCACGCCTGCTTCGATCATCTCGGGGATGGTGAATCCCTTGGCGCTCAAATGCTTTGAGAGCGCGTCGTAGGAATCGGGCGAATAGCCCACGCCAAACTGTTCCGCTGCGACTTGGTCGAAACCCTTCTCAGCCAGAAAAGACCGAGCATGGGCGGCTTCTGGCTGGTGGATACGCTCACGAAAGAACGCTTCTGCCTCCTTGTTCACCTGAAGCAGCCTGGTGCGCTGGTGGCCGTCTTTCGCGGCTTCACCGTCTTCGTAGTGGAGCTGATAGCCCAGACGCTCTGCCAGACGTTCCACCGTCTCGGTGAAGCTCAGCGCATCCATTTTCTGCATGAAGGTGAACACGTCTCCGCCTTCACCACAACCAAAGCAGTGATAGAAGCCCGCTTGAGGACGTACATGAAAGCTCGGGCTCTTCTCATCGTGGAAGGGACACAGGCCCTTCATGGAGCCCACACCGGCCTGTTTGAGCGTGACATATTCGCCGACCACGTCGGCGATGTTTACGCGCTGGCGCACCTCATCGATGTCGGTGCGCCTGATTCGTCCAGCCACCAGGCCAGTCTAGTTCTGCCCGCCCAGAGAGGCTCCCGGTTATCCCCCGGTGACTCGCTCGTGCAAGACAATCGCTGCTTGATCGGTGAGTGCGGCCACCTGGTCAACAATCACTCGACGCTGTTGGTTCTCCGTCTTGGCCTTCTTGAGGTCTGTCGCGAACACCGAATCGAGGTGTTGATCTCCCGATGCCCACAGGGCATCGAGCAGTTCAGTCAGCAGCTCCCGCTGATGGCGATAGATGGGCTGCCTCGTTTCGTGACTCATCACCGCATTGGCCACAATGCCCTTGAGCAAGGCAATTTCAGCCCGCGTCTCCCCGGGCACATTCAGTGCCCTTTGGTAACGCTCGGGCAACGCAGAATCCACCTCGCGTGACGTGGTGGACACACTCGAGGCGAAGCGACCAATAGCCGCACTGGTGAAGTTTTTGAGCTGGGAAAAAGCCATGCGGGAGCTATCAAAACGCTCTGGCCACGTCTCCATCGCACTCAAGCGGCGATAGGCCTGCTCGATTTGGTCGCTATCGAGGCTTTCTCCCGCCCAACTGACGCTCGAGGCCATCACGTTGTCTTTGCCCTGGTCGCCAAAAAGCTCTTCGGGGCGGATATAGCCCCCCACGATCGCGTCTTCAAAGTCGTGGACGGAGTAGGCGATGTCATCGGCCAGGTCCATCACCTGTCCTTCGACGCTAACTTCACGCTCTGGCATACCCTGACGCAACCATTCAAAGACCTCGCGGTCGTCGTCGTAGACGCCGAACTTCAGCCTCGTTTCACCCTCGACGACCGCGGTGTCGAAGAACCAGGGGTATTTGGTGGAAGCATCGAGGCTTGCGCGGGTGAGGTTTAGACCCCTGGGGTTACCGTCGCGGTCAAAGAGTTTTGGCTCAAGCCGTGTGAGCGCACGAAATGTTTGAGCGTTTCCTTCAAAACCGCCCCACGGCGTTGCCCACGCCGCCACCGCAGACTCACCGTTGTGGCCAAAGGGTGGGTGCCCCAGGTCGTGGGCAAGACACGCCGCGTCCACGATGTCGGGATCTAGCCCCAGAGAAAGCCCAATTTCTCGACCCACCTGGGCAACTTCCAGGGAGTGGGTCAGACGATTTCTTGCAAAATCAACACCCGCGGTGGGGCTTAAGACCTGAGTTTTTTGGGCAAGGCGCCTAAAACCAGACGAGTGAATGATTCGCCCACGGTCTCGTTGGAAATCACCGCGGTTGGAGCGGTGGCCATCATCGACAAAACGCTCACGGTCGAACGTTGAGTATTCGATTGGGTTCACGCTATCCCCCGCTCGTATCAAGTTCTGCGTCCAACAAGTTCACCTTCTGATTGTCGCTGAGATCTTTCGAATCCAACCAATTCTCCGGAAGTGCCGTGCGCTTAGGCGAGCCCGCCCGTCCGCGCGGACCCTCTGCCCCGTCTCCGGGGTAGCCCTCCTCGGGATCGAGTGTGCCGAGGAGATCATCCATCTGCCCGAGGCTCTCCACAGCAGCAAGCTTTGCCCGGACGTCTCCTCCGATGGGATAGCCCTTGAAGTACCAGGCGACGTGTTTTCTAATGTCGCGGCAGGCTCTTGCCTCATCGCCTTCAAAAAACTCGACGAGCAATTCAGCGTGACGCCTAAAAGCGTGTGCAACCTGCGCCAAGCCTGGACGATGCCTGGTGTCTTCGCCTCTAAAGGCAGCCGAGAGGTCGCCAAAAAGCCACGGCCGCCCTAAACAGCCACGCCCCACCACGACGCCATCACAATCACTTTGCGCCATCATGTTCAATGCGTCTTCGGCCGACCAAATGTCGCCGTTTCCGAGCACCGGAATGGAGCTAATCGTCTGCTTCAAGGTGCCAATGGCATCCCAGTCCGCGTGGCCGGAATAGAACTGGTCGGCGGTTCGCCCGTGAAGGGCGACAGCCGATACCCCAGCGCCCTCTGCTGCTCGCCCCGCCTCCAAATAGGTCAAGTGATCAGAGTCGATCCCTTTTCGCATCTTGACGGTGACAGGAACATCCCCCGCAGCCTTAACCGCGCGCTCAACGATGGCGCGAAAGAGCTCCAGCTTCCACGGAAGGGCAGCTCCCCCACCCTTCTTCGTAACCTTCGGAACAGGGCAGCCAAAGTTCAGATCGATGTGGTCGGCGCGGTTTTCTGCCACCAGCAACGTCACCGCTTCACCAATAGTTTTCGGGTCAACCCCATAGAGCTGGATGCTGCGCAGAGACTCTGATTCGTGGTGGTTGATTAACCTCATCGTGTTGGGCGTGCGCTCAACTAATGCGCGGGAGGTGATCATTTCACTGACGTAGAGGCCCGCACCAAACTCACGGCACAACCGCCGAAAAGCGGTGTTGGTAATCCCCGCCATCGGCGCCAAGACAACGGGAACGGCCAGCGGAATATCGCCAATGCGCAAGTTGTCCGCGCGGTTGGCCACAGGTGCGGCGCTAGCCGTCATAGCGCTTAGGCTCCGAGGAGTTGTCCGGCGAGATAGCCAGGTAGCTCGTCGATGGAAATGCGCTCCTGGGACATCGTGTCGCGCTCGCGCACAGTCACTGCCTTGTCCTCGAGCGAGTCAAAGTCCACGGTGACCGCGAAAGGCGTGCCGATTTCGTCGTGGCGGCGGTAGCGGCGACCAATAGCTCCGGCATCATCAAAATCGACCATCCAGTGCTGGCGAAGCTCTGCGGCGAGCTCTTTCGCGATCGGCGAGAGCTTCTCATCGCGAGACAGCGGCAATACGGCAACCTTGATGGGGGCAAGGCGTCGATCAAGCTTCAACACGGTGCGCACATCGGTGCCACCCTTTGAATTCGGCGCTTCGTCCTCGTGGTACGAATCGACAAGGAACGCCATCAACGACCTGGTTAACCCCGCCGCGGGCTCGATGACGTAGGGCGTCCAGCGCGAATCTTTAGCCTGGTCGAAGTAGGACAGGTCCACACCCGAGTGCTTGGAGTGGGTAGTGAGGTCAAAGTCGGTTCGGTTTGCCACACCCTCGAGCTCCCCAAATTCGCCCGAGGCAAAGCCGAAGCGGTACTCGACGTCGACGGTGCGCTTGGAATAGTGAGAGAGCTTCTCTTTGGGGTGCTCATACAGACGCAAATTTTCGGGGTCAATTCCAAGATCCACGTACCACTGGTAGCGGTGGTCGATCCAATATTGGTGCCAGTCTTCGTCTGTACCGGGCTCGACGAAGAATTCCATCTCCATTTGCTCAAACTCGCGGGTGCGGAAAATGAAGTTTCCGGGAGTGATTTCGTTTCTAAAGCTCTTTCCCACCTGGGCGATGCCAAAAGGTGGTTTCATGCGTGCCGCCTGCATGACGTTGGCAAAGTTCACGAAGATGCCCTGAGCAGTCTCTGGGCGCAGGTAGTGCATGCCTGCTTCGTCATCTACGGGGCCGAGGAAGGTTTTCAGCAATCCACTAAAGGCACGAGGTTCGGTCCACTGGCCCTTGGTGCCACAGTTGGGGCAGTTAATGCCCGCCATTCCGCCCTCAGGCGAGCGGCCCTTCTTCTCTTCAAATTCTTCAATCAGGTGGTCTTCACGGAAGCGCTTGTGACAGCTTGTGCACTCCACCAGCGGGTCAGAAAACACTTCAACGTGCCCGCTTGCTTCCCACACTTGCTTGGGCAAAATCACCGAGGAGTCGATACCTACGACGTCGTCACGGGTTTGCACCATCGAGCGCCACCACTGACGCTTGATGTTTTCTTTCAGGGCAGCACCCAGAGGTCCGTAATCCCATGCGGAGCGAGACCCGCCATAGATTTCTCCTGCTTGGAAGACAAAACCACGACGCTTTGCCAGCGCGATAACTTTGTCGAGCCGAGATTGGGCTGCCACGAACACTCCTTCCAGAGGTCGAGAATCGCCTCGACCAAAGGCCTAGCCTAGCTGGCCAGGCTTTAGCTAGTCGGCAAGGGAGCGTCCACGGCGCCGCCAAATCGGCGTTGGCGACGCTGATACTCCGAGATTGCCTCCCACAGTTGCACCCTGGTCATATCGGGCCACAGCGTGTTCAAAAACACCATCTCGGCGTAGGCAGACTGCCAGAGCAAGAAGTTGCTCGTGCGCTGCTCCCCCGACGAGCGAAGAAACAGGTCAACGTCTGGGGCGTCTGGCACATACAGATGCTTTTGAATTGTCGATTCCCGCACGCCGCTTGGTTTTTGCGCGCCCCGGGCAACATCTTCGGCAATTTCTCGCACCGCGTCGACTAACTCGGCCCGCCCGCCATAGTTGACACACATCGACAAGGTCAGACCCTTATTCGACTTGGTGCGCTCTTCTGCTTCCTTCAAATCTGAAATTACGCTCGACCACAGCTTTGGAGTGCGGCCAGACCAGCGAATGCGAACACCCCAATGATCGAGCTGGTCGCGTCGGCGACGAAGCACATCGCGGTTAAAGCCCATCAAGAAACGGACTTCTTCGGGTGAGCGGTTCCAGTTTTCAGTCGAAAACGCATACACCGAAAGGTGCGTGACACCCGCTTGGATGGCACCGGCAACGACGTCGAGGAGTGCCTGCTCGCCTGCCTTGTGGCCTTCGATGCGGTTTAGACCGCGCTGGTTCGCCCAACGGCCGTTGCCATCCATGACGATGGCCACGTGTGAGGGAATATTTGCCGGGTCAAGCTCAGCAGGCTCTTGGCCCGTCCAGTTCACCGGAAGAAAGTCGCTCATTTACCTGATTCCTCCCGTTGTTCTCGACGAACCCTTGATACTTCACCTAGTGCGCGAAGGCCGCGTTCTAGATGGAACTGCACATAGGCCTGGACCAGCCCGGATGCTTCTTGCCGGGCTTTGTGATCGGAGGCGTCTGCTACCGACCATTCTCCGTGGAGGAGAGCATCCAGTAACTGAGCTGTTCCTTCAGTCAGGGTAGCTGACCCTGGCGGGGCCACTTCCTTGGCGACAACGCCACCGAGGGCGGGAACAAAGTGACGGTGTGGCCCTGGCGCTCCCGTTTGTGCGCAGTCGCGCACACTGGGAGTCCACCCCGCAAGAGAGAGTGCCCGTAAGAGGTAACTATCAGCAATCAGGGAGACTTCGTGTTGCTTTTCGGCGAGAGCCTTTAGCCCGCCCACCAACAACAAAAATTGTTCAGTACTCGCTTCGTGTTCGGTGAGCTTGTCGGCCGTTTCCACCATCGCCGCAGCCGAGGCATAAGCGTCATAGTCGGTGCTTAAGGCCATGCCATAAGAGGCTTGAAGCTCGACTTGCTGGACGATGGCGAGGGATTTGCCCTCCGCCCACTGCACATCGACCAGGGTGAACGGCTCGAGTCGTGAGCCAATTCGGCTCGTGGTTTTTCGAACCCCCTTCGCCACCGCGCGAATTTTGCCGTGGCTGCGGGTAAGCAGAGTGACAATGCGATCTGACTCACCCAGTAAATGCCACCGCAACACAATGGCGTGGTCGCGGTTACTGGGCATAGCTACCAGTATGGCCAGTTGACGACGAAACTGGTCCTAGTGAGCGGCCTCCTCCATTGCAGGGTGGTGGTTTTCCAAGCGAAGGGCTCGGTTCACCGCCGACACAATGGCTTTAAGCGATGCGGTCGAAATGTCAGGATCGACTCCCACACCCCACAGGGTGCGACCGTTGACCTCGAGCTCGACATAGGCCGCAGCCTTCGCATCGGCGCTAGCGCTCATGGTGTGCTCGACGTAGTCAAACAGTCGGACATTCACGCCATCTCGGCCAAGGATTGACAAGAACGCGTCGATGGGCCCGTTTCCTTCACCCGAGAACTCTTTGGTGTCCATGCCATCTCGCATGCGCACCTGGAGCGCTACTAAACCGCCGAGCTCGCTCTGGGTGGCTGTCGAGAACAACTCGAACCGGCCCCATTTGGCAGCCTCGTCATCAACCGGAAGGTACTCGTCTTGGAAAATGCTCCAGATTTCTTCACTAGAGACTTCGCCACCTTCAGAATCGGTCTTCTTTTGAACGACCTGGCTGAATTCGATTTGAAGCTTCCTCGGCAAATCAAGGTGGTGATCGGTCTTCAACAGGTAGGCCACACCACCCTTACCCGACTGTGAGTTCACGCGGATCACGGCTTCGTAGCTTCGACCCACATCCTTCGGGTCGATAGGCAGGTAGGGAACAGCCCACTGCACGTCGGAAACGTCTTTTCCTTCCGCAGCGGCGGTGCGCTCCATGGCTTCGAAGCCTTTTTTGATGGCGTCTTGGTGCGAGCCAGAAAAGGCGGTGTAGACCAAGTCGCCAGCCCATGGGCTTCGCTCGTGCACAGCCAACTGGTTGCAGTATTCCGCGGTGCGTTTGAGCTCATCCAGATCACTCAAATCAAGCTGCGGGTCAATTCCCTGACTAAAGAGGTTCATACCCAGTGCGATGAGGTCCACGTTTCCGGTTCGCTCACCGTTTCCGAACAAACATCCTTCGATCCGGTCAGCACCTGCCATGTAGCCAAGCTCGGCGGCGGCAATCGCAGTTCCACGGTCGTTGTGAGGGTGGAGCGAGATCAGAAGGTTTTCGCGGTTGTTGAGATTTCTTGACATCCACTCGATGGAGTCGGCGTAGACGTTAGGACTCGCCATTTCCACGGTGGCGGGCAAGTTAATAATCAGCTTCCGCTCAGGTGTGGGGACCAAAACTTCCATCACCTTGTTACACACTTCAGCGGCGAATTCGAGTTCGGTGCCGGTGTAGGACTCTGGCGAGTACTCGTAGAAAATTTCGGTGTCGGGCACCATTGCTTCTGCTTCCACGCACCACTTAGCGCCTTGAAGAGCAATGTCTATGATTCCCTGCTTGTCGGTGTTGAACACGACTTCGCGCTGCAAAATACTGGTCGAGTTGTACAAGTGCACGATGGCGCGCTTTGCGCCCACCAACGACTCGTAGGTGCGCTTAATCAGGTGCTCACGCGCCTGAGTCAGCACCTGGATAGTGACATCGTCTGGAATCAGGTTTTCTTCAATCAGGCTTCTGACAAAGTCGAAATCGGTCTGGCTCGCAGACGGGAATCCGACCTCGATTTCCTTAAAACCCATTCCCACCAGCATGTCGAACATGACGCGCTTGCGCTCAGGACTCATCGGGTCAATCAATGCCTGGTTTCCATCGCGAAGGTCCACAGCACACCAGCGAGGCGCCTTCTCAATGCGCTGAGCGGGCCAGGTGCGATCGGGAAGTTCGACCGAAATCATTTCGTGGAACGGCCGATAGCGGTGAATGGGCATACTGCTTGGTGTTTGACGGTTTTCCATCAGTTCAATCCTTCTTCGAAAAAATGTGGGGCCTAATCAGGCCAATGCGAACCTCCGCGGCGGGGGTGGCCTTAAAGTGAGGCCCCGTCGCGGCTAAGAAGAAGGAGGTTGTTTCCCACGCCCCCAGGGTAACACTCTCCCCCAAAAGCCACTAGTGAGGCTTAGAAGCCGAGGCGCCCCAGCTTCTTGGCGTCTCGCTGCCAATCCTTTTGCACGGTGACATGAATAGACAGGAAGATTTTCTTCCCCAAATCCTTTTCGATTTCCGCACGGGCGCGAGAACCAATGTCTTTGAGCCTCGATCCACCCTTGCCGATCACGATGGATTTTTGGCTATCGCGCTCCACGACGAGGTTGGCAAAAATTCGCTCCAGGCCGTCCTCCCTGACGTTTCGCTCCTCAATGGTGACTGCCAGAGAGTGGGGAAGTTCATCGCGGACACCCTCGAGTGCTGCTTCGCGGATGAGCTCGCCAATTCTGGTGTCCTCGTCGTCATCAAACCGCTCCGTGTCCGGGTAGAGCGGGTCGGACACTGGCATCAGTGAAATGAGTTCTTTGACGAGCACATCGAGCTGCTCGCCAGAGACTGCAGAAATGGGAATCAACAGATCCCACTCCCCCAACTGGTCAAGCTCAATCAGGCGCTCGGCGACCTGTTGCTTAGTTGCGTCATCAACCTTGGTGACGATGGCCACCTTTTTTGCCCGAGGCGCTTCCATGATGGTTTGGTGGATAAAGCGATCGCCAGGCCCCACTTTGTCGGTTGCCGGAACACACATCGCGATCACGTCGACGTCTGCCAAGACACCCTGGACCATGTCATTGAGTCGCTCACCCAGGAGAGTGCGGGGGCGGTGAACACCGGGAGTATCCACCAGGACAAGCTGGCCGTCTGGGTGGTGAACGATGCCTCGAATTGTGCGCCTGGTTGTTTGAGGCTTTGACGAGGTGATTGCCACTTTTTCGCCCACGAGTGCGTTCGTGAGGGTGGACTTACCGACGTTGGGCCGACCCACGATGCTCACAAATCCTGCGCGATAGTCCTTGGTCATGGCAGCTCGATTTCTCCGGTCAGGGTCTTATCCAGCTCGCGCCTGGTGCGAAGAGCCTTGTGAAGCTCGCTGGTTGCTTCCACCACGATCCATTCGACACTTGCTTTTCGGCCCGCGGTCTTTTCTGCAGTAAGCACCAGCCCGTATACCTCTGCTGTACTTCCCGACTCGGGCAGCTTTCCGAGGGTTTTTGCCATCAATCCGCCGACAGTGTCGACATCATCTTCGTCGATGTCGATGTCGTAGAGATCGGCCAAATCGTCAACGGAATACCGTGTCGCGACGCGGTAGCGGTCTTCGCCAAGTTCTGTGATTTCACCCTCGTCGAGGTCATATTCATCAGAAATTTCTCCGACGAGCTCCTCCATCAGGTCTTCCAGGGTGACAAGCCCGGCAATTCCGCCATATTCGTCCACCACCAAGGCCATGTGATTTTGCTCTGCCTGAAGCAGGCGAAGTGTGTCGTCGGCTTTTTTACTCTCGGGGATAAACAGCGCTGGTTTGGCGAGAGTGGCCACGGTGGTAGTCGGCATCTTTCGGGGTGACTGGTGCTGGATGCTTGCCACATCGCGCAGGTAAATTACGCCAAGGACGTCATCAGAGTCTTTTCCAACCACTGGCATTCGAGAAATTCCTTCATCGAGGAATACGGCCAAGGCGTCTCGAAGGGTGAGGTCGTGCTCGATAGTGACCATGTCGGTTCGCGCGACCATGATTTCTCGCACAATCGTGTCGCCAAATTCGAAGACGGAATGTAAGAGCTCCCGATCTTCTTTTTCCAATACGTCTTGGTGCGCCGCTTCATCCACCAGGCTTCGAAGCTGCTCTTCACTGGTGAGTGGGCCACCCTTCGGGCTACCGGGAGTAACTATGCGGCCCAGCACAATCAGCGCTTCTGCCACCGGACCAAGCGACACTCGGATGGCCCGGACCAGTGCAGCGAACATCCGCACAATCGAGCGCGAGTGGGCTACGCCAATACTCCGCGGTGACGACCCCACGACCACAAACAACACCGCGACCATGATTGCCGTGGCTATCAGCAACACTTCCCACCACACGCTTACCAAGCGCGCAACAGCCAATGTCACCAACACTCCAGCGAGGGTTTCTACCAGCACGCGCACAAACGTCAATGCACTGACGTGTCCCGCTACATCTTTGGCGAGATTGCGCAGAGGAGTCGGGTTTTTGACCTCGTCGGCTTCGTCGAGGATGTCGCCGCGGCCCAAGACGCTCAAGGCCCCGTCAATTGCGGTGAGGAGGCCACCAAATATCACCAAGACAATGGCGGAGAGGATAAAAAGAGTGGTCACGCGGCGCCGTGTTCTGCTCGAAACGCTTCCAGAATGCTGTTTTGGAGGCCAAACATCTCTTTTTCTTCCTCGGGCTCTGCGTGGTCATATCCCAGAAGGTGCAGAAGTCCGTGGACGGTAAGAAGTTGAAGTTCCGCCTCGGTGCTGTGTCCGGCGACCTCTGCTTGCTTGGCCGCAACCGTGGGGCACAAGACGATGTCGCCCAAGATTCCAGACACTGGCTCGTCGCCTGATTTGGGTGGGCGAAGCTCATCCATCGGGAAGCTCAACACGTCTGTCGGGCCTGGCTCATCCATCCATTGGATGTGCAACTGCTCCATGGCGGGCTCATCAACGGCGATAATCGCCACATCTGCCTCTTGATTGACCCGAAGCGACGTGAACGAAAACCGCACGAGGTCGTGGAGGGATTCCATCGGGACGTCGATGCCCGATTCGTTATTGAGTTCGATACTCATTTAGTCCCCTTGGACTCGTCATATTTCGCGTAGGCATCAACGATGTCACTGACTAGCTTGTGGCGGACGATGTCGTCGGCGCCAAGGCGCTGAAAACTAATTCCGTCAATGCCCTCCAAAATATCGACCACCTTGCGCAGGCCCGAGTGGCCTCCGGGAACATCGATTTGAGTGATGTCGCCGGTAATGACCATCTTGGAGTCAAACCCCAGACGGGTGAGGAACATCTTCATCTGCTCAGGAGTGGTGTTTTGGGCCTCGTCCAAGACGATGAAGGAGTTGTTGAGCGTGCGACCGCGCATATATGCCAACGGGGCAACCTCAACCGTTCCACTTGCCAACAGTTTCGGAACCAGCTCGGGGTTCATCATTTCGTGCAGGGCGTCAAAGAGTGGCCGCAGGTACGGATCGATTTTCTCGCTCAGCGTCCCGGGCAAGAATCCAAGCCGCTCCCCCGCCTCCACGGCGGGCCTGGTCAAGATGATGCGATCGACTTCTTTTCGCTCAAGCGCGGCAACGGCTTTGGCCATCGCCAAGTAAGTTTTACCCGTTCCCGCGGGGCCTATGCCAAAGACAATCGTGTTGTGGTCAATGGATTCGACGTAGCGCGCCTGACCAAGAGTTTTTGGCCGGATGGTGCGCCCACCACGCGACACGATGGGCTGGCCCAACACTCTTGAGGCCTCGTGGTCAGACTCCCTCGCAATCCGAGCGGTCTGAACAACTTCACTATTGGACAACTGCACTCCTGTTTTCGCCAACGAGATGAGCTCTTCGACCACGCTCATCGCCTCTTCTGCTCTCGAGCGATCACCCTCGATTGTGATCCGGTTTCCTCGCGCGTGAATGGTCAGGTCGGGGAATTCCCGCTCCACTTCTGCCAGGACCCGATCGTGCACACCGAGCACACGAATCATCGCAACGTCATCCACGTCGAGCGCGAGTGACACCGGGATGCCCAAGGGTGCTGTCTTATCCGTCGGCAAGAGACCCCTCGGAGAATCCGCCCGCAAGGACGTGGGCGTGCACGTGGAACACTGTTTGTCCCGCGGCCTCGCCTGTATTGAAGACAAGTCGGAACTCACCATTCGCGTATTCGCTCGCGATGTCCTGGGCAACCGATACGAGCTCGGCGAGCAGTTGTGGATCTCCTGCAGCGAGTTCGACCACATTCGCATACTGGGTGGCCTTGGGGATCACCAGAATGTGGACGGGAGCTTTGGGCGCGATGTCTTTAAACGCCAGGATGCGCTCAGAATCGCGCACGATATCCGCGGGAATCTCACCCGAAATGATTCTGGAGAAGATGCTCTCTTCGCTACCTGACATAGCCCCAGTCTACAAAGCGCCAATGGATGGGCGCTGGGGTCGTCACCAGTGCCCCAGTCGTTGATGAATTAACGCGATGGCGATCGGGCCGGCGCTGGACGTGCGAAGCACTCCTGGGCCCATCTTCGCGAGCGTTGCACCTGCGGTGTGAAGCATTTCGCGCTCAGCATCCGAAAACCCGCCCTCCGGACCCACGACGAGGGCAACCGGTAGGGCGTCTACCCCGGACTCAAGCTCCACGTCAGCCAGACGCATCTGCGCACGGTGATCCAACACAATCAATTGCCAAGAGCTGGCGTCCTTCGCGAGCTCACTGGTTGACACAAGCGGCGACACCTGAGGGGTGTGGGCTTGGATGGCTTGTTTGCTCGCTTCTGTGACGATGCGCTGCCACCGAGCAACCCCTGAATCTACTTTGTCGCCTTTCCACCTGGAGACACAGCGCTCGGCAAGCAGCGGGATCACACCGGAGACACCGACCTCTGTCGCAGCTTCAATGGCTTGTTCGTCACGCCCGGACTTGGCGAGAGATTGAATGAGCCACACGCCCGGAACATCCACTTCGGTATGGCTCACGGAGACCACCACGAGGTGCACTTCGGAGGCATCCACATGGCTTGCCTCTGCCTGGGCGATTGAGCCTCGACCGTCCCCGATCAAAATTCGCTCTCCCACCCGGAGCCTCGCTGCCTTGGCAGCATGGCGCGCTTCATCGCCGGTGAGGACAATCGTTTCGCCAGCAATCACACGAGAACCAGCAGGGGCCAAGTAGAAGTGCGCCACGAATTAGCCGCCAAACAAGCGGTCACGAAGCCGCTGGAAGGTGCTGGGATGAGCCGCCTTCAATTGAGGAGCGTGGGGCTTTCGCAACTCGCGCAGCTTCTTCACCAAGTCGCTTTCTTTGCTTGCGAGCTTGGTGGGAGTGACCACGTGGACGCTGAGCTTTAAATCCCCGCGGCCTGCTCCCCGAAGCTTGGTCACGCCTCGGCCCTTGATGGTCAGTACATCCTCAGACTGGACGCCTGGGCGAATAGTGATGTCGACTGGTCCATCGAGGCTGTCAACCGTGGTTTCTGTGCCCAAAATCGCATCGGTCAGGTCAACATCCAAGGTGGCCACGAGGTCATCTCCGGCCCGGGCAAAGGTGTCGTGCGGAGTGACCGAGAACTCCAGATACAGATCCCCGGCAGGTCCGCCACCGTGTCCCACTTCACCGGATCCTGGCAAGTGGATGCGTTGACCCGATTCGATTCCACCTGGAATATCAACGTCGAGCGAGCGCGAAGCGCGGACGCGTCCTTGACCGGCGCAGCTCGGGCACGGGTGTTCGATGACCGTTCCGAAGCCACGACACGACCCACACGGGCTTTGGGTCACCATGTTCCCCAGAAGGCTTCGCACAGTGCGCTGGACCGATCCGGAGCCGCCACAAATGTCACAGCGCCTCGGTTCGGTCCCCGGAGCACAACATGATCCTTCACAGCTTTCGCACACCACTGCCGTGTCGACGTCAATGGTTTTCTTGATCCCAAAAATTACGTCGACTAGGTCGATGTCGACCCGCAACAGCGCGTCTTGGCCCCTCTCGCGACGTGAACGCGGACCCCTGGAACCACCCGCAGCGCCGCCAAAGAAGGTCTCAAAAATGTCGCCAAAGTTGCCGAAGCCACCAAATTGGTCGCCACCACGGTCATAGCGGTCGCGCTGTTCCGGGTCGCTTAAGACCTCGTAGGCGTGAGTGACGAGTTTGAACTTCTCTTCCGCCCCGTCTTCTTGGTTCACATCTGGGTGGAGCTCGCGCGCAAGCTTGCGATAAGCCTTCCGGATCTCGTCGGTGCTCGCTTCACGCGAAACACCCAAGACTTCGTAGTGGTCAACACTCATGAGGGGGAATCTTCCTGCTGGTTTTGCTGGCCGAGGGCGCGAGAGAGATAGCGTGCCACCGCCCGCACGGCCGCCATGTTTCCGGTGTAATCCATTCGGGTAGGACCTAACACGCCGAGAACTCCTGCATCGGCAGTGTTTGCTTGGTAAGAACCTGCCACCACGGAAGCTTCTGAGAGCGGGCCACCGAGTTCGCTGCCGATCCTGGCCCCAACGTCGAATCCGTCTTCTCGCATTTCGTGGAAGAGCTTCAAGACGGTGACTTGCTCTTCAATAGCTTCCAAGACGGGATAGACACTCTGGGAGAAGTCAGCCTCGGTCTTGACCAGATTTGCCGCCCCCGACATCAACAACCTGGTGGTGCGGTGGGCCTCGAGGGTGCGGCAAATTCCATCGCTGAGTTGCTCAAACAAGGTGCGACGATCGGGATGCACATTGTCAGGGACTTTGCTCAGAACCTGGGGCACCTCGTCCAGGCTCTTTCCGATCAGAACTTCGTTGATCGCAGCCCTAATCTCACCAATCACTGATTCGTCGGGGAGGTGACCCCAGTCGACCACGCTTTGGTCCACACGGCCAGAATCCGTAATCACAATCACCATCACCCGAGCGTCATCCACCGGGAGAAGCTCGACGTGGCGCACTTTTGCCTGCCCAAAAGTGGGGTACTGAATGAGTGCAACCTGGTTTGTGAGAGTCGACAAGAGACGCACCGTCCTCGTCAGCGTGTCATCGAGGTCAACGGACTCTTCGAGGAAGCGTGAGATAGCTTGCCGCTGTGCTCCGGTGAGGGGCTTGTGATTAGTGAGGGTATCCACAAACACCCGGTATCCCTTGTCGGTAGGAACGCGCCCTGCCGACGTGTGAGGGGCAGCAATCAACTCTTCTTCCTCGAGCAGCGCCATGTCATTTCGAATAGTGGCCGCCGAGACTTCGAAGCCTGGCCGCTCAGCAATCGCCTTCGAGGCGACTGGTTCACTCGAGTGGATGTAGTCCTGGACGATGACACGCAATACGTTTAAAGCCCGCTCCGAAACCAACGACACCACCCCTTCGCGCTAGCAGTCTGGCAACTTGTCTGCTAATTCTACGAAAAAGCGTGGCCAGGTTCCTGAAGGAAACTGTCTATTCGCCTACAAGGCGAAGAGCGATCTGGTCGGCGATGAGTCGCCCCGCTCGAGTCAGCACGAGCGTGCCCTGAATGACCAATTCTGGCTCTACCAAGGATTCACTCATCGCCCACGCCACTACTGCTTGGTGTCCAGGACGAAGCTGCGCCAGGGGTAATCCCTCTTTGGTGCGAAGCCTGAGCATTACGAGCTCCATGTAGCGCTCACTGTCGCCCAAAATTTCTCGCGCGAGCGCGGGAGAATTCCCCGCTCGCACACGGTCGGCGTAGGCCTTGGGGTGTTTCACATTCCACCAGCGCACGCCACCCACATGGCTATGGGCTCCAGGTCCAATCCCCCACCAATCCGCGCCGCTCCAATAGGAGAGGTTGTGTCGTGAGCGGGTCCCCACACGGGTTGACCAATTGCTCACTTCGTACCAGTCAAAGCCGGCGGCTGCGAGCGCATCATCGGCTATTTCGTAATACTCGGCGTGAACATCGTCGTCGATTGCGTCAATCTCACCTTTATTGACCCGTCTCGCCAGGGCTGTACCAGGCTCCACAATCAACGAATAGGCGGACACATGGTCTGGCTCAAGCTCGAGGGCCCGGTTGAGAGTGTGGCTCCAATCCTGTGCTGACTCTCCTGGAGTGCCATAAATCAGGTCAACAGAAACCTGCATGCCCGCCGCTTTGATTGCGTCAGCGACACCTGGGACGAGGTCTGGATTGTGGGTGCGGTCAAGGGTTGAGAGCACGTGGGGCACAAACGACTGCACGCCCAGCGACACCCTGGTCACGCCACCTTCGGCGAGCGCGTCGAGATAGGCCTGGTCGAGCGTGTCGGGGTTTGCCTCGACGGTAATTTCAGCCCCCGACTCTATGCCCCACCACTCGCGGGCGCGCTGAATTACCCCCGTGAGGTCGTTCGCGGGCAAAAGAGTGGGAGTTCCCCCACCGAAGAAGACAGTAGAGAGGCGGCGAGGAGCCACGCCCGAGGATTCTAATACCTGCTGAGCAAACTCAAGCTCGCTACACGCAAGGCTCGAATAGTCACCGTGTGAGACACCTGGCATGTCGGCCTGGGTATAGGTGTTGAAGTCGCAGTAACCACAGCGGACCCGACAAAAGGGGATGTGGACGTAGAGACCGAACTGCCTGGCTGCCAACTCTGCAGCGCTTGCGGGCAGCAGTCCATCCAGCGGCGCAGGGTCACCATCGGGAAGAGCTGCCACTAGATCACCTGGATGAACCAGATGGCATACATCCGATACATCATGACGGCGAGGGAAAAGCCGACCACCACTAGTGCCCAGGTGGCCCACTTGGTCCGCTCAATGAGCCCCCACACAATTGCTCCAGGGGCGAGAACAAGGGCGGTTCCGAGATACGCCCAAAATTCGACGATGTCACCAGTGGGTTTAACGCCTTGAACCTGTAGCACCACCGTCACGACGACCTGGATAAGAACTGCGATTCCCAGCAGTGCCGTCAGCCCCAGCGTGTAGTCGTTGGGCGGGGTCTTACGAAGCGCAAACACCAGGGACACCAGCATCTGGATGAGGGAAATACCGATGATGGCAAAGCCCATCCACGCAATCATCACTCCCCCTTAGGACTCTGGAAACCCGACCAGGATACGGGCGCGACCTGATTCAATCGCCACAATCGCAATCAGGCGTCCGCTCGGGTCAACCACACCGACCGGAGAATCGGCAGCATAGCCTTCTGGGGCATCAAGAAAAACTTGCTTGCCGTGACTGATCTCAACGGTCTGAGACGTGCTCGCGCTGACAACGGGCATGATCGCCGAGGCGACCTCTGCAAGGCTCAACAGGCGATCGGGAGAAATATCGTCTGGAGAACATGCCCGTGACACGTCGAAGGTGCCTACGTGGCTTCGACGAAGCATCGTCAGGTGTCCACCCACCTCGAGCACCTGGCCTAAGTCCCTGGCGATTGCCCGGATATAGGTGCCAGACGAGCACCAGACGTCGATATCAACGTCCACCACACCCTCGCCGTGGGTCATCTGCCCCACATCTAGGTGGTGAATGGTGACTCGACGTGAGGGAATAACTACTTCTTCACCGGCTCGTACCCGGTCGTAGGCGCGCTTTCCATCAATTTTGATGGCGCTCACGCTGGAGGGAACTTGGTCAATCTGCCCCACAAATCCCGCCAAGGCGTCTCGAATCCCGTCTTCGGTAAGGGCAGCGAGTTTCAAGGCGTCGGCGGTGTCGACGATTTCGCCTTCAGCATCGTCGGTCGATGTGGATTGACCGAGCCGAATGGTTGCCTGGTAGCGCTTATCAGCGCCAACGAGGTAGGTCAACAGCTTGGTGCCAGGACCAACGCCCAGAGTGAGTAGCCCCGAGGCCATCGGGTCAAGAGTTCCTGCGTGTCCTACCTTTTTGAGCCCGAGCGTCCTGCGAGTAATCGCAACAATGTCGTGGCTCGTCGGACCTGTTGGCTTATCGACAAGTAGAACTCCCGAGAGCACCTATCCGAGCGCCTTCGTGTGCCAGATGGTTTTAACCTCGGTAAACGCGCTAATTCTCTCGAGGCTCACCGCCGGCACGCCCTTCACCGGGGTGTACACGCGCTTAAGCGTCTCAGCAGCAGCTTCCTCCAAGCTGGCCCAATCAAGCTCCCCTGCGCCCATCAGATCAAGCGCGTTGACGTCTGAGTGGGAGGCCACCCATGGCGCAATTGATGCGCGCTCTCCGGTCAAAATGTTGACCACACCGCCGGGAACGTCACTGGTGTGAAGCACCTCTGCGAAGCTCATGGCCGGAAGTGGCTGACTGGGGTGAGAAAGCACCACAACAGCATTTCCAGTGACAATGATCGGCGCGATGGTCTGGACGAGACCCAACAGGCTCTGGCCTTTCTGCTCCTGTGGCGCAAAAGCCACCACGACACCGCTTGGCTCAGGAACACTGAGGTTAAAGAACGGTCCCGCGACAGGGTTTGCCCCGCCCACAACCTGGGCGTGCTTATCTGACCAGCCGGCGTACCAGACCCACGCGTCAATAGCGTGGTCTACTTGTTGGTTGGCCACCCGCGCACTGACGGATTCGCCCTGTCTAATCTCTTCAACAAATTGTTCGCGCCGGCCCTCCAGCATTTCTGCGATTCGATAGAGCACCTGACCACGGTTATAGGCGGTCGCCCCCGCCCAGCCCGCGTGAGCACCGCGGGCAGCGACAATCGCGTCACGCGCGTCTTTTCTACTTGCCTGGGCCACGTGTGCAAGGTGTTCACCCGATCCAGACACTACTGGCATGGTGTAGCCCGACTCACTACGAGGGAACTTTCCTCCGATGTAGAGCTTGTAGGTCTTTTTCACCGCAACTCGCTCGCTCATTTGCGACCTCCCGTTCGAATCGGGGTTTTCAGGTAGGCCAGCAGACCGGCCACACCCCCTTCGCGTCCATAACCAGATTCTTGGTATCCACCAAAGGGGCTGGTCGGATCAAACTTGTTGAAGGTATTTGCCCAGACAACGCCAGCCTGGAGCTTGTCGACGACCGAGAGCATGCGACTTGCTTTCTCAGTCCACACACCTGCCGAGAGGCCGTATGGGGTGTTGTTCGCCTTTTCGATTGCCTCCGCTGGGGTGCGGAAGGTAAGCACCGATAACACCGGCCCAAAGATTTCTTCCTGGGCAATGCGGTGTGAGGCCTGAACACCGGTGAAGACGGTGGGTGGAAACCAGAATCCCTTGGACGGAATGTCGCAGGAGGAGCTCCAACGGCTCGCACCCTCAACCTCTCCCGAATTGGCGATTTCGGTGATGGTGTCGAGCTGGCGCTTGGAGTTGATGGCACCAATATCGGTGTTTTTATCCAGCGGGTCACCCAAACGAAGAGTCTCAATACGACGGGTCAACTTGGAGAGCACCTCGTCGTGGACGTTTTCTTGCACCAACAGCCTGGATCCTGCGCAGCAGACGTGGCCCTGATTGAAGAAGATTCCCGAGACAATGCCTTCGATGGCCTCGTCAATGGGCGCATCGTCAAAGACGATATTTGCGCCCTTACCCCCGAGCTCCAGGGTCAAGGCGGTTGAGCGGCCAGCCAGCGACTTCGCAATCTGTCGCCCCACACGCGTCGACCCGGTGAAGGCGACTTTGTCGATTCCGCGGTGTTCTACAAGTGCTTGCCCAGTCTTTCCTGCCCCCGTGATGATGTTCACCACGCCAGATGGAAGATCTGCTTCTTGGCAAATTTCAGCAAAGAGAAGAGCGGTCAAAGGAGTGGTTTCTGCAGGCTTCAACACAACCGTGTTTCCTGCGGCAAGCGCCGGAGCAACCTTCCAGGCCAGCATCATCAGCGGGAAGTTCCACGGAATGACCTGTCCGATTACACCGTGCGACTGTGGCGTGGCACCACCGGTTGCGAACTCGAGCTTGTCGGCCCAGCCGGCGTAGTAGAAAAACCACGCTGCGGCAGTGGGGATATCGAAGTCCCTGGTCTCTTTGATGGGCTTACCGTTATCGAGTGTTTCTGCCACTGCGAGCTCACGGGAGCGCTCTTGGATGATTCGGGCAATCCGGAAGAGATACTTTGCCCGCTCCGAGCCAGGCATGCGCGACCAGACCTTGTCATAGGCAACGCGAGCGGCCTTGACAGCCTTGTCCACGTCCGCCGAGGTTGCCTCAACGACCTTGGTGATTGTTTTCTCGGTCGCTGGCGAAATGGTCGCAAATGACTTACCGCGCGAGCCCTGAAACTTGCCGTCGATGAAGAGACCGTATTGCTTTTGCAGCTTCAGAATCGAAGTTGATTCTGGGGCGGGGGAATAGTCGAGGAAACTCATGATTAGTCCACGCTCACGTAATCGGGGCCACTGTAGTGACCTGTGGTCATCTTTTGTCGCTGCATCACAAGGTCATTGAGCAAGCTGGAGGCGCCAAACCTAAACAGGTGCGGGTCAAGCCACTGCTCTCCTGCAATCTCTGCCACGGCAACGAGGTAGCGAAGAGCATCCTTTGCGGCACGAATACCGCCTGCGGGCTTGTAGCCAACGAATTCGCCGGTGGCGAGATACCAGTCGCGAACAGCTTCCAACATCACGACCGACACCGGAAGGGTCGCCGCCGGCTGCACTTTTCCGGTTGATGTCTTAATAAAGTCAGCGCCGGCCAAAATAGCGAGTTGGCTCGCGACTCGAACATTGTCGAGGGTCGCGAGCTCTCCCGTTTCCAAAATGACTTTGAGGTGGGCATAGCTACCGTCTGGGCGCTTACACGCTTCTTTCACGCGAACGATTTGGTCGAAGACTTCACCCAGCCGCCCGGACAAGAACGCACCGCGATCAATCACCATGTCGATTTCGTCCGCACCTGCCGCAACAGCGTCCTCGGTATCGAGCAGCTTCACCTTCATGCTGGCGCGACCACTGGGAAACGCGGTGGCCACTGCCGCAACGCTAATTCCAGAAGGGTCCTTCGATACATGCTTGTCGCCCAAAGCCTCAACGGCATGGCCGACCATGTCGCCATACACACACACCGCAGCCACCGAGGGCGCGGAGTGGTCGAGCGGGTCTGTGTGAATTGCGTGGCTCACCAGTGAGCGCACTTTTCCAGGGGTGTCTGCACCCTCCAGGGTCGTCAAATCAACCATGCGAATGGCCAGGTCAAGGCCCTGACGCTTGGTCTCGGTTTTCAGGGAGCGGGTTTGGAAGTGGCCTGCCCTGGCGTTCGCGCCAATGACATCAACGCGGGGTAGCCCGTTGAGATAGCGGCGAAGAGATTGTTCGCTGAGGTCTGTGCCCAGCACACTGGATGCCCGTGATGCGGGCGCAAGAGCTTGAGATGCACTCACCATCTGGCACCGCCTCCTCGCTCGTGTTCTATCTAGTGCAAGCTACGACCCTAGCGCTTCTCCGGCTGAAGGGTAATAGGCCCGGTGGGCACGCCTTTTTCTTCCAACTCGAACTCAATGGTGCGCTCTTTACCCAACACCCAGTAGGCAGGAAGCACCGCGGCAGAAAACACCGTCAACACAATCAGACTGGCAATCCAATTGCCGGTGATTTCGTGGAGCGCTCCCACCACAATGGGCCCAAGACCTGCGACAACATATCCGACCGTGTTCACAAAACCGGCGAGCTCAGTCGCCATTTGGTGCGTTGCCGTGCGCGCCCCGATGAGGGCTAGTGACATCGAGAACGTCAGGGTATTCAAGCCGGTGAGCACAGACCACAGCAGCACCGAAAACGACGGGGCAAAGATGAGGCCTAAGAACCCGGCCACGCCGCTAAACGCGGAGAGGAGAACGAGACGCTTAGACCACCCGGGGCGAACAGCCAGGTTCGGCACCACAAGCGACATTGGCATTCCCAAAATGGCAAACACGGTCAGCGCAAGTGCTGCTTCTTCGGCACTCGAGCCCGCGTGGTCGCGAAGGATCTGGGGGAACACCCCAAAGATTGTGTAGGCGGTGAACCCAGACACCGAGAAGATCAGCATGATTGATCTGGCCGTAGCGGAGCGTCCCACTCTGGCAGAGCGTGCTGAGCGGGGAAGGCTTGCATAAACAGCTTTCTCACTCGCCCTCCTGCGGAGCGCCAGCGGCAGCAAGATGAGGTAGGGCAACACCGCGACGATGCTGATTAGTGCCCAACTGGCAATCGAGAATCGCCAGCCATATTCTCTGGCCAAGGCGAGACCCACCGCCGAGGGCAGGGCCGTTGAGATGGCCATCATCGTCGAATACAGCGATGTAATAAGCCCAATGCGCTCGGGGGCATAGAGCTTCACAAGCCCCGGCAAAATCACGTTGAGGACCCCAATTCCCACCATCAACACCACAGTTGAGGCGAAGAGGCCGAAGTAATTCGGCGTAATTCCTCGGCCCAGGTGGGCAAGTGCGGTCACGACCGAGACCACAATCGCCGCGCCCTCGAGGCTTAGCTTTCTGGCCACCCACGGGCTAAACAACCCCGCGACGGCATACGCAATCGGCGGAATCGCGCCAAGAATGGCCAACCACAACCCATCCACGGGCAAATCGAGGTCTAACTCACCGGCAATCGGTGACAGCGCGGCGACACCCGTTCGGCCACCCAGCGACAAAATGAGCACGCCTGCAATACCAAGCCAGGCAATTGTTCGCGCAGAAAGTGTTGTCGAGGTCTTCGTCATGACAGACGTTCCCGAATCGCAACCGCGTCTCGATCCATTTGATCGGCGAGAGCGTCGGCGCCCTCGAATTGCATCATCGGCCGAATGTAATCAATAAATTTCACGTCAATGACCAGGTCGTAGAGGTCTCGATCGACATCGAAAAGGTGCGCCTCTACCATCCGCGCGTCAACATCGCCGAAGGTGGGGTTGAGACCAATAGACGTGGCGGCCGGAAAATCCACGCCATCAACGGTGACAAGAGTGGCATACACGCCGTCTGCCGGAACAAATCCCTCCACGGGGTTGGACAGGTTGGCGGTGGGATAACCGAGCAAGCGCCCCCGCTGGTAACCGTGGACGACCCGAGATCGAACCGAATGGGGCCTGCCCAACAACTCCGCCGCTTCTACAGCTCGACCCTCCGAGAGAAGACCGCGAATTCGGGTCGATGAGATGCGCTCTCCCCCGGTATGGACGACGTCGTCGACGGTGTGGACGCTAAAGCCGTGACGCTCACCTTCTAATCGAAGCGTGTCGAGGGTGCCCTCTCCTTGGTGGCCGTATCGAAAGTCTTTCCCGACGAGCACGACACTTGCTCCCAGCCCGTCGACAAGGATCGTCTTCGCAAATTCATCGGGGCTTAAGTCAGCGAAGTCTTGGGTGAAAGGAACCACCGCGACGCGCTCAGCTCCTGCGACCATCAGAGCATCGACTTTTTGCTCATTACTCAACAGAGGCTCTGGACAATTGTCTGGATCAAGAAGCTGACGCGGGTGGCGATCAAATGTCACCACGGTCACTTCGGCACCGCCAGAGAGTCGGGCCAGTTCAGAAATTACCTCTTGGTGTCCCCGGTGGACGCCATCAAACTTGCCAATCGTGACCGCACGCTTGCGGTCAGCTCCGGGCAGGTCGGCCACACTAAACGTCGCGCTCACGATTCGTACCTCCGACGTAACCACCACAGTCCTATAAACGGCAAGACCAGAGGGATGAACAAATACCCCTGGCCAAAGCGCGACCACACCGTGTCGGCGGGAAATAGTGCTGGATCCACCACTGTCAACACTCCCACTCCGACAACTCCCAGCGCCTCAAATGCGAGAGCCCAGGTGGCAATAGTGCGTCCACTGGGGTGCGCAGCCGCAATGAGTGAAATCGTGGCCACCAAATAGACCGCAGCGGCAACCGCCGAGAGGCCATAGGCGAGCGGTGCCTGATCAAATTTCGTCGCAATTTGATAGGCCGAGCGACCTAGAGCAGCAAGCGTCAAAATGACGTACACGCTCACAAGAAGGGTGCGAACGCCCCTGCCCGAAGCCGCTTCGTCACTCATGCTTACTCTTTCTTCGTTTCCATCTCGCCGGAGAGGGCTTGGATGAAAGCTTCCTGTGGGACTTCAACGCGACCCACCATCTTCATCCGCTTCTTACCCTCTTTTTGCTTCTCCAACAGCTTTCGCTTTCTGGAGATGTCACCGCCATAACACTTTGCCAGCACATCTTTACGAATTGCCCGAATAGTCTCGCGCGCAATAACCCTGGCGCCAATAGCTGCCTGGATGGGCACCTCAAACTGTTGCCGCGGAATGAGCTCACGAAGCCTGCCCGTCATCAACACGCCATAGCTATATGCCTTGTCTTTGTGAACGATCGCGCTGAAGGCATCGACGCGGTCACCTTGCAACAGGATGTCCACCTTGACCAGGTCGGATTCTTGAACACCGGCTGGTTCGTAGTCGAGAGAGGCATATCCAGCCGTCTTTGATTTCAACTGGTCAAAGAAGTCGAAGACAATTTCGGCCAATGGAATCACGTAGCGAATCTCGACGCGATCAGACCCGAGGTATTCCATACCCTGCATGGTCCCGCGGCGAGATTGACACAGCTCCATAATCACGCCGACATAGTCTTTGGGCGCCAAGATCGCCGCGTTCACGACGGGCTCTTGCACGCTGCCCACGCGACCGGTAGGGAACTCGCTGGGGTTGGTCACCAATACGTCCTCACCCGAATCCAAGGTCACCTGATAGACCACCGAGGGGGCCGTGGCGATGAGGTCCACGCCAAACTCTCGCTCGATACGCTCTCGAATAATCTCCAAGTGCAAAAGCCCCAAGAAGCCACAGCGGAATCCAAAGCCGAGCGCAACAGAGGTTTCTGGCTCGTAGACCAGCGAAGCATCAGAGAGCTTCAGTTTGTCGAGTGCTTCACGAAGATCTGGATAGTCGCTGCCATCGATGGGGTAAAGACCAGAGAACACCATTGGTTTGGGCTCGATGTAGCCCGCAAGTGCCTTTGTGGCGCCATCGCGGGCAGTCGTAACGGTGTCACCGACCTTGGACTGGCGCACGTCTTTCACACCGGTGATCAAGTACCCCACCTCGCCCACGCCCAGACCATCTGAGGGAACAGGCTCCGGAGAAATCACTCCAATTTCCAGCAACTCGTGGGTGGCCCTGGTTGAGAGCATCTGGATTCGATCACGGGGTTCGAGTCGGCCGTCGATCATACGAACGTAGGTGACGACACCGCGATAGGCGTCATAGACCGAGTCAAAGATCAGTGCGCGAGCAGGAGCATCGGCATCACCCACGGGAGGCTTGACTTTCTCAACCACCCGATTGAGAAGCTCGGGCACGCCATCGCCTGTTTTTCCGCTGACTCGCAGAACATCGCTTGGATCACAGCCAATGAGCTGGGCCAGCTCTTCGGCGTAACGATCAGGGTCCGCGGCGGGCAAATCAATTTTGTTCAGGACCGGAATGATTTCGAGGTCGTTATCGAGCGCCAAATACAAGTTGGCAAGAGTTTGAGCTTCGATGCCCTGCGCAGCATCCACCAACAAGATGGCGCCCTCGCAGGCGGCAAGAGAGCGCGAGACTTCATAGCTAAAGTCCACGTGTCCTGGGGTGTCGATCATGTTCAAGGCGAACATTTCGCCGTCGACGACCCAGGGCATGCGCACCGCTTGGGACTTAATGGTGATTCCACGCTCGCGCTCAATATCCATCCGGTCGAGATATTGGGCACGCATTTGGCGCTGATCCACGATTCCTGTCAGCTGCAGCATGCGGTCGGCAAGGGTCGATTTGCCGTGATCGATGTGCGCAATGATGCAGAAATTGCGCAGACTCGACGGCTTCGTAGCCGCCGGACGCAGTGGGGCCGGAGAAGATGCAGACATTGGAATTGATTCTTTCACGCTCTAGCCTTTGTCATGAACGATTCCGGGTGGTATCGTTTCTGTTTGGCCCTGATTGCTACATGCATCGGGCGCAGGCTTCTAGAAGGATCCACTTCTAAATCCCTTTTGATCGCAATCACTTTTGGAGATAGTCACTCGTGGCAAACATCAAGTCGCAGATTAAGCGCAACAAGACCAACAAACTGGCCGAAGAGCGCAACCGCGCTGTCAAGAGCGAGGTCAAGACCTCTGTCCGCCAGGCTCGCGAGGCAATTGCCGCAGGCGACAAGGACAAGGCTCAGGCTGCCGTGAAGGTTGCGTCGCGCAAGATCGACAAGGCTGTCAGCAAGGGTGTCATCCACAAGAACCAGGGCGCTAACCGCAAGTCGGCTATCGCACACCAGGCTGCAGCGCTCTAACCAACCATTTCCGCGGCGGATTTGCCGCGTCTAGACACAATGTCTACTGCCCGCTCAAGGGCATAATCAGGGTCGTATCCAAGGCCTTTAATTGCCGCGTCTGTGCGGGCTACTTCCATGATGGCCACGCCAAGGCCAATTTCGTCCCAGCCTTGAAGCTGGGCACGGGCGCGCTGAACTTGCCAGGTTTGAAGGCCAAGCTCCTTCGCAACATCTCCCACTGAACCGCGTGAGCCTCCGACTCGAGCCATGTTGCGCAGGCTATGGGCTAGAGCTGCAATCACCATCACCGGCTCAACACCGGTGTTCAGGGCGTGACGGAGAGCACCGAGAGCTTCTCCCCTGCGTCCTGCAATCGCGTGCTCGGCCAACTCAAACCCTGTGGTCTCGACCCGTCCGCCGTAATAGCGCTTCACAATCTCTGCGGTGATCTGGCCGGTCTCGCCAATGTCGGAGACGAGTTGTCCCAGCGCTGCAGAGAGCTCGGCTAAGTCACTTCCCACCGCATCGATCAACATGTTTTCTGCGTCCTCGTCGAGTCGAACCTTCTTGGCGTTGGCTTCCGCGCGGAGGAACTGGGAACGATCGCGGTCTGATTTGAGCTCGGGGCACGTCACGACGAGCCAATCTCCACCGTGGGATTTGATCAGGTCGAGGGCTTTTTTACCCCTGTTTCCCGAGGAGTGCCTCACAACAAGGGTTACGGAAGTGTCCGGTGCTTCAAGGTAGTCGAGCAAATCCGCTAAAACGGGGTCGGTGGCTTTCTCAAACGACCACAACCTGACCAGTCTCGGCTCGCCAAAGAGTGACGGGCTTACTGCTTGGAGAAGCTCTCCCGAGCCCGCGGTCGACGAGTCAAGCTCAACCACTTCCAAGTCAGGCGACACCGATTTCAACCGCTCAAGTAGGGCCCTCGCTGCACGATCGGCCAAGAATGCCTCTGGGCCAGAGAGCAAAATGACGGGAGCTTCCATAATCCCTGACCAGGGAACCTGCTTCGTTGTCGCCATTTTTCCTCCGTGGCCCAGCCTAACCGCCCCGCTCGCTCCACACGCTGACCCCCTCCGGGGTTCTGGTCAACACGATTGTTCCCCTCTCATCACTGCGTAGCGGAAGGGTCCCCGACGCTCTCAGCAGCGAGAGCGTTCTTTCAGCAGGGTGGCCATACGTGTTTTCTGCTCCCACCCCAATCAGCCCTAGTGGAGCTCGGAGCCAGGAGTAGAGCCCCTCGTATTGATCAGGTGAGCCGTGATGGCTCACTTTGACCACATCAATGGCAGAGGGAGGCAGCCTGGGCATCATCATCCGTTGGGCAGACTCCCCCAAATCGCCAAGCGCCAGAAGTGATAGCCCTTGTTTTGGGTTAACTGGCTCGATCAAAACGGTCACACTCGTGTCGTTTCCTGCCTCCCCGAGAGTCGGTGACTCGGGCCACACGATGAGCACTCTGTGACTTCCGGCATAGATCACGTCCCCGTTCGTCACTGCTTGGATCCTGGCACCGGAACGGGCAAGGCCGGCAAGCCTGTCACTGTCCTCCCGATTATCAGGTGGGCCTGTCAACACTGTGTCCACCCGTGAGCGATACACATCACTTTGACCCACGTGGTCCACATCGAAATGAGTTAACACCAGCCATCTGACTCGTGAAATGCGCAAAAGAGACAGGCATTCAACGAGAGCGCGCTCATTATTTCCCGTATCGATTGCAAAATACCCGGAGGTGGTGTTGAGGATCAAGGCGTCCCCCTGCCCGACATCGCATTGAGCAATGTCCCACGAACGAGGCAGCGTGAGTGAGGCCATAACCCTCGGCACTTGGGTGACAAGCACGACCACAAGAACGCTGATACTCACTAGCGATACTCCGAGTTTCACCCGGCCGCCAATGATGAGCCACCACCCCGTACTCACCACCAGGGCTGCCACGAGACCTGTAAACCCGGGCAGCCACGGCAACTCGTTAAGCGGCAATCGGGCGACTGCTCTGGCTAACGCTGCGATTGCCGTTGCGGGGTACCACCCCACTGCCGCGCACCATCCTGCAATTGCGGGAGAAAAAGGCGTCGCGAGTGCCCCCAGAAGCCCGGCAATGGTGACAAAGGGAACGAATGGGGCCGCCAAAAGGTTCGCGATCACGCCGTAGAGAGGAATAGTGGGTCGAAGCAGAATTACGAAAGGTTGAACCGCGATTTGGGCGACCAGAGGCAACGCCACCGCCATTGCGAGCCAACGGGGTGGGAAACGCTCCAACGTCGCGGTAGCAGGCGCAAAGCCCAGGACAATTCCTGCCGTTGCCGCTACCGACAACACAAAAGCAACGTCAACCGCGCGCCATGGGTCCATCGCAAGAAGAAACCACACCGTCACAGAAAGAATCTGCAGACCGGCACTAGGCCGCCCAATCGCTACAGCAATGAGGGCGATGGTGGCCATCACGGACGCTCTGACGACACTTGGCTCTGGGGTCACCAAGACCACAAAACCCGCCAGGGCGACAACTCCCGCGCCGACGCGCCACCACAGCCCACCCCCTAGCAAGCTGACAATCCCCACCGCAATTGCGACGATGAGCGCGCAGTTCGCCCCAGAGACGGCAACGAGGTGGGCAAGCGATGCCACTCGCATATCTGATTCCATGGAGTCCGACACCCCGGTGGTATCGCCCAACGAAAGCCCAGGAAGAAGTGCTCCCCCATCACCACCTCGATCAAGCGACAGGTCCAAGAAATCGGCGCGCAGAGTATCTGCGGCTTCGCTCATCGGCCCAGCTGGTGCGGATACCTGCCAGGTGCTCGCATAGACAATCCAGGCTCGCGAGTCGAAGGACTCAGTCTGGGAGATGTCACCTCTTACGCTCAGGGTGACACCAGGTGGCTGCCTCGTATCCGCGGCAGCGAGAAAGACCATCACGGGGATCGGGAAGACCTGCGCACCGTTTACGGCGTTAAGCGAGCCACGAACGTGGCGACCACCCGGGACAAGTGTCTGCGTGGTCTTGATAGTGACGTCCACTTCAGATCCGATGTGCTCTTCCAGCAAAGCTGGAGAACGAAGCGACGCGTGAGCAAGAGTGAGAACCACTCCCAAAACCGCACTGGCGCCGAGAGCAATTGCTGCGCCACGAGACAGGAACCGGAAAAGAGTCTTTCCCCCGAGCGCCATCACGCAAACCGCGGCCACGGCAGCCCATAGCTGCAACATGGACATAAGAATTGACACCCACAAGGTGAGCGCCATGGCTCCGAGCATCCACTTGGACACCATCACGGAGTAACGAGGTCTCGAAACTTTTCCAATGTGGCAGGGCCAATTCCTGACACCGCGAGAATGTCGTCGACGTGCCTAAACGGGCCGTTGGCTTCACGCCACGACACAATTCGGGATGCAATTGCAGGGCCCACCCCGGGGAGCTCTTGAAGTTCTGTCTCACTCGCGAGGCTAAGGCTCACGAGACCGCTGCCCGCACCGGAGAGAACAACCTCCTCACCTTCTGCGGGAATGACCAAATGTTCCCCATCAATCACGAGTCTGGCCAGATTGACCGCATCAAGCGCGGCTAGAGTGGTGTGTCCGCCTGCGCGCTCAACAGCGTCAATCACTCTCGAGCCTTCTGCCAAAGAGATGATCCCTGGGCTCATCACCTCGCCTGATACGTGAATAACCAACTCGCGCGGGTCCTCAGTGGCAAAAGTCTGCGACGACTCAGATGAAGCATCACGAATGACCTCCTCAACAGGCAGCTTTAGCGAGGACCACACCACGCCAGCGGCGCCCACAACTACCGCAAGACCAATGGCCCCGAGCGAGACGATGATTCCCCCACGAAGCTTTTTGGGCGCCCGTGGTGGATTAGCGGATTCGGTATGGGGCGAGGAGAACGTATCTATCCCGGGAAAGGCCCATTCGGCTCTCTCCGAGACTAAGAACCGCCTCACCCCATCGACTGATGCCATTGGCACATCCTTGAGGCCCGTTTCTCAGCGCTACATCTTCTGAGCACAAAAGTTCACGCTAAATCGAGCGTGAATGCCTGTGGACAACTCTCGAAAACGGAGCCCACGGATTAAGAGATGTGTTCCAAACCGCTCAAATGATTGGTTTTCCCCAACATTACGGGGTTTTACTGTGTCAGCAAGTATCAGGAAACGTCAGCCAGACCAGCCCTTTGGCTGACCTATTGGCTGACTTTGAGATTGCTTATTTGGTTGAGGACTAAATCGGAACGCTACCGGTTAATGCCTGCGGAATCTTGCGAATTAAGTTTTTCTGCAATGTAAATAGGAACAACGGAGATAACGATCATCACAACGGCAATCACTGCAACGACAGGAGCTTGATTAGGCCTGAACATGTTGTTCAAGATGTAAATAGGCAAAGTCATGACGTTCACACCGGCGGTGAAGGTAGTAACAATAATTTCGTCGAAGCTAAGCGCAAACGCGAGCAGTCCCCCAGCAAAAAGTGCCGACCTGATCTGGGGAAATGTCACGAGTCTAAATGTGGTCCAAACCCCCGCACCCAGGTCACTCGACGCTTCTTCCAGTGTTGTTCCGGTTCGCCTCAATCGAGCTATGACGTTATTGAAAACCGTGACAATAGTGAACGTCGCATGGGCGACGACCACGGTCCACATCGCAAGTGAGACGCCCAAGATTCCTCTGAAAAAGTTGTTCAGTGCAAGACCGGTCACAATCCCGGGGAGCGCAATCGGCAAAATAACCAGCAGATTCACCGTGTCGCGGCCGAAAAATTCAAATCGTTGAAGAGCGAAAGCGACTGCAGTGCCAAGAACAAGAGCGATTGCAGTACTGAGAGCTCCCACTTGAAGGCTGGTCAGCACGGCAGATCTGGCTGCCTCCGATTGAAAGGCTCGAGCCCACCATTCGAGGGTCAGGCCCGGCGGAGGCCAGGTCAGGCTTTGGCTGGTACTAAAGGAATTTGCCAGCACGACAAATAGCGGTGCGTAGATGAGGACCAACGCAAAGACAGAAAATCCGGCAAGTATGCGGCGGGCAGATTTACTTAACCTCATTGCTAACCTCAGAGATTCCGCAACGCACCTGTGCGACGAACGAGCCACAGGTATCCAAAAATGATCACCAGCGGAATCAAGCCAATTGCGGATGCCAAAGGAAGGTTGTTCGCGGCGCCGACGTTTGTGTAAACGAGGTTTCCGAGCATTTGATTCGCTCCACCCACGATATTTACCGTGATGTAATCACCCAGGGACAGCGAAAAACTAAAAATAGACCCCGCAATTACGGCAGGGAGTGCCATCGGAAAAACCACATTACGAAGGGTCAGAGAAGAAGAAGCCCCAAGATCCGATGACGCTTCAATTAGAGAGTTTGGTACCCGCTCAAGCCCGGCGTAAATCGGCAGAATGACGAAGGGAAGCCAAAGGTAAGAGAGCGCAATAATGACTGCTCCCAACCCATAGCCGGGGGTCTCCCAGCCGATGGGATCAAGCAACCATTGAAGTATTCCCTCACCGCTGAGAACTGATCTCCATGCGTAGACCTTCACAAGGTAGCTTGCCCAAAGGGGAAGCAAGACCGCGATGACCATCCCCCGTCGAACTTTGGGGCTTGCCACCTTTGCCATGTAAAACGCAATGGGAATAGCAATCGCGACATCAATCACCGTCACAGCAAGGGCGACAAGCAACGTCCTCGCAGTAACTGCGACGTAGAGGCTCCCTGAGAAAACAGAAAAAATGTTGTCGAGTGTAAAACTGCGATCAATTTCCCCCGTAAAACTATCTACTGACCAGAACGCCGTAACGAGCAAAAGCGCTAGAGCGACGATATAGACAGTGACGAGCCACCCGAGCGGGGCAGACAATAAGAGTCCAAGGCGCACCTTCGGGTGGGTCGCGAGAAATGAAGAAACACGGCGTGCTGCGGTCTCAGAATTTGAGACCGCAGCAGCGCCATGTTTCATAGCCATTTACGAGACCGACTAGCCCTTCATCTCGGTCCACGCCTCTGTCCACCGCGCATAGTCGGTGCACTTGACGTCAGTACGGCCATCGAGGCAGTCCTCGATTGGTGTCGTCCAGTAATAGAGCTTTCCAGCAAACTCGGTGTCGCCAGCGCTGAAGGCTTCGCAGTCTTCGCGGTAGTCACAGGCACCTGGGTTTGATGGAGCCTCTCCGAAGAATCCGGTTGCCATTCCATTTGCTTCTGGGCTCGCAATCCAGTCCAACCACGCATAGGCGCAGTTGGGGTTTTCGGCCTTAGAAGCAACCATCCAGGTGTCAGACCAACCAGTTGCTCCCTCGTCAGGGAGAACTGCAGCAACAGGGGTGTCTGCCGCCAAATAGTTGACGATAACCTGCCACGTGGTAGTGGCTACGGTATCTCCCGTATCGAGCGCCGAAATTGCCTTGAGGTAGTCCGACCAGTATTCACCCACGTGCTCACGTTGCGCTTTCAACAAGTCGATTGCTGCCGTCAGTTGGGTTTCGTCCAGTGCGTAGGGGTCTGTGATTCCTAGCTCAGGATTGTGTGCCATCAAGTAAACAGCAGCATCGGCAATGTAGATCGGTGAATCGTAGGCCGAAATCTTGCCTGAATTCGCACTTGCTCCATCAAACACAACACTCCATGAAGTTGGAGCCTCAGGGAAGGCTTCCGTGTTGTACGCAAGCAAGTTCGCGCCGTAACCATGGGGTACACCGTATGAAACTCCATCAACGCTGTTCCAAGGCTGCATCTTCAAGAAGTCATAAATGCCTTCGTAATTTGGAATCAGGTCCGTGTTTACCGGCGCAACGTCCCCTGCAGCGATTAGTCGGAGCGTCGCATCGCCCGAAGCCGCGATGACGTCGTAGCCGCCCGACTTCATTAGGTTCACGGCCTCATCTGAGGTGCCGTAAGACTTCGCGTTGACCATACAACCGGTGCTCTCCTCGAATGGAGTTACCCAGTCATATTCAGGGAAGTTTGTTCCATCTTCGACATAGCCTGGCCACGAAAGAATGTTTACCGATCCTTCGTTGTCTCCTAGCTCTGCTAACGCATCTCCACCCGCTGAGCCAGAGCTCGCCGAACAGCCAGAAACTGCGAGAGCAGTAGCAAATACCGCAGCCGAAATTTTGGTTGCAGTTGTAATGCGAATTTTCATTTTTGTCTCCTTCCCAGAAAAGGGTTTTCCGGGCCTTGTGCGCTACCCGAAGGTAACGAAATCTTCCTTATTCCAATAAAGGTTCACCTGAGTGCCGCGGGAGGGAACCAGGTTCTCGGATGCGGCGGGAACAGCAGCCACCAGGGTTTTGTCTCCACCGATATTCACCCAAACTTTCGTCGTCGAACCAGAAAAGACTGTTTCCACGACGACGCCCTGGATGGAATGGGTCCCAGATCCGCCTTCACCAAAGTGAATCCGCTCCGGCCTAATCGCGAAACTCACATTTTGACCGATGAATCGATTGGCCTCGTCACGGGAAAAAAGGTTTGATGAACCCACGAAGTCAGCTACAAATTCTGATTCTGGGTGAGAGTAGATTTGCTCGGGCGTTCCCAGTTGTTCGATTCGGCCGTCTCTAAAAACCGCCACTCGATCACTCATGGAAAGCGCTTCTTCTTGATCGTGGGTAACGAAAACAAAGGTTATTCCCAGATCACGCTGCAATTGTTTGAGCTCGACCTGCATTTCTTGCCGAAGTTTCAAATCAAGAGCACCAAGCGGTTCGTCAAGCAACAATACCTTGGGTCGCAAGACGGTGGCTCTTGCAAGTGCTACCCGCTGCCGCTGTCCCCCCGAGAGCTGAGCTGGCATTCGAGATCCAAAATCTCTCAGCTTCACCAGGTCGAGTGCTTGGAGAGCGCTCTCTTCTCGCTCGTTACGGGAAACTCCTCGGACCCTCAGTCCATACGCCACGTTATCGAGGACCGTCATGTGAGGGAACAGCGCGTAATCCTGAAAAACCGTGTTTACGTTCCGTGAAAAAGGTGGCAAAGATGACACGTCTACACCATCGATTGAAATGGAGCCAGCATCAGGGAGCTCAAAACCAGCAATCAACCTCAGAACGGTCGTCTTGCCCGACCCCGACGGACCAAGCATGGAGAAAAACTCGCCCTTTGCGATTTTGAGGGAAAGATCATTGACCGCTGGAACCGCACCAAAGAACTTCGAGAGTCCCAGTATTTCAATCGCGTTGGTCAAACGATTCCCCTTTGAACCACCATTGGCTGACCATATCCTGGCACAACGGGACTGCCAAAATTTCCATTCAAAACCTTGCGGGCAGCTATAAGTTACCCCCGGGGACTCGAATCCGAGACCCACTAGTTAAGAGTCAGTGGGTTAAGGCGCTAGCCAACCTGAATGCTAACCACCTTCGGCGGTCGAACAATCACGTTCTTAACCTCTTTGCCCTCAAGCTGCGACTGCACCTGAGAATCTTCAAGTGCAAGCTTTTCCAGCGCTTCGGAACCGATTGATGGTGAAACTTCGAGCTTGGCGCGCACTTTGCCGTTGATTTGAACGATGGCGACTACTGAGTCCTCGACAAGAAGGCTCTCATCGACTTCCGGCCAGTTTTGAAGGGCAACGGTGGGCTGATGTCCAAGAATTTCCCACATTTCTTCTGCTGTGTGGGGGGCAAACATGGACAATCCAATAGCGACGGCTTCTGCGGCTTCTCGCACTGAAGGGTCTGAAGCTCCAGGGCCCTGGTCGACGGTTTTTCTCGCGACGTTCACAAGCTCCATCAACTTCGCGACCGCAACGTTGAACTTAAACGACTCAATGAGTCCTGGGACGTCGCTCAGGAAGTGATGGGTTGCCTTGCGAAGAGTTACATCTCCGCCGCCAAATACAACTCCAGGCTCACTGGAGACGTCGTGGGCGAGGCGAAGGGCCCTGGCCAAGAACTTCTGAGATCCGACTGGCGAAACGTCTCTCCAGTCGATGTCGTCTTCTGGCGGCCCTGCAAACGCCATCGACAAGCGAACAGCGTCAACCCCATAGGAATCAAGCTCCTCGGAGAAGTAGACCAGGTTGCCCTTGGACTTGCTCATCTTGGCGCCGTCGAGAATCACCATTCCCTGGTTCAACAGCGACGTGAACGGCTCAGTAAAGGAGACGTAGCCCATGTCGAAGAGCACCTTGGTGATAAAGCGCGCATAGAGCAGGTGCAAGATGGCGTGTTCTACTCCACCCACGTATTGGTCAACGGGCGCCCACTTTTCGACTTCGTCCTGGTCAAACGCTTGACTATCGTCGTTCGGGCTTAAAAAGCGAAGGAAATACCAGGAGCTATCAACGAAGGTGTCCATGGTGTCGGCGTCGCGGCGCACCTTCTTACCGTCAATTTCAACATTCGCCCACTCTTCGATTGCGCCCAGGGGGCTTGAGCCCTTGGGCTTGAGGTCCATTCCCTCTTTCCAGGGCAGCTCGACGGGAAGGTGGCTATCGGGAACAGCGATTTCGTTGCCGTCTTCGTCATAGACAATCGGGATTGGCGTTCCCCAATAGCGCTGACGAGAAATTAGCCAGTCGCGAAGCCGGTAGCTCTTTGCTCCGCGTCCCGTGCCTGCTTCTTCGAGCAGCTCAATCATTCGACCGATGGCGTTGTCTTTGCTCAGGCCATCGAGTGGACCAGAGTTAATCATTCGGCCATTACCGGCGAGTGCAGTGCCAGACGCCACAGGGTCGAGCAGTTCCTCGTCGCTTGCACTGTCGAGCATTTCTTGGGTCACCACCGGAAGTGCTCCCGTAATTGGTGCGGTGACATCGACGACGACGCGGACGGGAAGGTCAAACTTCAATGCAAAGTCAAGGTCTCTTTGGTCGTGAGCGGGAACAGCCATGATGAGCCCGGTTCCATAGTCAGCGAGGACGTAATCGCTCGCATACACAGGCACTCGTTCGCCGTTAACCGGGTTGATGGCGTAGCGCTCTAGGAAGACACCTGTTTTCTCACGAGTCTGGTCTTGTCGCTCAATCTCCGAAGATTTTTGGACCTTCTCGAGATACTCCGCAAACTTCTCTTGAACCTCTGGTGTGGATCCAGCGGCCAATTCAGCGGCGAGGTCGGAGTCCGGGGCGACCACCATGAAGGTGCAGCCAAAGAGCGTGTCTGGGCGGGTCGTGAAGACACTCACTGTCTCGTCGTGACCTTCAATGACAAAGTCGACTTCTGCGCCCTGGCTTCGACCAATCCAGTTTCGCTGCATGGTCAACACTTTTTGAGGCCAACGACCCTCGAGTTGGTTCAGGTCATCGAGCAGGCGGTCTGCGTAGTCGGTGATCTTGAAATACCACTGGGTGAGTTTTTTCTTCACCACCATGGCGCCAGAGCGCTCCGAGGTGCCATCAGGCAACACCTGCTCGTTGGCAAGAACGGTTTGGTCGACCGGGTCCCAGTTCACCCACGAGTCTTTGCGGTAGGCGAGGCCCCGCTCATACATGCGCAGGAACAGCCACTGGTTCCACTTGTAGTACTCGGGGTCTGAGGTGTGGAGCACCCTGGTCCAGTCGAACGATGCGGCGTAGCGCTTCATCGACGCTTTTTGCTGGTCGATATTTTCATACGTCCACACGCGCGGATCGATGCCGCGCTTAATCGCAGCATTTTCTGCAGGAAGCCCAAAAGAGTCCCAGCCGATGGGGTGGAGAACTTGGAATCCACGAAGGCGCCAGTAGCGCGCCACAATGTCGCCTAGGGCGTACACCTCAGCGTGGCCCATGTGAAGATCCCCGGAAGGATAGGGGAACATGTCGAGGATGTATTTGCGAGGACGCTTATCGTTGGGGTCACCAGCCGTGAACGGCTGCATCTGCTCCCAAATGGGTTGCCATTTTGCTTCTAGATCGCGGAAGTCAACTCCGCCGGCACCCTCGGCCTGATTCTCGCTAGTCATCCGCCTAAGAATACTGAATGCTGGCGATGCCAAGCGCCTCCAGCATGCGTTTGGCTTTATGGCCGACTTCTTTAATCTCCTGGTCGACATCGGACGACCAGGTAATTCCCCCGCCGACGCCGATTTCGATTCCATTTTCGCTAAATACCGCGCTTCGAATAGTCATCGCCCACTCCATAGAACCGTCGAGTCGCCACCACCCCCAGCACCCCGAATACACGCCCCTGGGCGCTGATTCCCATTGGGCGAGCAACGACACTGCGCGGTGTTTGGGAGCGCCCGTCATGGAGCCCGCGGGGAAACACGCAGCGAGCGCGTCGACACCATCTGCACCCTCACGGAGCGTTCCCTCCACAGTGGAGACAAGCTGGTGCACGCTCGAATAGGTCTCAACCTCAAAGAGCCCCGTGACGCTCACACTGCCCGTCTCACACACCTTTTGCAGGTCATTTCGCATCAGGTCAACGATCATCAAGTTTTCTGCTTGTTCCTTGGCGCTCTCGACCAACTCAGAGATGAGCGCCTGGTCCGCCTCGTCGTGTGCTCCTCGCGGCCTGGTGCCCTTAATTGGGCGAGTGCGGAGGGTGCGATCGGCCTCGAGGCTCAAGAACGTCTCTGGGCTTGCCGATACCAGCGAATAGTCGCCCAGTCGCAGAAGCCCTTGATGGTGGGTGGGCGAGAGATCTCGAAGAAGGGTGTGAAGGTCGACATCGGTGATGTCACTGTCAACGTGCACCGAGGTGGTGAGACAGATTTGATACACCTCACCGTCTTTGATGGCCCCTTGCGCCCGCCTGATGAGGTCTCGGTAGTGATCTGGCTGATCCCGCCAGGTAGCGACGGAATTCGTAGGAACCTTAGGCGGTGGCGCTGTCGGCGCTTGTTCTAAGGCGTGATGAACCCCTTCGACCCACTCGTTAAAGCCCGCATCGCCCTCGACCCCCCAGGCGATAACCTCTCCCGTATCGGCGTTGAACTCTAGTGCCCGCTCAACCCATACACCGCGACTAGTGGCTGTGTCTCGCGCGCCCGCAACCCCCTCAATTCCCAAGGTTTCTTGGGCGATGTCGTAGGCCAGCACTCCGATAAACCCCAAGGGGACACCAGGCTCAGAGATCGTGAGCGACTGAGAGGCCACGAAATCTCGAAGCGATGCGAGTTCGTTGCCTGGAGTGAGTGTTACGAGGTGACCTGTGGCAAGGACGCTGGTGTTATTTCCACGGTCTCCAAGGCGATCAAGCCACACCACGTTCTGCTGGTCGGAATAGAGCGCATAAAAGGCATCAACCACGCCCGGACACCCAGAAAGCGCCCGTCTGATTGCTGTGGTGGCCATAGCCTTAACCCTATGGCGCTGCCCCTGCTGAACTACTTCGCCGATGGCGAGTGGGTCGACCCACCCGAACACGAGGCGAGTCTCGACGTTCTTGCAGCAGACTCCTTCGTCCTCGACGAAGGCGACATTGTGGGATTCCCCCGCCACAAAGAGCGCTTTTTCGCCGCAGTGGTCGACGCCGGGGTTGATGACACCGAAGCATTTGATGACTTCGTGGAGCGCTGTTTACTGTGGTTCCCCCGTGAGGGCAGATGGTTTCCCCGCCTCGACTTGGTGACCAATGGAGATCAGACATGGTTTCGCTATCACCACCGCCTCGCGCCGGCACAACAGCACTCGGCCAAGCTCGCCATAGCTGAGGTCGACACCAGGCAAGTTCCGTGGCGAAAAGGACCCGATTTGGAGCGAATGGCCGAGCTTCGCGCGTCGGTGTCTCACCAGGCCGATGAAGCGCTCATCCTCTCCCCCGACGGTGTCGTCGTGGAGGGCGCATATAGCGCCATCGTGGTGATTGATTCAGATGCGGGACAGTTTTGCCTCACCCCGTCGAAATATCCACGCATCGACAGCATCACCGAACAGATCGTCACAGAATGCGTCCGCGACGACCACTTTGAAGTCATCAAACGCGCACACACCCTCGACGAATTAGGCGGCAAAGAAGTATGGGTGCTCTCTGCCCTCCATGGCATCCGAGTCGCCACAGAAATCGTCAACGGCCCCACCCTTGAGGTGAATATGGATCGTCGAGACCACTTCCAAGAGTTGCGCCGCGAATACGACTACCCGTTAGACGGAGTGTTCTAGAGGGAGCCTCGATGTCACGAGTGCCTGATTGACAGGAACATGTGAAACTACAAGCGCAATCCCTGGTGCTCGCTTGCTGACACTGGCCAACAGATCAGCCATGAGTTCATCGGCCAAGGCGCGGTCAACATTTGCGGTTGGCTCATCAAGCACAATCACGGGCGCTTCACAGAGGAATGCCCGAGCAAGGGCGATGCGCTGGGCTTGACCACCTGAGACCAACGCTCCTGATTCACCCAGTTCCGCATCCAGGCCACCCCGCCCACGCGCCCAGGTCTCAAGCCCCACCGAAGCCAATACCTCCCAGAGCTTCTCATCGTTTGCCTCAGGAGCAGCGAAGGAGAGGTTATGGCGCAAGGTGGCATCAAAGAGGTGTGGAACCTGCTCAATCAAGACGACTCGTCGACGACGCTCGCTAAGAGACATCTGGGCCACGGGTGTGCCATCAATGAGATAGTCCCCTGAATAGTCGATAAAGCCCACTAAAGCGGCGGCGAGTGTGGATTTGCCGACACCGCTCGCGCCAGTGATCACGATGCGATCGCCAGGCTGGGCTCGTAGGTCCACCGGCTTGGCGGGGAATGACGACATCCCTGGCCATTTGGCCTGGAATCCGCGTAACTCGAGCGTTGTGACGTGAACGGCCTCCCCAGACGATGCAAGAGTCTCTTCCTGCTCACGAGGAATGCCCTGAGGGACCTGGTCTGGAACCAAGTCACTGATTCGATTTGCTGCGGTGCTCACGCCGCGCCAGGCCGATACCGCCAGCGGTACGGCCCCGAAAATTTCAAAGACAGCCAGAGGCGTAAGAACGAGAAGAGCAAAAAGTGGCCCGGTTAGCTCTCCGGAATCGACACGGGCTGACGCTAACCAGGCCGCGCCTGCCACGGTGAGTCCAGACAGGGCGACCATCACCCCAGAGACGACGTGTTGGCCAAGCGCCACGGATCGCTCTGCTGTTTCCAGCCGTGAGTCACTCTCCACGATCTTTCTCGTCGCCTCGTCTTCGGCACCATAGGCAACCAAGACGGCGCGACGGTGGAGGGTGTCGATGATGCCGTCTGCCATCTCAGCCCGGATGGGCCCAATGGACCTGTCTGCTTGAGCAGAAATGCGGGCATTCCACCATACCGAGGCCAGAGCAGCGACTCCGAGTCCTAGCAAGAGCAGTGCCGCGACGCGCCAATCAATGAAGGCCACTGCCAGCACTGACAGCCCTGCCACGCTGACCGCAGTAACCACCGGCTGGATCACGCGAAGCGGATAGTCCTGCAAGGTGTCGACATCTCGAACGATGGTCGAGAGGACAGATCCTCGTCCAACTCTTTGCACTCCTGCAGGAGCAATCCTGACCAGTCTGCGATAGATCCACACCCGCAGGTCTGCGAGTGCTCTAAATGCAGAGTCGTGAGAGACCACTCGCTCGACATACCGAAACGAGGCACGTCCAATTGCGAACGCCCGCACCGCTACTACCGCGAAGGTGATGTGAAGGATGGGGGGCTGTTCGGCCGCCCGAGTAATTAACCATGCCGAGGTGGCAAGAAGTGCCACCTGAGACACCTGTCCCAGCACTCCAAGGCTGAGCGCGGCAAATAGCGCCTTCCTGGCAGGAAGAGCCTTGGACGCGACTAGTCGAGAGCTCACGCATCCACCTGCTCTCGCACGATTGGCGAAACCTGGACCCTCATGGTCGCCTTCTGGCTGACCGAGCTTCTGTGGCTGATCAGGATCACACCAATGCCCTTTGCAGCGAGTCGCTCAATCCCCGCCCATACCTGCGCTTCCGTGTCCGCATCCAACGCACTCGTGATTTCATCGAGGATAAGAATCGTTGCTTTGGTGTGGCCTAGTCGGTAATAGGCACGGGCAAGGGCAACTCGTTGTGCTTGGCCTCCTGAAATCCCCTCGCCATGAACTCCTAATTCTTGATCGAGATCAAGCCCTGCCGCTCCTGCATCCGCCAGGGCCTGGGCAACACGTTCAGGGTCGATATCGTGACCGAGTGCAATGTTGTCGGCGATGGTGCCCCGGAATAACTCTGGTCGTTGGGGCGCCCACGCCACGTGGTCTCGAAGCGCCCCCTTCGCATGAGCACTCTTCACCACTCCCCGATAGGAGCTGAAACCAAGAAGTGCCGCGATGAGAGAGGACTTCCCCGCGCCGCTTGGCCCTTCAAGGGCGACTATGTCTCCAGGTCTTAGCGAGAATGACACCGGCTCGTGAACAACTCTGCCGTCACGAAGTGCCTGGAATTGCTCGAGCTCGAGCAGTACCTCCCTGGACGACGTAGCGCTCTGACCGGTGGTGTCCGCCGGCGTAGCTTCAATGATGGCGAAGAGTTCCTCGGAGGCGGCAAGCCCATCTGCCGCCTGGTGAAATTGTGCACCGACGTTTCGAAGCGGCAAATACAGCTCTGGGATCAGCACCAAGATGAACAGCCCCAACCACAGCGGCAGGACACCATCAATGAGTCGAATTCCAATGGATACCGCAACAATCGCCACCGACAAACTCGCCGCCAACTCCAAGACGAATGACGAAAGGAAACTCACCCGAAGCACGGCCATCGTTTTCTGGCGAAATTCGCCCGTGACCTGCCGAATTCGGGCAACTTGGCGCCACTGGCGGCCAAAGATTTTGAGGGTGGAGAGGCCCTCCACCACGTCAAGAAAGCCCCTCGAGAGGCGCTGCATGCCCTCCCATTGACTCTTTTGCACCGCTTGGGTGGCCCAGCCGATTAAGACCATGAAGATGGGGATCACCGGGAGGGCAATGGTGACCGCGATGCCCGTGGGAATATCTGCGGTCCACAGTGCCAGCACAATCAGAGGCATTTGGATGGCGGTGAGAAATAGTTGCGGCAAATAGCGCCCGAAATAGACATCCAACGCGTCGATGCCTTTTGAGAGCACCGTGGTTACTTCGGCGCTGGAGGCGCGGTCCATAAAGGATGGACCAAGCTTCTGAAGTGCATCCAGGGCCACTCGTCTCAATTGGCTCTTCACTCGCGCTCCCCCACGCTGGGCAATCGAGTCCAATGCCACCAAGCTGATTGCCCGAAGTGCCACCGCGCCAATAAACCACAGCGTGTGCGAGAGAAGCGCAGAAGGGCCCTCCCCGGCAATCACCGAGGAGATCATCAGAGCGAGACTGAGAGAAAAGCCAATAATGGCCGCGGTGTGCACCACGGCGACGAGCGCTAAGGCGACCACTAGAGCGGTGGCCGCCTTAGCGTGTGTCAGTAAGCGTTTATCAAACGGTTTCAGTGACTAGCCCCCACCGGAATGTGGTCACGAGTGATGCGCTTGCGGAATACCCAGTAAGTCCATCCCTGGTAGAGGATGACCAGAGGGATCGCAAACAACGCCACCCAACTCATTACGGTGAGAGTGTATTCGGTACTCGACGCGTTTTCGATGGTTAACGAATACGCGGGGTCGATGCTCGAGGGCATGACGTTCGGGAACAGGGCAGAGAGGATTGCTCCCACCGCCATCACGATAGTCAACGCCATCGTCCCAAACGCCCATCCTTCTTTGCCGACCATGTTCAACACCCAGGCGGCGACCAGGAACACTGCCGCAGCGGCAGAGAATCCAAGAAGCACCGGAAGGTGTGGAATGTCGCGGTGTTGCCATGCGGTCCACACCAAGAACGACGCAGCGACCAACACGGTGATGATCGTCGACTTAGTCACCAGCGCCTTGGCGCGGTCCTTAATCTCTCCGTCAGTCTTCAAGGTCACGAAGATGACTCCGTGGGTGAAGAACAACATGAGAGTGGTCAAACCACCCAGCAGCGCATAAGGGTTCAGCAGGTCAAAGAAGGTACCGGCGTAGTAACCGTCGGCCCCAATTTTCGTTCCCTGGATGATGTTGGCAAATGCCACACCCCACAGCAGTGCGGGGAGGGCCGAACCGACCACGATCATCCCGTCGAACCAGTTGGTCCACTTCTGGCCCTTGCCCTGGTGGCGGTACTCAAATGAGACGCCTCGGACAATGAGCGCGAGCAAGATGACCAGCAACGCGAGGTAGAAACCGCTAAAGAGAGTCGAGTACCACAGCGGGAAGGCTGCAAATAGCGACGCTCCAGCGACGATCAACCAGGTTTCGTTGAGGTCCCACACGGGCCCAATGGTGTTGATCAATACGCGGCGGTCGGTGTCGTCTTTACCGAGGAACGGCAGCGACATTCCGACTCCGAAGTCGAACCCGTCGAGGACGAAGTAGCCCACGAACAAGAATCCGACGATGAGAAACCAGAGGTATGCGAGATCCATTTTCTTTTCCTCTATTTCCTAGTAAACCGTGGCCAATTTCTTGGCATCCACGGCGTCAGGCTCGACCGTCTTGTCCCAGCTATCTGGGGTTTCCTGGGCGGCCTTAACAATGAGTTTGAACTCGACGACTGCCAGCGCGCCGTAGACGGCGGTAAAGGCAACCAGTGAGATGAGAACTTCCAGTCCCGACACAGTCGGCGACACGGCGTCCTCGGTGCGCATCAAACCAAACACAATCCATGGCTGGCGAGCCATTTCAGTGAAAGTCCAGCCAATCAGGCTTGCCAGTAGCGGAACGGGTGCGCTCCACACGGCAACCTTCCACAGGCCTGCACGAGGCTCTCGTCCACCGCGGGTCATCCACAGCACAACGGCCGAGACGAATGCGGCAATGGCGCCCACGCCGATCATCAAACGGAAGGTCCAGTAGGCCAACCAAATGATGGGCATGTAGTCACCAGGGCCATAAGCCATTTGGTACTGAGCCTGCAGGTCGTTGATTCCCTCTACTTCACCCATCAGTTCGTGGGTGGAGAGGAAGGAGAGCAGGTAGGGCACGCGGACCGCGAAGGTTTCCGCGGAGCCATCGAGTGTTCCTATCGAGAAGATCGAGAAGCTTGCACCCGAGGTTGTCTCATAGAGCGCTTCGGCTGCCGCCATCTTCATCGGCTGGGTTTGCACCATGATCAAGCTCAACTGGTCACCACTAAGACCCACGCCTAAGAAACCGATGATGTTTGCCCAGGCACCAAACTTCAATGCCGTACGCATTTCGTCGACGTGCTGACCCTTGTTCAAGTGCCATGCAGCGACAGCCACCACGACGACCGCGGCGAACATCACCGACGCGAAGATAGTGTGCGGGAACTGTGCCAAACCGACGGGGTTAGTCACCACGGCGAAGATGTCAGACAGCTCAGCTCGTCCGGTCTCTTCGTTCAAGGTGAAGCCCACGGGGTTTTGCATGAAGGCGTTGGCTTGCAAAATGATGAAGCCAGACAGGCTCGCTGCACCCCAGGTCAACCAGATCGTGGCCAGGTGGAGACGCGGTGAGAGCTTGTCCCATCCGAAGATCCACAGACCAATAAATGTTGCCTCGAGGAAGAAGGCGAGTAGGCCTTCCATCGCGAGCGGGGCGCCAAAGACGTCTCCTACGAATCGGGAGTATTCCGACCAGTTCATTCCAAACTGGAACTCCTGCACAATTCCGGTGACCACACCCATGGCGAAGTTGATCAAGAAGATTCGACCAAAGAGCCTGGTGAGGTGGAGATACTTCAGCTGACCTGTGCGCACCCACATCGTCTGCAGGATGGCAACCAAAAGCGCCATTCCAAGCGTCAGCGGAACGAACAGGAAGTGATAGAGGGTGGTCAGACCAAACTGCCATCTGGCCAATATGAGGGGATCGAGCCACTCCATGAGAGTCACACTCACTTTCCTTTGAAGTTGTTGGTTCAAATCTACCAACCTGGGAAAACGCTGTGTATGGCGCTTAACACAGTGTTTTCCCAGTTTTCAGCCTGAGTGTTGTGTGAATTCTCCAACAGTATGCTGAAGCGCAATGAACGGCGCTCTCGACACCTTTTTGGACTACGTGCTCCACATGGATCCAGTCCTTCGCACCCTGCTCACAGGGCTCGCTGTCATGCTCGAAACCAGTGCATTTTTAGGCCTCATAGTCCCGGGAGACACCACCGTTTTAGTCTCTGCCACTGGTGTCGAAGGGGTGTTGGAGTACCTCAGTCTCGTGGTCGTGATTGTGCTGGGAGCGCTGATGGGTGAATCACTCGGCTTCGCCATTGGTCGATTCTTTGGGCCCAAGCTGCGCGACGGAAAACTAGGTGATCGATTAGGCCGGGACCGCTTGGGCAAAGCGGACCGATTTGTGGATCGCCGGGGAGGTATCGCGGTATTTATCTCGCGCTTCCTCCCTGTGTTGCACTCGATCGTCCCGCTGACCGCAGGAATGTCTAAGATGACCTATCGCAGGTTTATGGCCTGGACCACACCTGCCTGCACCCTGTGGGCGTTTACCTACGTGTCTCTCGGGTCTGGGGCAGCGGGTACTTATCGGGCACTCAAGGACCAGATTGACTCTGCCGGATGGGTATTCATCGTATTTTTTGCCGTCTTTGGCCTGATTTTCTGGGTAATTAAGTATTTTCTCGGGAAATTCGCCGACGATTCTTCCCAGCCCACTGAGTCAATTCCCGAGGTCGAGACCAAGTAAAAAGAGGCCCGGCGAAGCCGGACCTCTTTTTGTGATGTGGTTTCGTAGTCTCTAGAAACCGTTGTCCGCGAGCCACTGAGTCGCAATGTCTGCGGCAGACATTTCGTCCTGGGTGGCCTGGAGGTTCATTGCCACAAGCTCGTCGGCTCCCATCGCCTCACTGATGGGGTTAATCACCGAGGCGATCTCATCAGCGATGTCGCTATTGGCAATCGGAACCAGGTTCGACGCGAGGAACAGTCCCTCTGGGTCAGCCAGGGTCACCAACCCGTATTGGGCAATAGCGGGGTTACCGGTGTAGATATTCGCGACCTGCACCTCGCCAGCCAGCAAAGCATCGAGAGTGACTTCACCCGTGGCGCTGAAGTCAACGGTGACACCGTAGACCTCCAACAGACCCGAGGGTCCGTAGGGGCGCTCTTCCAGCTCGGGAGCACCGCCCAAAACCAACGGGCTCACGCCCGCAAGATCACCGATGGATTCGAGACCTTTTTCGGCAGCGAACTCTGCGGTGACGTTGTAGGAGTCTTGGTCAGTAGCAGGTGACATCGCCAGTGCGATGAGGTTCTCGGGCAACGCCGACTGGAGTGCCTGATAAACCTGGCTAGCCTCAGTCGCAGTAGTTTCTGCGTCATAGAACTGAAGCAAGTTTCCGGTGTATTCGGGGAATAAGTCCACTTCACCGGCCTCGAGGGCGGGAATATATGCGTCGCGCTGTCCAATCTGGAAGTTGCGCTCGACGCTGAACCCTTCAGTTTCGAGTGCCTGGGCATAGATTTCGGCGACGATTTCGTTGGAATAGTAGGCCTGCGAGCCCACCACGATGGTGTCTGAGCTTCCGCCGGTGCAGCCACTAATTGCGGTAGCGGTGGCGATTGCGCCCACGATGGCGATAGTGCGTGTGTATGTCCTCATTGCGTGTCGATCTCTCATTTGGCGTGCATGGGGCCCCTCCAGGCTAACTCGCGCGGGTGAGCCCTCGCCGAGAACCCTCGCGCGCCCTAATATCGGCCCCTCCTGCTTTTTTCACACCCGAGGGGGTGACCACCCGGGTAAGCAGTGCGAAGAGTGCGTCAAGAGCGAGGGCAAGAAGCACAATCGCGAGCGCTGAACCAACCATTTGATCAAAGCGCCTAAGCGGTATTCCCTGAATGATGTGGTAGCCAAGGCCGCCGAGGCCGACGTAGGCAATCAGGGTGACGGTGGCCACCACCTGCAACACCGCACTCCGGAGTCCCCCGACAATAAGCGGCAGCGCAAGGGGAATCTCGACCCGCCACACCACCTGCCATCCCGTCATTCCCTGCGCGCGGGCGGCATCGAGGGTGCGGCGGTCGATTTGGTCGACCCCGGTGTACGCGCCGGCGAGCAGAGGTGGGATCGCGAGCAGCACGAGTGCGATGACGGCGGCAACCGCGCGCCACTCAACGCCGAGGAGTAACACTAAATAGAGGAGCAACCCGAAAGTTGGTAACGCCCGAGCAGCACCCGCAACTCCCACCGCCCAGCGCCTCCCCCGCCCCGTGTGGCCGATGAACAGCCCCAGTGGCAACGCAATCAACGAGGCCACGGCTACAACAATGCCGGTGTAAGTGAGGTGCTCGAGGAAGCGCTCAGCAACCGAACCCTCCGAGGTGTAATTGGCGGGGTTCGTCAGCCATAACCAGGCGTCGCGAAAAAGCTCCATCACTCCGCCTCACTTGTCACGAGGCGCTTCTTCGCAAGCAGTGACCACGGCATCAGAGCTCGGCCAAGTGCGAGCAGTAATAGGTCGAAAAGGAGGGCAACCACCAGGGTCATCACAATGCCGGTGAGAATTTCTGCCTCGATTCGACGTTGAAAGCCATCGGTAAAGAAATATCCGAGGCTTTTCACGCCCACCAACACTCCGACAGTGACTAACGACACCGTACTCACCGACACCACCCGAAGGCCTGCCAGCAAGACCGGCCCTGCAAGAGGAAGCTCCACCTGGAAAAACCTCTGCCACGGCCCATATCCCACTGCCGTAGCAGCGCGGAGGGAGCCCGCGTCGATGCTCGAAAACCCATCAGAGACACTTCGGACCATGATGGCCACGGCATAGATCACAAGCGCCACAATCACATTGAGCTCGGAGAGAATCGGGAAGCCAAACAGGGGCGGTAAGAGCACGAACAGCGCGAGCGAGGGGATGGTGTACAAAACCCCCACGAGCCCTAGGACGCTCCCTCTCACGGTAGGAAACCGGAAGGCTAGCCACCCTACAGGGATTGACAACACTCCGCCGAGAAGAATGGGAAGTATTGAGAGGGCAATGTGAGCAAGAGTGAGCTCGGCAATCAGACCGAGATTGTGTGCCACCCACCCCATATCGTGCTCTAGGCCTCGAGGCGACCGTGGATACGCCCGTCGCTATCGATTACGACACGGGGGTCTTTGTCACTGCGGTGTAACACGCGGTTTCCCTGCGCCGCCCCGATAAAGCTCGCGACAAACTCATCCGCCGGAGCGGTGAGGATGTCTTCGGGGGTCCCCTGTTGGACGATTTCTGCGCCCTCTCTCAAAATGACCATTTGATCGGCCACCAAGAACGCCTCGTCCACATCGTGGGTGACAAACACCACCGTTTTGTTAAGTCGCGCCTGCAAATCCAGTAACTCGCGTTGGAGTTCCCGCCGAACGACCGGGTCGACCGCTCCGAAGGGTTCATCCATTAACAAAATATTGGGGTCCATGCCGAGCGCCCTGGCCACTCCGACCCGCTGTTGCTGGCCTCCGGAGAGCTGTTGTGGATACCGTTCACATAGTTCCGGGTCTAGTCCCACCACTGCCATTAATTCATGGGCTCGATCCTGCGCCTCAGCTTTTCCCACCCCACACAGTCGAGGCACGGTTGCAATGTTGTCGACCACGCTCTTGTGGGGCAACAACCCACCGCTTTGCATGACATATCCAATGGATCGTCGAAGTTCGACGGGGTCACGTTCTGAAATATTTTGTCCATCGATCTGGACCTCACCTGATGTGGGCTCGGCCATGCGGTTCACCATCCGCAAAAGAGTGGTTTTGCCGCAACCGCTCGAGCCAACGAGAACGGTGAGGGTGCCAGTGGGAACGGTCAGCGAAAAATCTTCTACCGCAAGAGTTCCACCGGGGTACACCTTGGAGACGTGTTGAAACTCAATCATGAGACCACTGCTCCACTAGACGCCGACGCGAGGGTCTGCCTAGTCAATCAGTCACGGGGAGGAAATGCCAAGCTGTCATTCCACACCCGCGACCATCACGCCCGTAAAGTGTCGAGTAGTTACCCCGCAGCAGAAGCTGCCTGTGCCAGCCGCTTCGCCACAGAGATCGTCTTCTTGTCGCCCGCGTCACTCATCAAGAACGCTTTCGCCAAAAACGCATCCGCCGTGTCGATTGCGTGCTCCAGTGACAACTGGTGTTGGGCCTTCTTTGCCCCCCATACCTGCTGAAGGCTTACGGCCACTGACTCAGCAAGGGTGCGATTGCCCCAGCGTTCTGGACGGGCAGGGCGAATATCGAGGCTGTCACCAAGGCGGATTGATCGAAAACCAGGCTCGCGAGAAAACATGCCCACCATCACGTCGACTAGTTCGTCAATTGCTCCGTCAAGAGACGAGGGAGCTGCAGTGTGAATAGCCTCGTGGGCGGCACGTTGCGTGCGCTCGAGGTTTCTCACAATCAGCGCGTCCAGGAGCGCGATGCGATCGGGGAAATAGCGATAGACCGTGCCGATTGACGAACCAGACAGCGACGCCACGTGATTGGTGGTCAGGGTTTCGTAGCCGCTGGAGTGAATGTATGCCGCGGCAGCATCCAAGAGTCCTTCTAGCCGCTTTGTGCTTCTTGCCTGAATCGGGTCGGCCCTAAGCTGCGTGGCTTGGGCGAGTGATTGTTCGGCGGTGGACACGTGCTACTGGGACCCTTCGGCTGAAAAAGTCTTTCGTCTCCAGAGTGGCGACGATCAAGACTGCGAAAGTCTAACAGCGCGTAAGCCCAGTCTGTGAGCGAAATTCATCTTTGTCATCCCAGGGTGACAAGTAGGCTTACCGGGTGCCACCTACCAGCCCGGAGACTCCCCCGCTGAGTCGTCACCGCGCCGCCATCATCGAAGACTGGTGGCAAGACTGGCGCGTTCGCTTTGGCACCAGGCGAGGCCTCATTCCCCAAGTAGTTCCTTTTCGCGGGTTGGGCACCACCTCGTCAATCCGTATCTTGGCCCGAGTAGTGCTCGGCAGCAGGCCAGACCCTTCTCAGAAGACCCCCCGCAAGATTCGAGGCTGGAGGTCCTTCACCTCTGCTCCTGTTCCCTACGCCACCCTTCAGATCCACGCCGATGGCCAACAAGTTGAGGTGACCGCCGACCGCGGCGGCGTCGTCGACGCCACCATTGCCCTGTCGCTTTCCCCCGGCTGGCACGACGTGTGGCTGAGTGTGGAAGAAACAGTCGCTACACGATGCCGAGTTTTCGTCGTGGGCGACGACCAGCAGATGGGCGTCATCTGTGACATCGACGACACCGTGATGGTCACTGCGCTCCCCAGGCCCTTCCTCGCCGCCTGGAACTCCTTTGTGCGAGACGAAAACGCCAGACGCCCCGTCCCCGGGATGGCGGTTCTACTTGAGCGAATTGTGCGGGAATTCCCCGGCGCCCCCGTGGTCTATCTCTCCACCGGTGCGTGGAATGTTCAACCGACTCTCATCCGTTTCCTCAAGCGCCACCTTTTCCCGATGGGTGCGCTGCTGTTGACCGACTGGGGACCCACCTATGACAGGTTCTTCAGGAGTGGGCGAGAGCACAAAGTCGAGAGCTTGGAGCGCCTCGCAGCTGATTTCCCTGGTGTGCATTGGATCCTGATTGGCGATGACGGCCAACACGATGAAGAGATCTACCAAGACTTTGCAGAAGCTCACCCTGAAAACGTCCGCGCCGTAGCGATTCGAGAGCTCCTCGCGCAGGAAGCCCTCCTCGCGGGCGGTCGCTCACACAGAAACCGCACCGAAGACCCCGACTCAATCCCCTGGGTCTCCGCTGCCACTGGAGCAGGACTTGCGGCTGAGCTAGCCCGCGTCGGCGTTCTCGAGTGGCCTGCTCACTCCCCCGAGTAAATACCTGAGGCTCGCCACCCGGGTCGCAGCCGCATCAATTCGGTCTTGGCTAATAGCGCCTGATTCGACGGCAGACGCAATCGCTGCAATTGCCTCATCGACGCGGTTCATTTCACCGTTGAGGGACGTTCCGCCCGCGTCGATAATCAAATCCATGCCCGCGGCAATTGCTTTGGTGGCGTTTGTGGCGAAGTCGGCGTAAGCATCATCCCCGGCGTTTTCGAGCATCGACAGGTCGTCCGTAATCAGCACACCGTCGTAGGCCCACTGGTCGCGCACCAGCGACACCCACTCGGAAGAGAGTGACGCTGGCTCAGAGTCCACGGAGTCGACCACGAGGTGGCCAAACATCAACAGCGGTACCTCATCATCGATCGCTATTTGAAACGGCAATGCGTGCTGAGCCAGCCAATTGTCATAGGAAATTGATGAATGGGCAACACCATCGTGCGTGTCATTGGGGGTGAGCCCGTGGCCTGGAAAGTGTTTGACTGCCGTTGCCACACCGCCCACATAGCCCCCAACTGCGGCCTCAACGAACTTTGAGACCCCCACGGGGTCGGTGCCAAAGCTGCGCTCGTGAATGTAGGCGTCTGGGCCTGGGCTCACATCGGCGATGATGCCCAAATTGACGTTGGCTCCAGAATCAAACACCAGCTGATTGCGCTGACGAGTCGCATCGACTGTGTCCGCAATTCCCAATTCACCCAACTCGCGCGGCGAGGGAAAGGGATCTGGTCGAAGCCTTTGGACCGCTCCACCTTCTTGATCAATTGCGATCAACAGCTCCGGCTCGCCCAGCGTGCGGACAGAACTCAAAAACGGGCGGCTCGCCTCTGCATCGCCAGGAACGTTGCTCCGAAGCACAAGGAACCCCGCAAGACCGGTCGAGGCCGCTTGCTCGAAATCGGTGACGTTGGTTCCCGCGATGTGAACCAGGAACAACGACGCAATCTTTTGCTCCAAGCTCCAGCTCGCGACCAACTCTCCCGCAGGCGAGCCATCTCCGGACTCCACGCCTAATTGCTCAACTCCCTCGTCAAGGTTGGGGAATTGAAGCGCATCGCCGGCTGTGGCCTGTCCATCGATCGACGCCGCGTTGAAGCTGTCTTCAGGCGCGGAGACCAGCAATGCCTGGCAGCCAGACAGGAGAAGTGCCGCGAGTGCGGCGAGCCCACTTGCTCGCATCAGGACACGGCGAGACGGAGCGAACGACACCCCTTAACGCTAATAGGCAAGCAGGTATTTTCGGGGAAGGCGCTGATAGCGTGTGGCCATGGTCGACTCCTCTTTCATTGAAATTGGGGCTATTTTGGGCCTAGCCCTCCTCGGGGGCCTTCTCGCAAAGCTTCTTCGGCAACCCGTGATTGTCTCCTACATGCTCGTGGGCATTATCGGCGGACCAGCGTTCTTAGGAATCGTCAGCGGCGAGGGCGATCTGAAACTCTTGGCGAAACTAGGTATCGCCATGTTGTTGTTTCTCGTGGGACTCAAGCTCGATGTGAATCTCATCCGGCAAATTGGCCCGGTGGCGCTATTAACCGGTCTTGGCCAAGTTGTCGTGACTGCAGGTGTCGGCCTTCTTGCCGCGTGGGCCATAGGGCTCAATGGGATTGCCGCCGTGTATGTCGCGGTGGCGCTGACATTCTCGTCGACCATCATCGTCGTAAAAATGTTGGGCGATCGGCGAGAGCTCGACCAGCTCCACGGACGCATCGCGGTGGGTGTGCTGATTGTTCAAGACATCCTCGTCGTAGTGGCCATGCTCGCCATCGTCACGGTAGGCAGCCCCGGTGAAAGCGTGCTCGCAGAAGACATCGCCTGGACTCTCGGTGGCGGCATTGTGTTCCTGCTCGCTGTCGCAGGGCTCGCCCGGTGGGTCTTGCCCAGGCTTCTGGATTGGATGGCAAAGAGCCAAGAGCTCACCCTGGTCTTTGGAGTCTCATGGGCCGTCGCCCTCGCCGCTGCGAGTGCCTGGCTGGGCTTGAGCATGGAAATTGGAGCGTTCGTCGCCGGTGTTGCTCTTGCCTCAACTCCCTATCGGGAGAGCTTGGGGGCGAGACTCGTCAGCCTTCGCGACATCATGATTTTGTTTTTCTTTATTGAGTTGGGCTCATCGCTCACCCTCGAGGGCGCCTACAGCCAGTTGGTGCCCGCTTTGTGGCTCAGCGCCCTGGTGCTGATCGGAAAGCCACTGATTGTCTTGATGGTGATGAGTCTTCAGGGATACCGCGCCAAGGTCTCCCTGCGCACCGGCCTGGTCATCGCGCAAATTAGCGAGTTCTCGCTGATTCTGGTGGGACTTGGCTTAAGTGTTGGCCAAGCAAACGAGGACATTGTGAGCCTGGTCACGTTGATTGCGATTTTCACCATCACCATTTCGACCTACCTGATTTCGTTCCAAGATCGAATCGTCGTCGCGCTGGACTCGCTTCTTCGCGCCATTGACCGCGATCGCCGGCTCCGCGGTGATAACGCAGCACAATCCCACCCCTATGACGCGATTGTCATCGGCGCCGGACGCCTCGGTTCAGACATTGTCCGAGGCCTCCGGGAAGAAGGGGCCGATTTGCTCGTAGTCGACCAAGACCCAAGGGCTTTGAAAGCTATTGCGCAGCAGGAGGTCTCCACGCTCTTTGGCGATGCATCTGACCCTGAATTTTTGAAAAACCTTCCCATCCACGAAACAAGGACCGTGGTGTGTGCGGCTCCCGACCGCGGAACAAACCTCGTGGTACTCGAAACTCTGCAACGCCTTGGATTTATGGGCAATGTGTGTCTCACCGCACTCGATCGCAAAACTGCCGAAACATTTGAGGCCTATGAGCAGGTCACTGTCGTTCGCCCCTTCCAAATGGCTGCGCACTCCGTGGTCAGCGGTGTGAGAGAACGAATTGAGCAAAACAGAAATAGTGACTAATACCCCCCGGGGTATTGCTATACTGGGGTGACTGGTTGACTTTAGAAAGGCTCTTCTCGTGAAGAAATTCTTTGCCTCACTCGCACTGCTCCTCGGCGCTACCCTCGGTCTAGCCGGATGTTCAGGAGCAAACACAGTGGAAATTACCGACGACACCGTCATCATCGATGTGCGCACCCCTGAAGAATTCCAGGGCGGCCACCTCGAGGGCGCGATCAACATCGACGTTCAGTCCGCAGACTTCGCCGAAAAGATGATGGAGCTTGACCCCAACGGCGAGTACTACGTGTACTGCCGCTCGGGAAATCGCTCCAGCCAGGCAATCGCGTGGATGAACCAGATGGGCTTCAACGGCGAAAACATCACTAACGGTGGTGGCTACCAAGACGCCTCGAACGCAACCGGAATCGCGCTGGTTCAATAACGAGTTTCCATCGAATGTGGCCCGGGCATCTGCCTGGGCCACATTTTTTTATACCGCCGCGTCGGCCACCATGTCGCGGACCATGGGGATGACTTTTTGCCCGTAGAGCTCGATGGATTTCATCAGCATGGAGTGCCCCATCGGGCCGGTCGCGTACTTCATGTCGAAGCGGCTTGCCCCCAATGCGATCAGGGCGTTAGCAATCTTCTTCGCGACAGTCTCAGGTGAGCCCACGGTGAGCGAGCCGTGGTGGACTTCGTTGAGATAGTGCTCCTTGGTCATTGGGCCCCAGCCGCGCTCCCTGCCGATGCGGCCAAACGACGCCTCATAGTGGGGCCATAACTGCTCAATGGCTTCTTCGTCCGTGTCGGCGACGTGCCCCGGTGAGTGAACTCCGATGGGTTGGGGGTCGTGGCCTAATTGCTCGAGTGAGCGGCGATACAAGTCGGCGTAGGGGGCAAAGCGAGCATGGTCTCCGCCGATAATGGCAAGCATGAGCGGGAACCCGTATCGGGCTGCGCGCACCACTGATTCCGGGCTTCCACCCACTCCCACCCAGGTGCGGATGTGGCCGGAGTGCGACTTGGGATAAATCTCTTGGTTGACAAGGGGTGCCCGGTGGGTTCCCTGCCAGGTCACGGGGCCTTCTGTGAGAATTTCTGCCAGGAGATTTAGCTTCTCCTCAAACAACACCTCGTATTGAGAGAGCTCGTAGCCAAAGAGTGGGAAAGACTCGGTGAAGGAGCCTCGGCCCACAATGATTTCCGCCCTTCCACTGGAGAGGGCATCGATCGTGGCAAAGCTCTGGAACACGCGAATCGGGTCATCTGAGCTCAACACGGTGACACCCGAGGCAAGTTTGATCCGTGAGGTCCGGGTCGCAATACCGGCAAGCACCGTTTCTGTATTGGAAATCGCGAAGTCATCGCGGTGGTGCTCCCCCACCGTGATTCCCGATACTCCGACCTCGTCGGCTAGTACGGCTTGTTCAATTACGTCTCGAAGCACCTGTGAATACGACTTGGGTGTTCCTCTGTCGTGTGTCACATCTCCGAAAGTGTCGAGCCCGAGCTCCAACTCAAAGTCCACTGATTAGCCTTTTCTGAAATAGATAGATGAGTATCTAAGTATTGCCCGTGATGCTCAGGGTTTGCTGGGTACTAGGGCTGCAAGCGCTCCGTGGTCCACCCCGACTCGGTCGTGGTAAACCGAATTCGATCGTGCAGGCGCGAGCGACGCCCCGCCCAAAATTCAATCGTGCGTGGGCGAAGCAGATACCCTCCCCATTTTTCGGGGCGAGGCACCTCTTCCACGCCCTCAAAGCGCTTAGTCGCATCGTCGACTTTTTGCTCAAGCGCGTCACGGGAATCAATGGGTTGAGACTGATCACTCGCCCACGCGCCGATGCGTGAATCGCGCGGCCGTGTCGAGAAGTAGGCGTCTGAGTCCGCTTCAGAGACTTTTGCAACGGCTCCTCGAATAATTACTTGACGATGGAGGGTGTACCAAGGGAACACCACTGCCACATCGGGGTTAACCGCCAAAGCCCTGCCTTTTTGCGAGGTGTAGTCGGTGTAAAAGGCAAAGCCCTCCGTGCTTACACCGCGCAGGAGCACCGTGCGAATGGTGGGTGCACAATCAGGGTCAATGGTGGAGAGCACCATGGCATTTGGCTCGTAAACCCCACTCGAATCAGCCTCGTCAAGCCACACCCGGAATTGTTCGATCGGGTCCGCGCTCAACGAGCCTTCCTCAAGCGCTATCTCACCGTAGTCAGTATGACGATCAAGAGAACCACTCATGAGTTGAGCCTAGAACCAAAGGCTCACTGCGACCTGGAAAATTGTGGACCTGAGGGGACTCGAACCCCTGACCCCCTGCATGCCATGCAGGTGCGCTACCAGCTGCGCCACAGGCCCAAGAGCCTCAAGGTTACT
>Ga0181554_1000158_pt1 | contig 65804 bp, 33 predicted proteins | sample 011ome_16_FD_145602 | JGI IMG/M metagenome (GOLD analysis project Ga0181554, IMG submission 145602) | Coastal salt marsh microbial communities from the Groves Creek Marsh, Skidaway Island, Georgia - 011503CT metaG (spades assembly) | ecosystem: Environmental > Aquatic > Marine > Intertidal zone... | reverse complement strand
AAGCCGCGGCGACGACGCCAGGGACGAAGCTCTACGTCGTCATGGGGAACGAAGCCGCGGACCTGGACTCGATCGCGTGCGCGATCGCGCTGGCGACCAGCCTGGACCGCGACGGCGTCGCCGCGGAAGCGAACGAGCGCGTGATCCCGCTGATCGCCATCCCGCGCGACGACTTTTCGCTTCGCGCGGACGCGGCGTGGCTCCTTCGCGACCTCGGCGTGGACGTCTCCTCGCTCGTGTTCCTTGACGACCTCGACGTCGCGGCGCCTCCGAGCGGCGTGGAGATCGCCGGGTTGACGCTCGTGGATCACAACGCGCTCTCGCCGCGGTTGGCGGCGTCCGCCGCCGCCGCGCTCGCGTCGAAGACGGTGCTCGTGATCGATCACCACGATGACGAGAAGAAATACCCGGACACCGCGTTCGTCACGATCGAGCCCACGGGCTCGTGCGCGACGCTCGTGTTCGAGCGCATCGCGAAGACGCGCTCGTGCGCGAGAGACGTCCTGTGCGCGGGCGGTCCGATCGCGACGATGCTGTTCGCGGCGGTGCTGATCGATACGCAAAATTTGGACCCGGCGGCGACGCGGTCGACGCCGCGCGACGTCGCCGCGGTGGACGCGCTCGCGCCGCGCGTCGCCGCGAAAGTCGGCGACGTCGCCCTCGTCGACGCGAGCGACGCGAGCGCGCGAATTGGGTTCTACGAGGAGCTGAAGCGACGGCGGTTCGACCAGCGCGGGCTCTCGCCGCGGGATCTGTTGCGGCGGGACTATAAGCAGTGGACGATGGGCGACGGGCGGTGGGGGGGGGGGGGGGGCGTGGCGTCGTTCGGCGTCCCGTTGACGGAGATGGGCGGGCGCGGCGGTGGCGACGACGCGTCGTCCGTGGTAACGGCCGCGTGCGATGCGTTCGCGCGGGAGCGGGGGCTGGACGTGCTCGTGTTGATGGCGGCGTTCGACGACGCGAACGACGGCGGCGCGTTCGCGAGGCAGCTCGCGTTTTGGCTCCCGTCCGCGGCGTCCTCCGGCGGCGCTGGCGTCGACGCGGAGACGCGCTCGAAACGCGACGCCGTGCTTCGCGAGATGATCGCGGAGACGCTCGCGCCCGCGCTCGGCGGCCTGGAGCGACTGGACGCGGAGGAGGGCGCCGTCGGGGCGTTCGAAGGGCGCGCCTACGCGCAAGGGGACGCGCGCGCGTCGAGGAAAAAACTGCAGCCCGCGATGGCCGCGCGGCTGAGCGAGACACCCAAGCCGCGGTAGCGGGTAGCGGTAGCGGTGGCGGGGTCATCGCGGGGTCATCGCGGAGGTGGGGGTCTTCGCGCGCTGCGCTCCGTGGGGGGGGTCGTCGACGTGTAGATAGACGATCGACGACGTCTCGGTAGTCCCGGTAGTCCGCGAGTCGCTCGACTCCGGTGTGTTTTTCGCGTCGTAAAAGCCGACAAGTGTCCGTTTGAGCCGGTTTCATTCGCCGCGGACGCTGACTCGGCGTTTTTTTGTGCTCGCTTTTCGTCGCTGGGCGAAGCGAACAACAACGAACGACGCGGGCCGCATCTGTCGACGCACCGCGCTGGCACCCGCGACGCGCGCGTCCGAGCGCTGTCGTCGCGTGTAATACCTCCCGCGAGATGACGCTCGCGATGACGCGCGCGCCCGGGGGCGTGATCGCCACCGCGCGCGCATCCGACGTCGCGGCGTTTCGGAAAAGAAAAGCCGCGAGGTTCCCCCGAGAAAGATGCGCGCTCCGAGCGCGCGGCGAACGCGTCGCGGCCTCGGCGACGCCGCGCGCGTCGCGCGCGCCGATCCTCGGCCTGTGCGATTCGAACCGCTCGCTCACCTCGCGCGTGATCTCCTCGCCCACCCCGGCGCTGCGCGCGCGCGTCGCGCGCGAGATCTCGCCCGCCGCCTGGGGGACGCGCCCGCCGCGAGGAGGCGTCACAAAAAGAGGCCGCGTCGCGCCGCGCGCCGCGCTCACGTCCGTCGGCACCGTCGCCGGCAACGTCCTCGCCGCGGTCGCGGTCGCGACCATGGGGCCCTCCCCCGCGGCCGTCGCGACCGTCGCGGCGGCGACGACCGCGACCGCGGGCGCGGCCGCCACCGGCGGCGGGTTCTTCGGGTACTTCTTCGCGTTTCTCCTGGGCGGCGCCTTCTTCTCGACGTTTCTCGGCGTCGCCGCCATCTTCATGAGCGTCGGCGGGGAGAACGTCCGAAGGGCGTGGCGCGTGTTCCAATTCCTGTCGTCCAGAGTCTGGAAGCTCGTCGCCGCGACCGCGGTGGCGGTCAAGGCGTCGATCGAGAAGAAGGCTGGCTGGGACGACACAAAGAAGGTGCTCGACGAGGGGTTGGCGGCGACGAAACGCGAGGTGGACGAGTCGCTCAAGGCGTTCAACCAAGAGAGGGACTTTTACGCCGCCGCGGTCGGTATTCCGGGTCTGAGGACCGCGCAGTACGTCTTGGACCACATGATGCCCGGTCTCTTCGCGCAGAAGCTCGAGGCGTCGCTCGCGAACAGCATCGGAAACATGAAGCACAAGAACATGAAGCGGATGATCTTGAAGAGGGTCAACGCGGGAAAATCCGCGCCGTTGCTCACGGGCGCGCGCTTCTACGACGTCGGCGAGGAGACGATGGCGTTCGACCTCGACATGAAGTGGTCCTCGGACGTCACCGCGGACATGGAGGTCGTGCCCGCGATGGGCCTCCCCGGGGACCTCGCGAAGGTGCCGGTGCAGATGCACAACGTCGGGTTCGACGGCACCGTGCGCGTGATGCTCGCGAAGCTGCAGAGGAACGAGCCGGGGTACGGCGCAATCGTGGTGTCGTTCCCGGACCCGCCGTCCATCTCGTTGGACATCAAGCTCGTGGGCGGGTTAGAGGTAAACCGCGTGCCGTGGCTGAGGAACGTCGTCAGCGACGCGACGAAGACGTGGATCAAAGAGGAGATGTTGTGGCCGCAGCGGATGATCATCCCCGCGGAGAAGCCGTCGCAGCTTTGGAAAAACTCGAGCGCTCCGGAGTACGTCTTGAGCAAGCCGGAGCTGCAGACGGTGCTCGACGAGGACCCGCTCATGGCCGCGGAGGCGAACTTGACGTCGCTCCAAGAGATCGCGACGTTCGCGTCCGGGAAGGTGGCGCAGCTGGAGAGCACGACGGACGAGGGCGACGGCGTTGGGGGCGAGGACGTCGAGGGCGTCGGCGACGGCGGCGCGCCGGCGCCGACCGCCAAGCCGGAGCGGAAGCTCATCGACGTCGAGGTCACGGACGCGGACACCGTGCGTCCGACGACGCCGCAGCCGACCGCGCGGGAGGAGGTGTGGAACTGGATCAAGGGCGCGAGCAAGGTGACCGCGGACAAGACGGTCGAGGTGGGGAAGTTCACCGTCACGAAGACGGTGGAGGTGAGTAAAGTCGCGGTGGACAAGTCCAAGGAGGTGGCGGCGAGCGACGAGACGAAGAAGCTGCTGAACGACGTCGGCGGGTGGTGGAACACCGGCGTCGGGGGGTGGTTCAACAACGTCGCGTCGAGGGCGGCGAAGGGGAAAGCCGCGAACTCGTTCCCGCCCGCGGAGGCGTGGACGATGGCGGCGCCGACGGACGGAGAAGGCGAGGTCACGGACGTCGAGGCGACCGTCGTCGAGGACGCGGAGAAGAGCGGCGCGGGGGGGTTGAACGGCGCCGCCGACCCGGACGCGTCGGCGACGAAGAAAACCGCCGCGCCCAAGCCGAGATGATAGTGCCTGACTGAGAAGAGATGTACTGTAAAATACTAACGTTACGTTCGAATCATCGCACGACGGCTTCGAGCGCGGCTATTCGCTCCTCGTACGTCGGCTCCGTGACGCGCTGGTGTAGACGCACGTACGAGTAGTGCCCCCCGTCCGGGTTCCCGAGCGAAGGACCGAAGGCGCAGTACGAACACAACGCCGCCGGGGACGCGCCGCGTCGAGGCGGTTTGCGGTTTCCATTCGCGCCCGCGTCCACGTCAGCATCCACGTCAGCATCGCCGCCGCCGCCGCCGTTCCCGCCATCCTCGCCGAGCTTCAACGACGCCCACACCTCCGCCCACTTCCCCGCGCGCGCGCGGTGCTTGAACATCAGCCGCGCGACGTGCAGCTCGAGCTGCGCTTTCGCGCCGCCGCTCAGTCGACGTCGGACGTGCGCCTCGTCGAACCCGGACGCCCACAACAACAGAGGCTCCTCCGGGGCCATCTCGTACTGCGGCTTCCGCGTCGTCTTCTCGAGGTCTAACAAGTCGTCGATCACGGACGGCGGCTCTTTCCCGAGACCGACGAGGAACAGCACCGCGGCGACGCACCGAACTTGATGCCACAAAAACGCGGTGCCCTTGACGCTGATGTAACACAAACGCGGCGGCGCGCCGCTCGCGGACGACGACGCCGACCTCCCTGGGCCTAATCCGCACGCGCCCGCGCCGCCGCCGTGTCCGCCGTCGAGCCACGCGCGGTCGTCGTGCTCCGTTCGCGAGTCCCCTGGCGCGACGACCGCGCACTCGAGGATCCGCCGCGCGTGGTTGTGCACGTTTTTCACGTCCATCTTGCAAAAGTTTCGAAAGTCGTGCTCGCCTTCCAACCGTCTCGCCGCGTCGCGCATCTTCTCCAGGTCCAAGCCGCCGTCGTGCAGGGTGAAGAAATACTTATAATGCCGCCACTCGCAGTCGAACCGCGCGCTGAACGCCTCATCGACGTAGCACCACCCGGTGACCCTTATATCGTCCGGGAGCGCGCGGTTCAGAATCGACGGGTAATCGAGCTCGTCCGCGTCCTTCGCCGGCGGCGGCGGCGACGGCGGCGTGTACCGCGTCTCCCTGTCCACCCGCTCCTCGCGCGACCTGTTCTTCGGTCTCGACGACGCCGTCGGGCGCGCGTCCGCGTCCTCGTCCTCGTCCGACGACGTCTGCAACGTCTTGAACACGTCCTCCACTCTCACGACGTCGCGGCGCCGCGCCGCGCGGCGATGGCCGTCGTCGACGCCGCGCGACCGCGCCCGCAGCGACACGAGCTGCCCCATCGCGCTGACGCCCGCGTCGGTTCTTCCGCACCGGGTGTAGTCCACGTCCGTCCACGTCGCGTCGTCCGCGATGAGGCGCGTGCGTTTCAGCGCGGCGAACAGCGCGCCCTCGATCGTCGGCGACCGCGCCTCCGCGGCGTCGTTGCCTTGCGACGCGAAGCCGTGGTAGTCCCACCCCGCGTACGCGACGTGCAGCGCGATGTGGCGCGTGGGGTATTTCGAAAAGTCGATCGGCTTCTGCGGCGGCTTCTTCTTGCCGTGCTTCCGCGCGGGCGCGGGCGCGGGCGCCGTCGTCGCGGGCGCGGCGCGAGGAGGGATCGGAACGTCTTCCGCGAATTGTTGAATTCGCATTCGCTCCGCGAACGCGCTCGCCCCGACGTCTTCCGCGGCGGACCGAAGCCTCCTCGCGAGCGCCTCGCGCGTCTCCGGGGAGTCCTGCCTCCCCGGGAGCAGGACCTCGATCAACTGCCGGACCTCATCGTCCGTCGTCTTGGGTGACATCCTCGACATGGAAGGTGTGATTCAGACGACGGCAGCAGTTCCGAGATGAATCTGATGTGTAAACTTCGATCGAGGAGTACTATTTTTCAGCTCCGCGGCGTGCGTCGCCGCGCGTGGATGAAGTTACTTCACTGTTAATATACAAGCACTTCGCACGCATTTAAATACCTCCAACCAACTTCTTCCCCGTCGCGCCGTTCGACGCGCGCGCCCGCCCCGGCGGTGCGCGATGTTTCCCCTTATTTAATTTATTTACCCCGTCGTTTTTTGTTTTCCCCGTCGTTCAACCCTCTCGCCCCGCGCTCGCTTCCCTCCTTCCTCACGACTCACGAGATGATCTTCTCCAGCGCCGCGAGGTCCTCCGTCACTTTCGCGGTCAACTTCTTGTTCGCCCGCCCCTGCATCGTGCTGAGCTTGCTCGCCGTCGCCGCCGCCCTCGCCGCCGCGGACACCTGCTCGCGTAACTCGTCCGCGTTCATCGTCGATATCCGATCCTCGAGCGTGTTCAACGCGCGCGTGAGCTGATGCACGAGCGCCTTCTCATCCTTCGGCGCCATCGCGTTCGTCCGCGTCGCGAGCACGGCGTCTCTGCGCGCGTCGCCCGGTGATTTCTGCATCGCGCCGAGGGTGCTGCCCCAGGGCGGCGGCGGCAGCGACGCCTTCTTCTTCACGACTGTCCGCTTCTTCTTCCCACCCGCGGGGGCGCTCATCGGCCGCGCGAACGCCGCGGACGCGCGCTCTTTGCGTCCGAGCGCGCTCGCGCCGACGCCAGCGGCGAACTCGAGGTTGTCCCCGATGGAGGTCGGCACCCTCGCCGCGGTCGCGTGCTCGCCCATGGCTTTCCACTTCGGCGGCGGCGCCGCGGACGCGGGGGACCATCCTCGTTTGCCTTCGTACCACCCCGCCATGCCGGACGCGGTGAGCGTCCCGATCGCGGGCGGCGCCGCGCTCGCGGGGCGGCGCTTCTTCTTCGTCGTGACCCCGGCCGCGATCGCGGCGGCGGCGGCTTTCGCCTCCGCGAGCCGCGCGCCCCTGGGCGTGTCCGGTCGGACGTCCATGTCCATGAACACGTCCTTCTTCACGATCGTCTCGCCTTGCATCTCCGGGTGATCGAACGAGACTTCGCTTCCGGGGACGACGCGCAAGGTCCCGAGGTCGACGTTCGAGACCGTGGACATCTCGAGCTCGATGCTCGCGAGCTTCGGGTGCTCTTTCATCGCCTGACCGAGCATCCCCGCGGCTTCTTCGCTGATCTTGTTCCCCTTCAGACGCAACGACGCGAGCTTCGTGTCCTGCCGTAACCCCGCGGCGATGGACTTGATCGTCTCCGTGCTGAGGTTATTGTACGACAAGTTGAGCGACGTCAGCCCGCCGGTGCCGCCGTCGCCGCTGCCGTCGCCGCGGTTCGCGAGGTCCCTCGCCGCGGCGCTGCCGGGGTAGCACCGCAGGTTACTCTCCCACGTCATCGTCGCGCGTCGAGACGCGTGCGCGCGGAGGATCGATCCGATCGCGGTCCCGCTCGCGTCCGTGAGCCCGCACCCGCTCAGGTCGAGCTCGCGTATCTTATTGTTCAGACGCAAGCCGTCGATGAGCTTCGCGAACGAGGCGTCGCCCATGTTGCTGTCCGCGAAGGACAGCCGCACGAGCGATTCGTTCGCGGCGACGCCCTTCGCCATCGCCTCGGAAGCGGCGGCGCCGAGGTTCGAGCCAACCTCGAGCTCCATGAGCGTTCTCGTCTGCTTCAGCTGCGCGGCGACGGCTTGCCCGAGCTTGCGCGCGACGCGCTCGTTCGACAGCGCGGACGCGACCACCTGCTTGCGCGCGGTGACGGCGCGTCCGAGCGCCGCGGCGGATTTCGCGACGGCGGCGACGCCCGCGCCCTCGAGACCGCCTCTGGATTCGCACTTGAGCCTGATCACGGACATCCTCTTCGCCTTCTTCAGGCCGTCCGCGAGGACGCAGACTTCGTCCGCGGCGAGCGGGACGAGGTTCACCGCGATCGCGCCCGCCCTGGTCATGTTCGCCGCGAGGTTCTCCGCGCCGTCCGCGATGCCGGGGCGAAGGAGGCGCTTGACTTCCGTGTTTCGCGAGCTGTTCCACGCCGCGACCGCAGCCTGGCGCGCGACTTGGTACTGATGATTCGATGCGAGGCCCGCGGGAGGGGGGCGCGAGGTCAGCGATCGATGCGCGCGTCGCGGGGGGTGTGGAGAAGGCGCGCGGACGCGACGCCGCGCGCGCGCGGGGTCGCATCTCGCGCGCGACGGATTCGAGGGGGCATAACGACGAACGACGACAGCTGTCGCGCCGCGCGCCGTCGACGACGGGTCCGCGCGCGGGGCGCGGAGGTGAATTCGAGCAGACGCACGTCGGTCTTGATCTTCGGCTCGGCATCGGGGTACAGCCGCAGCTTGCGCTGCTGCTTGACGCCTCCCCAGCTCATGGTGGGACGACTGCGACGCGGGAGGGGGAGTCGATGTCAGAGAAAGCGTTTCGGACGACGAAAGAAAGCGCCACGAACGCCAAACGCGAGATGCGCGGGGAAAACGCGCGACGCGACGCGCCCGAAGCGCCAAAGGCGACGCGCGCGCGCGATATCGCGTGATGATGGGCACGCGAGGGAAGGACTCACGTGCGTGCGAGTCTTCGAGGGCGGAGACGGCGCGCTTTGCGTATGCCCGCTCCGCGCTTCCGGAAGATGTTTTTTTCGTAGCGCGAAGTTGCTGTGGCGTGTCGACTCGAACGAAAATCTCGATCACCGATGAATCTCCGATGAAAAAATGAGACGCGGTTTCACTTCGCTCTCGACCCGACTCATTTGAAACCGACGAAGCGCGACCTCGGTCGAGGCCGCGATCAGCGTCGGCGCACTCGCAGCCCGTTGACGCCCGCCTGCGCCTCCCGGATTTGGACACAACAACGCGGAGGCGCAGCGCGACGCGGGGCGCACCGCGCGCGTCGTTCCTCCGTCCGTGACACCGCGACGAGAGCGGCGAAGACCATCATCGACCGCGCGTCGTCGCCGCCGCCGTCGTCGTCGTCGTCATGAGCGAGACCGAGGACCCCGCGGAGGGCGGCGCCGCCGCGCCGGGGACGCGACCCTCGGAGATGGAGAAGACGTTCCCGCCGTGGAACGAGGAGGCGGTCGTCGCGGACATCAACGCCGCGACCGGGGAAGAGGGCGAGGGGAAGTGGACGGACGCGGAGGAGACCGCGCTGTGCCCGGAGACCATGGCGCCGTACGTGGACGAGTGGAAGCGCCCGGAGGAGATCCTGAAGTCGCAGCCCGAAGTTCCGATGGTGCTGTTGAGAGAGATGAGCGCCGAGGGAGAGGAGGGCGGCGGCGGCGGCGAAGAGACGCCGCCTCCCGCGGACCCTGGCGACGACGGCGACGACGCCGGCGCGCCGCGGTTCGCGAAACCGGAAGGCAACCGCGCGCTCGTGGACGAGAACGTGCTGTACGCGGGCACGAAGAGCGCGGAGTGGCTGTGGCTCGCGATTCGCAACGTCTTCGAGCGCGCCGACGTCGTCGACACCGGGTACTTTCTCTGGGAGAACATATGGCCGAAAGCCGAGGACGGGGTCACCCCCGCGGTGTCCCCGACCGGGAAGTACGCGGTCAGATGCTGGATCATGAACGCGTGGCGGTGCGTCTACGTCGACGACAAGATCCCCCTCGGCCTCTTCGGGAACACGACGCTCGTCGGCGTCCGCCCGTTGATGATCTGGCCGCTCCTCCTGAGCAAAGCGGCGTACAAACTCGCGCAGCACTACCGCGTCTTACACCGCGAAGCCCCGGACGAGGTTCAGGTCGTGAGCTGGTTCACGGGGTGGGAGCGCGAGAGGCTCGGCGTGGAGACGGACCGCGGGCTACTGTACGACAAGATTCTGGACGTCGTTCGTACGGAGGATCGCGTTCGCGTCGGACGGCACCGCGCGCTGCCGACGGTGTTCCTCAGGGACTACGACGAGCCGCCGATGCGCCCGAAGCTGATCGTGCTGTGCGGTCCGCCCGGGGTGGGGAAGTGCCGGCTCATGGATAAGCTCGCGGCGGAGCTCCCGGAGCGGTTCGGCGTGGTGATCTCGACGACGTCGCACCCGCCGAAGGAACACGAGGCGGACGGGACCAACTACCACTTCCTCGTCAAGGAAGAGTACGAAGCCGCGATCGACGACGGGAAGATGCTCGAGCACGTGCGCTGTCACAGCGAACACTTGGATCTCGAGGGGAAGCGGTACAAGTACGGAACGTCGCTGCAGGCGGTGAGGGAAGTCGCCGGCGGAGGGAAGGTGTGCCTCGCGGCGCTCAACTGGGAGGGCGTCGCGCAGCTCCGCGCCGACCATCGGGTGGAGGCGCACTACGTGCACGTGCACCCGAGAAGCGAACAGGTATTGCGCGAGCGCTTGATCGCGCGTCTGAAAGAGCACGAGAGCACGGTCCAGAAGAGGCTGGAGCACGCGAGGGAGGAGCTCCTCATCGCGCAGCCGGGAGGTCCTCCGAAGCCGCCGGCGGCGGAGGGCGCGGACGCGGACGCGGACGCGGACGCGGACGCGGAGGAAGGCGATGTTTCGGTCCCCGAGCAGACGACGTACCACGAGGTTCTCCTCGTCGACGACATCGACGAGCTGTACTACCAGATGAAAGTCGCGGTGTCGCCGCTGTCGCCGATCATCCGCAACCGTCTGCGAGGACTGCCGTCGTACATCCTGGACTACTCCGACGTCATCCCGTCGAATAACACGGAGCGACCGATCATCAAACCGGTCGTCTTGACCGGGCCGAACTTTCGCGAGAAGGCGGTCATCGAGAAAGCCGCGCTCGAGGAGTTCCCTGAGGTGTTCGCCTCCCCGAAGATCATCACGACGAAGCCGCAGCGGCCAAAGTACGCGAGCGAGGACGAGCCGGAGGAGCCAGAACACAGCGGGATGACGCACGTGAGCGACGCCGATTTCGACGCCGCCGTCGGAGCGGGCGAGTACGCGGTGACTTGGACGGACCAGTTTGTGCACGAGACGCTCGTGTATCGCTACGCGATTCCGAAGGAGACGCTCGAAGAGGCGGCGAGGGACGAGAAGCTGTGCCTGTGCGTCTTACCCACCGCCGCGGCGTCGGACGCGTTCAAGGAATCGCGGGAAGGGGACGTCATGTCGTTGTACCTCGGCCCCGCGACGATCGAGACGTACGAGGAACGGCTCCGCGCGTGGTTGCGAGAGTCGGACGAGAGCATCGAGAAGATGATGAAAGCCGCCGCGGAGACGAGGCACCGCGGGTTCACGGACGGTCTCTTCGACGTCGAGCTCACGGACGACGACGAGAGCGAAGCCCTGGAGTCGTTCAAGGATATCATCCGTCTCGTGCGCCCGGACGTCATCGCGCCGCGGGATCCGAGCGAGGGAAAGAAGACGCCGAAGCCGGTGATCATCTGCGGCCCCGAAAACGTCGGGAAAAAGACGCTGCGGGATAAGCTCTTCGAAGAGCACGAGGGTAAGCTCGTGAACGTGATTCGACACACGACGCGCGCGCCCGCGGAAGGGGAAGAGGACGGCGTGAGCTTTCACTTTGTCGACCGCGCGACGTTCGAATCTGAGATCGTCGCGGGCGCGTTCGCGGAGACGTCCGAGGAGGACGGCGAGCTCTTCGGAACGTCGCTCGCCGCCGTGCAAGCGGCGACGGACGACGAGAAGATCCCCGTGCTGTGCGACGTCTCCGTCGACGCCGCGCGCGGGTTGAAGGCTAAGTACCCCGACGGCGCGTACTGCTACGTCGCGCCGCCGAACATGGAGGAGTACCGCAGCAGGCTTTTGAACCCGCCGCTCGCGGAAGGGGAGGAGCCGCCGCCGCCGCCGGAACCGGCGGCGCCCGCGGAGGGCGAAGACGCCGACGGCGAGCCCGCGGAACCGGAAGATCCCCCGGAAATCGTCGAGAAACTCGACGCCGCGGCGGTTCACATGGAGATCCTCACGAACGACGACGACGCGGACCTGTTCACGGACGTCATCATCAACGACGAGATTGACTTCGCGTACGGGGACTTGAAGACCGCGGTCGGGCGGTCGCACCCGACGGTCGTCACCGCGCCGCCGAAGCCCCTGGTCATCGCGGGCCCGCCCGGGTCGAACAAAGCGGTCGTGTTCGAAGAGCTCCTGAAGGAGTTCCCGGATAAGTTTGGGTTCCCGCTCGCGAGCACGACGCGCGAGCCCGAGGATGGGGAGATTGACGGCGTGCACTACGCCTTCGTCCCGCGCGAGACGTTTGACGCGGACGTCGACGCCGGGAAATTCGTCGAGTGCACGGAAGTCATCGTCGGCTACGGCGAGTGGGCGGGCGAAGACGTCGGCAACCCGCCGATCACGGTGATGTACGGCACCCCCGCGCGCGAGCTCAAACGCATCGGTTTGGAAGGGAAGATGCCGGTCATGGAGACGGACGCCGCGGGCGCGGCGGCGATGCGCGCCGCCGGCCTCGACGCGGTATTCGTCTTCTTCTCGCACCCGGAGCACGACCCCGCGACGCACAGAGAGAACATCACCGCGCAGACGGGGGAGACGGACGCGGAGACTTTGGAGGAACGCGTCGAAGAAGCGATCGCGGAGCTCGCGGCCGCCCGCGGCATCGTCCAAGTCACCGAAGGCGTCGGCAGAGGGAAAACCAAGCCGGTGTTTCGCGACGTCTTGGCGTACGAAGAGCACGCGGCGAGGTACGCGCGATTCAAAGAAGCGATCGCGTCCGAGGTGCCGTCCGTGGTGCCCATGCACACGGTATGGGGCTTCGGCCGTCCGCGGTGGGACGCGAGCGTCCGAGAGTACGGACGCAAGCCCCTCCGCGCGGCGGTCATCGGCCCCGCGGCGTGCGGCAAAACCACCGCCGCGCGCCAACTCGCCGAGGCGCTCGACGTGCCGCTCATCTACCCCGGTCACCTGCTTCGCCAGGCTGCGTACGACGACCCGACCGAGCTCGGTAAGGAGGCGAAGAGGTACCTCGACAGCACCAGGGTCGTGCCGGACGATTTCATGATGACGCTCGTGAAGGACCGGATCGAGCAGGAGGACTGCGTGACCCGAGGGTGGATTCTCGACGGGTTTCCGCACAACCACTACCAGGCCAAGGCGCTCGTTGACTCCGGGCACTCCCCGGACAAAGTGATCGTCATCGAGGTCGACCACGCGTCCGTGCTCGACCGCACGAGCGGTCGGCTCATAGATCCGATCACGGACCGGATTTATCACAAAACGCACGCGCCCGCGGAGGAAGGGAGCGAGGTGGAGAAGCGGCTGACGATTCGACACGACGACGTCGAGGTCAACGTCCGGAACCGCCTCGCGAAGTTTGATTTCTCCGACGCGCCGGTGCGATCGCTGTTTCCGACGACGTCGCACTACGTCGACGGCCGGAAGTCGATCGCGGAGGTCAGAGGCGCGATCGAGGCGTTCATAAAGATCGAGGACGTCCTCCACGACACGTTCACGCGCACGCCCGCGCTGCGGCTGCCGTGCAAGGAGTACGAGATTCTCGACGTGATGAAGTATAGGCGGATGTGTCTCTTGCGGCTGTCCGAGCCCGGGATGGTGGGCGAATCTCGCACGAAGCCGGTCTGGGTCGACCTCGCGGAGCTCGAGAAGACGGCGAAGAACATCCTCGTGAACCGCAAGCCGGACGTGTACACGCACGCGGCGAAGGATGAGCGTTTGGACATGCTCGACTTGGGACCGGGCGCGGAGATGATTCACGTCGACTCGCCAGAGCCGGTGAAGTTTTTGTTGTCCCTAACCGTGGGGCCGAGGGAGCCGCCGCCGCCGCCGCCGGAGCCGTCGCCGCTCGTGTTGTGCGGCGACGGCGCGGAGGACGTCGCCGCGCTGCTCGTGGAGACGTACCCGGACATCTACGCCATCGCGTCCGTGGAGGAGTTTGTCGAGGAAGAACCCGAAGCGGCGGAGGAAGCCCCCGCGGAGGAAGCCCCCGCGGAGGAAGCCCCCGCGGAGGCGGCGGAGGAAGCCCCCGCGGAGGCCGAGGCCGAGGCCGAGGCCGAGGCGGCGCCCGAGGCCGAGGCGGCGCCCGAGGCCGAAGCCGGCGCGGATGGAGAGGGCGAGGACGCCGCCGCGGCGGAGCCCGAAGCCCCGGCCGGACCGGAACCGTACCCGGGCGCGAAGGACGCGCAGAAAATCCTCGGCGACGGCAAGTGCCCCGTCATTTGCCTCGACGCCGCGGGGACGCTCGCGTTTAAGGCTGCGGGCGTGAAGGGCGCGACCGCCGTCGGCGTCGGCGCGCCGTTCAACTACATCCCCCCGCCGAAGCCGAAGACGCCGGACTCGCAGTCGGGTCGGTCCGACGCGCCCGCGGAGGGCGAACCCGAGCCGGAACCCGAGCCGGAACCCGAGCCCCCCGCGGAGGGAGAGGACGACGAAGGCGGCGCGTCCAAACCGCGCGCGACGTCCAAATTCGACGCCGCGCTCCCTCCCGCGGACACCCCCGAGCTCGTCCTCGAGATGCTCAAGGGCGTCGCCGGCGTGAAAAAGTACCTCCCGATTCCAATCTCCGACGAGCTCACCTCCGTGTGCCACGCGGTGCTGCACGATTTCGACTGGCACGAGACGGGGGCGCCGCAGAGAGTCGTCGCGACGCTCGCGACGTCCACCACGGACGCCGTCGTCGTGTCGCTCCCGCGCGGGCGGCACGTGCTGCAGCTCAGCGTGGACCCCGGCTATTTCTACACCGCGAACGTGCGGTCGCTGACCGAGTTCAACATGGGCGCGCCGACGAAATTATTGGAGGATCTCGAGCTCGCGGCGCCCGCGCAGGCTGACGGCGTCTACCCTGCGGCGGCGACGGGCGACTTCCACGTCTGGTTCCGCCAGACGTTCAAGGTGGAGAAGCCGACGGAAGTCTCCGCGGGTCTGGAAGTCAGCGACAACGCGATGTCCCCATTCGCTCGCTTCGCGGTCGTGAATAACGACGGCCACGCGTCCGTTACGCACTTCGTCGCCGGACAGGCGCCGCCCAAGACGTTCGAGCCCAACGAGCACGGGTACACGGTGATGGCGTACAGCAAGGCGCTCTCCGACGTCCCCGCCGGGAGGTGGCGACTGTCCGCGCTCGCGGACGTGCCGCTGGTGGACTGGGCGGAGATGCCGACGTCGGACCCGGCGACGTTCGCGGGGACGTACGCGCCCAACTACGCGCACTTGATCTGTCGGTTCCGCCTCGCGATCACCGAGCGGTCGCTGCTCGCGTTTCATTTCGACTCGGACGTCCCCGCGGGATTGAAGGTGACGATGACGGATCCGGAGGAGGGGTGGGAGACGAAGCAAGCGGAGTACCTGCGAGGCGGGCACAAGGGCCACCTCCACGGCACGGAGGTGCACCGTTGGAACGCGTACACGGTGCTCACGGTCCCCGCGCTCGCGTTCGAGCCCATGGAGAACGGTCTCGGATACGTCGTCGTCGAGGTGAAGCTCGACAACGCGCGATGCGGGTTCGACGTCCAGCCCAACGGGGACATCCCCGCGCCATTGACGTGGAAGCTGACGTGTTACTCGTCCGCGCCGGACGCGACGACGTGGACGGAGGACACCGCGCGAGCGGATTACCTCGAGAGCACCGTCGAGGCGTGGAATTCGGAGGACGCGGAGCGACAGGCGAGGGCGGAGGCGGCGTTGGCCAAGTGGGAAGCCGCCAAGCGCGGCGGTCGACGCGAAGCCGTCGTGAAGGAAGTCAGAGAGAGAGAGGGCGACGGAGGCGAGGGCGGCGGCGACGAGGAGAGGGTCACGATCACGCTCGCGCCGGAGGAGCGGAGAGTCGTGCGAAAAGGCGGGGCGCTGTCGGACGCCGCGTACAGAGCGATGATGGAGCGGCCGGAGGTGTTGCGGCCCGAGGAGCCGCCGCCGGTGGTCGTGACGGAGGACGTCTACGCCGAGCGCGAGGAAGCGTTGAAGCGGCGGATCGAGGAGAGCAAGGCGCGTCTGCAGGCGTTCGTCGCGAGGCGCGAGGCGATGAAGCAGAGCCGCGAGAGCGCGAACCGGCAGAAGAGCGCGGAGTTTGCGACGTGGCGGGAGTTGCAAAAGACGAAGCGGTTCGGGGAGGTGGCTGGGAAGCGCGCGGCGTACTTGGAGTCCATCAAGCCGCCGCCGGAGCCGGAGCCGACGGCGGAGGGGGAAGGGGAGGGGGAGGACGTCGACGGCGGCGACGCGATCGAGCCCGGGCCCGAGGAGATCGACGTCGGGGCGTAGACCGACGGCATAGTCTATCGTATCAAATAATAAACGGCTACGTGACGACGGTTACTCGCTCGCGACGATTCGCGTTCGCGTCCCGTCTACGTGTGTCATCAGCGTCTCTCTGCTCTCTGCGCTCTGAAAAGCTAGCTTTATCCATCTCGGAACGCGCGCACTTCCGCTTCGCGCGCCGCCACCGATGCACGCGCTCGCCGCCGCCGCCTCTTCCGCCGCCCGCGCGCGCCCCGCGCGCGGCGCGACCGCGCCAGGCTCGAAGACGCGACGCGGCGTCTCCGTCGTCCGCCGCGCGAAGCAAGCGACCGGGACGGAGACGGAGGAGCCCACCGCGGACGACTTCGCGACGTTCAACGCGCTCGTCAGCGGCGGCGACTGGGAGCTCGTCCAGAAGAACGTCCGCGCCGCCGCGGTCGAGGGAAAGCTCACCCCCGGCGTCCTCGGCGCGGCGTACTCCGTGCACCAGAAGTGCGTCGCGAGCGGCGAGCCCCCGGAGGTGGTGCAGACGCTCCAGAACGTCATCCAACTCTTCACGCAGACGATGCAATCGCTCAAGGTGCATTCTATACACTGGTCCCCATACGACCGCGTCGGCGTGGTGAACGCCGTTCCTTGAGGACTTTTCCCGGCGTTTCTCTCCGCCCACCCCTCGCTTTCAATCCACGCCCTCGACGCCTTTCAACTTCAACTGACGCCTTTGAACTCCACCCCGACGTTCGCTCGTATGGAACGACCCTCGAGGCGACGCCCGCGGTGCGAATGGTGGACGAGCTCATGACGTTCGACCCGTTCACGCAGCAGGACGCGGTCGAGGGCGTCATCGCGTCGGGCGACGTCGAGAGGAACGCGCTCGCGGAGACGATTCAGATGATGTTAGACGGGATGTCCGAGAGCGACGCGGCGTGGGAGGCGCACGTGGCGAGCGCGGTGGAGACGAAGAGTAAGGCGCGTTCTATACACTGGTCCCCATACGACCGCGTCGGCGTGGTGAACGCCGATCCTTAAGGACTTGTCCCGGCGCATCTCTCCGCCCACCCCTCGCTTTCAATCCCCGCCCTCTGCGCCTTTCAACTCCAACTGACGCCTTTGAACTCCACCCCGACATCGCTTTGTATGGAACGACCCTCAGGAGGAGTTCGAGCAGCTCGTCGTGCACGCCAACGGACGCATGGAGGCGAAGCGGCGGCTGTCGCAGCTGAAGGTGCTATGCGACAGGTGATTCGTTGGGGTGATGCGACGCGACGCGTGGGGTTGAGTGGGGGGGTTCTGATGCGTGGGACGGAAGGAGGGAGGCGCGGAGAAGGCGGACGCGGGGACGACGACCAGACGCCGCGCTCTTTTTGACGACAGGATGCGGACGGGATGCGACGAGAGTCGTCCCCCGCCGCGCCGCGCTCCGACTCGCTCGTCCACCGCGCTACGTAGACTACTTCGCCGCGCTTCGCTTGAGCTTCTCGCGCACGCTCGCGAGCCTCTCGCGCACGTCCTTGGCTAACGTCCTATCCCTCGACGCGGCCGCGAGCGCGTCCATCACCGCCGCGCGCTTCGACAACCCGACGCGAATCTCCTCCGACACGGCAACGAGCGATTCTAAACATCGCAACGCCTCCGCCGCCTCCTCCGCCTTCTCCTCCGCCTTTGCTCTTCCCGGCTTCTCGCCGCGTCCGGACGCCAACGACACGAGGAGCTCCCCCGCGCTCTCCTCGATCGCGGGCGCGAGGTAGGTCGCGTGCCCCGCGGAGATCATCGCGTTCAAACGCGAGAGCCCGGTCCTTCGGAAGACGCCGTCGTCGCTCCGCAACAACTTCACCGCGCTCTGCGACGTCCCGCCGCCGACGATGGGCGCGACGTAGAACCCGATGTACGCCGCCGCGCCGATGGACGTCAGCGTCACGAGGTGTCTCCTCAGAAAGCTCTCGTTCGCGTCCATCTCGGCCTCGATCTTCGCCGCGGGGACGCGGACGAGGTACTCCTTCGTGTTCGCGCCCGCGATGGACGTCGACGACGCAAACGCCGCGTCCGACGACGACGCGCCGGACGCGCCCGCGGTCTCGCCGCTGAGACGACGAAGACGGGCGGACGACGACGCCGACGACGACGACGACGACGACGACGACGCGGGTGGAGAATGCCGCGTCGTCGTCTTCACGGCCGCGCGGCCGAGCCGCGACGCGAGCGCGCGGATCATGCTCGGCGCGCGCGAATGTGTGCTGGAAGCCGCGCCGCGTCGCGTCGCCCGTCGCGTCGTCGCTCTCTCGCGGTTGACCGGACGCGCGGTCGCACGGCAATCGCCGCGACGCGAGACCGACGCAAAACGAAACGTTATTCTTCATCAATTAAAACGAAGCGATGCGATGCGCGCGCTCCTCTCTCTCGTCCACGTCTATCGCGCCGACGGACTCAGAAGAGCCTTCGCGACGACCGACAGCAACCGCCGGCGGGACGAAGAATCCCCGCTGGACGACGACGACGAGTCGTCGTCTTCGGACTCCATCTCCGCGGCGATGATGGGCGCGAATATGTACCCCAACACCGCGATGACCAACAGCGCGAAGATCATCTTCAGCTTCGCGAGCCTCCACCACATCATCTTCTTGATCTGCTCGCTGCGGCGGTTGAACTGCTGCGCGCCGGCGCGCAGACCCTCCGCCTTGTCCTCCACCGCGCCCACGGTTTCCGCGTTGTCGAGCATCTTGTTGATGTTCCCTTCCATCACCGCCTTCACCTCGTTCACCTGGTTCCCCACCGCGGTGATCTTGTCAACCTCCGCGAGCTCCTCGTACTTCAACGCCGCGTCGCGGACGAACGGCAGCGCGCTCTGGTACTCCATCGCGCGCTGCGCCCCGGCGACGCCCCCCGCCGGGACGACGTCGTCAACCTGCGATCGAATCTCGTCCAACAGTCGAAACGCGCTTCGACGCGGGTAGTTCGGCGCGGTGATGACCGCGATGACGTCGTCCTCGCCCGCCGCGAGATGCAGCGTCCCGATGTTGTGGTCGATCGTGACCGTGAGCTGGGACTTGGCTTTCAGGTTCCCGCTCGTGAGCACCTTGTTCGCGGTCTCGATCGTCGCCGCGTTGGCGTGTTTTTTGAAATGTGCGAGCGCGAGGCCGTCGCTCAGTCGCGCGAAGACGACGTAGCGCACGTTCTTTCCCCCCTCGGTCGCCATCGTTCACGTCGAGATCAGAGCGCGCCGTCCGTTGGCGTTCTTTTCTGGTGTCTCCTCGACGCGAGGAGCGGAAGCGGCGGTCGCGGGTGTCCCCGAGCCGCGCGTCGTGCGGACGGACGGACCCGAGGGGCGGATCTCGCGGGGGCGAGATCACGCGGTGCCTCGGGTGGACGAAAAAGACCGTTCACGTCGAGCGACGCGCGGTGTCGTCCCGGAGCGCGAGGGCGCTGGGTACCTCCTCGGAGGCGACGGAGGCGCGCGTGAGGCGCGTGCGAAGCGTAACGCGCGCGTGCGGTCTGCGCGCGGGCGTCGGCGCGGCTCGAGGAAGCGTCGCGCGCGCGGGATCTCGCACACTTGGCACAAAACGAATCATTCTGGTGTCGAAGCCGGGCCGGGCGAGCTCGAGCTCGACGACTTGACGGCGCCGATTCCTCGGGAGCGCCGCGCCACTACTCGCGCCGCGCGTCGTCCGACGCGCACGCCGCGCATCATAGCGATACGCTCGCTTCGGCGCGCGCTCGCCGTCAGTCTACACGCCCAACGCGGCGGCGGCGGGTTCGACGCCTCCGGTCTCCTCCGCCGCGCCGTCCGAGCGCTGACCGACGGCGCCGAAGCGTTCGGCGGCGGGGAATCGGACGAGGAGAACGACCGCGCGTCGTCGTCGTTCGACATGTCGCTGGTGTCGCACGAAACGCCGCCGCCCCCGCCGGAGGGGTACTCCGTCGTCACCGAGGGCAAGGCGCGCATCTTACAGCGCGCGAACGAGGCGTTCTACAACAAAGCCCAGGTCGTGAACCGCGACCTGTCGCTCGCGGTGATTCGGCAGTTCCAAAGGGCGCGAGCGACGGAGCACGAGACGGAGAAGCGAACGCCGAAGAACCGACGCATGAAAGGGCTGATGTGCGCGACGCCCAGGGACAGCGCGATCCTGCCGTACCTCCTCACCGCGGACGAGATCGAGGACATGTACAAGAGCCAGCTCGAGCACGAGCGCGACGACGCGGAGAAGGCGGCGAAGGAGGGCGGCGGCGGGGGCGGCGGGGGCGACGGCGGTACAGCTGGCGGCGGCGGCGAGAAGAGAGAGGGCGAAGAAGACGCCGACGCGCCGCCGAAACAAAAGCCGCCCTTGAAGCCCATCCGCGTTCTCGAGGGCATGGCCGCGTCCGGGTTACGAGCGGTGCGGTACGCGCGCGAGCTCGAGGACCTCGGGTGCGTCGTCGCGAACGACTTGGACCCGCGGGCGATCGCGTCCATCGCTCGAAACGTCGAGTACAACGCGAAGTGCTCGGAGGACGCGGCAACGCGAATGAAACGCATCGTGTGCGCGTCCGGGGACGTCCGGATGCTCATGATGCAACACGAGAAGATGTTCGACGTCGTGGATCTGGATCCGTACGGGACGCCGTCGACGCTGCTCGATGGCGCGGTGCAAACGGCCGCGGACGGGGCGTTACTATGCGTCACTGCCACGGACATGGCGGTGCTCTGCGGGAACAACGGCGAGGTGTGCTGGACGAAATACGGCGCGTACCCGCACCGCGCGAAGTACTGCCACGAGCAAGCGGTGCGGATTCTCCTCGCGTCCATCGACGCCGCGGCGTCGCGGTATAAGCGCCACATCGTCCCGATGATATCCGTCTCGATCGACTTTTACGTCCGCGTCTTCGTTCGGATCTACACCTCCGCGAAGGAGTGCAAGATGGCGGCGTCCAAGGTGTCGTACGTGTACCAGTGCGTCGGATGCGACACGTTCGCGCTGCAGCCCGTGGGGAAATCTGTCACGAAGGGCGAAAGCACGAAGTTCCAGCCCGGGAGCGGCCCGTCCGTGCCGGAGAAGTGCCCGAACTGCGGCTGGCACTGGAACGTCGGCGGGCCGTTTTGGTCCGAGCCAACGCACGACATGGGCTTCGTCGCGGACGTCAAGAAGCACGTGGAGGGCAACAAGGACATGTACCCGGGGTACGATAAGATCCACGGGCTCTTGACGACCGTCGAGGAGGAGCTCCCGGACGTGCCGCTGCACTACGACATTCACTCGATGTCTATGTGTCTGAAGGCGACGCCGCCGCCGATGCCGTTGCTGCGATCCGCGGTGATAAACGCGGGCTACCGCGTCTCGAGCGCGCACAGCAACCCGCTCGCGATCAAGACGGACGCCCCCGCGGAGGTCTTATGGGACATCCTGCGGTGCTGGATCAAGGAGCACCCGGTGAAGGCGCAGCCGACGAAGACGCCCGGGTGCGTCATTCTGTCGAAGGAGCCGACGACCGCGGCGAATTGGACGCGCGTCGCCGGCGCGTTCACGAAGGCGCAGCGAGAGAAGGTGACGAGGTTCCCGCGGAACCCGGAGGAGAACTGGGGGCCGAAGCAACGCGCGGGGCGGCCGGAGGAGGGGAGGGTCGGGAGGCAAGGACACAAGAAGCGGCGGACGGGGTGATCGATGGACGCGTGCGACGCGAAGCGGCGGCGACGCGGGTGACTGTCATCAATGTAATCCCTCGGAACTCGTCATCACGTGTCGTCGCGAAACACGCGTCTGCGTCTCCGCCTCTCCTCGTCCAAATTCATCATTACGCACGGGCGCGGGGCGTGCGTAACCCGCGCCGCGCCGCGCGAGATGTGCCCCATGCGATGGGTCCTCCTGCTCTTCTCCGGGATCATCGCCGGGTACCTCGCGTGGACGTCGTCGTGGTTCAGCGCGTCGGGTGAGGACGTCGGGGAGGCGCCGCGCGGCGGCGACGAGGGCGCGCGCCGAGGGCGAGCGACGGCGGACGGGGGGGTCGCGAGCTGGGCGCGGTTCGCGATCGACGGGCTCAGCGGGCGGTACCTGTACATGATGCTGCACGCGAGCAGGAAGGACGCCGCGGGGAAGGGCGGCGCGGAGGGAGGGAGGATCACGCGCTCGCGGTCGAAGAAGACGAGCTGACGCGCCGCGCGCGCCGGGGATCCTTCCATCACATTTAGATCAGCACGGGAGCGTCCGATAGAGTCGCGACGAGCCCGGGACGGCGCGGTACAAAGTACGAAGCTTGTACTTAGACAGATAAGCGCGTGATTGATGAAAGAATGAAAGAATGAAAGAAAGCTCATCCGACGTCATCACAACGATAATAGCTAATTAAGCCATCAAGACGGCGCCCCCAAGTACTGCGCGACGCGAAGCACGTCGCCGAAGACGCCGCCGGCGGTGACCTCCGCGCCCGCGCCCGGCCCCCGGACCACGAGCGTCCCTCCCGACGCGTATCGCTTCGTCTCGAACGACATGATGTTATCGCTCCCGGAGAGCGCACCGAACGGGTGCGTCGCGGCGTACCGGCGCAGCTCGACGGACCCGGTCCCGGCCTCGACGTCGACGACGCCGACGTACCGAAGCTTCTCGCCGGCGGCGGTGGCCTCCGCCATCTTCGCCGCCATCTCTGTGAGGGCCATTCCATACAAGCGAATGTCGGGGTGGAGTTGAAAGGCGTCAGTTGGAGTTGAAAGGCATCGAGCTCGGGGATTGAACGCGAGGGGTGGGCGGAGAGATGCGCCGGCAAAAGTCCTTAAGGATCGGCGTTCACCACGCCGACGCGGTCGTATGGGGACCAGTGTATAGAACGCGCCTCCGTCGTGCTCGGGCAACGCCGCTAAAAACGCCTCCGCGCTCTCCGCGTCGCGCAGCGCCTCGGGGACCAACGACTCGACCGGGACGTCGCTCAACTCGAGATCCAGGCCAACCTCGCGCGCGAGGATGACCACCTTCCTCGCGACGTCCGTGCCGCTGAGGTCGTCGCGCGGGTCGGGCTCCGTGTACCCGAGCTCCTTCGCCTTCTTTACGACGTCGGAGAAGGCGTCGCCGTCGGCGTACGTGTTGAAGATGTAGGACAGCGTCCCGGAGAAGATCCCCTCGATCTTTTTCACGCGGTCGCCGGAGTCGACGAGGTTGCGCACGGTGGAGATGATCGGCAGCCCGGCGCCGACGGTGCCCTCGTAAAAGTAGTGCGTGTACCCGTCGCGCGCGATCGATCGGAGCTCCTTGTAATAATCCAACGGCCCGCTGTTCGCTTTTTTGTTCGGGGTGACGACGTTGATGCCGCGTTGGAGCCACTCCTTGTAGTGCGACGCCACCTCCTCGGACGCGGAGCAGTCGATGATGACCTGGTTCGGCGCCCCGGAGTCGACGACGTGCTGCGTGAACGCGGCCATGTCCACCGGCGTCGCGCTCGCCTTGTAATCCTCCTGCCACGTGTCCAGGTTCAACGCGACGTCGTCGTCGCCGGTGAGGAGCATCTTCGAGACGCCCGTGACGCCGACGACTCGGAGGTCGACGCTGAAGTCCGTCTTGAGCTCGGAGAGCTGCTCCTTCATCTGTCGGAGGAGCGTCTGCCCGACGAGCCCGGGGCCGACGAGGCCGACGGTCATGACCGTCTTGCTGAGGTAGAAGCGGCCGTGCACCGCGTTCAGCGCCTTGGTGACGTCGTTCTTGTCCACGACGACGGTGATGTTGTACTCGGACGCGCCCTGCGCGATCGCGATGACGTTCACCGCGGACGACGCGAGCGCTTCGAAGACGCTCGCGGCGACGCCGCAGACTTGGCACATGTTCTGGCCGACCACGGCGAGAATCGAGCAGTTTCTCACCGCGGTGACTTCCTTGATCCTCCCCGCCGCGATGGCCTTCTCGAAGCGTTTCGAGAGCGCGGTGATGGCTCGGTCGGCGTCGTGCGACCGCACCGCGAAGCAGATCGAGTGCTCCGAGGACGCCTGCGAGATCATCACGACGTTGCAGTTCGCCTCCTTCACGGTCTGGAACACCGCGTTCGCGGTCCCGGGGACGCCGACCATCCCGGTCCCCTCGACGTTGATCAGGCACACGTCGTCGATGGTGGCGAGGCCTTTGATGAGGCTCGCGTCCTCCGCGCTGCCGCAGACGACGTCGGTGTCGATGGGGCATCCGTCGAGAATAGACGTTCCCGGCGCGGCTTGGTTGAAATAGTTCCTCAGGACGATCGGGATGGAGTACCTCATCGCCGGGAGCGTCGTCCGCGGGTGCAGCACGTTCGCGCCAAAGTACGACAGCTCCCACGCTTCGTTGTACGAGAGCGTGTCGAGGCAGACGGCTTCTTTGACTTTCCTCGGATCCGCCGAGTACACGCCGTCGACGTCCGTCCAGATCGTGATCTTCGCCGCGATGAGCATCGCGCCGAAGATGGTCGCGGAGTAATCGCTTCCGTTCCTCTTCAGCGTCGTCGGGACGCCGTCGGGCGTGCGCGCGATGAACCCGGTGGCGATGAGAATCCGCCCCGCGCCCTTCTCGCCGTGCCCGCGGTCGTTGAAAATCTTATCCAGGTTCGCGTTCGACCGTTCGTAATCGACGTCCACGCCGCCATCTTCCGCGTCGGTGACGATCAAAACGTCCCTCGCGTCGATCCACTCCGCGTCGTAGCCCTTGCATCGAATCGCCGCCGCGCACAGCCGCGCGGTCCAGAGCTCCCCGTGCCCGACGACGAAATCGGCGAAGGCTTGCGTCGACGTCCCGGCGATTGACATCGCCTTCAGCATGCTAGCCAGGTCCGTCAGCTCCGCGTCGAACGCGGACATGTACGCGTCGAACTCGGACTTATCCGTCAGAAGCGCCTCCGCGGTGGTGCGGTGCTTATGCTCGAGCTTGACGAGCTCCTCCGCGTACGCGGGGTCTCGCGCCGACGCCATGTCCGTAGCGTTGATGAGGCAATCCGTCACCTTCGGCTCGCCCTTCTTCGCGACGCCCATCGCGGAGACGACGCCGAAGATCTTCACGCCCGCCTTGGCGTTCGCGATGAGCAGGTCGCAGCAGCCGGAGATGCGCTCGCTGCTTCCCACGCACGTGCCGCCAAACTTGTGCACCTCGAATCCGGAGTTGCGGTCGACGCCGCCGGCGCCCGGGGAGGGCGCGGCGGCGGGCGCGGGCTCGATCTCGACGCTGCGCGCGACCGTGCGCGGGGTCGCGGGCGCGCGCGGCGCGCGCCTGGGCGCGAGCTTGAGCGCGCGCGCGCGAGAGCCCGTGAACGGGGACCGGCGCGCGGCGGCGGCGGCGGGCGCGGTCGCGATCGCGGAAGCCATCGTCGTTCGTCGTGCAGTCAGTCGCTTTTTCTTCGCGGGTTTAGGCGTCGAATTGGATTTCACGCGGTCTCCTGGGACGCCTCTGCGCGGAGCGTTCGAGCGACGACGACGCGCGATGTCACGGAAGTGCGATCGCGAGCGCGAGCGCGGTTGAGATCGACCGCCGCGACGTGTGTGCGTCGCGTGCGCGTGCCCAAGTCTCGCTGGGGGAGGGAGGGATCTATCTCTCGGGGGATAAACAGAAACCTGCAGAAACCCCGAAACGCGTGATCGGAGATCCGCTGCCTGCCGAGCGCTGCCGGCGCTCGCGACGGGAGCCGCATTATCGATCGCCGCCCAACACTGAGATCGGCGCGCCGCCGGGCAGCGCACGCCATGTCGTGCGACCCCGAGGCGCTGCTGCAGTTCAAGAGCGGTCAGCTCAAGCAGCGGGTGCGTTTGCCCCCCGTTCGCGCGTCGTTCGCGCCGCCGCCGCCGCCGCCGCCGCGGCGGAAGCCCCGCGCGCCGCGCCCGACGATCGCGATTTATTTCTCCCGCGCGGAATCCGACGAACGCGCGCGCCCCGCGCGAACGAACGAACGATCGATCGATCGATCGATCGCCTCCGCGCCCCGCCCTCCTCCTCGCTGACCCCCCGCGCCCCATCCCATCCCCCTCTTCGCGACGTACAGCTCGAGGTGTACAGGCAAGAGATCGCGTCCGCGGAGGCGGAGGCGGCGTCGCTGCGCAGGAAACAGGCGGCGTACGAGGAGCGCATCAACGTCGTCGCGTCGGAGTGGAACACGCTTCAGGATGACGTCTGCGCGCTCGCCGCGCGCGCGGGCGTCGCCCCCGCGGCGTCGACGAACGACGCCTCGCACGCGGACGTGAAGGACCCGTTCCTTCGAAGGCTGCTGCAGACGTCCGAGCCGAGCGTCGGGCGGAAGCGCGCGAGGGACGACGACGACGACGCCAAAAAAGCAAAGGGCGACGAAGGCGACGCGTCCGACTCGGACGAGGACGGCGCCGCGCGCGCGGAGGGCGGCATCGACGCGGACGCGAAGAAGGCTGTCGCCGCGCTCAAGCTCCGCGCGACCGCGGTGAAGGCGACGCTGACGACCGTCCTCGACGCGCTCGACGCCGCCAACGCCGACGCGGGGAGAGATGCCGACGACGTCCTCTCGGCGACGCGGCGGCGGCTCGCGACGCTCGAGGCGGACCACGGCGCCGCGGTCGCGGAACTCCAGAGACTCCGAGAGATCACGACGAAGCAGCGCATTCGGAACGAAGAGCTCGGGGATAAGCTCGAGGACGTCACCGCGGAGGTGGAGCTCCTGCGACGGTCGCTCGCGGGCGCGAGGAGCCGCGCGGGGGAGATCGAAGGGCTTCCGCCGATGGCGACGGCGCAGGGCGCGCGCGCGGCGGCGGGCGCGGCGGCGGTAGCGGCGGCGGCGGCGAACACCCCGGGTGGTGGGCCCGTGCCCGGGACGCCCGGGATGACGCCCGCGACGGTGAAGCCGGGGGGGAAGACGGTCGGGGGCGCGGTTCCGGTCACGCCGGGGCCTCCGATGTTCGACGGCGCGGAGCAGCCCGCGGACGGCGGCGGCGGCGGCGGCGGCGGCGGCGCGGACCCCGTCGAGATCCTGCGGCTGGAAGGCCTCGTCGCGGAGCTCAAAGGCAGGGTCGACCACGCGGGGAAGCAGCTCGACGAGCAGATGAACGTCAACGCGAAGCTGAAGAGCGAGGCGAACAAGCTGCGCGACGCCGCCGAGGACGACTCGCGCGTGTCCGCGTCGAAGCCGTACCAAGCGCTTCGGCAACAGCTCGCGTCCGCGACGGAGGACGCGAAGCGGTTCAAGGACGCGGTCGCTTCCTTGCAGCGCGAGGGGGAGGGCTTGCGCGCGGAGCTCAGGCACGCGTCGCTCGCGGCGAGCAAGGCGGAGAGCGAGTACCGACGCGCGCAGCTGGCGGAGCAACGCGTCGTCGACGTCGAAAAAAGGTTGGACGCGGTTTCTCGCGAGCGCGACGACGTCGCGTTCAAGCTGTCGCAGACGTCCGAGAGCGCGTCGCGGAAGAAGCTCAACGAGGAGCGGGCGACGCTGCTGGAAAAGCTGCAAAAGGAGAACGCGGAGCTGCGTGCGGAGGCGACGAAGGCGCGGTCGATGAGGAAGGACGTCGACGACGCGAAAAAAGCCGCGGCGGAGGCGGCGAGCGAGGCGGCGGCGGCGCGGGCGGAGGCGGCGGACGCGAAGAAAGCGCTCGAGGCAGCGCGCGGGGGCAAGGCACCCGAAGACGGCACCCCCGAGGCGCTCGCGGATAAGCTCGCGGAGGCGCGGCGGGCGGCGGCGGCGGCGGAGTCGAAGGCGAAAAACGCCGAGGACGCGCTCGAGGAGAAATCCGCGGAGAGCGAGGCGTTCATGGCGGAGATGGAAGCGATCGGCGCCGCGTACGAGGAAGCGCAGACGGAGAACGCGCGTCTGATGTCCAGACTCACGGAGAGAGACGGCACGGAGCAGCAGGCGATGACGGAGAAGGTCCAAGCGCAGGCGCTCGCGAGGAAGTTGAGGGAGGAAAAAGCCGGGCTCGAGGCGGCGGTGGCGCACGAGCGCGGCGCCGCCGTCGCCGCCGCGAATCGCGCGTCCAGGGTCGAGGCCGCCGCCGCGGAGCGCGAGGCGGAGCTCGCGCGCGCGATAGAGGAGACCCAGTCCCTCACGAAGCGCGTGGAGGAGCAGACGAACACGTTGATGCAGGTTCAAGAGAGCGCGAGCGAGCAACGCGCGGCGGCGGAGTCGGCGCGGAAACGCGTCGACGGGTTGACGGACCGCGCCGACGCGGACGCGAAGGCGGTCGCCGCGGCGGAGCGCCGGGTGAAGCAGTGCGAGGAAGAGATCGCGGGGTTGAAGAAGCGGAACCAGAAGCTCACGAAGATTGGCGGCAGCAACGACGAGATGAAGGAAGAGGTGGACGCGTACAAGAGCATGATGCGATGCAGCGTGTGTAACGACCGCCTCAAGGGCGTCATCATCACGAGGTGCTACCACATGTTCTGTCAGGAGTGCATACAGACGAGGATCGATAACAGGGCGAGGAAGTGCCCGGGGTGCGGCGCCGCGTTCGCGGCCGCGGACGTCAAGCCGATCTACTTCTAAACGACCGCACCGGTGTAAAGACGACGACAGACGACGTGAACGCGACGACGCGACGTATCAATCGCATCATCGCGACGCGCGAAAAAACGAAACTACTCGGAGACGCCTCCGTAGAACCGCATCGCGTTCTCTCTCGTCACCCTCGCCGCTTCCTCCACGCTCCACCCTTTCGCCTCCGCGATGAACGCGAGCATCGTCCGCAAGTCCGCCTCCGCGCACTCCGGGGAGACTAAGTCGCTCTCTAATAACAGGCGATCGGAAGGCACCGCGCGGACCACCCCCGCCGTCTTCGGCGAGCGCAAATTCACCACGGCGCTGAAGCCGAAATAAAACCGATCCCCCCATCGCTTCATCCGCACCAACGAGTCCACGAACGCCTCCGTGCCGCCGTACGAGTGCATCAAAATCCTCGGCGGCATCGACGTCCGCGCCCGGAACCGATCCCCGAGGTCGCCGTACGCGCGCACGCAGTGCACCGCCGCCGGTCGTTCCAGCTCCGCCGCCAGCGCCAGCTGCGCGTCGAAGCACGCGAGCTGGTTTTCGTAATCCGGCTCGCCGATCTTCTCGCCGCGGTCGTTCATCGGCACGGCCACCTTGTCCAGGCCGATCTCGCCAACGATCGCGCCGGGGAGTTCGTCCGCGAGCTTCGATCGCAGCGCGAGGAGCCACGCGTCATCGTCCCTGAGTTTATGATGATGCGCCCACCAAGGGTGCAATCCCAAGGCGACCCCGAACCCGGGTTTCGTCCTTCCGTCTTCCGCGCCGTCGAACGCGGCGGCGGCGGCGGCCGACGCGGCGGCCCAGTCCGGCGGCTCCGTGGACGTGAACGCCGCGCCCGCGAGCGACTTGGCGAGCGCGACCGCGTCTTTACGCGCGCCTCGGAGGTGCCAGTGGCAGTGCGCGTCGAATATCGACGACGACGGAATCGCCTTCGCCTCCGACGCGAGCGCCGCGGACACCGCGACGCCGCCGCCGCCGCCCTCGGTCGCCGTCGCGTCGTCCGCGGCGACGCCTTCGGTGACGTCTCCTATCTCCTCCCCCTCGCCGGCCATCGCGGCGGCGACGACGCCGGCGGTCGCGAACGACGCGCCGGACATCCCGTCGCGTTCGCCGCGGTCGGTCTCTTCGCCGCCCTCTTCGCCGCCGTTTTCGCCGCCGCCGCCGCCGCCGCCGCCGCTGCCGCTGCCTCCGTCGCCGCCGCCGCTCCCGCCGCCGCCGATCGCCGCGGCCTTCGGCCACACGCGAGACCTCCACCCCGATGTCCACCGCCCCTCCCTCCTCGTTTCCGCTTTCTCCCCGTTTTCAATCAGCGACACGACGACGTGCGACGCGGCTTTAAACCCGATCGCGCCGGTGACGAACACCGCGGACCCGCCGACGCCGTCGCACCCTATCCCGCCCCTCCCTTTCGTCCCCGCCTTGGCCGGGAAGTGGTTGTCGTTCTCCGGGACGTACACCGCTTTGACGCCAAACTTTCCGCCTTTGCTCTTCTTCTTCTTTTTACTTTTACTCTTCGCTTCTCCCGGGAACGACGGCCCGTCGCCGGCGGGGAACGCGTACTCGCGTCGTAACACCCTCCGCGTGCGCTGCAGTAAACGGTTAAACGTGCACCCGGACAAGTCCTCCACGACGACGTCGCGCATCGCGTCGACGCCGCCGGCGCCGCCGACGACGAGCGCCGGGACGCCGTGATGGACGCAACACGCGACGACGGCGGCTTTATCCCTCTCCGCGTCGATCGCGTCGACGACGAAATCGACGCGCGCGCGTCGCGTCCTCTCCTCTCCACCGCCGCCGCCGCCGCCGCCGCCCTCCTCGTCGGCCGACCCCAACCCGAGTATCTCCTCCACGTTATCCCCCGTCACGAAGTCTTTCACGACGGCCACGTCGCACGCGGGGTTGACGTCGCGCACGCGCGCGGCGAGCGCGTCGGCTTTGTTGACGCCCACCGTGGACGTCAGCGCCAAGACTTGGCGGTTCACGTTCGTGAGGCACACGTCGTCCATGTCGACGAGGACGAGCGCGCCGACGCCGCTGCGCGCGAGCGCTTCCACGGTCCAGGACCCGACGCCGCCGAGGCCGAGGACGGCGACGCGGGAGCGAGCGAGGATCTCGAATCGGTCGTCGCCGTACAGCCGTCGCGTGCCCTCGAAGCGGAACGACTCCGCGTCCGCGTTCCGCGGAGGCGTCGAGCACGACGCGGCCGCGGCGTCGCCGCGCTCGGACGCGGACGCGGACGCGGACGCGTCCGAGAGCGCGCGGAGGAGGAGGTGAAGACGCGAGCGCGGCGCGAGCGCTCGCGTCGTCGGCGTCGTCCTCGGCGCGTTCGTCGAGGGTTGGGGCATTGGTGGTGGGGGAGGACGAGGCGCGGACGCGCGCGCGGTGCGACGCGAGGACGCCGCGTCGCATCGCGCGAGTCTAGGTCGCGGGGAGACCGTCGCGCGCATCGCGCGCGCGGCCTCCATTCCTCGTGTCTGCCTTCCCCCCGACGGCCGCCGGCGGGTGCCGAAGGCAATGCGTCCGGCCGTCAACTTTTCCTTCTGTTTGTCGTCGCGAGTTGCAGTTGTCACGTCGATGCAGCACGAATCGACCTCATCAGATCGAAGCGCGCGGAAGGGAGTCCGCACGCACCGCCCGGCGTCATGCGGGCGCCCAAGCGAGACGACAACTCCTTCGCGGCGATGCTCGACGAGATGATGGGCGAGGAGCGGAACGTCGATCTGGACAAGGTCACCGGGAAGAAGCGCCACTTCACGGACGACAACGTGGACAAACACTACGTCGTCGGATGCTCGCCGTATCAGCTGTTCCGCCATCAGGCGAAGAACGAGGGGTACCTTCCCGACGTCGCGTTGTACCGCGACATGATCTGCGACGACGCGCTGCGCGAGGAGTACCGAGCGCTTCCACAGGAGGAGAAGGACAGGCTCGGGTACGAGTACGACGCGTACGTCCTGCTCACCGGGATCGTGGAGAAGTGCGACGCGCGCGTGCGAAAGGCGAGAGAGCAAGTGAGCGGGTACTCGCGGTCGATCGCGGACCGCGTGAACGAACGCCGCGCGGGGTGGCAGTCTCGGATCGACGCGAAGATGCGCGCGTCCGAGACCGCGGGCGAGGCCGGGGACGTGGACGCGTGCGAGGCGCACGTCGCCGCCGCGCAGAAGCTGCGCGATGCGATGGAAGAAGACTGCGCGTCGTTCAAGAGGGAGCTGTCCAGGTTCGACGGGTCGCAGGCGGTGTGCGAGGTCACCGGCGCCATCATCGCGTCGGACGCGACGGAGCAAAACGATCGCGCGAATCACTTCGCGGGGAAGGCGTACGTCGGGTGGAAGCGCATCAGAGAGTTCGTGAAGGAGCTGGAGAGGAAGGGCGTGCGGCCGCCGCCTCGCGCGCGCGTCGCCGCCCCCGCCGCCGCGGAGAGGCGGGGCGGGGACGGGGGCGGGGCCGGGGACCCGCCGCCGCGCGAGGAGAGACGGCGGGAACAGCGCGGGGCGGATCGCCGACGCGACGGCAGTCGCGAGCGCGAGCGCGGTCGAGGATGGGGGCACGACGACAGGGACAGGGACAGGGACAGGGATAGGGATTGGGATAGGGATAGGGATCGACGCCGCGAACCGAGCCGCGACCGCCAGCGAGCGCGGAGCCGCGACCGGGACGCGGACTATCGAGGGCGCGACCACCGGCACCATCCGTACGATCGAGACCGAGATAGGAGGCGATGAGATAAGTTGTTAGATGAACAATTACAACACATCAATTACGACAACGCATAACGCACGCCACGCCCCCGTTTCGTCTCGTCGCATCTCTATTGGTACTCCGGGTTCGACCGGAGGTGCCGGTTCCCGCCGCCGCCGTCGCCCTTCGGCCCGTCGCTCCTTCTCAGCGGCCGCACCCCCGTCGGGTTCGACGCCCGCGCGCGCTGCCGCGGCCGGTACGCGGTCCCAGACCTCCCGACCATCCCGCTGTCGTTCCCGCCCGTGTTCTTCGCCGCCATCTTCAGCCGGTGCTGCTGCTTCGCGTCCCCGGCGCCGCGGTGCGCGACGACGATGATGTCCGGACGCTTGTTGCAGTAGTTGCGACACGCGAACCGAACCGCGGACGCGCACGTGCGCTCCACCGCGGAGAGCCTCGCGCCGGACTCGAGGCCCTCCACGCTGCGCTCCGCGGCGTTGCGAAGCGTCGCGAGGAGGCGGCCCTCGTCCGTCCACATCGACCGCGACGTGACCCTCGCGCGCGCGGTCATGAAACCGCCGGCGTCGTACGACTCCTCCTTCTCCTCGCCGCCGCCGTCCGCCGCGTCGCCGCCGACGTCGCCATCCTCGGGGTCTTCCTTGATGGACGCGCCCTCGCGGAGCTCGCCGTCGAACACCTCCAAGTCCACGACGACGATGCCCTCGGTCGCGATGCGCATCCGCTCTTCGATCGCGAGGTCTTCGCTCGTGCCGCTGCCCTTGCCGCCGTCGTTGAACATCGTCTGAAGACGCGCCTCGCCGAGGAGGTGCAAGTTCCCCATCGTTCCGTGCGACTGCGCGTTGCGCAACGGAGTAACGCCGAGCATCTGACCGTTACCGATCACCGCGCTGTGCCGGACGCCGCACTCGCGCGCGAGCGCTTCGTGCTCTTTGAGAAACGCGTACTCGCCGTGGACGGGGAGGAAGTGTTCGGGGTGAAGCATCTTGAGCACCTCCTCGAGCTCGTCCCTGTACGCGTGTCCGGAGGAGTGCAAGCCATCCTCGCGACGCATCGCGATCTCCGGGCCTGTCAAACGTTGAAAGGGAAGCGCGGGTGAAGAGTGACGACGGAAAAAGTCCTTAAGGAACGGCGTTCACCACGCCAACGCGGTCGTATGGGGACCAGTGTATAGAACGCACCTCTGACCGCGATCGCGTTCATCATCCGCATGACGCGCTTCTCGTTCCCCGGAATCATCTTCGCGCTGTAGAGCACGAGGTCGTCCTCGGTGAGCGTCAGCAGCCGACTCCCCCCGAACGCAGCCTGGCACAGCTGCGCCCTGGGCTCCGCCTGCGACCCCGTCGTGACGACGATGAGATCGCTCGGGTTGACGTTGCCGATCTCCTCCGCGGGGATCAGCGTCTCCGGGTCGATCGGCGCGATCCCAGCCTTCTTCGCAGCCTCGAGGTAGGTCGTGAGCGACATGCCGACGAACGCGATCTTTCGGTCCGTCGCGTCCGCGAGCGCCTTGACGCCGTACAGACGGTGAATGTTCGACGCGAACTGCGTCGTGATGATCCTCCCCTTGTGCCCGTGCGCGCGCGCGACCATCGCGTCTCGAATCTTGCTCTCGCTGATCGTCCTCCCCGGCGAGAGGACGTTCGTGGAGTCGGACATCATGAGCGTCACTCCCTCCTGTCCGACGCGTTCCCACGCGCTGCGATCGAAATTCAGGCCGTCCACCGGGTTCTCGTCGATCTTCCAGTCCCCGGTGTGCACGATCGTCCCCGCGGCGCAACGAAAGATCAACCCGCAGCAATCCGGGATGGAGTGCGTCACGCGGACCGCCTCCATCTCAAACGGGCCCGCGGAAAAACGGCTCCCGTCGCCGACGCCGATCACCTTGAACCGGCTTCCGTCGCCCCACAGGTTAAACTCCTTCATCCGCCGCGCGATCAGCTGCATCGTGAACAGACCCGCGTACACCGGCGTGCTCGGATCCAACGCCGGGATCACCCACGGCAGCGCGCCGATGTGATCCTCGTGTCCGTGCGTGATGAGCACCGCCTCGATCTTGTCCTTCCATCGCGACAGGAACGATACGTCCGGGAGGACTTTTTGTATCCCGAGCTCCTCGTGGTCCGGGAACATGAGACCCGCGTCGAGGAGCACGTACCTGTTCTCGGTCCCGACGAGCGCGCAGTTCATCCCGATCTCGCCGAGGCCGCCGAGCGGGAGGAACTTGATCGGCGGGTCGTCGATCAGACCGCCGGGGGTGCCGTCCACGGGTCCCGTGGAGCCGATCGGCGCGCGGTCCGAGCGCACCGGCGATACGGACGGCAGCTCCGGGAAGGGTTTGTTGTCCGTGTAACGCAGCGTCGTCCCGAGGTGGGACTTGCCGTCGGACTGCTGGCGGAGGCGGCCTTTGCCGCCGCGGCCTCTTCCTCGGCCTCTTCCGCCTCTGCCGCCGCCTCTTCCGCCGCCTCTGCCGCCGCCTCTGCCGCCGCGGCCTTCCGCGGAGACGTCGAGATCAATTCTCGCCGCGCGCGGTGCCTCGCGCGGGGTGAACGCGGAGGACGCCACGCGAACGCCGTTGAACGACGACCCGCGTCGAGCCGCCAGCGCATTTGACATCGTCGACGTCGTCGTCGTCGTCGTCGTCGTCCACGCGCACGGCGCCGTCATCGCGCGCGGCGTCGCGACGCGATGCGCCGCCCGTGCCGAGTTACCGAGAATCTCGTCGGGGTGCACCGAACGAGCGTTTACGGGGTCGTCGTCGTCGCGCTGCGCGTCGACGAGTGCGCCCTTCAGGGTTAGGGATTCACTCGACACTCGCGCAGCGGTCGCGGTCGGTGGACCGATCTCATTCTCAGGTGCGTTCTATACAAAAGTTTTTCACCCATAGCTCGGTTTCAACATTTGATCGCGTCCCCTTTCAACTGACCGGTGAACATTTTTTGTATGGAACGACCCTGTGAGCATGACAGATCAAAAACGTGTTCGGAAGCCGCGGCCGGGATAAGACCTCCGGGCACCCCCATCGCACCACGGGTCTCAACGCGCGCGTTCCTCGTTTTGATCGCGTCACGCCGCCGCGATGTCCGCCATGACCGCGGCGCACGCGAGTTTCGTGCGCCAACCCCGGCATGCGCGGCATCACGCGCGGTGCGTCGCGCGAGGCGGTGCCGCCGATAAGAAGGTCAATCTGGCGCGGCGAGCCGTCCTCGTGGCCCCGAACGCGTCGTCGCCGAATCGCGCGTCGCCGCACGTCCACCGCACGGCCGGCCGGACGTCCACGTCCACGCACGGCGCGGTGTCGCCCACCAGCGCGGACGTCGCGTCCACGTCCTCCTCCGGCACCGGCTCGTTCGACGACGTCGGGACGGTCGTCAAGAAGAGGGCGAAGAAGAAGTCGAAGCGCGAGCTGGAGCAAGAGAGGAAGGAGAAGCTGGAGATGGACTCCGATTTCTGCCGCGTGGTGACGCGGTACGACCCGAGCGTGATCGAGAAAGAAGCGCTGTCGAAGCCGCTCGCGCTCGCGCGGAGAGGCGCGAAGGTGACCTCCGCGTTCGCGAAGCTGTACTCGAGGAAGCAGGCGCTTCAGGACGCGGACGCGAGGGACGGCGGGATCCGATGGGCCACCGCGTTTAAAGACACGCTCACGAGCTTGGGGCCGCTGTTCGTGAAGCTCGGGCAGAACCTCGCGAACCGACCGGATCTGGTCGACGAGGTGACGATGGAGGAGCTCACGAGGCTGCAGGACCGCGTCCCGCCGTTCCCTACGGACGAGGCGATGCGAATCATAGAGGAGGAGGCGGGGAGGAAGCCGTCGGAGATTTTCGAGTACATCACCCCGGAGCCCATCGCCGCGGCGTCGATCGGGCAGGTGTACAGGGCGACGCTGAAGTCCGACGGCACGGACGTCGCGGTGAAGATATTGCGACCGGGGACGCGGCCGCAGGTGGTGCTCGATTTATACATCCTGAGAGCCGCAGCGGAGAAGTTTTTCGACGACTTCTCGAGGAAAAACTTGGGGTGCCCGGCGACGTTGCTCGTGGACGAGTTCGCGGAGAAGCTCCTCGAGGAGCTCGACTTTAAACAGGAGGCGCTCAACTTGCGCGACTTCCGCAGGAACTTCAGCGACGACGACGGCGTGCAGATACCCGGGGTGTACACTGAGTACTCTGGCGAGCGCGTGCTCGTGATGGACTGGCAGCCCGGGACGCGGTGCACCGCGCCGGGGGCGTTCGAGTCCCCCGAGGCGATGCGAATATTCCTTCAAAACGGCGTCGAGAGCGGTCTGCGACAGCTGTTAGACTTTGGGTTATTCCACGGCGATCCGCACCCGGGGAACGTCCTCGCGCTGCCGTCCGGGGACATCGCGTACGTGGACTTTGGGAACGTCGCGGAGATCTCGCGCGCGAACCAAGAGTCGCTCATCGACGCCGTCGTGCACGTCATGAACCGCGATTACGACAACCTCGCCGTGTGCTTGAGCGACCTCGGGTTTCTTCAAGCCGGGAGCGACATCGAGCCGGTCGCGAAAGGGTTACAGGAGGTGTGGGGCGACGGCGCGCTCGCGAACATGGCGAGCATGGGGAACTTCTCCTTCCGCGGGCTCACTCGCGAGTTCAACAAGCTCCTGTTTCAGTACCCGATTCGCGTGCCCGAGCGTTTCTCGCTCGTGATTCGCGCGTTGCTGACGCAAGAGAACATCTGCCTGACCTTGGACCCGAAGTTCAACTTCCTCGAGGCTGCGTTCCCGTACGTCGCGCGGAGGCTGCTCACGGACCCGGACCCAGCGCTGCGACTGCGTCTGTTCAAGGTGATCATCGTCAAAGGGAAGTTTGACTGGGCACGGTTACGCGAGCTCGTGACCATGGCCGAGGCTGGGGTGAGAGGCGGGATCAAGCTTCCTTTGAAAGCCGCGTTCGAGCTCGTCGGGGACACGACGAAGATGCTCGCGACGGACGGCGCCGCGCGATCGATGCTTCTGGACGGGTTACGCGCGGTGCCGATTCGAGAGCACATCGCGCAGGCGCTGAGCTTGGGCGCGATGGTGATGGGGATGGCGGCGAAGCACTTCTTCTCGGACAGTAAAATTTACAAGTTCATCAAGAGGAACTGGGTCACGTTCGCGTACGACGTGCGAAGGGCGTTCGCGCAGCGGACGTCCTCGGAGCTGCCGCGGCGGTCCGCGTGGCCGCCGCCGCCGGGGAAGGGCGCGAGCGGCGACGGGGAGGGGAGCGAAGGGGACGGTGGGGCGCCGGTGGGGGCCGCGCCGGTGCCGGCGTTTGCCGCCGCGTGAGGACGCGGCGGACGGACGCGTGGCGGGCGCGCGGGTTCGATTCGCGCATCGTTTGTTGTTGTAAGAGTACGCGTAAGAGCAGCTTCATATTCGTGTGCGTGAGTTCGAGTTTTCGCGTGCATCGTCGTCGCGCATCGGGCTCGTTCATGTTCACGTCGTCGTCGTCGTATGTTGCTTTTCGTCTCACGCGCGATACTCGGGAGGGAGTTTGTCTGCGTATTCCTCGGAACCGGGGCAGCCGTTATCGATCGCGTACTTGAGAATGTCCCTGTGCTCGTGATAGTTTGCCGTGGTTGGAGTTGCAGAATCCCACGGGCAGCCGTGATCCCGTAACCACTTCAGAATCTCGAGGCGCCCGTTATGAGCAGCTTGCCGACAAGTCCATGGAGCCATGGACCACCCAACTCGCACCCGATCTCACGCAAATACTTGACGATATCCAAGTCGCCGAACCGAGCAGCCTCGTACATTGTCCACTCATTGCGCTTGCATCCGTTCTCGCACAGCCACTGGACAACATCAAAGTGATTCTTTCGAATAGCAGCACGAAGGACATCTCTGTTCCACTTGCACCCGTTCGCTCGAGCAAACTTGAGGACTTCGAGGTGTCCCCCCTCGGCAGCTTTTTCGCAAGTCTTCGCAGTCCACGGGCAGTTCATCGAGTGCAGCCACTCGAGGACGTGAAGATGACCGCCCTCGGCTGCGTTCCAGCACGCGTATGTGCTCAGCACGGCACAATCGTGCATGTGGATCCACCGCAGCTTGTTCAGATCTCCCTTATACGCCAGGGAGACGGTGACAGCTTTCAGCCCACTCTCCGAGGTTTTCTTCAACCACTCGCCGTCTCCGTACTCGCGGTCGAGCTCTTCCTCGGGCACGTGCACGTGCTCGCCGTCGTCGCGCTTTCTCTTCGCGATCCCGTCGCGTTGCGTGATCGCGAGCATCGTAAGCGCGATGCGAGCAGATGCGCCGCGCATCGAGAAGTGCGGCTTCAAAGCGCCCCGACGTTATTTTCACCGAGCGGTCTTGTTCAAACTGATCAAGTTTTTCTTCGCGCCTAAACTCTCCTCCACACCTTCCCGCCGCCGGCCTCCGCCGCCGCCGCCGCCACCGCCGCGCACTCGTCATGCCGAAGGACGCGAGATCGCCGCCGCTCATCACCCCGGCGAAGCCGCGATCTCCAGATCGCGACCCGATCGCGCCGGCGACACCCCCCGAGCACGAGCGCGAGCGCGACGACCGCGCGTCCGAGGCCCCCGGCGCGTTCGTCGTCGTGCGCGGGCTCAAGAGCGACGCGGCGAGGCACCTCAACGGCGTCGTCGGCCGCCGCGGCGCGTTCGACGCCTCGCGCGGGCGCTGGGAGGTGCACGTCTTTGGCGGGCTCCATCGCGGCGACGCGGACGCGGACGTGCGATGCAAGCCAGAGAACCTCCGCGCGGCGACCGAGGACGAGGTCGTCGCGTCCGTCTCGCGGACGCTCCTCGACGCGAGCCGCGACGCGGCGGCGTACGACGCGCGGCTCGACGGGCTGTCCTCGCTGTTCGCCACGGAGGAGCGATGCAAGCCGCTGTCGAGGGGGCTTCTGTCGCGCCTCGCGTCCGTCGCCGTGGACGCGCTGCGGCGCGAGCTGTCCGCGACGAGCGACGACGCCGCCGCCGACGCCGCCGCCGCCGCCGCCGCCGCCGCGGAGCTCCACCCGATGGCGTGCATGTTCGCGAAGCAAGTCGCGGGCGCGTTCTGCGTTGAGCTGCGCGACCGGCGACGGAAAACCCGCCGCGGCGACGCGCGCGAGGGCGCGCTCGCGTTCCTCGAAGCCGGTGCGCTTCCCCCGCTGACGGTGCTTCTCCACCGAGCCGTCTCCGAGGCGTCGACGGAGAAAAACGTCTTCGACGTCCGCGCGAAGCAAGAAGACCTCGCGAGTCGAGGGTTACCGTACGACCCCGAGACGGTGACGTGCATCCTCGCCGCGGAGGGCGCGAAACCGACGTCAGCTAGGCGTTTATTTGACGCCGCCGCCGCGGACACGCTGAAAATGCTGTGCGACGTCATGAAGACCGAGGCGCACGCGGCGGCGGCGCTGTCCGACGACGACGTCGAGGACCCGACGTTCGCGCGCGCGTTGCAGAGCTTCTACTCGGCTTGCGGCGCCGCGCGCGAGGACGACGACGACGACGACGAGAGCGAGACCTTCGCGATGCTCGAGCACTTCCGCGCGCTCGGGTTGGAGATCCCGCCCGAAGTCGAGGAGGCGCTGCGCGACGAGCGCGCGACGGCGGCGGCGGCGGCGGCGGCGGCGACCGCGGCGTTCGCGTCGTCGCGCAAGCCGGCGATGACGCTGTGCGCGCTTCTCCGCGCGTGGGCGACCGAGCTGCGCGTGCGAGAGCGGCTCGGGGTTGAGGTGATGCCGTACACCGAGGACGACGACGTGGAGTGCGTGCGCGAGGCGAGCGCGATCGTGGAGCGCGCGATGAAGCGCTGAGACGAACGATGAGACGGACGATTGAATATGAAGAATACGATGATGACCCACGTATAAGACGACGCTACCCTCGAATCTAGCTAGTCGCACAGCGCCGCTCTCAGCGCTTCTCTATCGCTCGCGTCGAACCCGATCGAGTCCAGGTATCCGTCCACGGAGCCGTGATTCGTCTTCACGTACGCCAGGACGCCTTCCATCACCGCTTTCGGGGATCCGTAAAACCGCGAGTAATCGATGTTCACCCCTCGCTCGATCCGCCCCCCGCCCAGCGCGGCTTTCCCCGTGCCCTCGGACTTGTGATAATCCTCCGTGATCTCGTCCTCGCTCAGACCCGCGCAGTGCAGCGTCAGCGCGGCGACGAGCCCGGTCCGGTCCTTCCCGGCTTTGCAATAAAAAGCCGTCGGCGCCGCCGCCGTCGACTTCGCGATCACTTTCAGCGCCGCGCGAATCTCCGGGCCGCTGCCGTCGACCATGACCTCGTTCAACAGCGGCAGCCCGCCCGCGTTGACCTTCCCCACGAACAGCTCCTTTTGGTTCGTGTCGTCGTACAAGAACGCCTGCGCGGTGAACACCGCGGCTTTCACCTTCTCCACAGCGGTGAGTCGGTCGTAGATGGCGAGGTAGTACCTCTCGTATTCCAGAAGCGGCGCGTGATACCGCACGAGCGCGCCCGCGCGCGTCGCGTCGTCGATCCCGTCCAAGAACGCGGCGTCGGATTGCCTCCTGAGGTACGCGTCGTACGCCTCCTTGCCGTACTTGCGCAGCAGCGGGTCGTCGACCCCGTCGACGTTTCGCGTGAAGGATATGATCTCCGGGAACGCCGACTGCAGCGGCCCGGGGTCCGCCTCGAACTCGTCCTCGCTTCGAAGGTCCAACAGCCGCTTCACGCCGAGGTCGTTCAGCACGATCGCCGCGTCCGCCTCGCTCGCGTTCCCGGGCGTCGCGGTGCGGAACACGCGTCCCGGCGCGATCGATCCGCCCGCGGACGCGAGGTCCCGGAAGTTGAGGACGCTCTCGAGGGAGACGGAGACGACGTCGTCCCTCGCGCCCGTCTCGAGACCGCCGCCCTTCGCGGCGGCGCGCGGCGGCGGCGCGGCGACGCGCGCGGCGTCGCGGCGGCGACGCGACGACGGGGAGGAACGGAGGGCCGCGCGCGACGCCGACGTCGCGGAGGTCGACGCCATCAGCTCGCGCGTCGACGTGTGACGACGTGTCGTTCGGATTACAAGTTTTTCACCTCTCGGCGCGGCGACCGCCCTCTTCTTCCAGTCACTCCACCCCCGCGTTCGCGCGCCGCACGAGCCCGGCCCACTTCCCCTTGAAGAACAGCTCCGCGTCCAACCGCGTCTGGATTTCCCTCTTGAGCTCGTCCAGAGCCACCCTCACCTCGGCTTTGACGCCGTCGAACGCGCGGTCGCGGCCGTGGATCGCGACGTGCACGCTCGGAACGTCCAGCGCCCACACCGACGCCGGCGGGCCCGGGATCGTCTCCTCCTCCTCCTCCTCCGCCGCCGCGGAGACGGCGGCGTCGTCGACGTCGGGTGCCGCGTCTCCCGCGTCGCCCTCCGCCGCGGACCCCGCCGCGGACGCGCCGCCCCCACCGTGCGTGCTCGCGGCGACCGTCGACGCGGACGCCACGTGGACCTCCCTCCACGGCAGCCATCCCATGGAGCTCAGCGCGAGCTCGGCGACGGGCAAACCGGGCCACTCGCGTTCTTTATGCGCGGGGCGGCCGCTCGCCGCGCGCGTCTCCGACGCGCCTTCAATCTCCGGGAAACTCGCGTCGTCGCCCTCGAGGCGCATCCGCCGCAGCTCTTTGAGGTTCTTGCGCCGCAGCCCCACGGCGGCGCCCGCGCCCGCGCCCTCCGCGGGGAGGTCGAGCGGCGTGACGAGTCCGCTCAACAGCGTCGCCGCGAATCGCGTCGCGCGATTCGCGCGCTCGCCAAAGGCGACGGCTTCCGCCGACACCGCGCGCGCGACCGCGGCCCACTCCCCGGACATGTTCGCGATCGCCCGCTTCCCGCGGTCCTTCTCTTCGACGCACAGCTCCTCGAGCTCCGCGCTTCGCGACGCCGCGGCGAGGCTCGGTCGCAGTCGGTGGTCGTGGTCCTTTCTTAACTCCACGAGGTTCTTCGCGATGGTTGAAAACTCAGCCGCCTTGCTCTTCATCGCGCGGCGGACGCGTCGCTTGCCATCCTTCAGAAGGTCCTCCATCGCGAGCTCGATCGCGGCGGCGACGTCGTCGCCGAGGCTGATGACCTGCACGCGTAACTCCCTCGCGTGCGTCTCCACGTGCGCGGCGGTGACTTCCTCGAGCTCGACGATGAACGGCTCGTGGTGCTCGACGAATCCCGCCGTCGTCGCGGGGATGCGCTCCGGGCGCGTGATGCGCTCGACGTCTTTGTCGTCGAAATAGGCGTCCGCGGCGGCGGCGACGTCGGCGCGGAACTTCGCCGCGACCGCTTCCATGCGCAGCGCGAGCGTCTTCTGGTCGAACGCGATCGCCGCGTCCTCCGCGTCGGCGTCCTCCGCGTCGGCGTCCCCCGCCTCGGGCTCCTCCGGCGCCGGCGCGGCTTCGCCGGCGTCTTCGTCGTCGTCGCCCTCGGGTTTCCGCGGCGGCGGCGGCGGCGGCGGATCGAGATCGATCTCCGCGGGCGGATGCTCGATTTCGACGCCGTCCGCGAGGACGCCGACGAACTCGCACCGCTGCAGGAGTTTCTCGCGCAGCCGCGCGAGGCACTTGAGCGTCTCCGAGCACGTCCCCGCAGGCTCGTTCGAGTACGCCCCCTTCGCGCCCGACGCGAGTTCGGCGAGGCGTTCGATCTCCGCCGCGAGCACCGCGGCTTCCGCGTCCGAGGCGAGGAGTAAGTCTCTCTGCAGAATGCGCGTCTTGTTTCGAATTTTCTCCACGGTCTCGATGAGCGCGAGGTCCTTGACGTGATGCGGCACGGACTCTTCGAACGCGGCGTGCGCTTCGTCGTCCTTCTGCGCAAACTTTTCCTTGAGCTCGCCGACGCGTTCCAAATTTTCTTCGTGCAGGCCCTCCGCGGCGGCGTCGACGTCGTCGAGCTGCTCGACGTACCCGTCGATGCTGACCTGCGCGTATAAACCGCCGTCTTCGAACGACACGAGGACGTCGTCCTTGAAGAGCTCGTTCGCGGAGACGACCGCGTCCATGTCGAACGCAGCCTTCTTCGTGAGGTCGTAGATGATCTTCGCGATGTTTTTCCGGACGCGGACGAGCTCCCTCTCCTCTTCGCGCTCGGAGATGTGCACGGATTCCACGGAGAGTATGTCCACCAAGCCCGTCTCGAACGCGACGAGCTTCGCGATCTCCTCCCCGAGCGAGTTCTCCGCGTCCACGAGCGCGGCGAGGAACTTCTCCTGCGCCTTTTGCGCCGCCTCCGCGGACCTCGCGATGTGCCGTTCAAATCGCCGACGCTGCTCCAAGAGCTGCAACGACCGCGCGTGGCGATCGTCCTCGTCCACACGCCCCGCTCTCGGGCGGTGCCGTCGAAGATTCGCCTCGAGCTCGTCGCGAAGTTCCTCCGTCACGTTCAGCGCGAAATCGTTCGCGTGCTCGATCACGCGCTCGAAGTGCTCCTCCGCCTCGTCGAGGAGCACCTCCATCGCGGCTTCGAGCAGCGGCCGCGCCGCGTCTTCCGCGATGGAGAGCTCCGCGATGAACGGCAGCGGCGGAGGCGGCGGCGGCGGCGGGATCGGCTCGCCGTTCTCGTCCAACTCCGGCTCTTCCGGCGCTTCCGGCTCTTCCGGCTCTTCCGGCTCTTCCGGCGGCGGGATCGGGTTGCCGTCCTCGTCTAGCTCCGGCTCCGGCGGCGGCGGCGGCGGCGGGAACATCACGTCCTCGTACACGTCCGTCCACACCGCGAAGAGCGTCCCGCGCGCGGTCTTGTGGTAGCTCCACTCCTTCGTCTCGTCCGTCTCGTCGATTACCCACTGGTCCCACTCTTCTTCTTCCTCGGACTCTGGTTCCTCTTCGACGGCGGGCGCTTCGCCGTCGGCGGCGGCGGCGGCGGCCTCCGTCACTTCGCCGTCCGTCGCCTCGGGGGCTTCAGCCTCGGGCTCGGGCTCGGGCTCGGGCTCGGGCTCGGGCTCGGGCTCGGGCTCGGCGCCTTCCTCGGCGCCTTCCTCCTCCGCTCCCTCACCGTCTTCGCCCTCCGCGTTTTCCTCCTCCCCCCGCTTCCGCTTCGGCGGCACGTTGGGAACCAGCCGCAACATCCGACACAGTTTTCTCTGATAATCCGCCCACTCCTCGGACTGCGAGATCGGGTTCTTCTCCGCCGTCGCGGTCCCGTTCGCGCGCAGGTCGCGATAGTTCGTCTCGATGTCGTCCAGCGTCCCGTTCGCGTCGTTGAACATCTCGTCGAGGTCCTCCTCCGTCGCCGCCGTGGCCATCCTCTCGACTTTTTCTTTGAAGACGTTCTCGCACTCCGCGTCCCTCGCCTCGAACGCGGCGCGCTGCGTCGCGAGCTCCGCGACGTTGTCCTCGTGAATCTTCTCCGTCTTCGCGAAGTGCTTCTCGCGGTATTTGGACACCCGCCGCATGAAGTCGACGAGCTTCTCGCTCTTGTCTTTCCAATCCGCGGCTTGCTCTCGCATGAAAGTCTCCACGCGATCGATAAACGCTTGCGCCTCCTCCGCGCGCTTCACCGCCGGCGTCATCGCGCGCTCCTCGAGCATGGCAAACTGCGTCTCTTCGTCGTACGCGGCGTAGCGCTGCACGTCCGCGCGCAGCGTCTCGAACGTTTGCGACGCCTCCGCGGAGATTCGCGTTTCGTCCGCGCGAAGCTTTTCCAAAAAGTGATCGACAACCTTCCCATGGTCCTCGTGCCGCACCTCGAACCCTTGCTCCCAGCGCTCGATGTACTGCGTCCCGGGCGGGAGGTGGTTCCGCCCGAGGCGTTCGACGTTCTCCACGAGCGACGCGTGCGCGCCAGCCTGGTGCGTCGCGAGCGACTCCATGAGCTCTCTCCGCGTGGGCGGGTCTTGAAGCGCGTCGCTCGCGATGAGCGCCTCGTACTCCGCGATGCAGTGCTCCGTGCGCACGCGCCGCCACTTCTCTAACCCTTCCTCCCATCGCGCAAACTCCCGCTTCTCCATCTCCACCTCGCGCGTGCGCAGGCGCTTCACGAGCTCCGCGACGCCGCGTCGGTCTTCGATGGACTGTTTGTTCAACGCGCTCGTCTCATCCGCGGCGTAGCGTTCGATCTCTCCTCGCGTCTTGTGCGCGACCGCGACGAGGGCGTCGATGACGTACGTCATCGACTCGCGGAGTTTCTCTTTCACCTCCTTTTCCGCGACGTCGATCTCCGCCACCAGAGCGTCGATCCAGGACGAGCGCGTCGGTATCGACGCGTTCGCGATCTCGTCCCAGACGCTCCGAACTTCATCCTCCTCGACGCGCATGAGCGCGTCGTCGTCGTCGTACACGGACGTCCTCGACGCCATCGCGTCGTCGCTGCGCTGCATGCGCTCGCGGAACGCGCCGACCGCGCGCGCGACTCTCTCTCTCGCCTCCTCGCACAAGGAGTCTCGCTCTTCGTCCCACGCCGCGGTCGTCAGCGAGTGCCTCTCCTCTCTCGACCCTTTCATCGCGTGGACGCCCTCCAGCCTCCGGCCGACGCCGCGCCCGCCGGGAGCGGCGTCGCCCAGGCTTCGGACCTGCGCGGCGCCGTCGCCCTTCGCGTGCGGCTGAAACAGCGGCTCGTCGTCCCGCATGATCGTCGTTCGGCGGTACCGAGGGTCAGAGACGACGGCGGACGATCGCTTCGCGCGCGCGAGGCTCTCGAGGAGGAGCGTCTCCGCGCCGACGAGGGAGACGTGCTCGGATATCGCGTCCATCTTGAGGTTGAGCGTGCCCGAGCGGAACGCCTCGGGGCCGTCCGCGTCGAACGAGGACGCGGCCGCGCGCGCGGTGGGGGCGCTCATCGCGTCGGCGTCAACGCGGACGATAGGATTTCGTCGTCCGAGTCGCCCAAATTAGGTCCCCTCCTACAGCTGTAAGATTGCTGTGAGACGACGACGCGCGCGTCGCCGCCGCCTCGACGCCGCCTCGCGCGTCCGAACCGTCGACGACGGGTTCGGACGTATCACGCGAGCGCGCCGACGCACTCGCGCGCCCGTCCCCGCGGACCCGGGCGCTCTCGTGTGCGCGTCCGCCCGCGCCCCTCCCGCGCCACGACTCGAGATTTTCGACACGCGCGTCGTCTGTGCTGAGGATCGTTCCGTGCATTCGTTTTTCACCCATCCCTCGGTTTCAACATTTGATCGCGTTCCCTTTTAACTGACCGATGTATTGAACGTCAAGTCGTCGTCGGCCGGGTCCGGCGAAGCTCAGAAGAGCTCCGCTCCGATGAGAAGTTTCATTTGAAGCTGTCGCGCGCGCGCGACTCGCTCGCGTCATGGCGGCCAAGCGCAGCCTCGCGCGCGTCGCGGGCCTGGACGTCGACGTCCTGAGCCGCCTCGAGGGGCACAACTTCAGGACCGCGGAGGACGTCCTCACGCGGTCGTCGCTCGACCTCGTCGAGCTCCTGGACGTGTCGCTGCCGACCGCCGAGCGCGTCGTCGCGTCCGTCGCGAAGTGCGTCTGCCCCAAGCCGCAGACCGCGATGGCGCTCCTGAGGCAGCGCGGCGGCGGCGGCGGCGGCGGCGGAACAGCGCGATCGTCCTCCGGCGCGCGCGCGAGCGCGAGCGGCGACGGCGGCGGCGGCGGCGGCGCGTCGTGGCCCGCGTTCCTTCCCACGCACCTCGCGGCGTTAGATCTCGCGCTCAAGGGTGGCGTCCCGACCGGGTCGATAAGCGAGCTCGTCGGCCCCGCGGGCGCGGGGAAGACGCAGTTCTGCCTCACCCTCGCCGTCGCCGCGGCAGCGCCGAAGAGCGTCGGCGGCCTCGACGGCGGCGTCGTCTTCATCGACACGGAGCAGAAGTTCAGCGGCGTGCGTCTCGCGGAGATCGCGCGCGCGAAGTTTCCATCCGTCTACGGCGACGGCGACGGCGACGGCGCGCCGTCCGAGGCGGACGCGCGCGCGTCGCTGACGACGCTCACGTCGCGCGTCCTCGTCCTCACCCCGAGCACGCTATCGGAGATTCTGCAGCGGCTCAACGGCCTCGAGGAGGCGCTCATCGACCACGGCGTGCGGCTCCTCGTCGTGGACTCGATGGCTGCGCTCGCGCGCGCGGAGTTTGGACGCGGGCAGCTGCAACAACGGCAGGAGCTGCTGGGACAGATCGCGAGCGTGCTGAAGCAGCAGGCGGAGCGGCTGCATCTCGCGGTGTTCGTGACGAACCAGGTCACGACGCGGATCGGCGCCGCGGCGGGGCACGACACGGGTCCCGGGGCTGGGAGGGAGGAGGGGGACGGCGGCGGAAGAGGCGGCGGCGGCGGCGGCGCGGAGAGAGACGCCGGGTCCAGAGACGCCGGGTCCGGGTCCGGGTCCGGTGCGTTCTATACACTGGTCCCCATACGACCGCGTTGGCGTGGTGAACGCCGATCCTTAAGGACTTTCGCCGTCGTCTCTCCGCCCACCCCACGCTTTCAATCCCCGACCGCGACGCCTTTGAACGCCCACTGACGCCTTTCAACTCCACCCCGCCATCGCTTTGTATGGAACGGCCCTCAGGGTCCGTGACGGCGGCGTTGGGGACGAAGTGGGCGCACTGCGTGAACACGCGGCTCGTTCTCGAGGGCGCGGCCGGGGGCGGCGACGCGGACGCGGCGGGGGGCGGCACGCGGGTCGTGAAGGTGGTCAAGTCCCCTCGGTGCGCGCTCGCGGGGTTCGAGTACGAGGTGCGCGCGGGGGGCGTCATCGTCGACGGCGACAGAGCCGTCAGAGTCGACGCGAGCGGGAGCAACGTGCACGCGTCCATACGAGGCGTGTTCGCGGGGAGCGCGCTGTAGGGTAGTCGTCGCGCGATGGCGCTCGCGAGGGTTTAGGGTTTAGGGTGAACGGAACGGACGCGCGATGGGACGAACGACGGGGAATAGACGGACGTCGCGCCGCGCGAGAAGAGGAAACGACGAGAAGAGGAAGGCGCGCGCGCGTCGACGGCTCGGTAAGTACACTTGCTGCTACTGTGTGGTTATCAAAACATCTCTTAAAGGCGACTCGCGCCCGTGTACGAAGCCAACCGCGAACAAGCAATTCACTCTGTGTGCCTGTCGTCCCAACTCCCTCCCCGCGAACAGATCGCCCTGCCCTCGCCCTCGCCGTGAGGTACTCCATCACATCGCCGTGAGGTACTGCGACGGCGAAAACTTGTTCCCGCCCCCCGCGCCCGGGCTCCCCTTGTCCTCGCCGCCCACCCCGCCGTGTGCCCGAGTGGCGCGTCCGCCGCGTTTCTCCTCCTCCGCAGCCTCGCGCGCCATCACCGCCTCCGCTTGCATGTACAGCCCCGCGTTGGACTCCTCGAGCTGACGCATGACTTCCAAGACGTCGTCCGACGCCGCGGGTTCTTTCCCGCCCTTCATCGCGTTCGCCGTCTTCAAATCGTTCCCGCTCGGCGCTCGACGGAAAATCGAGGAAAGACGGCCGGGGATGCCGGCGCCGCCGCCCTTGACGTGCGGCGGCGACGCGAGCCCCGCGAGCTCCGCGTTCGCCATCCTCGGCGGCCCGGCCGCCGCCGCGTTCGTCGCCGCGGACGCGCGCGTCGTCCGCCCGGGCGTCGGCTCTTTCGCCGCGGGGGTTCGCCCCGCCTTCGCCGCCGCCGCGCCGCCGCGGCCGGGGGTGTCGAACCAGCCAAACCCGGAGATGGACGGCGACGCGTCTTCGGGGTTACCCCCCGCGGTCTTCTCCCCGCCACCCTGCGTCCTCGGCGGCGCCATCGAGTTCGCGTTCGCGCCGTTCGACGCCGGCGTCGCGCCGCTGCGCATCACCGTGTTCTTCCTTAGGATGCTCCCCCCCGGAGAGGAGAGCAACGCGTTGTACAGGTTCATCGGGGACCCGCCCGCGAAGTTCCCGAGCAGCGGGCTCGCGCCGGTGGCCATCATCGTCGACAGCGCCCCGAGCGGGGACGCGGCGCCGTTGGACTTCCCCGTCGGCGAGCCGTCGTGCATGGACTCGAAGAGCTCCGTCATCGGAAACGGCGACGGTCGGCCAGACTTTCCGTCGGGGGAGGGCGCTCCGTTCGAGTTGGCGTTGTTATACAGCGACGGCGACGCGGCGAACAGCTGCTGCACCGCGGCGGTCGTGCCCGTGCCGAACGGCGACGGCGCCGCGCCCGCGCCCGCGGCGCCGTTGGAGTTCCCGTTCGTCGGGGACATGAGCATGTTGTGAAGCGTCGCGTCGAAGACGGCAGCCGCCGCCGCCGCGGCAGCCGCCGCCGCCGCCGCGTGGTTCCCGCCTTGGCCGTTGGCGTGGAGGTTGTACTGCCCCATCATCTGCGCCGCCGCGTGCGCGATGTCCGGGTCGTTCGCGCGCTTGTTCGCACCGGGCCCGCCGAACGCGAGCTCGTCGCTCGCCTTGCGCTTCTTCCCCTTGGACGTCTTGGCGGCGCCGCCGACGTCGCTCGCCTTGGCGCCCGACGCCTTGGCGCCCGCGATCGCCTTTTGCTTCTTCGCGCCGTTCTTGTCCGCGTTCTTCGCCTTCTTCCCCTCCGTGTCCGCGGCCGCGTCCGCGGCGGCGAGCGGCGGCAACCCTCTGGCGACAGCCTCGTCCACCTTGCGCTTCAGGGTGCTGTTCCAGTGGTTTTTGATCGCGTTGTCCGTGCGTCCGACGAACGTCTTCGCGATCTCCGCCCATCTGTTCCCGTACTCCGCGTGCGCGACGATGAGCTTCTGGTCCTCCTCCCTGGACCACTCCTCGCGCTTGATCTCCGGGTTGAGATGGTTGTACCACCGCTCGCGGCACTGCTTCCCGATCCTCCCGGGGAGCTGCTGCGCGATCTTACTCCACTGCTTCGCGCCGAGCGCCTTGACGAGCTCGATGATCTTGTCATCCTCCTCCTTCGTCCACGGGCCCTTCACGAGCTCGGGGTTGAGGACTTTCTGCCAGCGGTGCAGGCACTGGACGTCCGTGCGCTCTTCGAAGTACTCGGCTGAAAATAGTGGGTAAAGAGGGATTTGAGCGGGGGCGGGCGGTCGAGGGTCAGTTCCCAGAGATCATCATCGGTCGTGGTCGCGTCGGCGGGCGTGGGGAAGGAGGCGAGGAGGGTTTGCGAGATTGCGTGCCCGCCGCCGCGTCGACCGCGCGATGTCGCGCGTCCCGACCCCGCGCGCGATGTCGCGCGACCGGTCAGGGAGCGCGCGGCGGGGAGCGCGCGCGGATCGACGCGAACGCGCGACGACGCGCGACGCCCTCGGGCGGCGCGAGTTCGTTAGAAATCGGCCCACGGCAACCGTCTGCGCTGCGCGAGAGAGCGGCTGGCGTCGCACGCGCGGGGCATCGATGCGGGGAGGCGAGGGACGGGCCGCGCGCGCACCGATCTTCTTCCAGTTCTTGCCCTTGTAGTGCGCGACCGCGCGGCGGAGGATGTCGTCCTGATCGTCGAGGGCGCAGAGGGGGGGATGATCGCGTCAGCGTCGAGGACGACGGTCTCAGATCGAGCGCCTCGGGGAGGGAATAACCCGCGGTCGACGCGCGCGAGCGCAGGCAAATGGCGGGCTTTTGAAGCATCCCCGCAGAGGCGGAAGACCGCGCGAGTGGCCCCGCGCGAGCCCCCTCGACGCGCGCGAGCGGTAAGGAACCGATCGAGGGCGCGATGAGAACACGCCGCGGGGGTCTCGCGCGCGGGGACGCGTCATGGAGCGCGCGCGCTCGGCGTCCTCGGCGGAGGCTAAACACTCGCGATTTTTCTGGGGAAGATGCGCACCTCGTCTGGGGTCCACCCACCCTTCGCGGAACGCCGCGTCGGGCCGCCCGTGCGCCTGGGAAACGAGAGGAAATCGAACGCGTCAGCTTGAAGACGCCGTGGAGGTTGTGTCGTGATCGCTCGCGGGGAAAATCGCGCCGAGGACGACGCGCGCGCGGGCGATTCCCGGCGCGACGCGAGCGCGGAAAATCGCGTCTCTCGCACGCACCCGACGACGGGAGGCAGCGAAGTCACTTTGTCCGCGAGCATTTGAACGACGGAGGACGACGCGAGCGCGTGTGTGCGATGTGCGCTCGTAGAGACGAGAGCGATATTCCGCGAGCGTCGGACGTCACGAGACGGATTTCGGTCTCGAGGACACCGCGGCGAGTGCGCGCGCGTCGTCGGAGTGTCGTCCCCGCGCGCGCGATGCGGTTCAAACTTATTCCGCTTTGTTATTTCAAAACTTACACGCGAGCGAGCGCGAGCGCTCGCCTCCGTTGGAAATTCAAAGTGCCGACCGTTGGAAGCTGTCGATCGCGGCTTCGCGCGCCGCGGTGAAGGACGCGCGACCGGTGAAATCGTTTCTGGTGGGTCGAGTTGAAACTGGATATGGGTGAACGTGAAAATCGTCCAGGCTGAAACGCCCGCGATCCGGTTTCACGGACGCTCGCCGAATTTCACGCAGGACGCTCCGGTCCACGGCGAGACACTCTCGCCGCGCGTCCCGTCGCCGCGCGCGGTCGCGATGGCGGGGAAGAAGAAGAAAGCCGCCGCGAAGGACGCGCCCGCGGGTGATGACGAGAAGAAAGCTCCCGCGATGCCGCCGCCGCCGCCGGAGGATACCACCGCGGCGTCGTTCGTCGCCCTCGCGGAGTGCGTCCCGGCCCGGACGCTCGTCCCCGCGTCTCGTCGTCGCGAGGAATCATGCAGCCCCCTTTCGGATCTCCCCGCCCTTCGCGCGCGACGCCTCGCGCGATCGTCGCGCGCCGCTGACGCGCTCTGCCCCGTCTCGATCGTCGCAGGCAGCAGCGGAGACAGGAGATTCTGAACGATTACAAGCACCAATACGATAAGATGTGCGTCTCGCCGTCGTCTCCCCGCGCGGTCGTCTTCCGTCGTCCCGGAACGAGAATGCAGTGCGAGAGAAAAAATCCTTCGCTCGACGCTGAGACGATACCCGCCCCCGCGTTCTCGCTCTCCCCCCGCAGCGTGCGACAAAAGCAAGAGCTCGAAGACGAGCGCGCGGCAACCGCGGCAGAGAACGTGCGCGACCCTCGTCGTCGCCCCCCCCAGTACAGGCGTCTCCGTGCCGTTCCCGCGTTCGCGTTCGCTTTCGCTCGATTCGTCCGTCGCGCCGTGCCGTATTCGTCGCGCCGACGCCCCCGACGCTCACCTCTCCTCTTCTCGCCCTCCGACCATTCGCGCGCAGTTCACGACGACGCAGTACCTCCGCGAACAGCTCGCCGACGCGTCCGAGAGGCTCGATCTCGCGACGAAGGAGGCGACCCGGCGAGAGGAGGCGCACGCCGCGGAGCGCGCCGCCGCCGCCGAGAAGACGGAGGCGGACGCGCGCGCCGCGGAGGCCGACGCGAAGACCGCCGCGGACGCGCTGCGGGCGACGATCGAGGAGATGAAGCGCGAGCTCGATGAGGTAAAAGAGTTCCGAGGCGGGAAACAGGCGATGATTGACGAGATCGCGGGCGCTAAGGCGGACCTGGCGCGCGCGAGGGAAGAGGCGGCGAGAGCCGCGAACGAGACGCGACTCGCCAACGCGCTGGAGAAGAGCGAGCTCGCGAAGGAGTACGAGCACAAGTTCGACGAGCTCAAGCGACAGACCTCGGAGGACCTCGAGACGCGGTTGGACGACAACAGCAAGAGGATTCTGGCGCAGAACCGCAAGCTCGCGGACGAGCTGCGGCTGCACATGCGCGCGAGCGCCGAGCTCGAGAGGGAGAAGAAGGTGCTGTTCAACGAGAACAGGAAGCTGAGGCGAGAGGTGGAGCTCCGGCGGGAGATGGAGGAGGTGTACGCGAAGCGGTTTGTCTCGCAGAAGAAGGAGCACGACGTCGCGAAGGATAGGGTGAAAGCGTTAGAGCACGCGGTGAAGCGAGTGACGAGCGACTTTGACGACGAGCGCGAGAGGATCGCGACGGAGGCGTGGGGCGACCGAAGCGCCGCGGCGGAGGACGCGAACGAGCTGAGACGTCTGCTGCACTTTAAGAGTAAGGAGCTGAGCGTGATCAAGAAGCTCGCGAAAGAGGCGGTGAAACAGCGCGGGGACATGGAGCGGTTCATGATCGACTCGTTGGAGATTGTGAAGAAGGAGATCGCGAGCGAGCGAACGCGCGGCGGCGGCGGCGGCGGCGGCGGCGGGGCGCGTGCGACGTCGACGTCCACGTCGACGTCGTCCACCGCGGCGTTATCCGACGGGAGCGTGGACATCAAGGACATGTCGTGGGCCGATCGCGAACGGGTGTTGCGAACGTTATTCGCGAAGATGACCGCCGCGCCGAGGCGGTCCCACGGCGGCGGCGGCGGCGGCGAGAAGAAACCGCCGCTCGACGTCGGGGAGGAAGCGCTGGACGGCTTGCGGTCGGACCCGTCGCAGCCGTCGATCGCGTGAGCGATTTCGTTTCGATTCGTTTCGTTCGCGTGATAGTTTCCCGTGTCCGTATGTACACGAATAGCCCTAATAGCCCTGGGTTGATGTGACCGATTTTCCGCCTGTCTCCCCTAAACGTATGCACACGTGTTCTCCCGTCGTCAGTAGTACGAGAGATTTCTGCCGCCGCGCGAACCAGAACCCCCGCGGGAACCGCCGCCGCCGCCGCCGCCGAGGTACCCGCCACCCCCGGCGCCGTCGTCCCGGTGCTCCTCCTCGTGGCACTCCTCCCGTCCGTCCGGGAACCTCTCCCTCGTCACCGTCTTCGTCACGCGCTGCCCGTTCACGATGGTCGTCGAGGACGACACGCTCTTGCTGTACCCGCCGCCTCCGCCGCCGAAGGACGACGAGGAGTGCATGTTCATCATGTCGGACATCATCCCGCCGCCGCCGAACAAGCTGCCGCCCATCATCCCGCCCATCATGCTGTGGAACGGGTCGGGGGCGTGGTGGCGCGAGGACGCGCCGCCGCCGCCGCCGCCGCCGCCGCCGCCGCCGAAAAAATCGTCGTCGTCGAAGAACCCCGCGAACGGATCGCGGCCTCCGAACGCGTGGCGGAAGACCTCGAACGGGTCGTGGTAGAACCCGCCGCGCTGGCCTTGGGAGAAGTCGAACCCGAACCCGCCGCCGCCTCTTCCCCCTCCTCCTCCTCCTCCTCCGCCGCCGCCGCCCGCGTAGTTCGGATCCACGCCGGCCATGCCGTACCGGTCGTACGCCGCGCGCTTCGAGTCGTCGCACAGGATCTCGTACGCCGCGGCGACGCGCTTGAACATCGACTCCGCTTGCTCTTGGTTCCCCGGGTTCTTGTCCGGGTGCCACTTCACCGCGGCTTTACGATACGCCTTGCGGATCGCGTCCGCGGACGCGTCCGGGGGCACGCCCAGGACGGCGTAGAGGTCGTCCTCGTCCCCGCCTCCTCGAGGCATCGTCGATCGAAGGAAGTTTCTTCTTTTTTCTTCTTCGCGGCGGACGCGGGGGGGCGGGGTGGTGGGGGGTTCGCGACGCGGCGCGCGCGACTCCTTCGCGACGAAGATGCGGGCGCGCGCGACGTTCCGGCGTCGACGCGTGTGCCTCCGCGCGTCTTCTCTCGCCCGCGCGAGTGAGGGGGGCGGGCGAGATCGTCGTCCACGTCAGAACACGTCGATTTTTTTCCCTGAGTGATTTGGCGAGGGCCCGCAGCGTCGGGGAGCGGGGCTCGGGGGTACGACTTTCGGAGGCTCGCGCGCGCGGGGCATCACACGCGAGAGCGCTCGGTTCGAGGCACGGACGAGCATCGCGCGCGGAGACACCCATCGAGACGGGCTCGAACACACATGATAGGGCATCTCGAGGTGCGTCGCCGCTCGCGACGGCCCCGCTCGCGTCGCGTCCGCGCGTCGCGAAACGCTCATCTGGGAAAACGCATCTCGTGTCGTAGCTTCGATGTCGCCTCCGCGACGACGCTGACCCCCCCCCGCTCCCTACGCTCGCAGGATAAAGAGAACGTCATGACGACCGCGACCGCGACGACGAAGGCGTTCGGAGGCGACACGAGCGGGAGCTACCATCAGAGGGTGCGCGTCGCCACCCGCATCGCGCGACCCCCCCCCGCGTCGCCCCGTCCGCGCCTGTCGTCACGAAACCCATCGATTCCGCGCGACGCGACATTCGTTCCCCGTGTCGTGAAACGCGCGCCTCGCCTCGCGGCGAAACGCGCGTCGTCCACCGTCCCGGCCTCGAACTCACCGTCTTCCCCGCGCGTCCGCGTCGAACACCGCAGGTGAGAGCCGCCGCGGCGGCCGCGGCGGCGGCGGCGGACACGAAGCACGACAGGTCCGCGACGCTCCGCCACCTCAGCGCGGCGTCGGAGATCTCGCGCGAGATTCACGAAGCCGCGAGGCTCGCCGCCGCGGCCAAGGCGCGCCAGCGGCTCGCGTCCAGCAGCTTCAGCGGCGGGTCGTCCTCGACCTCGACCTCGACCTCCGCGGAGATGGCGATCGGCGCCGCCGCGAAGGCGTCCGCGGCGATCAGAGCCGCGCAGGATGCGCGCGACGCGACTCTTCGATTCCCGTCGTCGTCGTCGCTCGTTCGAAGCGTCTCGGACGCGACCCACGTGACCTCGTCCCGCCGCCCGGCGCCGGCGCCGTTCTCCTCCAAATCGCCTCTCTTCGGGAAGACGCTCGACATCGACAGCGAGAGCGAGAGCGACGACGACGACGACGGGACGCCGCCGCCGTCCGTCGCCGAGGCGATGTCGGCGTCGGCGTCGGCGTCGGCGACCGAAGCCTCCGGGGGGTCCGAGAGCGAGAGCGTCCGAAGCATGAGCGAAGGGCGGACGACGTCCAGTGGCAGCGGCAGCGGCAGCGGCAGCGGCAGCGGCAGCGGCAGCGGCAGCGTCGCTGGCGAGGACGACGGCGTCGTCGTCTCGAAACCCACCCCGCGCGGCGTGGAGCGCGACTCCTCCGCGGGGTACAGAGGCGTCTCCGAGTGGATGGACACCGTCGTCGCGCAGGCCAAGGCTGTGCGAACCGCGAGCGGCGGCGGCGGCGGCGGCGGCGCGCGGTCCGCGGCGACGCTCGCGGCCGCCGCGGCCGCGGGCGCGCGCGCCGCGGAGAGCTCGGGGAACCTCGGAAGCATCGCGACCGCGCCGTACACGCCGCCGACGCGCGCGGGCGGCGCCAAGGAAAACGCGGCGGCGACGAAGGCGCCGACGCGGGGCGTCTTCGCCGCCGCCGCCGCCGCGAGGCCGACGTCCTCGAAGTCGAACGGCGACGACGACGTCGACGCGATGACGACGGAGCAGCTCAGGGTGAGAGTTAGAGACCTGATGGAGTCGCTCGACGGCGCGCGAGGCGCGCACGAGGAAACCGCCGCCGCATTGGCGTCGGCGACGTCGAGGGAGGAGACGACGTCGGACGAGTTGAAGCGCACGACGGAGAAGTGCGCGGAGATTGAGAACGGACGGCGCTCCGCGCGTTCCGCGCTCGCGGAGATGGCGTCTCAGAACGCGCGGCTCGTCTCCGCGTTCAGCGCGAAGAAGGAGGAGATGCGCGTGATTCGCCTGGAGCTCGACCGCGCGAAGAAAGTCGCCGAGAGCGCGACGGAGGGGCTGGATAAACAGCTCGCGGCGACGCAAAAAGAAGCCGCGAGCTTACGCGAGCTCCTGTCCCGGCGCGACTCCGAGCTCGCGCAGGCGGACCTGGCGCTGAAAGAAGCCAAGTCCGCGGCGAGGGCGGCGGCGAGAGAGACGGAGAAGCTGCGCGACGTCACCGCGCGGTGGGAGCGGCAAAACAACCGAAACGCGTCCGACGTGAAGACCATCACGGAGGCGAAGGAAGAGTCCCAGCTCGCCGCGAGAGTCGCGCACAAAGAGCTCGAGGTGGAGCGCGCGCAGTTCGCCGCGGAGCGTCTTCGGTGGGAAGCGGAGCGGAAGCGCTGGACGATGGAGCTGGCCGCGTTGAAGGAGGCGGCGAGGAAAGCCGGCGCGGTGCCCACCGCGAGGGAGGCTCGGGAGGCGCCTCCGCCTCCTCGCGACCGCGTCCCGCCCGTCGTTCCGAACCCGAACCCGCGCCAGAACCCGCAGTACCGCGATCCGTACAGGCAGACCGCGAAGCCAGCGGGGGAGTCCGCGTCCATGCCGAGCTCGCCGACGCGTCCGAGCGCGTCGAACGCGAACGCCTCGAAGGCGATGAGCCCGCTGAGGAAAGCGTCCGTTTTCGCCGCGAAAGCCGCCGCCGCCGCGTCCGCGTCCGGGAGCCGCTCCGCGCCGACGTCGCCGGTGAAAAACAAGCCGGCGTCGTACGCGTCGCGGCACGGCGGCGGCGGTGCGACGGGGTCGGGGACGACTCGACCGTCGAGCGCGATGCCGAGCGCGAAGGACGGCACCCCGCGTCAACGCGCGGAGATGCATAAGGTCAAAGGGAACAACGAATTCCACGCGAAAAGGTTCGAAGCCGCGCTCGCGCAGTACAGCGCCGGGCTCGCGCTGGAGTTTCACGACGACGGGTTCCGCGCGATCCTCCACGCGAACCGAGCCGCGGCGCTGCAAGCGATGGGTTTATATTGCGACGCCGTCATGGACTGCTGCGCGTCGAATTTGTTGGATCCAAAGTATTTACGCGCGTTGCAACGACGAGCAGACGCGTATCTCTCCATGGGCGACTGGCCGAACGCGTGCAGGGATTTGGAAACCCTCGCGCCGTCCATGGGCGCGGAGTGCGCGGCGAAGCTCTCGGAGGCGAGACGCAAGGTGAAGAAGGGCGCGGTTTTGGATCACTACGCCGTCCTCGGATTGGCGCAGAGCGCGTCCGGGGCGGAGGTGAAGCAAGCGTATCGACAGCTCGCGCTGAAGCATCATCCGGATAAAGCGCCGAAGCCGGAGCTTCGAGACGTCGCGGAGGGGTTGTTCAAGCACATCGCGCAGGCGTACGCGGTGCTCTCGGACGTGTCGCAGAGGAAGCGGTACGACTCGAGCCTCGTCATGGCGCGGTTCAAACGGTCGGGGATATATTAAAATAACTTCACTCGACGACGGGGTGCGCGGATTCGTACCCGGCGAGATTGGAGGGGGAGACGGGAACGGGAACGGGAAGGGATTACTTGGGCGCGCAAACGCGCCACACGACACGTGTATAATTTGTCAATCGAATAGATCACATCACAACGCGTCGCGCGCGCGGTGCGGCGTCAACGGCTTCGTTGACCCCGCGCGCGTCGATCGATCAACGGCTTCGTTGACCCCGCGCGCGTCGATCGATCGAGGTCGATCGATGGATGGATTCGATCGATCACGCGGGTCCCGGCGACCTGATCCTCGAGGGCGACCCCGGCGGCGGGGTGCACGTGTCCGCCGAGTCGTACCCGCTCGCGATGAAATCGCTCATCGTGAGGCTCCTTGCGAGTGTCTCCACGTGCGTCACACACACGTTGTTCGCGTGGAAGCACTCCGGCGGGCCGTCCAGGTCGTCCTCCCACTCGTCCCCGTCCGCGACCGCGCCGGCGGCGGCTTCTCCCGCGCCCACCGCTCTCTGAACGACGTCCGAGGCGTAGTTACACAAACCCTTCGCGAGCTCGTTGTCGTCCCCGTCCTTGATCGTGACGCACGCCTGGACGCTGAAGTTCCCGACGCACCCGGTGACGTGCGACATGAGAATCGGCATCCCGCGCAGGACGTGCTTCGCGCCTTTTTCCGACACCGTGACCTCCCCGGCGACTGGCACGGCGAGGAGCCATTTCTTTTTACCCTTGGCCGCCTTCTTCGCGGGTAAGAAGGCGGTGCCGACGCCCACACCCTCTAAAACCGCAGCCTCGACGCCGTCCATGCGCGAGGATAGACACACGATCGTCTTACACCCCGCCGCGCACGCGATGCGCGCGGCGGTGAGCTTCGTGACCATCCCCCCGGTGCCGACGGAGGTGCCGGCGCCGCCGACGTCGACGTTAAGATCGTTGATGTTGTCGACCACCTCGATGAGCCGCGCGTCCGGGTTCGTCCCCGGGTTCGCGGTGTACAGCCCTTCCACGTCCGTGAGTAAGAAGAGCCACTTCGCCTCCACGAGCGCGGCGACTTGCGCGGATAACGTGTCGTTATCTCCGAAACGGAGCTCCTCCACGGCGACGGTGTCGTTTTCGTTCACGATGGGCACGACGCCCATGTCCAGCAACGCCGCGAACGTGTTCTTCGCGCGCACGTATTGCTTCCGGTCCGATAAGTTCCCCAGCGTGAGCAGAACCTGCGCGCACTTCAAACCGATCGTGCTGAAGATGTCCTCGTAGTGCCGCATGAGGTGGACCTGACCGACGGCGGCGAGCGCCTGCTTCTTCGCCACCTCTTTCGGTTTCTCGTCGAACCCCATCTTGAACATCCCAGCGCCGACCGCGCCGGAGGAGACGATGACGACGTTGAGACCGCGCTTGTGCAGCCTCGACACGGTCTCGCACATCGCGCATATTTGCGACAGGTGCAGGACGCCGTCCCTGAGGAGGCTGCTCGTGCCGACCTTGACGACGACCGTCGGCTGCGATGGGACACACGGGGCGAGGAGGACGCATTGTCGACGGATCGGAGACGTGATGAGGCGCGGTCGAGAGGACGATTATCGATGTGCTGCTGAACTCGCGCGCGGGACGGCGACGACGGGGCGGGGACGGGCGCGCGAGACGACGCACCTTCTCCATCGCGTCGGACCTTCTCTGCGGGACGGACGCCGCGCAGGATGGACGCCGAGCGAGGGACTCTCGCGACCGCGGACGCGCTCCGAGCGCCGTCGGTCTGAAGCGCGTCCGAGAGGATAAACACCTTTTACGCGCGGGATCGAGATCGCGCTTTTTTTCTGCTTTTTTTCACGAAACGTTTCGTAAACAACTCCTACACGGCGCGCCTTCGCTCGCGCCCCTCAATGCCCCATCGGCACCGTGCGCCACTTCCCATCCTCCCCCCGCCTCGTGACGAACTGCTCCGGGATCGCCGTCTCCGTCGCTTCCTCTGCGCTCCCCTCCGCCGGCACGCACGTCACGTTCACCTCGGAACACTTCGCCGTCGTGACCTCGGCGCTCCACGACTTCTCCCCCAAGTACACCTGGCACCCGTCCACCTTATCGATCGCGACGGTCGGGACGGTTCCCATGCACTGCACCTGCACGGACGCGCAGTTGATGATCTCGCACGTCGCGAGGACGTCGTCGAACACGATGGCGGACTTTGCGCACGCGTCCATCGTGACCGCGTTCGCCTTGCCGTTGATTTTGATCACGCAGTCGCGGCAGTTGTACACGTACACGGTCTGTTTCGGGTTGACGTCGTTGAGCTCGATCGTCTTGTTCCCGACGTGGTTCTCGACCGCCCATTTCTTGCCTTCGACGGAGAGCTTCGGGGCTTTCGTCGCCGGCGCGGCGGCGGCGGTCGCGGGTTTCGTCGCGGCGGCGGCGGCGGCGGCGGGCGCGTCCCCGACGAGCCCGGACCGATCCGCGCGGTTCTTCGTCTTCATGTCGTCCGTGACCTTGCGCAGCCCGGAGGTGATCGCCTCGCCTTTGTTGAGTTCTTTAAACACCGCGTTCATCCCAGACTCGGGTTTCGGGGTCGTGAGGAGCCCCGGCGGCGGCGGCGGCGGCGGCGGCGGCGGCGCTCCCGGTTTGTTCAGGCCGAGCGTTCCCGGCGGCGGCGGCGGCGGCGGCGGCGGCGGCCCGCCCGCCCTTTTCGCCACCTTCTCCACCTTAAAATCCTTCACGTCGACGCCTCGCGGGTTCCAACCCGGCCCGGTCGCGTGAAACTCCTTCACGTAGCCTTTGAAATCGGTCAACACGAGCTGTTTTATCGCCTTCACGAACGCGGCGTGCGCGGGGTCCTTCCCCTCGCCCTTGTGCTCGACGAGAATCTTATTCGCGTAAAACTCCGCGGACTGCCACGCCTCCGCGACGTGCGGCATCGGCAGCGACATCCCCATGTCCGGGCCTTGGTACGCCACGAACGCGAGGCACTGGACGCTCTCCGCGATGACCTTGAGGTGGTTAAACGCGTCCGTGCGTCGTCCCTCCGTCGTCGCGGCGAGCTTCATCATGCGCTCGCCGACGGGCGCGATGAGCGTCTGCAACGCGTCGACGTCGGTCGGTCTCTTGCACGCGGCGACGACAGCGAGGACGTCGCGGAGCTTCGCGAACGCGTCCTCGAACAGCTTCACCGCGTCCGTGATCTCCGCGCCGAGCGGGGACGCCGCGGACGTCATCGTCTTCAGCGCGCCGGAGAGGAGCGCGTCGTAGGACGCGACGGACGGGGGGATCTCCCCGGGCGCGGGCGCGGCCGGCGACGGCGACGGCGCCGCGACGGCGCCGACGCCGACGCCGACGCCTTGCTTCTCGAGCCTCGCCGCGACGGCCTCGAGCCGAGCGACGACGGACTCGAGGTTCACGGTGACCGCCATCAGATCGCGTTCGTTGTTGACCGGACAGGAAGATCTCGCTCGCGGTCGCGTCCCCTCGGATCTGACGGACGACAAAGGAGGAGGACGCGACCTGGTACGGCGCGCGAACGGGCGCTCGTCCGACGACGACGACGACAACGACGACGACGCGGGGCGAGGAACGACGCGACGACGGCAGCCGACGACGCGCGCGCGGGTGTGGCGCGGCCGCGGAGCGCTGGCAGAGTGGACTCTAGCTAGTCAAAGAAGATGGGCCAACGTTCAAAAGAGCAGTCACAGCACCGGCAGACTGGGCACCCTCGCCGCGGGGCGGATTCATCCGGAGACGTCACCACCGTGAACCACCACCATCATCCGAAGACTTCAACACCACCATCGCCCCCCCCGCGTCCTTCAAATACTCCGGGTCCGCGTTCGCCATGTGCCGCACCTCCGTCGTGAGCTTCCGCGTCGGGTGCACCTGCCTCAACGCCGCGGCGAACGCCGCGCGCTCCGCGCCGACGACCTCGTCCTCCTCGAGATATTCCGACGCCATCGCCGTCCACGCCGGCTCCGCGGCGGCGAACGTGCCGCGCCCCAACACGCTGTGCCCGGGCCTCGGCACCCCCAACGCGATCGCCTTCGCCGCCTCCATCGCCTCCAGAGGCTTCCTCAGCCCGTCGGCGTCCGTCCAGCGCTCGTTCGCTCGGACCCAATCGCATAAGCCGGGCAGCGCGAGGAAGCACTCCGCGTCCGCGCGCATCGTGCGCAGCGCCGCGGCCGCGCACGGCGTCATCCCGATCGCGCCGATCTCCGGGTGGTACCGCCCGCGCTCGAGCGCGGCGTCGCCTCGCGAGAGCACGCACGCGAGCACGTCGGCGTCGTCGCCCTCGCCGACGGGGACGCGCGCGTCGTGCTCGCGGCGCGCGGGCGCGGACGACCGTCGAAGGAGCCAGAGCGAGAAGTTCCCGGACGGGTGCTTCCACTCGTCCACGCGCGTCGACGGCGAGGACCCGAGCGGGTAGTTTGGATCGGACTCGTCGAGGATCGCGTCGCGGATGGACGCGAGCGAGGGCTCGCGCGCGTCGTCCGACGACGACGACGACGACGACGACGACGACGCGCCCGCGGCGAAGCCTCGAGATCTCCGCCCGCCGCTCGGAGCGTCGCCGCTCGTCGTCGTCTCGCGATGACGACTCGCGAAGAGCGGCGGAGGACGAGCGAGGCACGGCGACGACGCGCCGCGCCAGAGCTGCGCGGCGGGCGGCGCGTTCGCGAGCGCGCGAAGCGCGCGTCGTGCGGCCATCGTTGTGATCGATGTCGCCTCAAACCTAAAACCTGAAGCGACATTTCATCATTCACTCTCACGGGCGCGGACGGCAGCGAACGGCGAGCGTCGCGGAAGGCCCCGTCGGCTTCCTCCGCTCCTCGCGCGCGCCGTCGTCATGCTCGCGTCGGCGGCCGCGGCCGCGTCGGCGGCCGCGGCGGCGGCGACCGGCGGCGGCAGGCTGCGCCCGCGGTCGCGTCGGGGTGCCGTGCGTTGGAGACGGATCGACGATCGCGGCGTCGTCGCGGCGACGCGGCGGTCCCGGAGCGTTCGCGCGTCGCCGGGAGAGGGAGACGTGCGCGACGGCGACGACGCGCGGCGCGCGCGACCGGAGCCGTCCATGGACGCGGAGGACGCGAAGGCGTTCGAGACCGCGATGAACGCGCTCGTCGACGCAGACGAGGATCTCCGCTCGGATCGCTCGTCGTCGTCGTCGCGAGATGCAGACGCGTCAGACGACGCCGTCTCCTCCTCGCCGTCGTCGCCTCCGCCCGCCGCCGCCGGCGGCGTCGGCGTCGGCGCGACGTTCGCGCAGTGGGCGCGTCGACTGGACGACGCCGTCACGAACAGAAGCGGGCGTCGCACGCGCGCGGCCGCGGAGGCGCTCGAGCTGTTCGATCAGATCCGAAGAGCCCTCGGCGCGCCGTCTGACCTCCCGGCGTCGATCGCTCGTAACGTCGCCGCGACCGCGGCATCGCGCGGGAGCATCGGGTGGCTGACGAGGAGCATCGCGACGACGGCGGCATCGGACGGAACGGACCGATTCGAGGCGTTACTTCGTATGATACGAGAAGCAGAAGAAGAGGAAGAAGACGGCGCCGCGTCGTCGTTTACGTCGCCGCTGTCTGACCGCGACGGTCCCGCGTATCTGTTGATACCCGGCCTGTTCGGGAGGTACTACCCGTGCTACATGTGGTCTATTCGCGCGCACTTCAGACGGAGAGGCGCGACGTGTAAGATTTCCACCGCCGCGGACGGCGAAGGCGCGGTCGAGAGCAACGCCGCGGCGTTGTGCCGAGAGATTCTCTCTCTGCACGCCTCCGTCGGCGGCCGCGGCGTCGTGTTGATCGGACACAGCAAGGGCGGGATCGACGCCGCCGCCGCGCTGTCGCTCTACGAAAACAAACTCGCCGGCGTCGTCCACGGGCTCATAACGACGCAGTGCCCGTACGGCGGGAGCCCGATCGCGACGGACCTCCTCGCGACGCCGACGCTGACGGATCTCACGTCGCGAGCGTTGGAGGTTTTATTTCGCCGGCCGACGGGCGCCGGCGCGAAGACGCTGACGCCGATCAAAGACCTGACGTACGCGCGCCGGACGTCGTTCCTGCGCAGGCACCCGATGCCGCTGTCGTTTCCGTGCGTCAGCATGCACAGCGAGACGACGTCGCGGAGCTCGTTTCTGTACCTCGCCGCGCTCTACGTTCGGAGGCGGTACGACGAGGCGAGCGACGGGCTCGTGGCGCGACGCGACGCGGAGATACCCGGGTGCGTCGCCGTGCGGTTCCGCGGGGAGCAGGACCACGCGGACTGCGTATTTCCGCGCGCGCTGTCGAACGCAGGCGGTGGTGGTGGTGGACCTGATGGTGAAGAAGTGACGGCTACTTTGGAGGCGTTCAATTTGGAATACGCCGCCGCGCCGGAGACGGACGCCGCCGCCGTCGTCGCCACCGCGATCGAGGAGGCGGGCGACAAAGGCATGGTGCCGCTGTCCATCGCGCGCATGGCGCACCAGGTGGAGAAGAACGCGAGGGACAACTTAGAGAACTTCGAAGCCAACGCGCCGCCGGGGATATTCGCGGTGTTAGTCAGAGCGTACGTCGCGTGGAACGACGCGCTGCCGGAGCGTCTGTCGGGGACGCCGGCTCCGGGGGAGGTGCGTTCTATACACTGGTCCCCATACGACCGCGTTCGCGTGGTGAACGCCGATCCTTAAGGACTTTTCCCGGCCGTCGTTTCTCTCCGCCCACCCCGCGGTTTCAATCCCCGCCCTCGACGCCTTTCAACTCCAACTGACGCCTTTCAACTCCACCCCGACATTCGCTTGTATGGAACGACCCTCACAGTATCACGAGGCGCTCGCGGCGCTGTTACTTACGGAGCGGAGAGCGCGACTACTGGGACCGGGCGGCGGGTCCGCGACGGCGGCGGGAGCGGGAGCGGGAGCGAGCGCGGAGTCTTCTGGGGATTTGATAGCGAGATAGCGGCGTAGCGTAAACGATGTCCACGGAGATGCAGTCGTACGGGTTGTACGCGCCGGTTCCGACGAACGGGTCGTTAGTGTGTCAGGTCGTTACAAAAGAATTTCGAGCGTCAGATCGCGCGCGCGCGCGCGCGATGGGCTGCTGCTCCTCCACGGGGGTGGCCCCCGTGAGGCCATCGGACGCGCGCCCGGCGGGAGCGAAGAATGACGCTCCCGCTCCCGCGGCCAACGCCCGCGGGGGCTCCCCGTGGGTGCTCGAGGCGTCGAGCGGCGTCGGGGGTCGGTACACGTGCTCGGGCATCGCGCCGGAGAAGATCGAGCGCCGAGGCGGACGCGGGACGATACGGAACGCCATAGCAAGCTTCAAATCGAGCCCGAACGTGTGCGCGGCGATATTGTACCAGACGGACATGCTCCAGGAGGACTGGGAAAAGCAGAGATGCACGGTGTTCCTCCGCCCGTCCGAGGTGACGGCGACGCTCCAATTCGACAAAGAGAAGGATCGGAGCGGCGCGTTCACGGTTCTGGAGTGGAAGTGCCGCCTGCTGAGTCCGGACGTCGAGGTCAAAGACGACGGACACGAGAAGTTATGGCTCCAGCCGTACACACATGATGGCAAGACGATCAAGACGCGAGGCGTCTCCCCCGGGCGCGTCAAGGGCCTCGCGGACGTCCCGTCCCTCTGCTTGTGGAACACGATCAGCCCGAACGATCTCAACCAAAGGGGGGGGGTCTGCAACTGCTACATGGTCGCCTCGTTCGCCGCGCTCGCGGAGTGGCCCGGCGCGATCAAGAAGTTGTTTCGAAAGACGAAAGGCGCGGACGAGATGCCGCGCTCGAACGCCGCGAACGAGTACACGATAACGCTTTACGATCTCGAGAGCGCGCCCGTTGCGCGGGAAGTGGACGTCGTCGTGAACGAACGCCTCGCCGTGGACGTCGACAAAGGGAAAAAGCTCGGGTTGCCGATATCCGACTGCGCCGAGCTGTGGCCGTGCTACCTCGAGAAAGCGCTCGTGGTGCACTGCGGCGGGTGGAACGACATCGGGAGCGGCGGGAAACCCAGCCATGTATTGGAGATTCTCACCGGATGCCCCAACGCGTATGACTTGACCCTCAAGGACTTCGTTTGCTGTGGGAACAGCGCCGGGGAAAAGCGCGGCAACAGCGTGAAAAAACGGAAGGGGGTAGGTCGTTACAGGAAACCGTGGCCAAGCGCGAACGGCAAACCCGTGGTGCAGCCGAAAACCCAGGACGGTTGCATCGACGCGCTATACGCGTACGATAAGGCCAACTACCCGATGTGCTGCTTCTCGGCGCGGGACGGTAACACCGCGGCGACGCGC
>Ga0181554_1000156_pt1 | contig 65898 bp, 51 predicted proteins | sample 011ome_16_FD_145602 | JGI IMG/M metagenome (GOLD analysis project Ga0181554, IMG submission 145602) | Coastal salt marsh microbial communities from the Groves Creek Marsh, Skidaway Island, Georgia - 011503CT metaG (spades assembly) | ecosystem: Environmental > Aquatic > Marine > Intertidal zone... | reverse complement strand
GGTTTTGGGGCGCGGGTTTAGGGCTACACGACGAATCACGACCAGGGGAAACAGCCCCCCCCCTCTGTGTGGCCCTCTCCCGCGCAAAGGTCGCCGCCGACGCGTGACGCGGATGCGACACAATCACACGCTCGCCCTTTTCCGCGACCGCACGAACTACCGCTCACGCTTCGTACACCAAAAACCACCTCTTTGAAAAATGAACTCCGCTACTGTTAACATGTCTGGCCGGGTACGTGTGGCGCGCGAGTGGCGCGCGCGTGGCGCGCGATCGCGTGGATGCGCACGCGCGAAAAAGCGATCGGGGAATTGTAGGGATTACGCGTGACCGCGTGGGCACGCGGTGGTGGTGGGGGCGCGCGCGCGCCCACCGCGTGCGCGCGCGACGACGACGGTGTCGCGATCGCGGGTATATATATACGGTGGAATATTTTTAGCGTGTCGTTGTGTTCTTCGCGCGTACTGACGCGTTCGTGCACGTCGTTGCGATCGCCCGATCCTCGCAGGTTGTCGTCGGCGGCAACGGCTCCGTGAACGAGGACAAATTCTCCCTCTCCGTGTCCGCCCCGTTCGCGGGTGATGGGTCGGTGACGTTGAACGCCAAGCCCAACTACCGTCCTTGTACGTATTTATTGTTATGCGTGTCGTCGTCGTCGATCAGCGTTCGCGTCGTCGTCGTTCGTGTGTGCATGTGTCCGCGTCACTGACCCTCGGGAATTCGTTTGTCAATTATTCTCGCGCGCAGCGGTGTCTTCGAAGAATGGGGTGTCCCACAACGTGGACGCGGGTAACTTGGTTGGCTTGTCGGAAATCTCTGATTACGACGTGACCATTGCCAAGCCGTGCGAATTGCTCGGTCAAGCGTGCGACGTTGAGTTGTCCATGCAAAAGTGCAAGTCGGTACGTGATTGATGATTGATCAGAATTGATTGAATCCCTAGCGCGCGCGCGCGCGCTGACTAGGAAAATATCCCAGGGCGAGGGGTGATGATTGATGAGCGCTTGTACTGACGGTTTTCGATGTATTTTTGTTTTCATGAACACAGGGCCAAGCCAACGCGATGACGATCTCCACCAACCACGAAAAGCTTGGTGACGTGACCGTCTCTCTCGCGCGCAAGGGTGCCAAGGTTGGCGGCGACACCGCCTCGGCTGATCGCGCCTCCGTCAAGGTGAACTTGCCGATGAAGGATTTGATCTCCAACGATGACGTCACCGCGTCTGTTGAGTACGACATCCCGTCCCAAAACGCGACGCTCAACCTTGGTTACACCAGCGGTGATGTTCGCCTCGGTGTGAAGTCCAACTTCAACGTCAAGTCCAACGCCGCGTCCCACAAGGCGACGGTCAACTACTCTGGCATCGAAGGCGTCGGCGTTGAAGTCGACTGCAACCAAGATGTGGCTGGTAACTTGTCTGTCACCAAGGACAAGTATGAACTCCGCGTGCCCTTCTCCAAGGACGGTGGTGTCAACCCGGATGACGTGCAACTCCGCATGACCTGGTCCCAATCTCTCTAAGTACCATACCAATGTGAAGTAAGAAGCCCGCGCGACTTTCTTACGCGGGCGTGTGAGTTTTTCTTTTTTGTCAAGCTCGGTGGGGTCTTTGCTTTAGGCGTGCCAGAGTCTTTGTCATAAATCAATAATACGACGACTGCTGTCGGTTATATATAATCTAAAATACTATGTTTTACATTTATATTTATCTATCCGTTGCGAACCGCGAGCCGCCGCCGTGTCACCACGTCTCGACGTACGCGAGCTCGGGAACTCTAAACGCGACGCGCTCCTTTGACCACGTGCGCCCGCCATCCACGGACGCTCGCACGGTGGTTTCGTGATCACCTCCGATGCTAATTGGAATTTCGCATTGCACCACGGCTGAAGAGACGAAATCGCACGACGTGTGCTGAGTGACGGACCCGTGCTTGAAGGAGACGACGACGCCGCCGGCGTCGCGCGGCGCTCGAAAGCCGCTGCCGACGACGTGCATGGGTTCACCGATTGCGTTCGACACGTGCCACCACGCGCCACCAAAAATCGTCAGCGCTGGCAATACATCAGCTTCGTTTTCGTACGGCGTCCAAGGACGACCTTCGTAGGCGTTCGGCGGGCCTCGCCACGTCGGCGAGTTGTCCGCCTGAGATATTTCAACCGGAATTCTAGACGGACGCCAACCATACGGGGGAGGCGCCGCGCTCACCACCACCGAGGCCAACATCGGAGGTGGGAGCACTTGGACGTCAACAGTGCCCACGGTGTATCCGCGGATAGGGCCTACCGTGAATGTGATGAATGCGAAATCCGATCGAGCGGCGTTGTTTGACACGTCAAGCGCGCACGTGCCGACGTTGTTTGCGTCCACCGTGAGAGGGTACGTCAAGTCTGCATCTGCAACCGAGTAGCATCTGTATCGACTGAGTTCTGTGCTCGGAACGTTGCTAAAGTCACCCGCAAGAGAGATGTAATTCGGCGTTTGCGCGGCTGAAACTGTGGTGAGTTCTTGTAACGCGAGCATTTTTATAGTCGTCGACGCGACGATTTCACCGTGGTGGCCGGGATCGCCCTGGGACAGCGCGATTCGTACTGTTCGAGAAGAACTATACCCAGAACCAAATGACGGCGAAATACATCGTATGATGCTTGAACTCGAATCCTGAGCCACCCAAGAAGCCGAAACTTGAATCGTATCAAATCGGCACACCGTCGTCGTTGTCGCGGCGGCGCCATTGGTGGCTTCAATATCCACCACCGTTCCCCCTTCGTTTTCTAAATATAACACGCTTTCATCAAGAATAGCGGCGTAAGATAACGGTGCAAATAAATCAAACGGCGCGCTGATGTTGGTGTTTGCGCCATCAATCGTGCGAAGTGTATTGCCATCATGTACAGCGAGACGAGCGACGAGCTTGGCTCGCAAGCCACCGCCGGTGGCGATGGCATCGGTGTCCCAATTAAGCGTCGATTCACGAACGACAGGAGCTTGGCACTTCAAGAGTGTACTACTCACCCAATGACCATGACTCGGTATGTCATTTGTGTTGAGTTCACCTGCAAGTGCGTGCAGAGCGCATCCATCGCCAGGGAGGAATCCAGAGCCAGACAAGGTGAGCGCCCACCCGCCGGCGTACGTACCAGCAGCTCCTGCATACGAAATCGCGCTCACACGGACGTCCGTGTCTCGAACCATGACATGGGCCGCATGGTCCCAAAGTGGCGCGAAATCGAGTCCACCGATACCTACGGGGATGAAACCAGATCCCGGCGCGCCGAGAGACACCAAGTCACACGAAGCGAGCTCATCGGAGTATCGCGTCGCGGCTCGCACTCGATCCGCTTCCGGCAAGCCTAAATGGCAGCGAGTGTTCGAACTTGGGAAATTTACACCAATCATGGCGAGTGACATCGTTGTCGGAAAAGTAAAGATTGCCAAAGGGTGCACATCTGTCGTCACCGGTTGCGCCGCGTACAGCAGCAAGCCATCAGAAGCCAAAGTGGACATCTGTACGAATGACGATAACGACGACGACGCAAAGAGCGATGCGTAAAATGGGACACTTGAACCTGCCGCCATAGCTGGAGCAACGCATTCAAAGGTTTCTGATGCATTATACCGAGCAGAAACTGGACGGATAGTTCCAAATGCGCACGCAGAGTCCATCGACGACACAGTTCCAGATGCAAAGTCTGGAAATGTTCCCACGGAGGAAGAAGTATCATACATTGCTGAAATACTCACCACACTACCGCCTGAGGCTGACACGATTGCCGTTGGTCGATCTGGCGTCAAAAACATCGTGTTTGTCGTTGAGTCGACCAACAGAGTACCTCCCTTGATGGACAGTTTCATCGAGTCTGAGGAATCATAGTACACCAATTCGAGGGCAACGCTGTAACGATTCGAGGAGTCTGCTAACGCAGAGAACTCGCACGTGACCATGCCATCGGAAACAACGCGAAGCTCGGTCATTTGCAAGGTTTTCCACAACAGATCACTTCCGCGAACTTTGAATACACACTTGGGACGAAGTGCAAAGCTGGCATCGACTGGTTGACTCAACCCGTAGCCAGCGACTGTGAGTACGCCCCCAAGTGTTCCGTCCAAAGAAAATGGCGTCACTGACGTAATACTAGCGTCTCGATAAGTCACGACAGGCGACTCTAGCGTCGGTGGCGAATTCACACCGAAGCTTCTATACGTCGCGTCGTATGCTCTATTTGCTGGTACCATGTGGTCGACAAACGTAGTCGCGCCGCTACAGCATCCGAGAGCAGGATCGCACAACACGGGCTGCACGACCGTTAGACCATTTGCACCCTGTGGGATGTAACACGTCGCTGTTGTATCAGAAACTATCGTTGCTGGCACTCTCAGTGGCTCGCTCGTGCTAGACGTTGCGCCAAAAATACAATATGCTCCAACTCCGTCAGACGTAGCCACGGAATTTGACCAGCCACTACTCGGTCGAGTGAATCGCTCACCAGTAAGAGTCATCATAACATCTCCTTCGATTGGTACCGTTCTCGGTTCTATAGACGAGATGGATGCACACGTAAATGATCGCGGATCAACCCACTTGTGATATGCCAGCGTCCAAGTCACTGAGCTCCCAGAGTCTCTGTCCGCGACCGAATTCCCGCAACCAGCGTCAAACGGGACGTAGGACACCAAGTTCGCCTCCGTCCCCGACATAAATCTATCCTTATTGTAATAAATCTCTTCAACTGACCTAGCAACGGACCAAAATCGTACTTCATCGATGGTAAATCCAGCTATACCTGATCCTCCAATGATGCCATGCGGCATGGCAAATCCAGTGTTTGCTATAGTGCTGTGATACACACCGTTCACAATCAGTCTAAGATCTGCCGCCGGTGCCGAATACGCGCTTGGGTAGTTGTTTTCGTACATCACGAATGCTAGATGAACCCATTCTCCTAGAGGCGCTGAATATGCGAATGTGCCTCCAGCGGCACTCGATCCAGGTGGTGGAACCACGCCTACATTCCCAACGGCGTTGGGCATTTCGAGCATGATTGCGCCCAAATCACCCTTGTTTTGAAACAGAGTTTGCTCACTTAGCCACGCATCTCGTCTGACCCATGCCTCTATCGTCCAAGGCGGAGAAACTGTCAGCGCACTTGACGCAACAATCTTTGACGCAGCTCCTGCTCCTGACCCCAAGCACGTGCTACTCTCACTACTACTACTGCTCTCAGATCCGCTCAATAGTATTTGCACTGCACGGCGTTTCGTTGGCGGGCAACTCATTTCTGTAGTAGCGTAGCTCAACTCTGCAGCTGATGTCGCAGTGGAGTCTGATTTTTCGTAGAGACTCTGTCTCAAGCCGACAACTTCAATCACCGCAGTCGCCGTCGCAACACTTATTGACCCAGTCGTAGCAGTATGCGCATTTGTGGTAATATCGACGCCAGTGGCTGGAGAAACTTCGCCAGTTGTCCCATCCCATCCCTTAAAAGCAAACGAGGCAGTGAATGATCCATAAGCCACGGCCACATTTGGCTTGAACCTCACGCGAGTCACGGCGCCATCTGCTTTGATGAGTACCGCATTTGTTGTCGTTGGCGTACCGGCCGTTGAAAATGCGGTCCAAGTCGACCCGGTGTCAACACTGTATTCCCACGTCCCTTTAGACTCATCCATGCCCACGATAGCTAAACCGAAAGGTACTCTTCTAAGCGCCGAAGTCAAGTCGTAATCAATAACGTTTTCTCCGAGCACGTGCAATATTGAAGTACCAATGTTTGCCGCGACATTATCCTTGTAGTGAATCGTCTGAACTTTATAATGCCCAGCAACACTAAGACTCGGGGGATCATTCGTTGCCGTGACAGTAATCGTCGAGTGCGCAGGCACGTTGATGACTTGAGACGAATCAGTTGTACTCGTCGACGGCTTGAGATCAAATCCAAACTGACTATCGAATTCGTCGTTGGAATATATCCCCTCATTTGGGGTGAATCTAAAACCAGTCAGAGCCTCTGCCGCTAAAACTAGTGCACCATTTGCTAAAGCAACTGTTGGAGAACTATCGAGCGCGAGTACTCCTCCTACGATCGCGCTTACTTCATACGCCACCGGCACCACTGAACCATCAGTTGGCTGAGACGCTAACCGAATACTGCCAGACGATGTTTGCAGGCGCTCAGTTGTTGACGCACTCAAAGCCGACGCGTCTGGCGTATTTACCATACTAGCAATCGCTACCACGATGTCACGATAGACCACAGTCCCGACGTTTCCAGCTTTATCTGTTACTCTTATTTCTAGACGATAGGTTGAATCCGACAACGCATTTAAACCCGTAATCGCAACTGAGACTGCTTCTGAAAACGTATCCGAAGAGAAAGTCTTATACGTCGTCCACGTTCGCAGTGGAGATGGCGTTGACGATCCATCGCTTGTCTTGGTTAGTTGGACTTCTAAAGTCGCTAATCCCGCCTGCAAACGTGAATTCACTGAGTCCACATCCACCGCCGTGAGCACGAACGTCAAGTCGCTCGTTGAAGTTGTCGCTCCATCTGCTAATCCACTGGTAAACGTCACAGCAGGGGCGACGTCATCAATAAAGTACGCTAAATCTATAGTATTCACGGAAGACTCCGTGAGACTCTTCCCAGTAAATGTTTCTATGGAAACTGCTCTAAATGAAAACATGTTGCTCCCGTAGCTCGGAGTCACGGTGACCGATGCTGTTCCTTGTGCCAGACGCGTATACGTCTTAATATAATCATTCGTCGTGCTGTACTCGAATTGCACATAAGACGAAGATGGTCGTGACGACGCTAGATTAAACGTCAGCGCAGCATTCGAGCCCACATACGCCGTCGGTGTTGAATACGCGCCATCCCAACTCACTGTGAGTGGATACTCAACTATAAAATCGTATACATCCGGCGTAGCATCTGGCACGTTATCACCTCCTATACCACGCACTCGAAATTGATGCGAACCTTCACTTAAAGCAAAGTACCACACTGGCGTCGCACAATACGTCCACGAGCCTTGATCAAACGAACACTCTCGCCCGCACAAGTCACACACCGCGCCCGTCCCCGCGTCGTACACGTTAAACGCAAACATTGCATAGTTTGCCTTCAGTGATGGCTCTAAAGGTTCGCACGGTAGAGTCAATGCATCATCATTCGGTGAGCACCGTCCACCTGGCACACCATCGACGTCTATTGCGGTCTCTGGAGCGCCGTTAGGTGCGCCCGCCAACGGCGCGCCGGTTGACACGAGCGCTCGCGCTCCTCGCAGCCCCGCCGTAACCATCACCATCGCCACCGCAATGACCGCGAAGGACCGCGAGCACGAAGAATACAAACCATCACGTCGTCCACTCCGTCTTCGCGCCCGCGCCTGCGGGATGCGTGCGTCATCTACGCCTTCAACGCCGCACAGCGCGCGCACCAACAGACTCAACATCCACGGACGCTCACGCCCCATGGCGTCGACTGCGGCGTCTCCACGCCCGTCTCTCGCTCGTGAGAGCTCTAGCACATCGCTCGCGTCCTTGCGTGCGCCATGGTACGCGCGTCGAGATGCGTCGCGGCGCGAAATGCCGGTTGCGCGTGCGCGGCTCGATGCATTTCAAACGACAGACTGCGACTCACATGCACATCCGCGCACGCACGCGCACGTGCGAACCTCGTCACCGGCGTGCGACGGATGTGCGACCGCGCACATCGAGCGCTGGATGGTCAGGTGCGCCCGCGGACGAGCGCGCGGCGAGCACGAGCGGCGGTGACGACGAAGAGACTGCGCGGTTGCACACGCTCGGTGTGGCTTTGCGCAGGTTGAATGTTCAGCTGCGCGGCGCGCCGTGGTGCGAGAAGTGCGCGCAGCAAAAGCTGTTACTGTCAAAACTTCTTCCGGTGCACTGGAAGTCGCACTATATCGATTGTGGGAGCGCGCACAGGTGTCTCTCGTGTGTGGGGTGCGCGCAGGTGCCGACGTGGACCGTCAATGGAAAAAAGTATCCGGGACTCTTCGACGTCGCCACGTTACCCGAGCTCGTGGGCTTACAGAGTCAAGGACCGCGACATCAAGTGGAAGATCGCGTGATTGATGCAATCGATGCCGACGATGTGCTCGGAGGATTAAAATTAGGTGAGCTGCCCGTAGGCGGACGCGATAGAAGAACCAAGCGTAGAAGCGGATGGGCGAAGCGCGCGGCAATCTTTCTCGCCCGACGCGAGAAAGGCAAATTTTGGTGTGAATTTGGAGAACTTCTGACGCCAAGAATTGCGGCGTTGGCTCAACAAGCAGCGCGGGCTGGGGAGGCTTTGCATCCCGCGTGAAGAACGTCGACCGTGGACAGCGCGGAACCAATATAAATGTTTATATGCGTGCATAGCTTAGCTCTAGTCCTAGAATACGTTAATCATGACATATACACACGCATTGCGTTTGCTCACATCGTCGAAGACCTCGGCGTCGTGCATCTACGGCATAGTTCCGGGTGAAGCTGGGCAGATAAACAGTAATCCACAAGAATCTCCGTCACATTCCCACGCGCGCACGCGTACTCAACTGCGCGACATGGGTCTGACGAAAGACCAACTACGCCAGCGCACGAAACTATTGCGTCTTGGTGCACGCCGCGGGCGACTGTGCTCGGCGTGCGTGGCGTTTGGGACCGTCCTCGCGCTCGTGCTCGGTTCATTAAGGTTGGCTTATGCGCCTCCTTACGATCCGGCACTCGATGCGCGATGCGTGAAGGCGTTGCGTTCGGCGCAAAGTGCGTGGTTTGAGACGCGAGCATGCGCGTATGACGCGCGAGAGGCGCGGGCAGACTTTGTAGCTGCGGAGTTGGCGTTGACGGTGCGAGCCAAGCATGCTCCAGGACCGTGCGCCGTACTCACGCTCGGACTCCCAACGCCAAGTCCTGGACGGTTCATAGGACAAGGCTTACTAGTTGACGAAACTGCAACCGGTGGTTCTAGTTTTCCAACGGGAGATGAAGCTTTGGCGAGAAAGATGGGCTTTTGGATGCGTTCTATGATGGACGCGGGCGCGTTTACGTGTGAGACGCATACGTATACAGATGAACGCGCTGTTCGAGTGCTCGAGTCGAGTCTGCGTAAACAAGGATATTTCGATGCGGTTGTTGGAAAATTGTGGAACGATCGTAAGCAGGCGAAGCAATTGGATGAAGAGTTTGAGAAGATTGTCAAGTCTTCGCCGAACGCCAAGTTGACGGTGTTGATTAACGATGCGAAGCGATCTCAATCTCAGTTTGCGCGATTTAAGAAAGGCTTAGCGTCTGGTAAAGTTAGCACATTGATTTGGCGGCGAGAAATCACGAGTACGGCTCAACGTAAGGCGCTTATGAAGGAGGTGAAATTTGTCGCTCGATTTGGATATTCTCTGTATTTGGCGGGCGCCTCACAAAACGCAAAAGGTGGGGCTGAGCCCACGGCGTATTTAAGAATCGATCATGGAGCATGGGATGATAAGTTTGCAACTCCGAACACTGGAATCGAGCTCACGATCGTTGCCGTCCCTCGTCATAATAAATTCAAGCGTCTGTTGGATCAGTCGTTCAGTCTGTGTCCAGTGCGCTCGTCGGTGTTGAACTTTAACGAGCGCGCAGACGCTTTGTGTGCGTGCGAAACTGAAAGATTTAGTACTGAATTGGCTGAGCCAACGTGTAGCTTAGAAAGCCGACTTGCCTTGGCTCGTTCGAAGCGTCGTGGGTTCTGGAGCTTCTTCGTGGGGAAAACAACCGAGCCAGAGGACACGGAGGGCTTTGATGAGCTCAATACCGCGCTGAACGACGTTGGTGGAGAGGATTACGAAGTCAACAAGTAAAGTATAAAACAATTCATAGGATTCAAGAACGCTATAGTGTTTGTTACGGGGTACTTGTAACATGGATGCCGCTCCAACCTCGAAAGAAAGACTGCGTACTCAAACTATCGACCGCGATGCAAGTCAGCAAGTTCCAGCAAATCTAACTCTTCGTTCGACGCTTGCACCACACCCTTAACTTCGGGTACGTAGTGCATCAGCATGTTCTCAATCCCGCTTTTTAACGTCACGCTAGAGCTCGGACACCCATCACACGAACCTTGCAAACGAACCGTCACCAACCCGTTATCCGGGTTGAAGCTGTCAAACACGATGTCGCCGCCATCTTCCGCCACCGCCGGTCGAATTCTCGTTTCCAATAATTCTTTGATCATCGCCACCACTTCATCGTCGTCTTCATGAATTGCAGTGCCACTCGCCTCGAGTTTCGCTTCGTCTATAATAGCCTCCCCGCTGGCGTAAAAGTCCATAATCGCCTCAAACGTCTGTGGCTTCACAGTGCCCCAATCCGCACTTTCGCTCTTCGTCACCGTCACGAAATCAATCCCAAAGAATACATTCGTCACGCCATCGATCGCAAACAATCGCTTCGCTAATGGGCTCGCCATCGCTTCCCGCGCGCTCGCAAAGTTCTTCGACCCATCCGCGTAGACATCCTTACCAGGCTGGAACATCAGCGACGCCGGGTTAGGCGTCTGTTGAGTTTGAATGAAAATCGTTCGCACAATCGGCGTCATAGGCTGCGCACCTCGAGACGTCGTCCGGTGCGCGTACGCCGGCACGGATGCCCGATGAGTTGCCATCGTCATCAATCGTCGAACATCCTTCATCGACGTCACGCGCGCCGACGCGGGCGCGCTCACCTCCACCACCGCCGCGTGCGCATCGCATACAACTCGTTTCAGCGTCTGCGCGCGTCGCGAGAGCGCACGGAACGCCATGGGTGTCGTACAATGACGCGATTGAGTTGCATCTTCGGCACCCATCGCTCGCCACAGTCTCGCGCACCCTCGCGCGACGCACGCCTCGCGCATCGCCCCGCCCCGCCCTCGCGCGCGCGCGTACAACACTTAAATCCACGCCACCTCGCGCGGCGCACGAGCGCGCGCACGCATCGTCGACGACGCCATGAGCGCGGGACCGTCGCAGCCGCCACCGGGCGCCATCGGTGACACCGTCGCGCCCGACGACGTCGACCTGGAGGACGTCGAGGCGTTCATCGATCCCAACGCCGAGGATTACGAAGAAGTTGCCGATCTCGATGAAGACGACGAGGCGCCACTGTCTTCGGATGACGAGGACGACGACGCCATGGGCTTGGATGGCGACGCCGACGGGCCGACGGAGGACAGAGACGCGGCGGAGTATTCGCTCGTGGCACCGCCTAGGGACGATTCGGAGTGCGTCGTGGCGACGCATGGGAAGCCGGTGTATGCGTGTGCGTGGTCGAGCGATCGAGAGGTGGCGACGGTGGCGAGCGGTGGCGGAGATGATAAGGGTTTTATTCGTCGAGGCTCGGATGCGCGCGAGCTGCGAGGCCACGGGGAGAGCGTGGCGAGCATGGAATTTAGTACCGATGGTGGGTTATTAGCCACTGGTGGGTTAGATGGTAAGGTAAATGTGTACGATGCGGCGAGTGGGGAGATGAAGCGATCGCTTGAAGGGCCAGGGGGTGGAATTGAGTGGGTCGCGTGGCATCCGCGAGGACGCGTCGCACTCGCCGGAAGCGAAGACTTTACAGCGTGGATGTGGAATGCCGACGATGGGGCGTTGATGCAAGTATTTAGCGGACATTCCGAGAGCGTGTCTTGTGGTGGATTTACTCCGGATGGTAAAAACGTCGTCACTGGGTCTTTCGATGGGTCTCTACGGGTTTGGCATCCGAGAACGGGTGAATGCGCGCACTTGTTTCGCGGGCATCCGTTTCACGACGGTCCATTGACGTGCTTGGCGTTCCACGCGACGACGCCCGGATTGATGATTACCGGGAGCGAAGATAACACCGCGCGTTTGTTGAGTTCGGCGACTGGAAAGGTGCTCGCACCGCTCGTGGCGCATACAGAGACGATTGAGACGGTGGGCTTTTGCGACATCATGCCGTGCGCGGCAACGGGGTCACTCGATAAACAAATCATCGTTTGGGATACGAATGTATGTCAAGCTAGAGGCACGCTCGCGCATGATGGCGCGGTGAGTAAATTAAAATGGATTCCCGGCACTATGTGCATGTATAGGTACGTCTTGAGCATCGTTTTTCGTTTGTGATTTTCTTTTGTGTACGTCGGACAACGCAACATAAGGGCCTCGCGTGTTTCTACATAGCACGCGGTGGTGGACATATAGTTGCTAACATTTTTGCCTCGTCTCGGCGCGAATGAAACATGAGTGTTAATCTCACATTTCGCCGGTAGCTGAGTTGGCTAAATCTTCCACCGTCTCGTCATAGAAACTAACGTCTGTTTTGTTTTTGCGTCGCAGCACATCCATCGACGGCACCGTCAGACTTTGGGATACTCGAACGTCGTCGTGTCAAAAAGTTGCCTACGGACACACCAAGGGCATTCTTGATTTCGCCATGAGCCCAGATCACGCGCGCGTGATCACCGCAAGTGACGACTGCACGGCACGGATCTTTAATTTTGCCTAACAAATAAATTACAGTACTATGATACATGACATGTACATCCTACGTCAACTTTGCTTTCACCGTCGCGTACCACGCATCGAGGCGCTGCTTCATGGCTAAATCTATTTCACATTCGTCGAATTCTATAGGGCATCCCGTGAAGGGGTCGTTCTTTGAGCCCATTTCTTTAAGCCTTGCAATCGTTGACGCATCGACGCACATCGACGAACTCTGTAAGCGCACTGGGTTCACCATGATGAACCCAGTAATGGAGTCTAAAAATTCCTCGGGTGCGTCGGCGCTGAAATCTCTCTCCTTTGGAACATCTCGCATGCTCTCAATCTCTTCTTCTACTTTCCCCTTGATTCGCTGGACGATGCGCTTAGTGCACGCGCTCGAACACGTCTGAAATCGAATGCGCGTGACATTGACGTCAAGGAGGCGCGAAAAATCAGGCACGCCCGCGGATGTCTTGTGTAGTTTTTGGCACAACATGCGTTGCACGTCACGATCCGCGGCGCATACACCGAACAACGCAACTCTGAGCGCTTCTTCAAAGTCACACAACTTGTTGTGGTGTATGAATTCAATCAACTCAGCCGCTAGGGAGGCGTGCTTCGCGCCCAAATCCAACAGCGCCTGTGGCATGTAAATAATCGAAGACTCTAATAACCTCAAGTGAGTATAAAGAAAATTGCTCGACATCATGCACCTTTGCCGCACGTCTTCGAGCGAACCGTCATCCTTAAGCCGTACCGACAAATCGTGTGCGTAGTGCTTGAGCGACGTAAAAAGTCGCTCAAACCAAACGCCTCGCTCGTACTGCGCATTTCTCAGCAAGTAGAAAAACTGCTCGGTGAAATACGTAGAATGTTCATATCCTCGTGCAGGCAGGGCAATCGGGGCGTGATCAAACTCCATGAGTTCGGTATTGACGAGCCAATCCAACGCGTCTCGCGACGGTTCATCCGCGCGCAACCACGCGTCTTTTGCGCTCGCTAAAAATCCGCATCCAAACGTCAACCCCGCAATCACGTGCCCGATGCGATCGGTATGCGCCGTAGACACGAACGCTGCGATTAAAATCGGGCACAATAACGTTCTGGCGCTGCTATTTGCCTCCAAAGCGCGCGCGCCGCCTCGAGCCGCCAGTGCAAGTTCCAAAAACGCCACCAGTCTCGCATCCTCATCGTGCGCTCCAGCGCCGAACTCGTGCGCGCTCAATCGTTCCCAATGCGCTTCAAAACTCGCCGCGGCGTGCGAGTGCGCCGACGACCGCTCGGCGCGCGCATCGTCGTCGTCGTCGTCATCACTGGCGCGCACGCTCAGCCACACATCGTCATCATCCTCGCCGCCTTTCGCACGCACGCGCGCGCCGCACGCGCCACAGACCACGCGCGCGTCTGACGCGCCGTCACCGTCGCTGCCCCCATCGCGCCCAACGCCTCGTGTCATCGCATGGAACCTCCTCTTCGGCGTCGTAAAGTGTAGCGTCAGTCTGACGCGCGCGCATCTATGACGCATCGCCGCTCGAGCGCCGACTAGAACCGCCCGACGACAGAGATGTCCGCCGCCGACGCACCGCCCGATACCGCCCGTCGTCGCTCGCGCTCGTCGAACGTGTTCTCGCGCATCGTCGCGCGCGAAACGTCGTCGGCGGATGCGAGTCGAGGAGAATTCAAAGCCTTCGCGTGCATTCCTCCTCGACTGACGCTGCCCGTCGAGCGAATCGTCGATGACGCGCGCGCGATGCTGCGGTGCGTGTTACTTGGATTTACCGCCGATGGCGATCATTTGGTGAGCTACAGTGCGAGCGGGGAGAGTGGATACGCGTTGCAGATTTGGAGATTTCGAGTGGGCGCGCGCGCGACGTTATTGGCGACGACACCTTTGTTTGATGCAGACGAGCGAGCGCTGCGTTGGGATGAGAATGATGGGTTTGATGGTGGCGCTGGGATACGCGTGTGTGTGTGTGAGAGCTGGGATCGGTCGACGCTGGTGATTCATGGGGAGGAACGGCGGATGGACGGGAGTGAAGACGGCGCGTCGACATCGGCGAGCGGAGAGGTTCGACGCGCAAAACGCTGCTTTGTGACGGTGTTACCGTCACCGGCATCGGTGAAGCCTGGAACAGCGATTGCCGCGACGCATATGAGTTATTTGAGTGCGGCGCAGTCGCCTTTTCATGCGAGTTGGAGTGGGATTGTTCCGCCGGCGAAACCGAGCGAGCGCGAGCTTGACGAACGCGGCGCCGAAGTATGCGGGAATAATCATGAGAGTAACATCGAGTCGGGCGATCCATATGCATTTAATGAGTTGAGTCCAGTGCGGCGGAAGAGGAAATTAGTTGAAGTGGCTAGAGATTTGATTGACTGTGGGCATTTTGGGTTGAATACGAGCGACGCGCTACTTTGCGTCGACGTCGCCACCGCGACTTTAAATCCTCGAGATGCTCACGATCGATCACTCATGGAAGCTCAAGTCGAAGGTAAAGTCAGCGGACTGGTGTCAGTTGTTCCAGCGTGTCATTCACCGCTCGTGAAATGGCATGGGAATGAGATGAGCGACGTGAGTGTTGGCGAGGATGATTTATTCGTCGACGCGGCTGAGCTCGGCGACGCCACTCCTTACGTATTCGTCTCAGCCTTGCCGAATCGAGTGCGCGTGTGTGTACTAACTCCATGGATTGCTCTAGAGATGGATAAATTACTGAACCACTCGTTGCGGGCGGCTTTGGATTTTGGATTTGTTGTGCGTGACTACGAGTTGTTGCCGCTGCAATATCAGGCGAGCGCTAAAGAAGGCGAAGACCCGAGCATGCTCGTCGCCTGTCTCAGCGTGCTCGCCCCTAGCTCTTGGGCGTATCAACCCTCGTGTCCTGGTCGCATGCGTATCGTCGTCACCATTATCGATCGCCCACTCGATCGCACGCTTGGCGACGGAACGATTGTGTACAGTCACGAGCTTCCGGTGAGCGTTGATGGCAAGCAACCTACGCCCGTGCTCTTGCACACCGCTCGAGCACATGTGATGATGGTGAGAAAGTCTATCATCATCCCAACTAGTCGATGGATAAGAAACGCTTCATCTATGGCGAACACGAATGTAGTGACGTCTGGAGAAAGCGCGGTGACTATCAAGCACCCGACGTTGCCAATTTGCATAATTGGTTACGGCATTCGCTTGCAGCGCATCCGCGCTTGAATGTATGAAATGAATGATAACTAGTATGTAGCTGAATGATGTATTTGAACAATTTGTAAACTGCGCTATGATATTCTACTTTTTCTTCTCGATATTTATCCCAGAAAATGCCGACCACAGGTGCACGACGCTGTCGCCCGCGTACGCCAACACTAATTCTTTCGGACTGAATGCGATCGAATTCATCGCTTCGGTTGTTTTTATCTGAGCAACGCATCTACCCGTCTTCGTGTCAGCTACGTCTATAAATAAATCCTCGGAAGCGGCAGCTAAGTACTTGTTGTCAAAGCTATACGACACCGCTCTAATTGGGCAGTCCAAACGAACAACTGTGTCGTAGCAAATGTGTGTTTTCGTCTCCCACATGCTCACGATCGCATCTGCCGCACCAAGAGCAAACATTTCACCGTTTGGAGAAATATCAACGCAATAACATCCGCCGTTGTGCGCAAAATGAGATTCTAGTGGCGTCAGCGCCGCTGTCTTTGCGTCAAAACTCAACCTTTCCATTTTCCCTTCGCCAGTCGCCATGAAAAATTCGCTTCCACTTTGATTCCACATCATCTGATTGACTTCAAATTTGAACTTTTGCTCCCATACCGTCTTCATGGTGTTCGTATCAATCATGGAAATGACGTCTTCTCTGTTACCTACGGCGAAATACCGCCCATCTGGAGACCACGCGACGTTCATCAACTCTCCTTGCGTCGTGACTGTTGACGTGCATTTCCCACTTCGTACATCCCAAACCTTTGCCGTCTTATCTGCACTCACGGTGACTAAACTCTGACCTTTTACTGGCTCGAATCGAAGTTGTTCAATCTGCGCTGCGTGTCCCGCGAGCTCTGAGCTCGCGCCTTTCCCGGCGCCTTGCTCGATGTCCCACACGCGCGCGACGGGTTCGGTGCCGCCCGTGGCGAGTTTCTTCCCACACGGTGACCACCCAATCGTCTGCACGCGCTTTTTATGTCCACGAAGGTCGCTCGTTGTCTAAAATCGCAAACGCGCGTCGTCGTCAGTCAACAATCACGGGAGTTTCTCAGCGCCTTGTCGTACCGTATTCGTCTCGTCGAACGGGAATTTTACCGGTGGGTACTCCCCTGGATTAGGCATGTACATCCCTTCGAGGGCGTACATGTCCTCATCGGGCTCGCTCAGATCCGAATCGCTCATCTGCATCGCATTATGATGTCGAAAGCGCCGCGCAAAGCGTTTAAGAGACGCAAATTTTTCAATTACAAACAATGAATTTGTTGTCACCACCATTCTACTTATTCTACTTGTTGTCACCGTTCAACATCTCATGCACCTCCTTCGCTGCTTTCCCGCACTGTGCCGCATCCGAGGATGTCATTAATTTCGTCGTCGTCAACTTGTCAATCTTCCCGCTCGCCTTTAACAGCGTCGTAAACGTCCGCGAGTCGTGATTCTTCGGAAACGAGTAAATCACCACCCCATCATACTCCCCCGTCTGCGACACAAAATACGATTTCAACGTGCCTCCCATCACGCCTAACAATCTCGCCGTCGCGCGTTCCTCGTCTTGCGCGTCTTGTAAACTGTCTCGAGTCGCCGACGCGTTGAACGCGAATTGCGTCATGAACACGGGCTCGCTCGGTTCAAACTTTGTCTGTTTTCGTCGCGTACGCGTCACCGACGACGGCGCGCGAGGCGCAGTCGCGGAGCGATCAATCGTCAGTACGCGCTTTTTATCCGTCGCGTCGCGCGTCGTCATCCTTTGTCGTCGATATCGCGTCGTCGTCGGTCGAACCCGGGACGCACACGTACCCTCTTGGTCGGGGCGAACGCGAGCTCTTCTTGTTCGGCGCCCATCCACGTGCCGTACGCGCGGCTCGCGCACGCACCGGCGGTGGTGCGGTGCGCGCGTATCGCAGTCGTCGTCGCTCGGCGGAGCATCTCGCGCGCGCGTTGCAGTGGCGAGAACCCGTCGGACTTTCTTCTTTTGGGTTTGCCTGGGGGGACTCATTGACCAGTCATAATCAGGGACGATTTCAACTTTGGAAATCTCGCTCTCTTGTCCCGGGGTCTCACCTGCGTTTGTCGACAGACGCCGACGCGAACGTAATCCGACGCATCCATGCCGTTCTGCACGTTAAACGCAGCGTTTGCGATCGCCACGGCGACGTTCGCCGGTGGGGCGTACATGGCGCACAAGACTGGCGCCGATGCGAACAGCGCGTTGGGGCAGTGGAAGGCGAAGAAGCAGGCTGCCAAGGAGGCGGAAGAGCTCGCCATGGCAAAGGTACGGCGGTGAACGGCGCGAGGAGGACGGTGGACGATGGGAACGATGACGGTACACGCGTGTTCGTGTGGTACGGCGTGCGCGAGACGCTGCGCCGCGCGTGCGAACCAACTACGCGCGGCGCGGAGCGCTCGGGTTTGGATAACGACGACTGACTGACTCGCGTGTCGCTCGTGTCGTGTTTCGATGATACACAGAACGCCAAGGGCGGTAAGAAGGGCAAGAAGTGATGATGCCGTAGATTGTGAGCGATGATTGGTTGGTTATGTGATTAGATAGACGTGAATGAGGTGAGTGAGCTAAACGAGCGCGCGAGCGGGTTGCAAAAGCAAGCTCGCCGTCGCTCTCGCGGCTGCGACGCAATCGCACGCAGATGAGAGATGATGATTTGATTGTTTTAAAGAACGGAAGTTTAGTTACACGCTTTTTTTACGCTTCTACTCCCCCGTCTCTCTACGTTTTGTCTTACCTCTCGAAAACAAACTACCCACACTACAACTTCGGGGCGCACTCGCGAGATACGAGAGCATTTGCCAAAATCGTCTTCGCTCGTGCATACAACGATGGGAGATTTTCCGATAAATTTACATCGTTAACTCCATAATCGCACTCACAATGTCGTTCGGGTTCGCCTTGAGCGCCTTAACCGCCTTGGCGCGAGACACGTTCGCTTGCGTCATCACGAGCTCAATGTCCTTTGCCTCAACCCCAGTCTCATCAACCTCACCTTCCTCCTCGGCTTCAGCAACCGCGGCCGCGGCACCCGCCGCCGGAGCTTCAGACTTAAACGCCTCAGCCGCAACCGCAGCCGCTTGCGCCGCCAAGTCCTCAACCTTCGCCTCACCGAAGATCACGTAGGATTCCGAGTTTGGCGCGTGAAACACGTCGGGTTGGTTGATGACAAACATCACATTCTTGTTCTTCTTGAGCGTCACGCGTTGGACGTCCTCGAGTTGCTTCAGGCCCAACTTCATCATCGTCTTGCGCGCCTTCTTCTCAGCCTTGCTATGCGTCCCTATATTCGACAATACACACACAGTTTAGTACGCCGCGGCGCGAAAGACACACTCGCCTTGACCTCGTCACCAACCATTCAATGCGCGCGCAATTACGTACCGTGGTCGTCGTGCTCGTCGTCGTCGGAGACATCATCCTGTGCCAATCAAACACACAAAAATATTATCGTCAATCCCCGCGCATGTCGCTCGCGCATCTCGTTCGCGCGCGTCGCGCTCCCCCATCATCCTCGTCGCGCGCGCGTCAAAAAACCCTGATGCGATCGATCGCGCGCGACCGCCGAAACGCGCGCGCGCGATGGTGCTCTGATGCTGAGGCGCGGGCGAATGCGTACCTCGACCGTTGGGTCGTGTTCTTCTTCGGCGGACATGGCGGCGGTGGTCGTCGCGCGTCGGGAAAGGGCGCGAGCGAGGCGCGCGAGTGGGGAAGTGGGACGGCGAGCGACTTCTGGTGGCGTCACGCAGTTCTGGACGCGCGCGCTGTACGCGAAGGATGAAGAAAGATGGTTTGATATTACTTTGGATTGATGCTACCGGTTAAGAAGGCTTCGAGGATATCATCGTAGGCGAAGACGCGGGTGTTGTCAATGCTTGGGTCGGCGATGGCGGAGATGACGATGGCGAGGTTGGCTTTGGCGAAGGAGGCGGTCGGGCGGGCGCCGGCGACGACGAGCAAGTCTTTGAGGTGCTCGGGAAGAGTCGCCGGACCGGTGGGGTGCTTGGGGTCGACCCAGATGGCGAAGGATTTGCCTGTGAAGCAATTTCGTGCCGAAGCGGTGGTGGTGGAGGTGGAACCGGTTGTGGGGGTGAAATTGTGTGCGGCTTCGAATTTCTTGTCGCGCACGACGTGCGGAGCGTATTCGGCAAAGGCGCCCGATTTGGATGACTTCTCCACCCAAGCCGCGCTGACAATGGGCTTGTCTAATAGTGATGCCGCCATGACGTTTTTCGTGCGCAATAGTGGTGCCTCGGTGACGAACACGTCAAATTCTCGTAAAGATTCAGTCGTGCGACCGCCGAGGCGTTCAATCTTCTTCGTCAACGCCTTCGTTTGACGTTCAGAAAAGCCACTCGAGAGCAAAACGCACAATGCTTTGTCTCCTTTACTTGACGCTGGCGTTGATTTACATATTTTACCCACCACCATCGAGTTTGACTTTTTTGCCACCGCGGTCACTTTCGGCGCGACCACTTTCGTCTTTTTCTTTGTCGTCTGCGCTTTGGGCGCCGTGGCGCGTTTGGTCCCCTTTAGCGGTTTCGCCACCATCACGCGATTTTCCTTGTCTTTATCCCCAATTTTCGACGTTGAAGTCGTGCACACATTAACATCCGTACGCGTGTTCACGTCATCCTCATCGTCTTCCGCATCGCTCGCCGGTAACGCCGCGATGACGCGCGCTTCGGGCTGAGCTGGCGCGCTCCGTGGTGCCTCCTTTACCCCTTCCTTCACCTTTACTTCCGCATTCATCACCACAGCGCGCTTCGGACGCCCCGATGCATTCAACTTTTCTTTTTCCTTGGCCTCGATTACCAACCTCGCGCGTTCCTTCGCCCGTTCGCTCTCCTCTAACGCCGCAATCGCATCCTCACCCGAATCAACCTTTGCCCCGTGGTACGCGCTCCACGCCCCCGCCCCTCCCGTGAACGTTTCCTCGAACTCAATGTCCGACTCATCGTCCTCATCGGAGTCCGGTAACAGTCCAATCTTCGTTCGCGCGTCATCGTTGTCATCGCGCGACTCCTTCGTCGTCACGACGTGCGGTAACAATTCTGTGGTGGTTGTTTCAACGGCATCCTTCCACGGCGCATCGTCGCCATCTCGCGACGCGGCGGGCACAGAAACGTCGCGTTCGCGACCGATGACGTCAATATCATCACGCCACAGTGCGTCGAGCGCGCCAAATGTCGATCGGCGTCGTTCGTTGTCCATGCGGGCGTCGTCGTGTGACGATGAATCATTTCGAGGCACTCAGAAAGTCAACAATTGATAACGGCTCAAGGCGTTTTCATCGCCGACGCCGCACATCGCCGTCGCAAGAGCGCACGAAGACGTGACGACGAACGCATTCTATCGCACGACGATGACGGAGATTGATTTTGGTTTATCGGGACAGGGGTCCAAGGCGTGTGGGGCGCTGTCGCTCGAGGATGTGCGCGCGACGGCGCTCGCGTGTGGGTTCAAGCACGCGAATGTCAATGCGAAGGCACCGATTGCGCGCCGTGTCGATGTCGATGCGTTCTTTAAAATGTTTTCAGTCAATGGTTTGTCGAATTTTAAGCGCGTGTTTGCGAATAATAAGTTGGCAAAGCCGAAACCAGGAGGCGAGGTGTTCATCGAGGAAAAGCGTCGCGTCGTCGAGGAAGTCGTGACGTGGGAGTGCCCTGATGTCTCCGAGTACGACAACCTTGCGAAGAATTGGGATAAAGAACACGTGCATAAATGGAGAATGCTCCCCAAGCCTGGTGGGGCGGTGTGCCGACCAGATGATTGGTACGCGTTGTACGCCGCCAAGGAGCAAGTGCTCAAGGGCGACCAAACCGGCGAGAAACCCATGTGGGCGGATCACGGCGGCATCGCCTACGACGATCGCGAGCGATGGGAATTCCGCGAGAAAATGAAAGGATTATCCGTCGACGAGGCAAAGAAGAAATTTTGCGAGGTGTACGGCCGTGCGATGCAAAAAGAACGCGAGGGATTAAACTTTCGCAAGTATTAAATGCGGCTACGTCTCGATGCGAGCCTTCGTACGTCGCTCGGAATGCGATGATTACCTCGTCGCTTGCGCGCCCCCGCGCCCGCGCGCGCGTTGATGAATACAAGTTTCAATGTTACAACCACGCGTATTCGTCTCGCCGCGTGCGGGCGCATGCATTGAATGTAGGTACGCTTATAACTCGCGCGTCGCGTTCTCACTGAGCTTCACTCTCATACACGCACATGTTATCCGCGTCCACCTTCCCCGCGTGCGCGCGAACGCTCGCCAGTCGCGCGCGAACGACGACGCGATCGCGTGACACCACTCCGTCGGCGCGACGCACCACGGCGCGCCGCGTTCTGACTGCGAATACGTCGCAAGACGATGCGACGTCATCGTCATCGTCAACCTCGCGCCGCGGGCTGTTGTTCGGCACGATCGGTATCGCCGCCTTGGCGCTGTCCGGACCGCCCGTGGCGCGCGCCGCAGATGTTCCGCGCGTTGTCGGTGCCGCTGTGAGCGCGCCGAATAAGTTTTGGCTCGCAAATGGGTGCTATTGGGGACGACAGGTAGGCGCGCGCTCGCGTCTGTTTCGGCGTCGCGTCGCGTCGCGTTTCGCTCTTTGTACCGCTGTGCTTTTGTGACTGACTGTGAAATTGTCGCACGTGATCGATGGTATGTATACACAGCACACGTTCTATGAAGTTGAACGCGCGCTCGGGCGGAGCGACGATGAAATTACCTCTGTTGTGGGCTACGCGGGTGGCGTCGGAGGCTCAGGGAGCAAAGACGCTGTGTGCTACTATTACGGCCCGAGCGAGACCGTGTACGAGAGATTGGGACACTGCGAGGCGGTTTCTGTCGAAGCGAACAATGAGAAGGAGTTACGAGCGTTCGCAGATGCGTATTTTGCAAGCTTTCAGAAGATTCCTGGACTCGGTATGCAGCGCGTGGACCCGCAAGACGCGGGTGCTGGATACCGCAACGCGATTGGGATTCCGGGTGGGATTGACTCACCCATGTTCGCCGTCATCGAAGCTGCGAACGTGAATAATATGAAGCTCGTTCCCGGTGTGGGAAATCGCGTCACCGAGCGCGGTGGTAAGCCTTCAGAGACGGATGTCATCAACCAAGTGTGGATTTATGACTCGAACGCGTTGCCATTTTACCAAGCCGAAGTGTACCATCAATTCCACGATGGTTTGGGTTACAAGTTCCCGCTCGAGTACACGCAAGGTGTGAAGCGTAAAGCTTTCGAGCGCGGATTGATTGCGCCCACTGGCTGTCCGGAAATGCGCGAGCGCGCGTTTGCCGACTTTGTCTCCACGTCGGCATAAATGTGCACGGAAAGCCTCTGCGCGAGTATTAATCGCCTGTAAGTGGTCTCGAAACGCGCGAGCGAGCGTGTGCTGAATGTATCTTAAATTTTGCACAGTTTTGAACGCGTATGATGATGACGCTGTAATATTAAAATTTCCAAGCATGAACGCTCACACTTCAGTCGTTGCCTCTTCAATCGTCGAGACGTCGTCTCGTGAAAGTTGTACGCAACTCTCAAAATCCACCACTGCGTGTTGCATACAAGCTCGAGCACGACGCGAACGCCGGCCATACACGCACTACCGCTGATTGAGTGCGCTACATTGAAACGTGTTTTGAATTGAGTCGCAAACGAAGAATTCTTAGGGATTGCGATGGAAGAGTTAACTCCCGCCGAACATGCGGCGATAGTGAAGGCGATGCCGCCCGCGCAGCAGGAGGACTTTCTTAGGCCGACATACTTGAACCTCACACACGAGCCGTCGACGCCGACGATGAGTTTGCAGGGTTTCAAGACGGCGTTGTTGAAGCGGCGCTTGGCAGAGATCGACGCGCTGGACAACGCGCGCGTGGGAGGCGCACGCATGGTATCAAAGACAACCATCGCCAAGGAGGTGAAGGCAATCAAGCACGACTTGCGAGGGACAAAGGCGCGTGCGGCAGCGTCTAGAATAGCGGCGCGACATAGAGAAATTGCGGAAGAAACGAGAAACGCCAGAGCCGAGGCAGAGCGAGCGCGACAAAGAGTACACATGTTGCGTCAAGAACTAGAGGACGAGTCCAAGGATATTGAAAAAATACTACAGGAAGAGCGAGAAGAGCGCGCGGCGATGTTAAAGGAGAATCAAAAGAAGCGCGAGCAACGTCGCGCCGTTGTCGAAGCAGAGCTTGAACGCCACGAAGCCAAGCGTCACAAGCTCGTCATGTCCTTAAAGGGTGTCATTCAGGATCAGAAAGAAGTGCGAAAGACCTTGGAAAGCGCGGGTGAGCAAGCTCCTGGGGGAACACCGCAGAAGCCGTTGTCGGCGCCGAGCCCCACCATGGGAAGTGCTGGCGCCAAAACGGCGTTTCCCACTGGGGGCTGGGGACGCAAGTAAATAGCGCCAAATTTAGACACCACATCTTGTAACTCATACCGAAACGTAATAGCACAAACGCTTGTCTTGTTTATTTCACTCGTTCTCATCGTACACGTGCAGACGCAATCGAATGTTCTCGATGTCCACGTCCTCGACGACGCGAAAGGAAAACATGACGTCACTTTGAAGCGCACGTTTCGCCCGAAATGCGCGCATCTGCGGTCGCACCTTCGCACGCGGCGCGCCTCACGCGCACCGCTCGTAAACATCACACCTCGCGACGCACCGTGCGCGCTGTCGCTGCGGCCGCAGCGCCCGTCGTCGGCGATAAAGACACCAAACGTCAGCACGTAGTCGTCGTCGGCGCCGGTTGGGGTGGCTTAGGCGCCGCCAAGTCCCTCTGCGAAGCCGGCGTGGACGTCACGCTCATCGATGCGTTAAAAGATCCATCTGGGCGCACGCCAGACTTGACGCCGAGCGGTAAGCCATTCGAAGCGGGCACGCGGGGCTTTTGGAAGGATTATCCAAACATAGTCTCAGTCTGTGCGGAGCTCGGCTTGGACGAATCAAATGTGTTTACGCCGTACACCGCGTCCTCGTTCTTTTCACCAGATGGACTAGAAGCCACTGCACCGGTTTTTGGTGACTCGTTGGCGTTGCCGTCGCCGCTCGGGCAAGTGTTCGCGACGTTTGAGAATTTTAAGCGACTGCCGCTCGCCGACAGAGCGTCAATGGTTGGATTGTTATACGCGATGTTGGACCTGAATCGAGACGAGGCGACATTTGAGGCGTACGATAGAATGACAGCGCACGAATTGTTTATCCGCATGGGATTGAGCAAGCGTCTTGTGGATGATTTTATTCGCCCAACGTTGCTCGTTGGGCTGTTCAAGCCGCCAGAGGAGCTTTCTGCGGCTGTGGTTATGGAGCTGCTTTATTACTACGCGCTCGCGCATCAAGACTCGTTCGATGTTCGATGGATAAAATCCAAAAGTATTGCACAGCTCATCATTGCGCCTTTGTGCGAGAGACTCGAAAATGACCATGGTATGAAGGTGATGGGTGGAACGTTCGTCAGCGGCGTCGACGTTGATGAAGAAAGCCGAAGCGTCACGGGCGTGCGTTATCGCACCATGGATGGAAAAGAGGGTGAAATAAAAGATGTCGACGCGGTAGTGTTTGCTCTTGGCGCCAAGGGCATGAAGAGCGTAGTTTCTAACTCGCCTGCTTTAGCTCGAATTGCGCCAGAATTTTCGGCTGCGGCGTCGTTGGGGAGCATCGATGTCGTCGCCACTCGCATTTGGCTCGATAGTTACGTATTTGTAGAGAACCCAGCGAACGTATTCTCTCGCTTTACGAGCTTGCGAGGCGCTGGTGGAACATTTTTTATGCTTGATCAGCTTCAAAAAGATACGGAAGTTGAGTTATGGGGTGGCGAAGAGCCGCGTGGGTCTGTCATCGCGGCAGACTTTTACAACGGCACCGCCATTGCGACGATGAGCGACGAAGACATCGTCAAATTGCTCACTGATGAGCTCCTTCCTGCGGCAGTTCCTGGATTCAAGGGTGTCAAAGCGGTCGATTCTTGCGTGCGACGCTATCCAGGCGCCGTGAGTCTCTTTTCACCAGGATCATACAAGAAGCGACCGCCTTTAGAAACATCCATCTCCAACGTCGTTTGCGCCGGTGATTGGGTGCGTATGGGTGAGCGCGAGCACGGTGCGAAAGGACTGTGTCAAGAACGCGCATTCGTATGCGGTCTCGAGGCTGGTAACTCGTTGTTACGCCGTAACATTGTCACCGGCACTGGCGGCGTTTCTGGTGGCGCGGGCCACCCAGTCATACCGATACGTCCAGACGAAGCCCAAGTCGTCGTCGGTCGAGCGTTGAACAAACAATTGATGGACACACTCTCTCCGTTTGGCTTAGCGTCACCTTGGATTCGTTAGATTGTGCTTGTAATTATTTGTAGCAGCTATAGAGATATCGTGCAAAACTGTCCCAAGCAGCGCCACACCCTGGCGCCATGCTCGCGTATCATACTCCATCCATCGCCGTGCGCACGCGCAACACATCATACTCGCGTCACTCCCACGCACGCGCCGCGTCGAGATCCGTCGTCGCACGCGCCTCTGAAGAAGACGTCGAGGACGCCGCGTCCACCTTCTCCTTGGTCCCAGCGGATGCGCAAGATGGATTATCTCGCTACCGCGCCGTCCTCGCGCCGCTGTTCTTTGCCGGCGGCGCTCTTCACGCCCCCGACGTGTTTGGTGCGGGACCTATTTCCAATGTATGCGGCGTTAGCGCATTCACAGACCTGTCCACTGCGTTGCAAGCGTTGACGCTTCTCTGGGCGGTGGGCGGTCCCGTCGCCGGCGTCGGGTTGCTGTCGGCATCGTTCGTGGGCGACATCGCCGTCACCGCGATTGCGAGCACGGAAATCATCGCGGGTATTGATTTTCCTAACGTCATTGCCCCCGCATCGATCCCTACGCCGATCGTGTATGCACAGATTATAAACTTAACCTCCCTCGTTGCGCTCCGCGCGTGGGAGAGTTACGAAAACCGAAATGAGTCGGCGTGAATAAACCGACTTTATATGTTACTAGCGAATAGGAAATAGGCGAATAGGCCTTGGCTGGATAGGAAATAGCGCATTAAACATCAACTCGTGTGTGCATTGTATTATAAAAGTAAAAAAGAAAAGGCTTTTGACTGTCGAGCGCGCGACGCGTCGAGCGCGGGACGTTCCTTCATCCATTGTTCAGTGACACCGTCAGCGCGATGTTACGTTAAGCGCAAGTGTGCGCATTTACAATTGGCCAGACTTGACAACCTTCACCGGCTTGGACGTCGCACCGGATTGGGAGCCGACCTTTTCGATGTTTTGCACGACATCCATGCCCTTGCTCACGGCGCCAAACACGACGTGCTTGCCATCCAACCAACCGGTCGTGGACGTGCACAAAAAGAACTGCGAGCCGTTGGTGTTCGGCCCAGCGTTCGCCATGGACAAAATACCCGGACCAGTGTGCTTCAATACAAAGTTCTCGTCTTCAAACTTGTTGCCGTAGATGGACTTACCGCCCGTACCATTGTGGTTGGTAAAGTCCCCTCCTTGGCACATGAATCCCGGGATCACGCGGTGGAACGAAGAACCTTCGTAGCCAAAGCCCTTCTCACCCGTGCACAACGCGCGGAAGTTTTCTACGCGTAGCAGAAACATATCACAACACAACCATCCCGTCAGTCATCAAATCAAACCGAAAACAGAACAGTCAACGCGTCAACTCGCGAATTTCGCCAAAAAGTGATCATCATCAATTAAATTAATCCAATCCAATCCGATCGCCCTCCCCTGAACGCACATTCGCGACACTACGCGCGCGCACACACATCACACATAAACACACGTACCAGCAGTCTTCGGCGCGACATCCGCGCGAAGCTACGCACACACGCACACGCACACGCACACGTCACGTCAGTCGCAATTCTTTCGGAAAAAAGAACGTCATCGAATCCGATCGCATTCGCGTCTCCCCTTGGCGCGACGATTGATCCCATCGCGCACGCGCGACGAACACCGCGTACGTACCGTCATTTCGATGCGTCCCGCGGGAGCGCCACCGATTTCGATATCAAAGAACACCACTGGGTTAGCCATTGTGTGCGATCGCGCGTGCGTCGGTTTATGGCGGCTCGAACGCGTTGACCGCGCGCATTTGGACGCGACGATCGATCGAGCGCGCGTGGTGACGGTGATGGGAGGCGGAATTCGCGACGACGGTGATGCCGCGTGCGGGTCGCGCGCGCGCGGGGCGTCGTCGGCGGCGACGCGCGCGCGGGAGCGATCGAAAGTCTCGTGAAGTGGACGGTCGGCCGGGACAGGAATATGCGCCTCGTGGTGCGTTCGTTCGTTTCGTTCGTTCGTGCGCGCGTTGAGATGGCGTAAAGAATGGGCGTGGTACAGATGACACGCGTGGAGCTAAGGTGTGCTAGATATGAATCGTCGTGCATCGTCGCGTCGTCGCGTCGTCGCATCGTCGCGTGTGGTCGCGGTTGACTGTTGGACTCGGCTTGAAAAGCGCGCTGGCGAGTCGTCTGCGTCTTAAGAGACTTTGGCGATTCTCACGGCGTCGGCGAGGAAAAATGCGGTACCGATGACGAAGGATACGCTGCCGAGCATGTAGAAGACGCACCCGTTCATGTATGCAGTCATGACGAGTGAACCAGAGAGGCGCGGTGAGGTATGGGGAGGAGCGTCTCGCGTCTCGTCTGTACTTCTAAAAATGAATACCACGACGACATCAATCACAACGGCTAATTAGGAGGACGAAATCTTCGCGTACGCTTCACCTTCTGAAAATAAAGCGAGTTTGGCCTTGTCGTACACCACGAACGCGATCGCAATCGAGGGCATGATTTTCACATAGTTGGCGCTCAAGCCGTGGAACAAGGCGCCAAAGCCTTCGTTGCGAACGGTTTGGCGGAAACAATCCATCATGCCCGTGTATACCGGTCCACTAGTTGCACCGGCTTGAACCCATCCTGAAACTTGTAATCGACGACGGCACACGTCGAATGGATACGCCACCGTTTGCCCGACGGCGCCGGCGACGCCGCCGCACGCCAAGCCAGACGCGACGTCCAAATCCTTTGGCGAATTCAATCCCTGGATCGTCGTCGCCACGTCCTTCAAGGTTTCATAAATAGCGAAATTCAACCCAACGTAAGGGATGACTCCGATGACAGACGGCGTCCATCCCTTGTAAAACGCACCCATACCCTCCTTTTGAAGAATGATGGAGAACGCGTGCGCGATGCCGCGATATTGCCCATTCATCGATCCATCCGCCGCAGCCTTTTGCACCGTTAACCGCCCACGAACCATATCTAAAGGATACGTCGCCGACATGGCGATTATCCCTGCCCCTGCGCCACCCGCCAGGCGCGTCAACACATCCATCTCTGCCGTTTCATCCACCGTCTGTCGCGCGCGCAAAATCGCGTGCGACATATGGTCGTAACATAAAAACTTCACCGCGCTATTCGGCACGATTCTCACGCAGTTCGCCCCGTTGCCCTTAAAAAACCCCTTCATCCCTTCCGTTCGCCACATGTACGATAAACCAGACACCACACCGCGATATGCACCGCCATCTTTACCCGCAACCTGAGCCAAAGCGAAAAACAATCTCTCGTCAGCTCTCTCAACAAAACACCATCAATCCAATCCATGCACGTACCTGCTGGAGAATCTTCAACCGCTCGAGCGGCGCCACGGCCGTTCGCGATCTGTACAACCCACAAAACGTCAGTCTCACGCCATCACACGCGCCCTTTCACGCGTCTTTCGCATCGCATCGCCTCTCGCGCACGCACACTCCACCGGCGACGCCTCCCGCGAGTAAACTCTTCGCAATCGCCGTAAACGTCAGCTCCGGCGCCGACGATGCATGCGTCGCATTCGTCGTCGTCGTTTCCGCGCTCGCGCTCGTCGATGGCGACATCGCGCGCGGCGGCACGGAGTGAAGATCGCCCGCGCGCCGCCGGCGCAGCCGCGTCGATGGATAGCGGTCGGTGCGACACCGCGCGCGCCCACATGCGCCGGCACTGTCGCGCGCGCGACGTCGATGCGCGCCCGCGCGGTGGCGTGGTGATTCGTACATAACTCTTCGCGCGCGATGCATCGCGCGCATGCGGGATTCGGGGCGTCGGTGCGCGCGCAGCGCGGGGTGAACGCGCGTTTGGCGATGTCGACGACGTCGACGTCGATGCGCGTGGGTGCGTTCGCCCGACGCGTTCGCGGCGTCGTGCGCGTCGTGGCGATGGCGAAGAAGTCCAAGGGCGGTGGGAAAGGTGGCGGTGCGTCGGGTGAGGGCACGACGCGACCGGGCGAGGCGCCGGTGCCGGCGCCGGCGAGGATCACTGGGAAATCGAATGGGTTGTCAGTGCACGCGCAAATCAAACTCGTCGAGCGTTTCAAGGCGCTCACGGGCGATGGCGCGGGGCAGGTGAATAAGGCGAATGCGTTGAACGCATCCAAGTCATCGAATGCGCGCGAAAGCGTGGGGAACGCGCAAGGGAGGGATCGGGCGTACGAGGAGGAGCTCGCGCGAAGGCGGCGGGAGAAAGCCAAGGCGTCGCGGGACAAGAGCGAGCTCAAGGAACATAGCGGCGCGGGGATCGCGCCTTTATTGCTTATAGATGGATATAACGTTTGTGGGTTGGAGGATAAAGGTATAGATGAGGCGAACGCGGCGTTTCGGGCTGGGGATTTGGATACCGCGCGATTGACGTTGACGCAGGAGATTGAGAATTTTAAAGCGTTTTCGGGCTATCGCGTTGTCGTGGTGTGGGACGCGGATAGGAATAGGAATAAGGATGAGGACGAGATCGAGGGTGATTTAGATAGCGGCGTGCAAACGGTATATAGCGTCAAGAATGATGCGGATTCGTGGATTGAGGCGCGCGTGGTGGAGGAGATGCGCGAGCACGCGTCGAGGTTGGTGTACGTGGCGACGTCTGACGGCGCGTTGAGTTCTCTCGTCCGCGGAAGCGGGGCGTACGTGGTGAACGCAAAAGCCTTTGTTGAGGAGCTTCGACGGGCAACGCAAGGAGAAAAGGAAATTTTACAAGAGATGGCTATCGCAGCACGATGGAATAAAGGGAAGAAGATCGCCGCGGTGGGCGTCAAAGATGACGACGTCAAGCGCAAGCTCATGGAAATGTACAAGACGGCGCCGAGCATGGAGGCACCTGCGAACGCGCCCAAGGGTGCGTTCAAGCGCCAAGCGCAGAGCGAAGAAGTTAAAGCCAAAATTAACCCCACCGCGCCCAAGTGGGCGGAGATGCGTGCGCAGCGTCGCAAGAACGAGTCGAATTAAAGTTTGTAATGACTAGTGTACTGTACGAAAAGTGTAGAGCACAACGCGCGCGGCTTAGCCCAGTAAAGCACAGGCACCCACACCGCAGTGTGCGCCTCACAACAGGCAAACACCGCGTGCACGCGCGCAAACGCACATGCGCACCGCACTCTGCGTCGCGCACGCGTCGTCGGCGCTCGACGCGCGCAGCGCTGCGACGTCCCGAGCGCAAAAGTGCGTCTCTTTAGCTCGCTTGAGCCGCCATGAGCAGCGACGACGTGCGGCGCCTGCGCATGAGCGCGCGAGCGTGCGCGTGTGCGCGGCGGTGCAAGCGCCGCCGAATGTGAAGAGCGACAAGTACGCACCTTTACCTGCGGTGCCGATCGAGAACGTGCACTGGGTGGATGACTTGGAAGGGTTGCAACGCGCGACGGCGGCGGTGCGAGCGCAGACGGCGGGTGTAAATGTGAGTGATAATGTGCGACTACCCCCATGCGTGGGACTCGACGCGGAATGGCGACCGGGTGATAATACACCGGTGGCATTATTGCAAGTAGCGACGCGGGATGAGGTGTTTTTGATTGATTTATTAGCGACGGCGCCGCGCGGGTGCGCGCCCGAGGTCATCGAAGCGACGGACGAATTGCTCAAAGCGATATTATGGGAAGAGAAATTGTACAAGCTAGGATTTAGTTTTGGATATGACGTGAAGCGTATGAAGGCGTCGTATTCGCATTTAAGCGTCTGGGATAAAACATGCAAAAACCTGGTGGATGTAAAGCAACTGGCGTACGCCGCAAGCCCGAATAAAATGTCTCTGCGGTGCGGCTTGGCGGTACTGACTAGGCAAGTTATTGGGTGCATGCTGGATAAAAAGGAGCAGTGTAGTGACTGGGCTAAGCGTCCGTTGACTGCGAGCCAGCGCGCTTATGCCGCCGCAGATGGTTATAGTTTGTGCTTAATTTTTGACAAGTGCTTGACGATGATAAAGGAGGACGACGACGTTTTGCGCATTCTGACTGAAGTCGTCGAAGCGGGCGAGCCTTTGCGTGGATTACCTCGAAAGGTTAAAAAAGTTCGTGTTCTCAAGCAGAAAGAACGCGCCAAAGCGGCAAAGCGTGGGGGTCAGGGTAAGCCTTGCCAGTTTGCACGCGAGACAGCGTTGGAGGAAGCAAACGCAGACATTTTGAGCGCGTTAGAAAGCGTAGGTAAAGTCGTCGGCGGTCGCAAGGGTGCGATTGAACTTCTTGCCGGCGAGCAAGACATTCGTCACAAAAACGATGGGCGCAATGTACACGCCTGGGCGAATGCCACGGCTGTCTTTGTGTCTGTCGGGAAACCACAAACGCGAGGCCCGACGACGTTTTGGGAACGCGACGGCGAGATTTACATGAAGTGGGAAGGCAAGGCTGGAGGTGCGCTCGACGAAGACATCGCACGATTACGTCGCTCAAAATCTTCAGAAGTCACGAAACCTGTAGATGGCGAAGGTGACGTGGCTGGCGATAGCGCGCTACTATTTATTCGTCGGCCACCTGGGCAATACATGTTTTGCGGCAGGCTTGAAAATGTCGGCCAGTCGACTTCGGACAAAGACGTCGCCGTGTGCCGTCTCGTCGATGCCGAATCCGTGCGTACGAGCGATACGTACTTTCAATTGATAGGTTGTAGACTCTCCGACTCGGTGCCGTCAGACGTGCAAGTCGTGTAGTAGGCGCGCGTTGTATTGTCGTGTGTAAAATATATAGGTTTGTTTTTCGAGGCAAAAGGTTAACACACGCCAATGATTAAATGAGAAAGTTTTGTGCTTCACAACGTCTTCCTAAAATTCACCCTCAGTACGCTTCTAAAGCGTGCACATTTACGCGTCGTTTCGGATCTTGTACACGCGAGCGGGTTCCAAGAAGAGATGTTCCGGGTTCTTGGCCGCCAACGGACCGTGGTTTTCAACGAGCTTGGCGTTGACACCATCGTGTTGGATGCGGCCTTGGTCCTTCCACGTAACGTAATCATCACGGGCGTACTTGGTGAAACCCCACTGCTTGGACTTCACAATCTTTTGACGACCCGGGAACTTGTGCTTGGCGCGACGGAACGCCTCGACAGCCTTGTCCGCGTGCACATCCTTGGTGCGGATGGACAACATGATTTGACCAATGCTGATGCGCGCGGCCACACCTTGCGGCTTACCGTACGCACCACGCATACCCGTTTGCAAGCGATCCGCACCCGCGCACGACAACATCTTGTTGATACGCAACACGTGGAACGGGTGCATGCGCACGCGCAAGTGGAAACCTTCCTTACCGGCCTTGGTCACCATGTACTTGTTCGCCGCAATACGGCCAGCCTCCATCGCCTCGGAAGAGATTTGCTCCTTTTCGAAACTGTAAATGAAAGAAAAAAATACGGCGCAATAGATTCGTCGTCAGTCATCGCGTTCGACGCGGCGTCATCGAGCCACGGGCGGCGTCATCACGTCCAACCCATCGCGCGAGTAGGGTCTCGCACGCGCCATGGGCCACGCATCGATCTCACGCGTCGCGCTTCACAAAACTCACCTGACAAGGTGCACGCACGCCGGGAACGCATCGACGTTATACTTCTTCATACCCGCATCGTAAATGCGAATCTTCGGATCTGTGAAATCACACGAAACACGCGCGCGAGTGGTCAGTTTTAGGGTTATTCGCGAGCACCCGCGCCTCATCGTCCGTCAACGCGATCGATCGTCGCGCGCATACGTACCGGGCACACCGCGGCAGTACCGGGATTTCGGGTACGGCTTGTTCTTAATAACGCGATAGCATCGCGCCGGACCTGCGTGCGCGCGGGAAGGTTGCGAAGACACCCAAACGTCAGTCCTCGCGATCGGTCACCCATCCATCCAGCCACATCGTCCTCTCGGCCGCGGTCACGCGCGGTGCGGGCGTCGAACGGCATCGCGTGCGCGCAATCGCAATCGCAAATCGGTCTCGACGTACGTCTCGCCATGGCTCTGTGTCTAACCTACTCGCGCGTGGGCGAAAGAGACGGCGAAGGGCGCGCGCGCGGTGGCTTTGAACCTCGTGACGACGTTGTGATACATTAGTGGCGCGCACACTTTGCCCGAGGATGATCATCCATCCTTCACCCGTGCGGCACTTGACGACGATGGGGCTGACGACGTCACGCATGGAGGCGGCGGTAGGCGCCGGGGCGAGCGCCGCGGATGATGCCGCCGCGGAAGCCGCGGCTGAGGCGGCGAAATCGAGCGCACCGGTGACGGGGAAGGTGGATTATACGGACTTACCGTGCCCGGTAAAGTATGAAGAGATGCAACGGGAAATGCTCATGTCGCTCAAGGCGGATAACTTTGAGGGCGCGAGATTTGACTATAATAAGCAGCTGAATCAGAAGTTCTTTTTGAGTCATGGGTTTAGCATGACGAGTCAAGAGGTACCGGCGCAAGGGGGGCAGATTATTAAGATTCCCACGTCGACGTATGAATTTGGGGCCAACGTCGTGGACCAGAATTATATGTTAGTTGGACGGGTTTTGACTGATGGACGGGTGAGTGGGAGAGTGAAGTATGACTTCTCGGATTGGTTGAGTTTTAAGTTGCAATCGACCAAGGAGACGGGGTTTTCGCAAGTGATGTTTGACGCGGACTTCAAGGGTTTGGACTACCAAGCGCAGTTCAAGTGCGGCAACGGGCAGTTCTATGGGGTGAATTACTTGCAAAGCGTCACGCCGACGTTGTCTTTAGGTGGTGAAGGTTTCTTTCTGGGTGGCCAGAACAAATCTGGCGTTGGTTTTGCCGCTAGGTTTGCGGATGACAAAACCGTCGCCACAGGGCAAGTCGCCACCACGGGTTTGTTGTCTCTCACGTACTGCACCAAGGTGAGCGAGAAAGCCATGTTGGCGAGCGACTTCTTGTGGAACTGGAATCAGCGCAGTGCGACGGCGAGCGTTGGTTATGATTACATTCTTCGACAATGTAGAATTCGTGGACGCATCGATAACCACGGCGTCGTCTCCACGTACCTCGAAGAACGTCTGAACGTCGGCTTGAACTTGATCATCAGCGCTGAAATCGACCATCAGAGCAAGAACCATAAGTTTGGTTTCGGAATGACAGTCGGAGAGTAAAGAGAATAGAGTATGGGGTTGTATTTTCACAGAATTTAAAGAGTAAAACACGTAAGCGTATTTTGCCTTTTTACGTTGTCATTAGTGCTTGTTACATATTTTATTCACTCGCGTCTGTGCGCGGATGTTTTTATCATGTTAATTTACTGAGATATCTTGATGCGCGCCCGGGCGTTCATTCCACTTATGGATTTATTGGCGGAGCGCCCGGAGCTTGCACTGGCGGCGCACCTCCACCTCCAAGTGGGGCTCCTCCCGCCGCTGTGATGGCAGCTTCATTCATCGTGAGCTCAAATCCGCGCCACGAAGTTGACCACTCCTCATCCATAGCGGTGGACACGCCACTAGCTACGCCTGCAGGGGGCTTTTGAGTCCATGGGGTGTACGTACCACTGATTTTCGTGCTCGCACGTCCATATGGACCATACACGGCAACGTACGGTGGTTCAACCAAGCAACGCGAGGTGGTGCCAGATGAGGTGCACGTCTGCTCCATGAAAATGAAACCGACGTCGAGACTGTCACTTTTCCCTCCAACATAGGCGCCTGGACCACCGACAAAGTTTTCTGTGTCGGTCCACCATTCAGAAGACTCACCAAAGCACGTGGGATCTCCCGTCATGGCCCCAGAGTCGTGTACGGCGACAAATTTGTACATGGTTTTGTTGTAGTCCACCCATTCGTATTTGTCTGTGAGATTATAGAATGCATGACGCGGGTTGATCTCTTGACACTCAACTCTGAAGCGTGTGTTGCACGCCACGCTCGGGGTCGTAGCATCCACGTTCCAATACAAGTTGTTATTGGGTTCGGCGACGGTGCTTTCGCCATTTCCATTTGGAACGGCAATGCCAAGGTCAGCATACAACGCACCATTAACTTTGGTGAATTTCAAAGATGTTTGAGAGTTAATTTGCCAGCGCCACTTCTTGGCACCATCATCGGAGATCATCTGATGATAGTAACCGAGATTGCCATTGATGAGTTCAGTATCCAATGGAACACCCGACGGGATGTCAGGAGTGCAGGTACCGCGAGCGCACGTTCGGAACTGGTGACAGAGCGTCGAAGAGCCCATGATACCGTACACTGATACCGCAGCGCCGATCTGCAGGACCAAGACAACGACCTTGATCACGATTCGCTTGAAGCTTCTCTTGCCTTCAGATAGCCACTTCGCCGTCGCCGGAGAGGGCCAGTAGTTATCGATGTACAAATCTTTCACTTTCAACACAGCCGTGCAAAGCGGAAAGACGAAAGATAACACACGAATAGAAAGCGCATAGTCTGTGATAGACTCATCGACTTCGGGCAATCTGTCTGTGATTGCGGGTTCGAAGAAAGGTTCCAAAAGCGCAGTAAAACCGACGATGGAGAAACCAATATCAAAGAAAATTGAACTCGCCTCACTCATTGTAAACTTGTCGAAGAAAAGGAGAACTCCGCGATTGACGACTTCGAGTGAAATCCAAACGCCTTGAACGATGGGAATGCGCGTATCAGTTGTCGTGGGCGTGTAGAACGAGTACAATTGCACGACGAATCCAAGCAAAGCAGTGGCCGTGGAGAACCACAGCCAGATCGAGTCCGGATGGTAACGGTTGTTGAAAGACTTCTTTTCAGAAAATGTCGTGAGCGGCCTCATGACCGTTTCTCGAGGACGCTTCTGGTAGTTGGGTTTGCGCGACACGTAGAAGGTGCCAAAGAGCCAGATGATGAGCGCCACGCAAAGCACGCCGAGCACGGCCTTACCACCGCGTTCACGACGGTCTGCGTACGTCTCTTGCGCATCACACGCATCCAACCACGCATCACGTTGAAGCCATGCTTCAGAGCCTGATTGCCCGGCAGCCGCATTCGCAACTTTAGGACCGCGATATTGCGCGAGCATACCGTCGGTGTCCTTGATGGGCAAGCATTCTCGCACCCGGGACGTCCGCGCCGTGCACGCATCGTACCGAATCAATTGCTCTCGCCATGTTTCAAAATCTTCGCACGCCGAGCACCCATTTAAAGGGCATGCGGTGACAGTTTCGCCGACATACGTCGTCGCGCCCGCCGCCACGCCGCCACCGAGAGCATCGCATTGACTCACCTTGCACCAGTTTTCTTTATTCGTCATGCAGTCCGAGTAATCCGGGCACGCGCCGCCGACGACGTTATTCAGCTCTTTCGCAAAGTATGCCATCAACGCACACACGTACGCGCTCATAATCACCGAAAGAAATATCAACAGCCAACCCGTGCGCCGCCCAGCGCGAAACGCGTGCTCGTCATCGACACCCTTGCCGGCGCCGCGCTCGACGTCCGCCACCGTTTCTCGCGCGCGCTCGGCAGCGTCCATATTTGGTCCTCGCGTGTGTGCGCGCGTGCGTGCCCGTGCGGATGGTTCAGCGCGCACGCGCGCGGTGAGCGTCACCAAGTGACGAATCGTTCCCCTCGAGTGCCACGTGGCGGGCACCGGCATACGATGACGCGCGGCGCGGGCGCGGGCGCCGCGATCGATGACGACGACGATTGGTGCGTGATCGAAGATACGGATACCACCATCGCGCGCGGATGGGGGAAGTCGCTCTTCGCGTCGCGAGACACGACGCGGGTCGACCGTTTACTGCTGAAAAAGTTGCCGACGCGAGCCGAGGCGAAACAGGCGCTCGAGGATGGACGCGTCACGATGCTCGATGACGGCGCGGTGGTGACCAAAGGGAACGTGCGCGTTGATGGACGGCGGGTGTTGCTCGATGGTGAGGCGTTGGCGTAGGCGCGCGAGAGTGTAGATTTGTAGATTTGTAAAGCTGTCGGTTGGCTATATTTAAAACGACGAGTATATTCCTACTCTCTCGCGCGCTTGATGTCGCGCGGGCGCGCGCTTGAGGTTGTGTGTATCGTGCTATACGAGTTTTGACAGTGGAATGTCGTCACGGTCTATGGGTTCGTCATCGTCCGCGTCGGTGACGGTGGTTGGTGGGTTTGGCGGCGGAATGAAAATGCCTCGCTGACCCAGCGTGTGCGCGATGGTGCTCCCGAGGACGGTCACGGTGAACACCATGGATTTTCCCTGAGGCATGTATCCATTCGGTAGTTTATCAAAGGGATTTTCGCCGGATGGATCACGATCGCCGGTCATGAGTTCGCGCGCGCGTTGCATGCAGTGAAAACCAGCGATGCCGGCTTTAATACGAGGCGGATGCGACGGGTCATTTGGGTTTCCTCGAGCCAAAATTTCCGTGAGCGAAGGCGCATCATACAGCCACGGTACGTTTTCGGATTTGTGTTTATCCTCCTGTACTACTGCCGGCGCCACCTGAGCGGGCTCTGGAATCACTCTTGAACTCGGCAGCGCTTGAGCCACCACTGGCAAAGGCGCGTTGGGCGCGCGTCCAACTGCTGGTTTCGGTACGGGCACCATCTGCGGCTCCGACAGTCTCGCATAATCCATGAATGCTTTTGCGGGACCATTTTTCACCTCGTCGCTTACAAGCGAAATGAAAGAGTTCACAGACGTTGGATATAAGTCCAAATACGGAGCACTCTCAGTTGGCAGGTGCACGTGGACCAGGTTTGGCTTTCTTCTATCCCCTGGCCAGATCATTGGGAGGCGAATAAACTCGTATCCCCTATCTCGCACAGTAAACGTCTGCCGTTTAGTCCGTTTGGTACTCCAGTCAGGTTTTAAGAGCATTTCTTGAGGCTTGTTCATGGACTGCTCATCCAGCGCGGCGACATCAAAGTTTTCGTCGTGCAAGCTTTCAATTGAAAACGGATCGTGAAGGAACGAGTCCACGCCAATGTCGAAATCGTCGTTTATGTCCAAGTCATTATGCAAGTCGAAATCATCATCATGCAAGAAGTCTGGTATGTCGACACCAGAATTATCAAACATTTGAAGCTCTCCCGCTGAGCTTGTGTCGGCGCCCGCCGGAGTCGCCGCCGCCGCCGCGCTCTTGTTTTGAACAACCTTGGGCGTCGACATTGGTTTAACTTTCTTCGGCTTGACAAAACCAGCATTCGGAGATAACCCACGAGTTTTGTTTATGATTCTACGCGCTTGCTCCAACATCTTTGAAGCAATTTGGTGAATTTCTGTTGGTGGAGGGTTGTACTGCAATGCGTTCCGGTACATAGTCTCCACATCCACACAAAACGGGTAAAAGTGTGAATAGTCATTGCTCTTGACCCGCGTACGAAGGGTGGTAAAATCCATAGGCCGAGCAATCACACTAAAATACCCTGGCGCGATATCCTCTGTTACCGGGTAAAGAAAGATGCCCGTCTTGTCGAGCTTTTGCAACTTGTTCAACACGTCTTCTAGTTTTTTCTTTGACACCGGCGCCTCCTTAGGTACTTTCGGTGGATCTATACTCACCGTCTGCCCGCCTAAAATCGGTCCAACAGGTGCGGCCGGGGCGTCGTCGTCATCCCCATCGACGTACGCCGATGTCGAAGGCGTTGCAGACGCCTCCATGGGCGTCGAAGAACGTTCAATATCCCCACTCGCATTCACCATTCCGAATATCGCTGCACGCGGGGCTGTACCACGAGACAGTCCACTCGGCGCACGACCCTTCGTTTTCACCGCTCCACTCGTACTCGTGCCTCCGCCATCCGGAAGTAACTCGCTCAGCCGCGCCATCTTTGCCTTGAGCTCTCGAATCTTTCGCTCCTCTTCACTCTCACCACCACCCTCTCGTCGGCGCTTTTGCCCACCGCCAGAGACATCACCATCCCCACGACGCGCTCCACCGCTGTCACCGCTCGCCTCCGCTTCCGCGACCGGACGCTTCAACTTGAATGTGAGCTTTGGTAAAACCTTTCGGGGCGCGCCCTCAGCGCCTCCTGGCGCGCCTTCAGCGCCTCCATCCGCCCCGCCCCCGTGGCCGTCGCGAGATGACATTTCCACGTCCACGTCTATCGACTCAACGCAGCGCCCGCGGTGCGCGCGCGAACCGCGGCGGGCTCTCACGTCTGCGCCTCACGGCGCGTGCGATTGAATTTCCCACATCAGCAGCTCAATCGCGCCATTCATCGACGCACGTCCGTCGACGTCCCTCGCACGCGCGTCACGCGCGCACATAATCACACGTTTGATCTCTCGCCGTCGAATTGCGCGCTCGCTCGCGCGCGACGACGACGCATAACTCTCTCGCGCGCACCGGGAGTAACGAGTCCGTTGCGCGTGCATCAATCGTCACGGGGCGCGGGGTGATTTTCGTCGTCGGGTGCGGCGTGTGGCGGGTAAAGGCGCCATGGATAACGCACCAATGATGCGTGCGAGCGAATACGCCCCTGAGCGTCGCCCAGCGGCGTCACCGTCGGGCATGATTCCACCGAGGATTACCATGCTGCGAATGTATCCTGGCGAAGACGTGGTGTTCATTGAACGGGACGTGTTTGAAGAATGCTCGCGACGACGGTATTTAGCGCTGAGTGAGATGGTAAAAGCGCGATTTGCGGGATTTCAGGCGAGTTCACGGACGAGATATAGGAAACTTTGGCGTCGGTTGTTGATTCATTTGCGAACGTCGCTCGCGATTGCGCGTGCGGTGACAAAGTATGAATTGTTGAAATCGGCGGATGCGCGGGGACATACTATGGATTTCGGGACGATAGCCTTGATGGCGATGTATGAGCAGTATTCGAGGGCGATTGATACGAAATTGCAATCGACGATGGAACAGTCGCTTAAGCGTGCGATGGAGGTGAAGAAGGAGAAGGAGAAGGCGATTGAGCACACCATGGAAAAGGCGGTTCAAGACGTGTCGGAGCGGGGAGACTTTAATCCGATGGCGGTGATGCGCGCGCTGCGAAAACACGAAGCCGACAAACCGACTGCAAAACAATTCGAAGGCGCGCAAGAAGACGTCGGGGTTGATCACACGCGATTGTTGTACTTGATTTCCACTTACACTTCTTCCGCAAACCGAGGCGCATTTCCGGCTTTGTCTGCAGAGGAGGGCCCCGACAGTGAACTTTGGATACGCAAAACGCAACTTCTCGTGTTGATTTACGAATGCATTTGCGCTGGAGCTTTGGATTATGATTACGCGCCCATGGCAGAAACTATTGGCTCGAAGCGCGTTTGGTTGAACATTTCGCAAGAAGGCGTGGATGATTTGGATGATATGCGGGAAGTGGGATTCTTGGTGGGTATGAAGTTAAGTTCAAAGAATTACAACAATTCAACCGCATTTCGGCTCACGAGTGCAGGCTACCAGCATTTGAAGACGCACCTTCGTCGACGCGATAGGGCGGCTATCGATGAGGTGATTTATGCAGATAAAATTCAAACGACGCCGCGAAACTTGTATGTCGTCAAATGGAACGATGACGATCAGTTATTTTATCTTCAATCCGGTTCTGGATCAGAGCGCGACAGCGATATTACAGACATTGAAGAAGTTTCGTACGTTTCTTCTCCATTTATCCCCAAATGCATGCGACATTGGGGGCGCGAGTGCCACAGTAACAAGAACCAAACACCAGCACTCCTCAAGGCTAAAAACACCATTAGAGATGATCTCGATGAGCAGCTCACTTTTGATAGACTGCGACTTCTCGTCGCAGAGTGGATTCCAATGGGCGCGAATCAAGTGCTGAGTTTGAATGACAAGTTAGGCTCGGTTGATCGGGTCTCTGGCGGATATTTCACGAGCGTGATGGATGAAGACCCGTCAAATCCACTATTTCAAGGAAAGACCGAAGGTTTGACCCGCGTGAACGTGTTAGATTTTGATGAAACCGCGTATGTCAACTTTGAAGCTGAAGTTCAATACGAAGAAGAAGCGGGTATCGTGCAGATTGAAAATTTTGGCATTCACGTGAGCGAGGAGGGCTTCATGCTTTACGGTTTGACGCTGGAGGGTATGATGAAGCAGATAGATGGCAATGGGTTTTCCATCGATAACTTGGCGCGTTTGCTGCGTGATATTGGGTCAGACTCGAGCGAAGTCATCGAAAATTTACTCACTTCCCATCAACGTGTGTTATTGGACCTTACACACATGGGAGACTCCATGAACCGCGAAAAGTACAATGTTTTCTTGACGAGCAGAATTAATAGAAAAGGTCGAGAAGACGTGCCGACGGCGAATGAGTTGCTCGATCGAGAGACGATGGAAAATGAGATCAGACAGATTGTTGGCGACGTGCAGTCTGGCTTCCAACTATCACGTGACGATGAGTTGGTTGTCATGGGTTCGACGGGAATGATTCTTTGCTCCAAAGACAGTGCAAAATTTGAGCACCTCATCGTGCAGTACATGTCCATGATGTCAAGAAACATGTTTATTCAGTCTTTGTATCGTCGTATGTTTGTAACGGTCGATACGTTGCAAAAGATAAGGATCTTGATTGACACATACGAATCAGATCCGAATAATATCCTGCAAATCCGGACATTGTTGTCTGAAGTCTCGGCGGAGATTATTTTGATGCGAGAAATTCATAGCTATCTTCTTGAATCATTGACGGCCGCTGAAGAAAAGCCAAAGATGAAACATCGCGACGAAGCGGTGACGCGGTTAGAAAAGATTCTTCAAATGTCTGACACCAAGACGCGTTTAGAGCGACGCATCAGGGACATTCGTAAGAACCTTGAAGGCGCAAATGGCGAGCTAAATGCGCTTCGAAACGCCGCCGACGTCATTCACGAAAATAAAGAGTTCAAGGTTAGTCAGTCGGTGTCGAACAACACTCAAAATCTTGAAGAAGTTTTTCGCGCGAATGAGCGTGCGTCTACCTCGCTTGAGATCATGCAAGTCGTCTTGGCTGGTTCGCTCGCGTTTGCGATTCTCGATCGAGTGCACGGTTTGTATCTCGGCGTCGCTGGGGATATTGATTGGGCTATAAAAGCTTTTGATTGGTACATTCAGACCCCGATGGTCATGTTCATCATCAACATGGCTTGGTGGGCTATCCTTGGATTTTTGTTCAATCGTCTTATCAAGTACGCCGGCTCCAAGGCGGCTGGCATCTTGTCCATTCGTTACACAATGAATTGTAAATTCAACCGCAAAGCCATGGTTGCGTTCTTAGCGGCGGTGAAACCAGAAATGGAGGATGGAGAGTCGGATACGAAAACAGCAATAAAAAAGTTTCACTGGGATGAAACAGATGAAATCCGTTGGAAAGGAGAGCCACCAAGGATCGAGCTCATTGTTGACGTGAAGTATGGCTTTTTATTGAGTGCGTTTGTTCAAATTGCAACGCGAAGAAGTACGTGCACTCAGAACGAAGCAAAACGGCAATTTTTTGCGCGTCTCCGCGAGCTCGATCTTATTAGAGGTCCTGTTCCAGGCATCGAAACCGACCGCGATGCCGAATATGTGTATAGGCCGCCAAAAATCACAAAGTCAATGCAATGGAAGCGTTGGTGGAAAAAGAAGAAAGCAACGATTGTCGAATTCTGCACGTTCAAAGCCTAAGCTGGCTCAACTCAACAACTCAATGTTATATGCTAGTATATGCTATGTGTAATTATTAAACTTCTAGTGCAAATCTATCGTTTCTTGCCACGCAACATCGCGTCGCGTTCTCGTAAAATTGAGTTCTTGGGTTTAATGCTCCGAGGCGCTCCGGATGGTTTCATGAACGAAGCGCTCGAGCCCGGTTTGCCCGTCTTTCCTCGCTGGGCGTCAAATTCTAAGTACGCGCCATCTGCACCGGATAGTGCCATCATGGATCCAGGCGTACGTCTCGCAGCGCCTGCTGGCTTGTGTGCGTGCTTGATGGCGTCTTCGTCGTCGGGAAGTACTTCCTCTCCCGCCTCGGCTTCGCCGGCACTCAGCACCTTAGCAAGTAAATCGAGTTGCTTTTCCTGCGTCGAGAACATGAGCTGCGGCTTGTCTTGCGGGCCGATCAAATCGGTCACAACTTTGAATGCATACCCTTGCTGAATCAAAAACTGCTGTCTTTTTGTGCTATAGTACATTTCTGCCGTATCTGTTGAGACCAGAGAGTAGAAGAAGGCGTTGTGTTCGTCTGCATTCGTCTTCTTACCGCTGAGTTGAGCAGCCTTTGGTCGTAGAATGCGACCTAAGCGTTGCGCCTCCTGTCGACGACTACCCGCGTGAGACGAAATTTGAATAATCACATTTGCTTCGGGGATATCAATCGAGTTGTCGCCAACTTTGGATAAGAAGATGGTGTTAATCTCGTTGCTGTACTTAAACGCATGCAAGACACGCGTACGCTCCGCATGGGAGGTATCACCATAAATCAACGGACGTCGCAGTGCCGTAGCGTATTCACGAAGGGCGAAAATGTTGTCACTAAATACAATCACTTTATCCTTGCGCTGCTGCTCGTGAAACTGCATCAAAAATTGACACGCCATGAACTTGTTTGGATTCATGCAGTACAACACTTGCTTTTTGTTTGCATAGTTGGGATTGCAGTACTTCCGGAAAAACTCAGCCGTCATAGGACACCAGACTTCAACACACTGCACGTTGGCGATGTGACCATCGCGTTGCAAGTCAAGCCAGTTCGCTTCGTATAGCTTTGGACCAATCAAAAAGTTGAGGTGATCCACCTTGTCGTCTTCGCGCACGAGCGTCGCGGTGAGTCCGAGTTTACAATGCGCTTTTGTAATCCCGATCACCTTGCGGAACATTGCCGCAGGTACGACGTGTACTTCATCTAATAACATGCAACCCCATTCGCGAGATCGAATGGCTTCCAAGATGCGCTCACTCCCTTCGCTTCGCTTCCCACCGGCGCTCACCATGTTATACGTCGTGACGCAAACGCATGCCTCGTCTGGCGGTGGGAATTCATCTTTGTTTTGTGAGGTGAAACGAACGATGTGAGTGTCCGTCAAATTGGTCCATAACTTGAACTGAGCCGACCACTGGTCGACGCTCACGCTCGACGTGCACAAACACAGCGTCGATTTGCGAATTCGCGCGGCGGCGGCGATGCCCGTTAGACTCTTCCCTGCGCCGCATGGCAGGACGATAATCCCACTTCTCGCTCGTCCATTACCAAACATCTTTGATAGTGACTTTTCCTGATAGGGACGAATCCTAGTCATTGGTTTAAGTTCAATTGGTAAATCTGGATTGCGCGTATCGTTTCTAAAATCATACTCCTCCAAAGTGGGGTATCCTAAATTTCCAGGCAAGCACCGTTGCTTGACGTGCTCAACTTGCGCCGCCTCAATCTCAAAACTATGCATTTGACGATCGGGATCGTATTCCGGTAAGAAATCTTGCTGATATTTTGCATCGAGTCCATCAGCAGGGACGTCTACGGTGGCTTCTTCGTCTGGAATATCAACTAACATTTGCGCCCCTTTCTCCTTGAGCGCGTTGGTTACACGGAACGAAGCATTTTGTGAGCCAGCGACGCGCGCAGCACGCACGACGTCGTCCGCTAACAACTCCTTGAGGACACTTGGGTCGTTAGATTCAAGATAAAACTTGTTTCGCTGTAAAACGAGTTTGACCTTGCCGTAGTTGGCTGTACATTCGTGCACAAAGTCATGAATCTCTTCGCTCAAATGCGTCTTGCTCAATCGGTCCAACACCGATAAAATTGTCGCCGTTTCTAAACCAACCGAAACCGCAGCGTATAGAGAGTGCGGAGTCAACACATACTCGTGCATATTTGCCGGTCGACACACTGGCTCGGCGACAGAAATCAAAAAGTCATACGCCGCCTTGTACACGGGTGAAAACGATTCTAGAAAGATGCGTCCATCGTCGCACACCCACAGCGGCCGATTAGCGTGATCGGGCTTAAGTTGTAGCCCACTGAAATCGTTATCTCCGAACCCATCACCCCCAGCCCATAACGCATCTTCTAATTCGCTATCACTCTCGCTCGGGCCGTCGTCGTTTAATTCCTCATCCTCCAAAAAGCTCACCTTTGTCCCACCTTTCGCCTTCATCTTCATCTTAATCGACAGTTTCAACTTGTGCGTCTCCTTCTTCTCTTCCTCCTCCTCCTCTTCGTACAGCTCCTCCTCCTCGTACTCTTCCTCCTCGTCGTCGCCACCGTCGTCCTCGTCCACTGCTTCCGTTTTCACCACCCCAGTGCCCTTCTTCATGGTAAACTTGAGCGTCGTCTTCGCCGCCTTTGGCGCCGGAGCCGCGGCTTCATCGGCAGCCGCCGCGCTCGGCGATCGTCCTCGTCGTCGCGCACCGCTCATGTCGTCTCGCGCTCGCGCGTCGGCGTCGATGAGTGGCGTGTGGCGGTGGACACCCGACGACGCCTTCACTCGACGACGCGCGACACACGCATGTCCATCGACGAGCAAGCTGCGGCGAAGCGCGCGAAGCTCGCGGCGAGATTCGGCGGCGATGAACCCGCCGGCGAGGCCGGTGCGGTGTCCTTCGGGTTCGGCGCACCGCCGGGCGGCGCCGATGCGCGCGCAGCGTGTGGGACGAATTCAAAAATCATCAACAGCTCGACGACTGTCGCACCGATTGTGGCGCGTAAACCCGTGGTAGCGGCGAAATCGTACGTGTGCGAGGCGTCAGAGGCGTTGAAATTCTACATGTGTGATGTTAAGGCGGTGGAGTCGTTTGCTAAGGGTGCGTGCGGGGTGGTTGAGGATGGATTTGAGCCCGAGTTTACGCACCAAGTGTTTCGCGAGGATGAGTCGATTTTTGGCTACGCCGGGTTGTCGATGTCCATGTACGTGTGTAAGCGTTCGTTGAAGGCTTTGTTGAAGATTGATTACGAGGATAAGATTGAAAGTGCGATGAATCCCGCGGATCCGGTGCGAGAGCAGTTGGGCGAGTGGTACGAGGAGCACATGTACGTGGATGAAGGACGGTTTAAAGCTGAGGCGGATATGTCGACGCCGTGTGCAGGGGGGACGTTGATTTCGGAGAGCGAAAAGGATGGCGTGGTGACGAAACTCACGGCGTACGAGTTGTGGACGAATGCTGAAGCGAGAGCGTGGCATGACGCCATGGAGGCGTTGGCGGTGTTTTACATCGAGGCGTTTAGTAAAATTGTCGACGACGACCCGAGATGGACGCTTCTCGTGGCGACGAGGCATCACGCCGATGGGTCGTGGGAAACCGCTGGTTACACAACGGTGTATAGATATTACGCCTATCCCGACTCTGAGCGGGCGAGATTGAGTCAGATTGTGGTGTTGCCACCGTATCAGCGTCAAGGCTTGGGCGCGCAGCTTCTCGAAGCGGTGCGCAAGCTCGCAATCGATCGTTCCATGCGTGATTTGACGATTGAAGACCCGACCGATCAGTTGCAAAGATTGCGCGATGTGCTCGACGTCAAAGCGTGTTTGACCACGCCTGATCTGTGGACCAAAGTGCAGCATGCGGCGGTGAAAGCGGCGCACGCGACGACGGAGGATGAGCGCCGAAACGCGTTGATGTGCACCGCGGAAATTTATACCATCGCGGCGTCAAAATTGAAGATTTGCAAGAAACAAATGCGTCGGGTATGGGAAGCGCTGCTGTTCATTTTCGCCAAACGTTCAAACGCTCCCGAGAATAGCCCCGTGGCGGATGCGTTCAAGGAGCTCATTATTCGACGCTTGAAAGCCATGTACGTGTCCAACTCTGACAAGGACGCCGGCACGAAGCGCATCTACGCTATAGGCGCGAACGATTTCGTGATGACTAAAGCTCGAGGCAAAGGTGGCGAAGCACCACAGATGGAGGACCCCGAAGAAGGTCAGCCTGACGTCACGGAAGTCTTGGGCGAGCTCTTTGGCGAATGCGTCGGAAATCTCGCATTTTTGCACGCGCAGTGCAAGAACATCCTCGCCGCCGCCTAGAAGCGCGAAACATCATCATTCGATACCGCGTGCCCTAGACTTGTTATATAAAATCGAAATCATTCAATCGCACCATCCCGCCGCGCGAGTTCAAAATCCAACAGCGTCGTCGTCCGCAGCTGCGTCGCTTTTTCACGCTTGAGAGAATTTCGACTCAACCTTCACACCGCCGCGCGCGAACCGCGAAAGTTTGTGCGAATCCCCGCCAAGCACACGCACGGACGCACATACACGGCTGCATTCGCGCGCGACATGAAGCTCAAGGTGATCTCCCGTTCGGGCCGCACAGTCCTCCCCGAAGGCATCGTGCTCCCATCCGATGCCAAGGTTTCAGACTTAAAGAAGATCTTCCACGAGATGAAGCGCGCGTACTACCCGACGAGACAGCGATTTACGACGGTGGCGACAAAGGACGCTCCTCGCGGCGTCGCGCTCGAAGACGCCAAGGCGTTGCGCGATTACGGGCTCGTCGACGGGGACACGATCGTGTTCAAAGACTTGGGACCGCAGGTGTCGTACAAGGCGGTGTTCTTCTTTGAGTATCTCGGACCGCTGTTGGCGTACTTGCCGTTTTATTTCGCACGCGAGACGATTTACGGAAAGATGCTTGGGTTTAAGGACGCTGGCAAGGCGCCGCTCGAGGCGCAGACGTTGGCGATGTACTTTCACACGGCGCACTACGTGAAGCGGATTTTGGAGACGTTCTTTGTGCACTCGTTTTCGCACGCAACGATGCCGATTTTCAACTTGATGCGTAACTGCAGCTACTACTGGACTTTTGGGGCAGTGATGTCGTACTTTATTAATCATCCGGCGTACACCCCCGTCGGACGCACGCAGATGCTTGCTGGTTTTGCGTTTTCGGCGGTGATGCAGTTGAGCAACTTGCGTTGCCACATCATTTTGGCCAACTTGCGTAAGGATGGTTCCAAGGCGTACGTCATTCCGTCTGGCTTTTTGTTCAACTATGTAACGTGCGCCAACTATTGCACGGAAATCTACCAATGGCTCGGGTTCAACATTGCGACGCAAAGCGCGATGGGCTACACGTTTATGTGCTGCGGTGCCGCACAAATGCTGCAGTGGGCCATCGCCAAGCACAAGCGATTGAGAAAGTTGTTTCCGGGTACCGATGGCAAGCCCAAGTTCCGTCGTCCGTTCATCCTTCTCCCGCCGTTCTTCTAATGACAATTGGTGCGATGGTGTACATTTTAATATAGAATTTCAATTCTTCAACGCGCGCCGCTACGTCGTTCGCACGAAAGTCCTCCCACTCGCCGTCGTCATCTTCTTCGACGCGTTCGGGTCGGCTTTCTTCGCACGCTTGAGAATCATCAACCATTCGTCGACCTTCTTTCGCATGCGACTGTGCCAATACGCCTTGCTGTATTTGATGTGATAGGACACAAACGCGTAAAACGTCATAGTGTTCCAAACCGTCGCTTCTAAACGCTCTGGCACCACGTGTCGTTTAAATAACACAAACGAAACGTACCCACCGTTCGCATTTAAAGCATTCGTCGTCCCCGCTGGGGCATCTTTTAATTCCAACGGCGGAGACTTGTGATAAGACACCGCCGGCGCCGTGCTCAACGCGCTCTGCCCGCGTCGCACTTCGACGAATTGCGCTAAAAACGTATTCGCAATCACCGCATCGCGCGCATCTGCGAATCGCATAGGAAACACCACCGTCACTTGCTCGTGTTGCGGCTTGATAAACATCGTCTCCCCAGGGCGATGCGGCACCCAATCCAACGGCCCCTCTGTCCCGGATTCCGCCAATCGACGCAAATGCTCGCGTAATTTCGACCCGTACACCGCCAACCTCAACCGACCAATGTCCTCAATCACCCCACGTCGCGTACTGGCGTCTTCAATCTTTGCAATCTCCCCAACACGCACGCGCAAAGTCAAATCATACGTCGCATTCGGCGTCGGTCGAACGTCGCCGTACGCGCCCACGAGCGCGCGCACTGCCGTCGCGCTCGTCTCCCCGTCAAATCCCCCTCGCACGCCCGCGATCGACACATCAAGCGCATCGCGTACGGGTTTTCCAGTTGTGTCATCTACCACCGTTTGCACGCCCAGGCGGACGTCGTCAAACTCCATCGCCGTCGCCCCGATCGGAGCGAACGATGCATCGGCATCGGCCTCCGTGCGCTGTCGCTCCTCCTGCACCGCGCGCACGAGCTCATCCACCCTGCGCCCGACGACGTCGACGATGAGCGTCGACACCGGGCTGATGGGTCCATTCGCCTGCGGCGTCATGGCGAACGCGCGGCGTCGTGGTGTGCGGCGCAGAAGGAGGTGGTTACAATGCGACGGCTGCGAATCCGAATCGCGATCGCAGTCTCGGCGCTCGTGGCGGCGACGTCGACGTCGACGACGGGCGTGTGCGTCGATGCCGCGCGCGTGAATCGCGATGACGCGTTCATCGGGTACAGCGAACGGAGCGTTCCGGCGCGGCGACGGGATGATGTTGCTGAAGCGGATGATGGTGGTGGTGAATTAACGCTGTCAACGCGCGCTGGGGACATCACCATCACCCTTCGCGCGGATTGGGCGCCGAAACTCGTCGCTGACATCATCACCGCCGTGCGCGTGGGCGGTGCGTGTCGACGCGCCGACGGTACGTGCGCGTTTTACCGGTCAGAAGCTGTCCCGGCGCCCGGCGCCGTGGACAACTACGGCGGCCCGGGACCACCGTACGCGCTACTTCAGGGCAATTTCGAGGGCTTAGGCAATACCCACGAAAAAGAAATCGTGACGCGCGCCAAACGCGCCTACGCGTGCCTCATCGGCCAAGGCGCGGATTTCTTCATCGCCACTCGAGCGCACGACGAGTGGGGTCTCGGGCACACCGTGTTCGGCGTCGTCGACGCCGCCGGCATGGCTGTCGTCGACGCCATCACACAAAACGAGCACAATTTATATCCAGTCACACGCGCGACGTGGGGTCAAACAAACGTCACCACGCTCGTAGAGCGTCTGCCATTCGCCGCTCGGCTCGGCTCGCCTCCGCTTTAGCTCCGCTAGCTTCACGTATACCTCAGTATACTTCAGTATAGACCCGTGTAAACGTAGAACACCTCGAATCGTGTACATGTACGACATGCGACCGCGCGCGCGGGTGCCCGAGGTGCCCACGCGTGCTGACGCCGCCCCGCGACGCCGGGCCCGCCAAAAAAACTTTGCCTTCTTATTTTCCCACTCGGCACCCGAAAATCGACCAATCATGACCACGAGCGCGAGCCCCTGCATAATACCCGGGAGTGCAAAACGCGTGACCGTTCGTATCGCTACCTCACGCGTTTGCTCTGCGATCGATTTTTCGCCATTGCGACGCGCGAGCCGCGACGACGGCGACGACGATGACGAAAAAAGCGACCCAAAAAACGCCGTCGTCCATGGAATCCGGCAGCGCGAGCGCGGGCGCGCGCGTGGGGACGTACGCGCCGCGCGAACACACCATGGCGCTCGGGGATTTGAAGCTCACGCTCGGCACCGGCATCGACATCGTCGACGCGGCGCAATCCACCGGCCTCACCAGCGCCGATGCCGCGAAGCGGTTGATGGACTACGGACCGAACGTATTGGCACCACCGCGTCAGCGTCCGTGGTACGTGCAGTTGGCGTTGAACTTTACGGACAAGTTTATGATGTTGTTGATCGCCGCGGGCATTTTGTGTCACGTGGCGTTCGCGTTGGACACGGCGCAACGAGAAAACCTATACTTTGGTTTGGCGTTGTACGTGATTGTTGTTTTGACGTGTTTGATTACGTTTTATCAAGAACGGAGCTCGGCGTCGACGCTGGGCGCGATTAAAAAGCTGATGCCGACGTCGTGCAACGTTGTGCGAGACGGGACGGAGCAGCGCGTGGATCCCAAGGATGTCGTCGTCGGCGACATTGTTCACTTGCATCTCGGCGATCGCGTGCCGGCGGATTTACGTATCATCCATACGAAAGATTTGAAGTTGGAAAACTCGTCGTTGACGGGGGAATCAAAGCCAGTCGCGGCTGTCGTGAACGCGGCGAGCGATAATCCGCTCGAGGCGAGAAATATTGCGTTTTCGTCGTCTTTGGTCATGCAAGGTTCTGGATTCGGCGTGGTTATTCGCACGGCGAACGATACGATGATTGGTACGATTGCCACTCTTGCTGCGGGTTCGGGCGTCGTCGAAGAGAGTTTGTTGCAAAAGGAAATTCATCGATTTGTCAACATCATCGCGATGTTTGCGCTCGCGTCGGCGTCGACGCTCTTTGTCATTGGCATGGCGCGCGGGGTGTCCTTCTTGACATGCTTTGTCAATGGTTTCATCGTCGTCCTCGTGGCGAACATCCCAGAAGGCCTCGCCGCGACCGTGACGTCATGTTTGGCTGTTGTCGCGAAGCGCATGAGCGCGAAGAACGTGCTCGTCAAGCGCATCGACATCATCGAAAGCCTCGGCGCGTGCAGCGTCATCGCCAGCGATAAAACTGGCACGTTGACGCAAAACATCATGACTGTGGAAAACTTGTTCTACGGCGGTCAAATTTTCAATGTCCACGCAGGAGGCACAAGCGTCATCTTAGATTCCATTCTCGAACGCGCCACGGCAACGATGGCCAAGCAAGGCTCGTACACGGCGCGTCGGCGCACCTCGCAAGAGTTGTCGCGAAGCGTGTCCCCGGGACAAACGTTTACAATTTCATCCTTCAAATCTTTGCTTTCTGGAAGTTCTTCTTCGTTGAATTGGGAACTGTTTTCATGCCATGCTAAATTGTTGACGATTGCGGGTGTGAATAATCAAGCAGCGTACGAAGAAAAGGATGGTGAACGACAAATCGTCCGCGGCGACGCCACAGACGCGGGACTGTTGCGATACTCTGACGCAGTGTATCCGGTGCTCTTGGCGCGACAATCATTCGCCACAAAGTTTGAAATTCCGTTCAATTCGACGAATAAATATGCTGTCGTTGTCGTGTCGTGCGCAGGTGCGCGAGCTCATTTGGTCTTCATGAAGGGTGCGCCCGAGCGCGTCATCGCTCGATGCGACAAGTACGCGCACGAACGCGGTGAGCGGCCGATGAACGATATGTACACGGAGATGTTTGAAGATTCGTACCATCGATTTGGTGTGTGCGGCGAGCGCGTTATTGGTTTTGCATTTGCGCGTGTTCCAGCGCGCGAGTCGTACGACGGCGTCGATCCGGATACATTTTTAAATGGTGTCAAGTTTACGTTTGTCGGGTTGATTTCGCTCGTCGATCCGCCTCGACCGGGCGTCGCGGAGGCGATTACGAATTGCCGCGCGGCTGGAATCAAAGTCGCCATGGTCACAGGTGATCATCCGTTGACTGCTGAAGCGATTGCTCGCAAAATTGGCATCATTACCCAACCCACGAGTCACGAAGTGGCTGAGTTGACTGGCACCGATCCAACAAAACACTGGCGCGCGCCGGAATGCGCGGCGGTTGTCGTGACTGGTGCGGAAGCCGAAAACTTCACAACATCGGACTGGGACATCATCGTACGCAAAACAGAAATCGTGTTTGCGCGTACGTCACCTCAGATGAAACTTAAATTTGTCGAAAATCTTCGCAGAGTGGGCGAAATTGTCGCCGTTACGGGTGACGGCGTCAACGATTCCCCGGCGCTTAAAGCGGCGCACATCGGCATCGCCATGGGTTCGCCCGCGTCTTCAGATGTCGCCCGCGAGGCAGCCGATATTGTTTTGTTGGACGACAACTTCGCTTCTATTGAAGCTGCTGTTGAAGAAGGCCGAAGTGTGTTCGATAACTTGACCAAGAGTATCATGTACACGCTCGCGCATCTCACCCCGCAGCTCGTTCCAGTGTTTTTCAATTTGGCGTTGGGCATGCCTCTGGCGATGAACGGGTTGATGATTTTGAGCATCGATTTACTCACCGAGCAAGGGCCGGCTATTTCACTCGTGTATGAAAAACCAGAGTCGGACATTATGCGTCGCGCGCCGAGAAATCCGAAAACGGATCACTTGATTACGAAACGTACGCTCTTTTATTCGTACGTGTTGGCTGGTTTAACGTCGTCGTTAATTTGTTTCATGGCGTACGCGTTAGTGTTCAAACATCACGGTATTTCTCTCAAGCACTTGCTTTTCTCCGCAGATGATGGTTATTTTCTCGGTCCTCCGTATGCGGACGCGGTCAATGGCGAGTATCCTCCTCTTTTGACAATCGGCGCTCGAACATACGACGCCGTCGAACAGTACTCCATTTATCGTCAAGCATCCACGGCGTGGTACCTCACGTTGATTCTCAACCAATTTTGGAACTTGTTCTGCGTGAGAACATCACGCACATCAATCTTCCGTCAAGGATTCTTCTCCAACGAAGTCGCCATCTACGGCGTCGTCACCTCGCTCACAATCATGATGGTCGCGATTTATATCCCCGAGCTCCAAGCACCCGATCTGTTCGCGAGCGCGTCCCCGCTCGGCCAATCTTGGCTTCCAACCTTTGTCTTTGCGGTGTGGATTTTCGCCGTGAGCGAGTATATGAAACTCAGATTTTAATACATGCGTCAGTACATTAATCCGTAACGGTAGTGATACATTGCAACAGTTTTGTACGTTAATATTCTGACTCTATGTGATACACAATCGTCAATCGGCATCTACTAAGTTTGACGGTTTACGTAAACGTAAACCGTCGGCACCAATTTCTGGCAGCGAAGTGATAAACGAAGGATTCTCGGGAGAAGAATCCGATTTATTGCTGTCCTTGGCTTTTGCTATTTCTTCGGCTGCCGATGCTTCTAAATCAGCGGAAATTGCCGCTTTCAGCGCCTTTTGATGATCGGCAACAATTGTCTCTTTAATACTTTGCATGCGCGCGGTGATCATTTGTGAGCCGCCGAATACTTGCAACCAGTAAATTCCAGCGAGCTGCGCATGTCTCAACAAAGGAACCCATCGCAAAGCGCTCGTCGAAAGCTCTTGCGAAAGCGACCATATCATCGCATGTGCAAGCCAGTACGTGAGCAAATTTCGAAGCTTGTCTTCGTGTCTCTTTTCCGTCTCTTTTCGCATCTCTGCGCGACTCGCCACCTCGGGCGTAGCCTTGAACTTGTAATACTCATTCAGCGAATCGATAGTAAAAATAAATGGAATGACCAACCCTGCGATATCACACCCGTACACAGTCATCAAACCCGGAGTGAAAAAGAAAATCGTGCACGTCACGAGTGGGAAACTCATATTGTCTAAAACCAGGCGCAATGCATCCGACGCGCGCTTGGATCGAAAGCGCATGACAAATACGCCAATCTGTAGCGTTTGTCGCACGCTCGCTCGGACCACCGTGCGAAGTCGCCCCATGGCTCCGCTCGAGACGTTTGCGTACGCCATCGCTCTTGACACGAGCGGTGTAGCTGCATCAACTATGAGTTCGCTTCCTCGCGTAAGTCTCGAGTTGAGCCATAATGTAAATAACACCAAAAGCTCTGGCCAAAACGGAAACAACAGCCTTACACTGGCGTATAAGAATGGAAAATGTAACGTCAACATAAGTGGCGCACATGACGCCCAGAATCGAAGCCATTTTGTGACGTCAGCAACGGTGTCGCTCTCCACGGCGTACATCGTGCGCGCCATGGGCACGAGCAACGCCACGCTTGCCAGTACCTCTCTCTGTCGAACCAAACGCCGCATAAACGCAGGCATCGCTCTAAACACTCCTAAACCTATCACTAAAAATAATACGTGCGGCAAAGCGCTCGCGGCGACGCGACTTTTACTTCGAATGCTTCCTATAAATGACGCGTATCGTCGCTTGACCGCCCGCCCCACGCTCGCAACTTTTCGATACACTCGCGCATACGGTTCCATCGCCGCTTTCACCCGTCGTTGCGCACGAAGTTTCATTCGAATGATGAAAAATTTCAGCTTGTTTCTGTAGCGCGCGCGCCGTAAGTGCTTCGTCAAACGCCAGCATAAGTGATACAGGTACGCGGCTCCGACGAATGCGAGCGTCCAACCGATTAAAACCTTTGGTTCTGTCGTACGAATCACGGTCGACGCTTCCGTCGCCGCAATCGCACCGACGCGCAGAATGACATCACTAAATGTATTCGTGATTGGTGATACGGCGCGAGCCCACAGCGCGAGCGTGAGGCGCGTCGCGGCGGATGCGGCGGATGCCGCCGTTCTAAAATCTAACGCGCGCATCCTCGTTCGAACATCAACTCCGGCGCGCACTATCGCACACAACGCGTCACACTGCGTAGCGTCTACGTCTACGTCATCTGAGCGCCATCGTGCGTCGTATGGCGAGGCGTGCTCGCGCGCGAGTGGGTCGTCAGCGCTGTGAATTGCGTGCGCATTGGTCAAAAGTGCCGAGAGCACGTCGTCGCCAACCGTCGCCTCGCGCGTCAGTACCGCCGCGGCGCACGCCACGCCGAGGACGAAAGCGACGACAACGTCGCGGCGCATGACGCGGCGCGCGTGAAACGAAGCGGACGCGCGCGTCTCCGTGTGAGGCTTTCGCGCTCTGGTGGTGACAGTTGGACTTGAGTCTCTCTTTTTGCATTTTCTCGCTTGCGGCTACATAGTACAAGTGTGAATATTTTACAACACATAAAACTATTTTTCGTCGAGATTGGCATAGAGGTCTTCGTCGACGCGAGTGTTCGCGCGCGCACAGGCGTTGAGCCATGATGGAGAAACGACGCGTACGCGGCCCTTTGTTTGAGCCGCCCACTTGACTTTTTCAGTGCCAGCTGTGCGGGCGATGACGTGCGTGCATTCATCGCCATCACGTTCGATGGATGAAATGAATGTTGCACCGAGTGTGGATGCCAGGAGACGTAAAGGGTGGCGCTCTGGTGAACGCTCGGCGAGCGACGTGACGCCGCTCATCATAAATTTGACGCCGCTCAGGGGCAAGTCAGAGCGCGCTGGGTTCACGAGCAGTGTGCGCACGTCCGGTTCTTCGCCATTATTGTCACTACCGTGCTTAAAATAGCTCCTATGCGCACTCTCGATGACAGCCAGCACGTCGAGCAAGACTGGGCGATTCCCTCCTGGTTCGCCTTCGTCCACCATCGCGCGCTCCATCACGGATTGGCCTTTCTGTTGAAACGACGCCGCACTGTGCGGGAAAAAATGATACCTATCAAGTCTAATGAGGTTTTCTCGATTCTGAGGCCATACTCGGTCGGTGTCATCGACGATTAACGCGCTCGATTCGCCGCCGAGAACAATGTCTAAATCCTTCACGTGCGAACTCGTCGAGTCGTTGTTTGAAATCACTCTACCGTGAAAGATTTTGCCATCGGGATCGAGCAACTTTGCCATCTCTTTCGCATACGCTTTGTCACCCATAGTGTAGACGTATGGTTGACAAATCTTCGAAACCGCCTCCAAAAACTCAAACGCGTACGGCCGAAGCTTTGTGAAAAATCCCATGTGCCGCAAGCAATACAAGTGCGGCTTTTCACCTTCTTTCAACTCTTCTTGCTCGTGCGCGATGCACTCGTGCAACAAATCGTGCTGTTCTTGCGTCAACTCCTTGAACTGCGTCGAATTCAACAGTGTATGGTCTAAATCCAAAATCAACGTCAACTTGCCTTCGTCGAGCACGCGTCGCTTCTCCTCCCGTTTCGCCTTGTCCAGCTCACTATTCGACAGCGTCAGCCCTTCATGAATGTACCGCATGGATGTCGTAAAGTGTCCTCGAATACCACCCGCCCCACCATCGTCTATCGCACGCAAACCATCGCCTTTCGCCGCCTCAGACGTCGTCGACGTCGCCGCCCGACGCTCGCCGCACACCACACAAATATCAAACATAAACGCCGGACACTGCTCGCATCGCCCTCGCCCGCCGCGCGACGACGCGGGGCCGTTCACTTTCCGCCGCACCACGCGCCGTCGGTCGTCCCCACCCCCCGTCGTCGTCGCCGTCGCGTCTCGCGGTCGACCGCCGCTCGCCGTCGTCGAATGCACCGCCGCGCCCTCGCGCGCCGCGCCCTCGCCCTCGCCCTCGCCCTCGCGTTCACGTTCGTCGACCGAGGCGAAGAGCTCCGCCTCGAGCGCATCGGCGAGGGAATCCTCGCTCGACGACGGCGACGGCGACGGCGACGACGGCATTGTCCGCGCGCGACTATGGCGCCAGATCTCGCCTCGCGCGTGTCCTCGACGACACCCGCGCGATCGACGACGACGACGACGACGACGACGATCGACGACGGGCAAAAGATGACGCGCAAACGAATCCTCGCCGCGCTCGCGTGCGCCGCGCTCGCGTGCGCCGCGCGTGGCGCGCACGCGCGGGCGATGAATCATCCCATGCAGGCGTCGCTTGGCATCATTCATCATCCAACGTCGTCGACCGTGGACGACGCTGGCGCGGACGCCGACGACTGCGCGACGTGCGAGGCATTCATGCGTCACGTGCGCGAGAAACTAGCCACGGGAAAGGTGCAGGGTGAACTCGCCAACGCGCTGGCGCGGGCGTGTAAAGACGCTACGGGTGGGGATCTGAGTCAGATGGGCGTGTGCGTCGCGGCGGGCGAAGCGGGCATTCGATTCGCCACGAAATACGTCGAGACGCACACGGAGATTGATGATACAGTGTGTGCGGCGTTGGAGATGTGCGACGGGCCGGGGGATGCGAGATTTGCGTTTGACGTTGAGGACGCGGCGACGGTGCGCGCGAGCGCGCGTCAGTTTGGGACGTCTGGCGCCGTCGACGACGGGGAGATGTGCGCGGATTGCGTGATGGCGACGAATTTGATTGAAACTGAGCTTCGTGCGAATGGTACGGTGGCGTTTGTGACGCAAGAGGTGGATGCGTTGTGCGCGCAACTTGGCGCGGAGCTGTCCACGCAGTGCGAACGCGTCGTCGAGCCGTACGTGCCGTTTGTGCTCGACAGTTTAGCCGACGCCATGAAGGATGCGTGCACGAAAATTGGCGCGTGTCCGAAAAATGTTGCACGTGCCTTCCAGGCGTAATTGCGATTGATTGCTACGCACAGCTGTACCTTGATGTAAACGAGCCATGTGTTTTATGTTTTAAAGTCTTTGCACGCAAACGCCGGCTGGCGTTATCCTCGCCTCACACATTCACACGCATCGATGCGCGCGCACTTTGCTCCCGCGTCGAACGCGTTCGCTCAACATATAGGTAGCACTCGCACGCATCGTCGTCAACGTCCGTCGACGGTGTCCATTCGAGCGATGAAGTGCTCTGAAGAGGCGTCCCGGCCGCCGCGCGTGGCTCCGCCGCCCCACCCGACGTACTCCATCGCCGCCGTCATCAACGCCGCTCTCGAAGAAGACATCGGTGATGTCGGCGATGTGAGCTCGTTGAGCACGATTCCAGCGTCCACGCAAAGCACGGCGACGCTGTTAGCGAAGGCGAGCGGCGTGTTGGCGGGCGAGCACTTGGGGAGCGCCGTGCTCGCGGCGGTGGACGGCAACTTAGACGTCGAGTGGCTCAAGCGCGATGGAGACATGATTGAAAAGGGTGAAGTGTTCATGCGTGTGAAAGGTAGTGCGCGAAGCATTCTACGCGCCGAGCGAGTGGTGTTGAATTTCATGCAGCGCATGAGCGGGATCGCGACGATGACCAAGGCGTACGCGGAGGCGGCGTCGCCAGCGATTATGCTTGAGACGCGCAAAACCGTTCCAGGGTTGCGTGTGATTGATAAATGGGCGGTATTGATTGGCGGTGGTAAGAATCATCGCATTGGATTGTTCGATATGGTGATGATTAAGGATAACCACATTGCGGCGGCGGGTGGCATTGCAAATGCCGTGGAGGCGTGCGAAAAGTATTTAAAAGACAACGGCTTGAGCACGGTGAAAATTGAGGTCGAGGCACGCACGATGGATGAAGTGAGGACTGTTATTGATTTGCTTGACGACCCCAACGTCGAGACAGCGAGCGTGAGTCGTTTGATGTTGGATAACATGAGCGTCGACGACATGCGGGATGCGGTGAAGCTCATTAACGGGCGCGTGGAAACCGAGGCGAGCGGTAATGTGACGCTGAACACCGTGCACGCGATTGGAGAGACTGGCGTAACTTATATTTCTTCGGGCGCACTCACGCATAGCGTGAGTGCATTAGATATTTCGCTCAACATTGACGTATGATTTTTTTATAAAGAACCTCTTCTTTTTCTTTTCATTTTACAAACCCGTAACGGTCGGTGTTGCGTCTATTATATCAAAAGGTGGCGCTTGCGGGCTTTTCCAGCTTTGGCGGACCTTTCACGGCTTTTCCAATCATAATGGAGAACCAGTGCACGTTCAAAAGCGCACCTACACCGACTAAACCGGCGACGGATGAAGACACAAACGTCGGCACTGGCGACATTATCCCACTTCGCCACGCCCAGATCATGTGCGGATATCCTATCGCATACACAACGATACGAACGAGGAAGAACGTGATAATCAAGCACACACCGTTGAGGAATTCAAGCGCCTTGCCGGCGTTTTGGACCGAGCTCACGGCGGCGCCCTTGTATCCCAAAGCCTTGGCGACAGTTATAACCTTTTCGCTCTTCATCGTCAGTGCCGCGCTTTGAATGCACCATCTAACGGTCAAAATCGGTGTTGAAGCCTCTCCAATTAATAACCATGCGAACGGTAGCGTCATCGTCTGCGTCGAACCCGCCAACACAGCCGCCACGCAAAACACCACGTGGTGTACCATCATATCCATCTTTCCAAGTTTGGGATACTGAATCACCATGTGCGTCGTGTCCTGGACCAAGTATCCCAAGAATAACCACCAAGTATGTTCGAGGAAGTCTCTCTGTGACGTCGTGAGCCCACGCCCACCAGCTCGGACGTAGTATTGGTCCTCAGGCGCGAGCGCAACCATCCATCGCAAAATAATCGTCGCGTATACCGCCACAAGCGCCGCGTGCACGGCGCCGGTGATTTGTTTCGGGAAGAACCGCTTCACATCTTTCTCCTTATCGTCTTTCGGTGCTGGGATCAACCAGTGCGCCACGCGTAACAGCACTTGTCGTAATAATTCCCACACCATAAAGTACTTGAACAGTTTAAATGAAAAATCTTTCACGTCGAGCGGGTTCATGGTGTACGGCCCGGGGGCGTACACGCGCACGTTAGCGGCAGGCTTGGCACCAAACATTTTTATTATATGTTTGCGCGCGCGCAAACACGGTGACACGACGCCGAGGCGCACAGTGCGGCGTAACGTTCTGAGCGCGGCGTGTTGACTTTGTTCCCCCGCGGATAAATTTTAATGTAATATGGCGCGATACATATGAATTACACGACGCGAACTATGCTACTCGGTCTTAGCTGACACTTTTGGTGGACCACGCAAGAATTTGCGAACCATAATGCTCCACCAGTACATGTTAAGCCCCCAACCGGCGGTGACGAGGCTGAACAAGACGTCGCGCGTAAACGTCGGTACTTGGTCTAAAATTCCATCTTTCCACGCGCTGAGCATCATGGCGAACCCAGAGGTGTAAATAACCACACGAACAATCGTAAAGGTAAATACGAACGTCTTGCTCACCGAGTACTCTAATTGTTTACCAGCACTTAATACTGGATTTGATTCGTCGACGCGGTAGCCGAGGCGTTTGGCCCAGCGCACGACGCGCTCCGATTTCAATTCATACGTCGCTTGTTGAATAAACCATCGCAAACACAACAATGGCGTTGAAAACTCGCCCATAAGCAACCAAGAAAACGAAAAGATCATCGTCTGACTGCCGCCGGCGAGTAAGCTACACGCGATGAACGTCGCGTGATGCGCCACCATGTCCATCTTGCCCATCTCTGGATAGTTCCACAATATGTGCATCAAATCTCCAGTCATATACCCACAAAACGCCCAATTCAATATCTCCGTAAAGTGTTTGGGTGATCCCGTGAACTGGCTCTTCGCGTGCATGTAATATCGATCCCTTATGGGCAAGCGTTGCGTCACTCGGTATACGTGCACTCCGGCGCATCCGACGACCAACGCATGGATCGCCGCCACGACGTACCCCGGTGCGTTCTTCAAGAATGACTTCTCCGATGGCGTCTTCGCCGGTCCGTACGTGCGCTTGATCGCCACCGACGCGAGCGCGCGCGGGACTTCCCAGAAAATAGTCCACTGCGCGAGCTTCTTGACAAAGTCTGCGCCGTCGGCTAAGTTCATGCTATACGGCGTGGGAAGAAACACGTACTGCGGGATCGCCATCGCGCGTGATGTGTGCGTGCGTGTTTTTGTTTCGTTGCGCGCGAGAGTGCGGTGCGAGGTGACAACGTGCGGCGCGTGCGCGTATGAGGAGCGCTGGCGTGTTCAACAGTTCTGAGCAAACTTTCTGAGCGAGCGCAAAAATCAAAAGCTTTTGAGCGTCGTTGATGAATAAATACCGCATGTGCGGTGAGGTAACAAGCAAAGTGAAATCGATTCTAGCATCTAGTGGATTTTCTTTTTATTTTTTTCGACGATGGCCCGAGAGCTCGGAATCGATGGATTCTCGATGCGGGACGTACGCCGCGGGCGTGGCGTCGAGGTAGATGAACGGTTCCGGGTGCAACAGTTCGCCTGCTAAAATTGATTCGACGAGCCACTCATGGCGGACACATGGGATATTCAATCGCTTCGATGCGCGTATCCATGCAGAATGTGGCTTTTCACCGCTTTGAACGATGAGGTAGTCAAATTTGATGATGGTTTGCGGATTGCTCTCGAGCTCGGCGCCAGCGTGCGTGAGCAGCGACGCAAAGTCTTTGACAAATCCTTCGTTTCCAGTGAGTGCGGTCTTGATGTCGCGGAATAAACGTCCACTCGTTGCGCGATGACGCTTACGCGGCTGACCTTCGCCGTCGAGCGGTTCGATGATATCAATCATCGTGTTTGCGTCGACGCACGCCTCGATCCACTCTGGCGTGGCAAATTTGACACCCGCGGAAAAGCCGTACAAGCACTTCATCGTCCGACCAAGGGTAGGAGTAATGATGAATACAGCATTTACGGGAACATCTGACGAGGGTACGTCAAGAATAGTCCCACCGTGCGTTCTAATAGCGTCCTTCACGGATGATGCCGACTTGCCGAGACCACTGAGCAAAAAATACGCGTCGGCGAAAAAACGAGGCACCCGACCCGCGGCTTTTACGGATTTCTTCTCACTCGTAGATTTTGGCGCACGCAAACGGCACGATTCGCGTGGAATAGCACGCTTGGACGTTGGTGTCTTCGATGCTGGAGTCTTCGCGACGGATGATAGGCGTTTACCGTTCGTCTTGGATGAAGGCGTCGATGACAAACTCGACCGTCGACCGCGGCCAGGTGGGAAAATTCCCTTCTTTGCGTTTTCGAGAATCAATCTGCATCGCCCACAACCGCCTTTAGAGTATCGACACTTTGAACACCCAAGACTTGGGAGCTGCTGCTTATCAGTACTCGTCGACGGCGCCGGTTGGTCGTCGGCGGATGCCGATGTTTGCGGATTTGGCTTGAAAGAACCGGGCATGCGTTGAGGCAAAATCGGTCGCAACAACCCACCTTCATCCTGAGTCTGTTCGATGAAATCGCCGTCAATATCACTATGTTCTTCAAAACTATCCTGCGTCGGTTGCGTTTGCGTTGGCTGCGTGAGATCATCGTCAATGATCCGAACGCGTCTCGTCGGCGTTTCTTCATCAAATCTCGGCGGCGGCGGAATTGACCGACGATGTTTCTTCTGTCGCCACTGGTGCTGAGACATCATTATTCGACTCACTGGCGATTCTACCTCGGACTGCGATAGCGGTGGACCCATCGGTGGCACCACCGGTGGTTTCATCGGTGACTGTGAGAGTTGCGTTTGAAGGCGACCGGGCGACGCCACATCCTCGGCGGGACGTTGCGAGTACAGTAACCCAAGGTCGGGTGAACTCGGCGGCGTCTCACCGACCGCATCAGGTCCGAAATCGTCGTCGTCAGCGTTGTTGAAATCATTATCATCATCGACGACTTCATTGGTGCCTTCAACTGGTTGTCCTAGCGGTACGTCGTCCTCAATCCTGTCGTCCTTTTCCTTGTCTTCGTCGTCGACGGCTTGTGAGTCCATCAAATCTTGCGGCATTGACATATCCAACCCAAGTGGTTCGTTCGCTTTCGCTCGAGCGCGCTGGATAGCCTCTATCGCTGTGCGCGCCACGCGCTGGACGCCTTCAACGCCATCCCTGTCCTCTGTACCGATTGATCCAAGCGCTCGAGCCGACGCGGTCACCATGGAATCTTCTTGCGTGCACGTCTGTAACACGCGCGGGCGCTTCAACGTCGGCGGTTTCCGCGCCTGCTCCATCGCTTCTAGTGGGGTATTTTCTACATTCGAACACGGTTCCGTGATACCGCTATCATGCGCTACATCTGTCGTCAATTGCGTGTTGGCGACGCGTTGCGGTTCCGTACCGAGGAGTGCCAGGTTTGGCGGTATAGACGCGTGCTCAGCCAAAGTTTGCGCCGCACTCTCGCGTCTGGCTGTCTCTTCCGCGGGCGTACACGACGCAGCAGACCAAAGAGACTTAGGTTGCCCTGGTGAATTCTTGGTGTCTCTTCCTGCGGCATCCTTCGTCTGGATTTCAACGCGCTTTACGCCGCCGCTCGCGCGGTGTGGGAGCGCCAAGGACCCAGAGTTGATTCGAAGAAACGATGGCGTCCCAAGCTTGGACGGTGGCGTCTGCGCGTCATCGTCGCCGCGATCTCTTGCGTCTTCATCGTCGCTCTCGTTCAACACTTGCGTGCCGCCGGTGAATTCGGCATCTATATCCTCCGCGCACTGCGTCGCCCCCGGCGCTTCGTCTTCATCTTCGAAATCGCCGCTAAACATCATTTGCGTCCCTCCGGCGTGATTATCCTCTTCCGACTCAGTGTCGACGTCATCACGATCATCACTTCCATCATTATCGCTATCGATCGGATCTCTGCGGTCGACGACCTGACTCTCAACGATGATTTGGCTAAACAACATTTGCGACTGCGTCCCGCCGACGGGCGCCGCCGACGCAAACGTCCTCGCGCCGCCGACCGAATTCCCGACCGTCGTCGCGCTCCGTTCCGCATGCGTCTCCCATCCATTGCTCGAATACTCCACCTGCGCTAAGATATCATCCAAATCATCATCGCTCAACGCGATATCCACCGAGTACGCCGCCGCCGACGTTTCAAAATCAAAAACATCCAAACCGAGCGCGCCTCTCGCGCGCTTCACGCGCGCGCACGCCTCCGTCACCATCTCTTCTCGCGCATCCTCTTCATCAGATCCAGACACATCACAACCATTATCATACATCATATCTCCATCATCACCACCACCGATCTCTCGCGCCGCGTGACGCCCAACAGAACGCTCGCTCCGCGCCTCGCGCGCCGTCCGCGCCCGCCGCCGCGCTCGCCCCCCTCGTTCTCCTCCCACCTCACCATCGCGCGCGAGCATCCGCTCACCGATCGCAACGCGCTCTGACGCACTCACTAACGCCCGCACGGCGCACATCGCATCGCCTGTCGTCGCCGCGATCGCATCCCGTCGCATCACCAGCCTCTGGTCCCGAACGCCATCATCATCATCATCATCATCATCATCATCGCGAGCTCCACCCGGTGACGTCATCATAACGTACCACCAGCCCGCGCGCGCGCGCCGACACGCGACGTACACGCAATCTCACCTCGCGCGCGCGCGTCGCGGTGCGAGCTGTCGCGCGCGGTCTCGCCGCGGTCGCGGTCGCGCGCGATGCGATGGCCGCCCCGAATGTATGTACCCCCATACCCATTCCACCAATCACGACTCAAACCTTCACATCACACCCTATATGTACCCACACCATCCACCAATCACAACCTGCAGGACACGCATGACGATCCGTGTCCTCGCACGCACGCCAGACCCCGGCCCACGCGCGCGCCGACGACCGACGACCGCCGACGATCGACCGCGCCGTCGACGCATCGACCATCCAACGCCCATCGATCGCCATCATTCCATCATTCGCCCGCATCGATCGCCCACGCATCGAACGCACGCACGCGTGGGCACAACGAATCCATCCATCCATCCATCCATCCATCCATCCATCCATGTATATAATTTTTACAC
>Ga0181554_1000150_pt1 | contig 66529 bp, 68 predicted proteins | sample 011ome_16_FD_145602 | JGI IMG/M metagenome (GOLD analysis project Ga0181554, IMG submission 145602) | Coastal salt marsh microbial communities from the Groves Creek Marsh, Skidaway Island, Georgia - 011503CT metaG (spades assembly) | ecosystem: Environmental > Aquatic > Marine > Intertidal zone... | reverse complement strand
AAGCAAGTTTTGGTCAGTACTGTGAAGCCCCATTGGCGCAAGCTCTTGGGGCTTTTGCTTTCTAAGCAGCTAGTTCAGCATATAGGCCCTCAGCATTACTGAAGGCTTACATTTCCCCACCTTTTGCGGGCTTTTTTGTTTTGGAGATCCTATGCCGGGATGATATTGGCCGTTCTTGATTACGCGCTTGAATGCTTTAATTGGGGATATGGAAGGGGATCGGCTCTTTCCTCTGTCAGTCGGCTTACGTTCCACTTTTGTCACAAAAGGCAAACCACATGAAAATCTCGCTTCCAAAGCTTTTGGATCAGGCATGGGGCCTTCTAGAGGAAGGGCAGGCGGATGGGCAGTCGCCCTTCCGGCTGATGTCCTTGGCCACGGTGGATAGAGAGGGCCAACCACAGGCGCGCCATGTGGTGCTGCGCGGCGTTGATCGCGCAGATGAAAATTTGGAATTTCACACCGATATTGGCAGTTCGAAATGCGCCGAGCTGCAGGCCAATCCACAGGCTCAATTATTGTTTTGGGATCCGGATCGCGCCATCCAATTGCGGCTTCACGTGCGCATAGCTTTACGCCAAGACGCCCATCGCGATGCGCAATGGCAAAACGTACCCGGGCCCAGTCAAATTGCTTATGGGAAAACCCCGCGCACCGGCCTTGCGATCCGTGACGCCTTTGCCTATGCGCTCACTCCGTCGAAATCGCAATTTATGGTTTGCAGTTGTGCGGTTCAAAAGCTTGAGGTCCTTTCGCTCAAAGAGCAGCATTTCCGGGCGGTGTTTCAAGCCGACGACCGCTGGGCCGGAACATGGCTTTCGCCCTAATGTAATCGGTTAAAGCTATGTTTGAGGCGGCAATCCCGCAAAAAAAGGTAAGTGCCATTGCGGGATGGAGAGGGTGATTTTGTAAAACCTGGTTGCGTCGGTATTCCGCAACTGGGCAAAGCCGGACAGTGCCGCCAAAAATCTTGGAAGACCGACGCCTCGGCCGCGCGAAATTTTGAATATAAAGCCCCAGCATCCAAAGACATAAGACTGAAAACAATAGTAAGAGCAGCAGTAAAAATATCGCCTTAAACTTTTGTTTTACTTTAGCTTTTTCACAAGCCCCACTTTTTGCCCTAATACGCAAACAGATGTTTCAGTCTGGTCTGCGCCATCAGGCTGCAAATCCTGCAAGGGCTGCGGTTAAATTTAGGCCCAATTCTGGGCAAATATACCCGCCTTCTTGAACCAAAAGGATCGGGCAGCCCAAAGCGCTGATGGCCTCGCCAATCCGGGTGAAGCCCTCGCTGCTCACTGCAAGGCCCTGAAAGGGATCGCCTTCATAAGCGTCAAGGCCCAGCGCAACCACCAAACAATCAGTGCCATAGGCTTGAATGTGCTCTAAAGCTTGCGCAAGAGCGGTTAAATAATCGGCATCACCGCTGCGGCGGGGAAGCGGCAGGTTCAGGTTATAGCCTGCGCCCAAACCAGCTCCGGTTTCAGCGCTGTGCCCCCAGTAAAAAGGATAAAACCGCGCCGGATCGGCATGAAGTGACACGGTGAAAACATCGTTTCGGTGGTAAAAAATATTCTGTGTTCCGTTTCCGTGATGCACGTCTATGTCCAAAACGCTGACGCGTCGGCCGGCTTTGCTTAAAAGATCCGCAGCAATGGCGGCATTGTTCAAAAAGCAAAACCCGCCAGCCAATTCACTCATGGCGTGATGGCCAGGGGGGCGGCATAGCACATAGGCGCGGCTGCCCCCCTGCAGCATATGTTCTGCCCCAGCGATGGCTGATTGAGCCGACCAATAAGCCGCCTCCCATGTTTGGGCGGAAATTGGGCAGGCTGTATCGGCTTGATGAAACCCCGCCTGACCCACCGCAGAGGCTGGATAAGAATCCACTCGGTTGGCGGGGTGGATATTTGGTATCACCTCATCACCGCCGTCTTTCATCCGCGCCCAGCGGGTATAAATATTTTGTAAAAACGTCAGATAACGTGGAGAGTGGATGGCGCTGATGGGGCCAAGCCCGTAATCGCGTGGGGCCTCAAACGCACAGCCTGCGGCCTCAGCGCCTGCCTTTAAAATCTCAATACGTGCGGGGGTTTCGGGGTTCTCTGCTTGGCGGCCATTAAACATGAAATGCTTTGGATTGTGCAAAATTTGCCTTGGGTCTAAAAAACTTTTCATACGCATCCTCTTTTTGGCTGAGCCAAGCCTAACAGGCCCAACGCGGTGGGGATATCAAAATATCGCGGATCGCTGTGATGCCTCTATCTTGGCGGATAATTTTTTATCAGGGGCTACCATCTTTATTTAATAAAACCCGATTTCATCTATCCAAAGATCTGCGTGGTGGTCTTTTCCGTAGGCGACGATACCCAAGCTTAAAATACTCGCGGGGTCGATTTCTGCCCCCAAGATCCAGCCGGACCGTTCAAAGCTGGAAAACGGTATGGAAAAGCTTTGCCAGTCTGAACTGCTGTCAAAGCTGGCCTGATAATAATGCCAGGGAAGCCGCGTTTGTTTTGTCCGCAGATGCAGGTAATAGCGCTCTCCATTGCCTTTAACTGTGAGCGTCACACCTTGAGCATCAGGGTAATCGGAGCCTTTGACCTCGCGGCGTATTTGGATGAATCCACCATTATTCTGCGTCGTGACCCAACCTGATAAATGCGCGCTAAAGCGGGCATCGGTTTTAACGAAATTTGCTTGGCCTTGTGACAAACCGCCCATCACTTGATCGGAAAAATAACGCCAGCGGCGTTCCGGCTGCTCTTCAAATGCATCGATCATCTTTGTATCGCTCCAGCTGGGGCTGATGAGCAGGCTAAAAATCAACCCGTAGATCCATTTGGTCATCTGCAATTCCCGTCAATTTCAAAACCCTGACGAGGGAGAGCTAGCGCGCATGAGACGATCGCCAAGTCTGGGCGCTGCGCCAAATTAGGCGCGTGCAACGCGGTTTTTCAGTGATAGCTGCGCGCCAACTTGAACCTCAACAAGGTCACCCGGGCGCAAAAACGCTTTTGGGTTGCGCGCGCCGCCCGTCCCATCTGGAGAGCCGGTTGATATAACATCTCCTGCTTCAAGCGGAAAAAGATTCGAAATATAGGCGATTTGCGCGGCGATTGAAAATACCATTTCTTTGGCGCGGCAGCTTTGGCGCAATTCGCCGTTCACAAAGGTTTTGAGGCGCAATTCATCCGGATCCTCCAGCGCATCTTTGGTTAGAATTGCCGGTCCCCAAGATCCAGAATGATAAAAGTTCTTGCCTGCATAAATGCTGTGCTTTTGCCAATCGCGTACCGAGCCATCATTCAAGGCGGAATAGCCGAATACATGGTCCAAAGCCGTTTCTTCGCTGATTTGAAACGCAGGCTTGCCAATCACCACGGCAATCTCGCCTTCGTAATCAAAGCTTTGGCCGGCCATGCCAGCGGGGGGCTGCAGCGGCTCGTGATGGGCCACCATGCTGCTTTGTTCTTTTCCAAAAAGAATAATATGCTCTGGATCAGGCGGCGCCACCCCGTCAACCGGATAGGGTTTTCGATAATTGAGCCCAACGCAGATGATTTTTGAAGCATTGGGGATTGGTTGGCGCAATAGTACCGTTTCCAAATCGATGCCCGCCTCCAGTCGATCTTTTAAAACATCCAACGCATCATCGGCGATCAGGTCTTTTAGGCTGGGCCAGCGTCCCAGAACATCCGCAGGCGCAGGAAAAAACAAGCTTGGCCCAAGTACGCCATAAACAGGGGTATTTTTTACGAAAGCAGAGGCAAGCAGCATAGCCTTAACCTATAAAACTGGCTTCTTTGAGCCGAACTTTGGCGACCAAATCATCATTCACCGGGGTGGGAAGGTCAAATTCTTTGCTCAACAGGGGCACCATACCATTAATCGCGTCGAGTTCTGAGGGTTTCTTGGCTAGGAAATCCAGTAACATTGAGGGGCGGGCATCGGGCATCTGTGCCCCAAAAGCGGTTACATAGGCCACCGGATCTTCGAAGCTAAACGCGATATTTTTAGCTTGTCCCAACCGATAGGCTTCTTGCATTGCAGCCAGCGCAACCATCCAATGATCCGGATCCGCCATCAAAGCGCCTACCGTTTGCTCATAGACAGTGCAGGGCGCGCTAAAGGTGACGTTGCATAAAAACTTTTCCCAAATCAATGTGTTGATATTTTCAAAGGCTTTTGCGTTGAACCCGGCGTTTTGAAACAGCGCTTCTATTTCGCTGAGGCGGGGGGTTATGCCGCCCGTGATTTCACCGATACGGATAAGCTTCATCGCGTTGTGATGGGCGTGTCCGGGGCCCTTCATCGATGCCCCAAAGCCATCGGCCACCCCGAGCAGCACGTTGTGCATCGGCATATGCTGGGCAAGGCGCTGATCTGCACCCAAGCCATTTTGAATGGTTAAAACCAGACAATCGGGCCCGATGACAGGGGCAATGGCTTTCGCCGCAGCAGCAACGCCCGAGGCCTTCGTGGCAATCACGCAGATATCGCATTGCCCGACTTGTGATATATCAATGCTGGCCCTCAGCGTATTTATAACCCGATCACCGCTCGCCCCTGACACGCGTAAGCCTTTAGCATTGATCGCCGCCACATGCGCCGCCCAAGAATCAATAGCCCATACCTCATGCCCGGCTTCGCTAAGCATACCGGCATAAATTGAGCCCATTGCCCCCACACCGATAATCGCAATTTTCATATTTGGCGCCCCCGGCCTTTTGTTCGCTTGCTGGCGGTTGCCAGGGCAAGCCGCGTTATTTCGAGGTGTGAAGGTAACGGTCGTGATTTCTTTGTCCAGTTGCTTTTCAACTCTAAGCGATAAAGATCCGTATCTTGCGTTAGGTTTCGGCTCAAGGCAAAATTTCGGGCAGCGGTTGTATGAAATTAACAGCGCTGGCCAGAAGGCATTATTTTTCAAACCCAAAATCAACGTGGCCGTTGCCCCTGCGCGCGCTTTATGTCAAAACGCGGGCAATTGTAGATTGATAGAGCGCCAATATGAGTGATTTCGCAGCCCGCCGTTTGATGATGGTTGATACCCAAGTCCGCCCTTCCGATGTAACCAAATTTCCGATTATTCAGGCCATGTTAACCGTTCAGCGGGAATTATTTGTGCCGCGGGACAAACGCGAAGCCGCTTATATCGGTGAAAATGTCGATTTAGGTGATGGCCGCGTTTTATTGGAAGCGCGCAGTTTGGCAAAAATGTTGGACGCTTTGGACCTTCAAAAAACAGATTTGGTGCTCGATATTGGCGCTGGGCTTGGATATTCCTCGGCAGTGATGGCGCGGATGTCTGAGGCGGTTGTGGCGCTCGAAGATACCCCCGAGCGCATCGCAGAGGCGCAAGATGCGCTCACCGAAGCTGAGGCATATAACGTTATTTTACAGCAGGGTCACCTGGCTGAAGGGGCGGCGCAGCACGGTCCTTACGATGTGATCGTGATTGAGGGTGCGGTTGAGATAGTGCCGCCAGAAGTTGAAGCGCAGCTAAAAGAAGGTGGCCGGATCGCGTGTATTTTTTCTGATGCTGCGTTGGGCACAGCCAAAATTGGATATAAGTTGAATGGTCGGGTGACGTGGCGGGCGCTGTTTAACGCGGGCGCTCCACTCTTGCCGGGCTTTCAGGCCGCGCGTGATTTTGCCTTGTAAAGCGCGCGCCTTGGGCTAAGCTTTTCTCAGGCAGGGTGGCTATGTATTGTAAGGGTCGATGTGCACGATGAAAGTTTTCAAAACACTAAACTTGTTTATTTTATCGGTTGTGCTGGCGGCACCCGTAGGGGCTGGAAGCCTGCAACAAACGCTCGTGGATGCCTATAATAACAAGGGCCTTTTAACGCAAAACCGCGCTTTGCTGCGTGCCGCAGATGAAGATGTGGCGGTGGCGGCTTCTGCGTTAAAGCCGGTGCTGAGCTGGAGCTCGAGCTTGCAGCGACAGTTTGGTTCCAGAAACACCGCGCCACTGAATACCACGTCGGGTATATCCACGAATTCCGCAAACCTTGACGTGACAGCGGCGTTAACAATCTACGATGGTGGGCAAAATAAACTTGCTATAGATGCCGCGAAGGAAGCAGTGCTCTCAACGCGTCAGTCGCTTATTTTGGTTGAACAACAAGTGTTGTTTTCAGCGATTGAGGCCTTTGTGAAAGTGCGTCGCGATATTGAAATCGTGGGCCTGCGTGAAAATAATATGCGCGTGATTAAAGAGGAACTGCGGGCTGCTCAGGATCGCTTTGACGTGGGTGAAATCACCAAAACGGATGTCGCTTTTGCCGAAGCGCGCCTGGCTGCGTCAACCAGTGCTCTTGCCGCTGCGCAGGCGAATTTGGTTCAGGCAAAAGAATCTTATAAGCAAGCGGTCGGCAAGGCGCCGGGAAAATTATCGGCGCCGAAAAAGGCGCCCAGTCTTCCGGGCAAAGCGTCTGATGTAAAAGCAAAGGCGTTGCGGGCGCATCCCGAACTGATCGCGCTTCAGCATGATATTAAGCAAGCCGAGTTAAACGTGCTGCGCGCAGAAGCAGGCACTGGCATGACGGTAAAGCTTTCGGGCTCGCTAGGCTATTCAGACAGTGAAGGGGATAATTTTTCGAATTCAAATTCTTTTGGTGTCTCGGCAGAGGGCTTGATTTACTCTGGTGGAAGATTGTCGGCTTTGGTGCGCCAAGCCAAAGCGCGGCGTGATGCGCAGCGGGCTGGTCTTTACGTGACAAAAGCCAAGATTGAGCAACAGGCGGGCAGTGCGTTTGCTCTGTTGCAGATGGCCCGTGCGAGCCGGGCGGCAACCGATGAGCAAATACGCGCCGCGGTTGTGGCGTTTGAAGGCGTGCGTGAGGAAGCCGCCGTGGGTGCGCGCACGACGCTGGATGTTTTGAATGCAGAACAAGAATTATTGGATGCCAAAGCAGACCGGGTAACCTCGCTTACCGATGAGGTGATCGCCGGGTACCGTGTGTTGATGAGTATGGGTCAGCTCACCGCAGAATCGTTAAATCTTCCAGTGCAAAAATTTGATCCGGCCGAATATTATAATTTGGTGAAATCTGCCCCCACCAAACGCAGCGTGCGGGGCAGCAAACTGGATCGTGTTTTAAAGGCGCTTTCGCCCTGAATTTAATGCGCAACACGCCTTGCTTAGGGTGATTGTGTGGCAGTTTCTGCCTTTCACTTGTGCGTAAACTCTATCAACGTTATATTTTTGTGAAGGCTGGTAAAGGCGATCTGGATGGACGGACCTGTTTCACAAGCGAATCTGAGTGACCTTTTGGTATCGCTTAAGCAACTAATTGCGGATGAAGAAAGTGAAGCGGCAGATCCGGTTCTGCGGAAAAAAGCCGAAAGGTTGTTTTTAGACCCGTCTCTGCGGATCAATGCGGGCGGACAGGAGCCGGCTGTCGAGCGCATTGTGCGCACGCTTAGTTTAAAAGATAAAGTTGCAAAACTGGAAGGTTTAATCGATTTGGGTGCCGGCTCAGAGCCAGAGGTACAAAAAAGTATTCTGACTGATGATGGCCCCGAGATTTCAACTTTTTCTTCTGCCATGCCGATGCATGCGCGCGATCACAGACCGAGAACGCCGGAAAATTCAAGCGTGACACAGAGCCCGGATAGCTTGTTGCAAATGGATAACGAAGACCTTGAGCTGATGATTTCTGAAATCATTCGGCGCGAGTTGCGCGGCGTGCTGGGTGAAAAAATCACCAAGAATGTGCGCAATTTGGTTCAGCATGAGGTGCGCGCAGCGTTGAAAGCCAGTGACGGATAAGCGCAAGCGAATGAACAATCTGGGGAGGCTGCATGAAAAAGGCGCCAGATCCGAAGATCTAACGCCCAAAATCTAGTTCATGGCTGAGTTAGTTATGCCGCCTCTGCTTGCTGGGCTGCGTTGCGGCGTTCGCTTTCTTCGCGTGACAGCGCAACAGAGGTTCTGACGCCTTTGCCGACAAATTCCATCAAACCGCTCACCACGCGCTCATTTGGATCAATTCCAGCGCATGACAGAACTTCGCGTCCGTCGCGCGAACGGGCCCAACGGGCAATCTGCTCAGGTCCATTGCCGTATTTCTTATCATCAGCAATCGCATCATCTAGAGCGGCCAAAACCACAGCTGCAAATAATTTGCGGGCCCGGTTGCCTTGCTCACTGTTAAACGCTGTTGCGTCCACAAAATCTTTCATTTCGCGTCCTTTATTCTTGCTCTTGTATTTTTGACGTAGCGTTGCTTATGACCTATTTGAACCGATTCGGGTAGCCTTATTTTGCATATCTCCCATGCACCCTGTGCATGGCTTGTGATCTACTACCTTCTCCTCGAATAGGTTGCCAAGCCCCTGTGGTGTAGATATAGGGTGGCGCAACGTAAATTCAACTTCTTTATATCAGGTGTATGATGCCCAAAATAAATGGTAATGAAATTCGTCCAGGTAATGTTTTGGAGCATGAGGGGGGTCTATGGGCTGCCGTAAAAGTCGATCATGTGAAGCCGGGTAAAGGCGGTGCATTTGCTCAGGTTGAGATGCGTAATTTGCGCAACGGATCAAAACTTAACGAGCGTTTTCGCAGCGCTGACAAGGTTGAAAAGGTGCGGCTCGAGCAAAAAGACCAACAGTTTCTCTATGAAAGTGATGGCATGCTGGTGTTTATGGACGCCGAAACCTTTGACCAGATCGAACTTCCTGCCGCGCTTTTGGGTGAGCGGCGGCCGTTTTTGCAAGATGGCATGACAATCGTGGTTGAATTTTACGAAGAAGAAGCGCTAAATGCGTCGCTTCCGCAAAAAGTGGTGTGCCAAGTGGCTGAAACAGAACCTGTGGTTAAAGGTCAAACCGCGGCGAATAGTTTCAAACCTGCTATATTGGATAATGGCGTGAAAGTGATGGTACCGCCCTTTATTGCGCAGGATGAAAATATCGTGGTGAATACAGAGCTGATGGAATATTCCGAACGCGCCTAAGCCGCTGTCATTTAAGCTGCCTAAAGAGATGCGATAGCCCGCTGAGACAGAATGCGATCGCCGGACCGATGCCAAAGGCAAAAAACAGCGTTCCAAGGCCAAGCGTGCCACCAAGGGCAAAGCCTGCCAGAACCACCATCACCTCTAAGACGCTGCGCACCAAGGCCAGAGAGAGGCCGCTCAGCGCTTGCAGCCCGGTCATTAAACCGTCGCGGGGGCCTGGGCCTAAATTTGCAATAAGATAGATCGCTCCCCCTAGCCCCGTGGTGAAAACACCCAGAAATGCGAGAAAAATCTGCAGTAGTAAATCTTCAGGCCTTGGCAGGTAGGGCAACGAAAAATCTAACATAAAGGCGATAATCAAGGCATTGAGCAACGTGCCCAGGCCTGGTGTTTGGCGCAGCGGGATCCATAAAATCAACACGCTGAGACTGATCAAGAAGGTTGTGATGCCAAGGCTGAGATCTGCGGTTTTGGCGATCCCCTCGGCCAACACCGTCCAAGGGCTGACGCCGATTCCCGCCGCCACCAAAAGCGCCTCTCCCAAGCCAAAAAGGATCAACCCGAAGACCAAACCCAGAAATGATCTGAAGGGCGGGCGCAAGGTTAAAGCGCGCGGTGCGCTCCACCACAAGCGCGGAACCGATTTAACAGTTAAAAATTTGAAGGTGATCGGCATGATATAATGCCTATCTCTTTGGGCGATCTAGAGGTCGCTCGCGTATCTGTTCGGGCAGAGGCTTGTGACGCGGCCGCCAGCATATCGGCCGTTCGCGGATGATAATTGAGGTGTGTATAAAACACTTAATCTTCACTCCTCTGCGCGATCTATAACCGTAACGGGCACGCCGGCCGCCGTCATCTCATCGCTGATGCGGTCAAAGCGCAGATAGGCCAAGGCCTCTGTGCCGCTTTGGGCGCCGATAAACCCGACCTCTTTGCCTTTGGAAAGAATTGGCGTGTGAGGTGCAACCGCCTCGGCGCAGGTGACGCGGCGCAACCCTTTGCGCAATTGGGTTTTATGCTTCATTCTCGCGATGATTTCTTGTCCGACATAACAGCCTTTTTTGAAATCAACGCCGTTCATCTGTTCGAACCCCATTTCCAAAATATAGCTATCGGGTGTTAATTCGCTATGGGCTTCGGGAATGCCCAAGCGAATGCGATGGGCCTGCCAATCAAATGGCATTTCTGGGGGCAGGTCTTGACCGTAAAGTCGCCAGCCCATCTTTGGGTGCCTTGGATCTTGCAGCGCGCCCTCAGGCGCCCTTTCCACGCCGCGCGCTACGCCCAGCGCTGTTTCCTGAAAGTGCACATCAGCGCGTAAGCGGTATAGCATTAACTTTTTTTGCAACGCGGCCGCCATCTCTTGGTCAATATCCATCATTACATCTTCGCCATCCGCGAATAGAAAGAAATCATATTGAAATTTCCCTTGGGCGCTGAGCAATGCCGCATAGACCAGGCCGTGGTCGATTTTATGGATGTCATTGGTGATCAATCCCTGCAAGAAGCTGCGATTGTCCTTTCCCGAAATCCGAATAATGCAACGCGCATTGGGGGTTTTTTCTGCTAGCATAGTAGGGCCTCCAAATCGGGTTCAATATAAGGTGCCGCGTCGAAAAGCGAAACCGGATTTTGCCTGATGTTACCGGGCGTTAATGAGCCCTGATCGGCTTCATGGTGTTTTTAGCGGCATTGGCAAAACTGCTTTTTTGAGGGCCGTTTAAAACATATCCATGACAACAATGCGGCCACATCTAATTTTTCTGTTATCGCAGTCATTCGATACCAATTGTGAAGCGGAGTAACGCTTAGCGCCATCGGCTTTAGCCCCGCAGCCGCCCTTGTTCCAAAGTAATGGTGCGATCCATACGCGATGCCAGCGCAGGGTTATGCGTTGCGATCAGCGCGGATAGCCCGGTTTGGCGCACGATGCGTAACAAGGCGTCAAACACTTGCTCAGATGTGGCTTGATCCAAGTTTCCGGTTGGCTCGTCGGCCAATAACAATTTTGGGCCATTTGCCAAAGCTCGGCAAAACGCGACGCGCTGTTGCTCGCCCCCTGACAATTCGGCTGGCCGATGTTTGGCGCGTTTTAGCAACCCTACGGCCTCTAATAAGTGCAAAGCGCGGGTTTTGGCCGCAGATTTTCGATGTCCATCCGCCATTTGCGGCAACATAATATTTTCAGCTGCGGAAAATTCAGGAAGTAAATGGTGAAATTGGTAAATAAACCCAATATCGCGGCGGCGAATGATCGTGCGGCGGCGCTCCGATATGCCCGCCAGATTTTGCCCAGCCACCAGCACATCCCCCGTATCGGCTTGATCCAAAAGCCCTGCGATATGCAATAATGTGGATTTTCCCGCGCCTGAAGGTGCGGTAAGCGCTACAATTTCGCCCTTTTTAAGCAGCAGATTGGCCCCCAAAAGCACATCAATCTGATTGGATTTATTTTGGTTATAGGATTTCTTTAAATCCTTTAATTCCAATATTGCATCACTCATAGCGAAGCGCTTCTACAGGGTTTAAACGCGCCGCCCGGCGGGCGGGAAACAGGGTGATGAAAAAGCTAAGGCCCAAAGAAAGCCCGATGGCCGATAAAACATCCGACAGGTATAATTCTGCGGGGATTGTGTAAAGGCCGCGGATGCTTGGATCCCAAACGCCGCCGCCGGCCAGATAATTGACCAGAGAAAAAATCGTATCGATATAGATCGCAAACAGGCATCCCAAAACCACGCCAAAGACTGTGCCGATCAACCCGGTTCCGGCGCCGCAAATAAAGAAGATGCGCATAATCGCGCCTTCACTCAGCCCCATGGTGCGCAATATTCCGATATCACGGCCTTTGTTTTTCACCAGCATCACAAGGCCAGAAATAATATTCATTGCTGCAATCAACACCAAGATCGACATAATAATAAACATCACATTATCTTCTATCTGCAAGGCGCGCAGGAAATTGCCCGATGCCTCCTTCCAGCTCCAAAGCTGCGCGCGCGGGCCTGCGGCGTGCAACAAATCGGGGGTCAAGGCTTCAATCTGTTCCGGATTGGTGACCATTACCTCGATTTCATCTGCCGCGCCTTCCATATTGAAATAGGCCTGAGCCTCGGAAAATGGCATATAAAGGCGGGTCTTATCAATATCATAGCGTCCTGCCGTGAAGATATAGGTGATCGGATAGCTTTTGACCCGCGGGCTGGTGCCAAAGGCCGTTTTGACACCATCGGGCGAAATAAGCTTTATACTATCGCCCAAGCGGGCGTTTAAAAGCCGCGCGACGCCTGATCCAATCGCGATGCCGCGGTCAAAATCTTCTATCCTGCCTTGAAAGTTTTCCGGGGCGACGATGCGGGGCAACGTGTTCAGATCCTCTTGAGATAAGCCAAACACTTGAACACCGGTGTTCTTGCCGCCAAAGCTTGCCATCACTTGACCTTTGACCAATGGCGCGGCCCGCGACACGCTTGGAAGCGCGCGCAATCGATCGGCCATGTCTTGATAGTCGTAAATTTTACGGTCCAATTTGCCGGCCTCATTGGCAATGGGAAGCTGATAAACCGTGATATGGGCATTGGCGCCCAAAATAGTATCGACCAGCTCGCTGCGGAAGCCCGAGCGCACCGCCAATGTGGCGATCAACGCAAATACGGCCAGCGTGATACCGATCAGACTGATCCAGGTCATCACGCTTACACCGCCCTCGGCGCGGCGGGCGCGCAAGAAGCGCCAAGCGATCATCCATTCAAAAGCGGCAAACGGGGCGGGGTTGCGTGACACTTAAGCCTCTTTTTTAGTTTCCTCAGCAGTACACGGCTTGGCAAAAGATCACAAACCTTTGCTGTTGTTTTCGCGAAAAATATATCACTGACGCAGAAAATCTAAATTTGCAGCGCCGCGGGTCATTGTGCTCTTGATGCTTGAGATAAAATATTCCTAAACTGCCCGCATGACACATGCGCGTTTCACCTCTCTTTTGTCACAATTGCCGGCAAGCGTTCCTTTCGTTGGCCCCGAAACCCAAGAACGCGCGCGTGGCAGCGCGTTCGATGCGCGCCTTGGCGCCAATGAAAACGTGTTTGGCCCATCTCCGAAGGCCATCGCAGCGCTGCAAATCGCCAGCGCCGAGATTTGGAAATATGGAGATCCGACCAGTTTCGAATTGCGGCGGGCTTTGGCGCGCCATCATAAAGTCCGCCCTGAGAATATTGTGGTGGGAGAAGGCATAGATGGGCTCTTGGGTTATCTGGCGCGCATGATGATCGACCCGGGTGATGCCGTGGTGACCTCGGATGGCGCTTATCCAACCTTCAATTACCATGTCAGCGGGTTCGGCGGGGTTTTGCATAAAGTGCCCTATAAAGAGGATGCTGAGGATCTGCCTGCTTTGTTGGAAGAAGCAGGCCGCGTTGGGGCTAAATTGGTGTATTTTGCCAATCCGGACAATCCGATGGGCACATGGCATAGCGGCGCTTTCATTATGGAATGTTTGGCCCGCCTTCCCAAGGAAACATTGCTGATCTTAGATGAAGCTTATATTGAGTTTGCTCCTGATGATACGGCGGCACAGATCGCGATAGAGGATCCGCGTGTCATCCGCATGCGCACCTTTTCAAAAGGCTATGGTTTGGCCGGTGCGCGGGTCGGCTATGCGCTTGCTGCGCAAGATTTGATTGGTCAATTTGAAAAAATCCGCAACCATTTTGGGATGAATCGCGCGGCGCAAAGCGCCGCCGAGGCGGCGTTAAACGATCAGGCTTGGCTGCATTCTGTACGCGACAAAGTCGAGGCGTCGAAACAAGAAATTGCGCGTATTGCGGCCGAAAACGGATTGAACACCGTTGAGTCAGCCACCAATTTTATGGCCATTGATTGCGGGCGCGACGGGGCGTTTGCCCAGGCCGTTTTGACGCATCTGGTACAGGCAGGGCTGTTCGTGCGCATGCCGTTTGTGGCCCCGCAAAACCGTTGCATTCGGGTTAGTGCGGGCCGGCCAGAAGATATGGATTTGCTACGCCGCGCGCTGCCCAAAGCTTTGGCCGCTGCCTCAGCGGGCTGAGCCAATCACCCGTGCAGCAGCCTCTAGTGCGCCTGCCCCATGCGGTAGCGACAGGGCGCATAACCCGGCTTCAACGCTGCCCAAAAGCGCCATAATCATTTGTGCATTGACATGACCCATATGGCCAAAGCGGAAAAATCCTTTTCCCTCTGGATCTGTGGGCGTTGACATGCCCAAACCGATGCCCACAGTGACGCCGGTGTTTTGTTCGAGCCATTGGCGAAGATTTTGCGTGGCGGGCACCCCCAAATGCAGGGCTGTGACGGCATGGCTGCGCTGAGCGGGGTCTGCGATATTCAGGGCCATCGTTCCCCCTGCTTGCCCCCAAATATCAACCGCGCTCCAAATCGCTTGCGCCAAGGTTTCATGGCGCGCCCAAATATGCGGCAGACCTTCATCTTTCAACATATCAAGCGCGATGCGCAATCCGAAGAGATGATGGGTGGGCGCCGTGCCGCAGAAATATTCATAAAATAATTGCGGGGCAACGCGCGGTGCCCAATCCCAATACGAACTGACATGGCGCAAAGCCTTTTGACGTTTTGCGGCTTGTTCGCTGAAAAACACGAAAGATAGGCCCGGTGGCACCATCAATCCTTTTTGGCAGCCCGCCACCATTACATCGACGCCCCAAGCGTCAAATTCAAATCGGTCACAGGCCAAAGAGGCGATGCAATCCACCGCCAACAGGGCAGGGTGGTCCACCGCATCCATCGCCTGTCGTATCTGCAAAATATCATTGCGTACGGAAGTTGAGGTATCGACATGGCAGATAAGCACCGCTTTGATCTGCCGCTCACGATCGTCTTTGAGCGCCTGCGCAATTTGGGCCGGCTCTGCCATGCTTTGCATTCCAAAATCGATCAGCTCTACGCCAATTCCCATACGCCGCGCCATCTCGGCCCAACCATGCCCGAAACGTCCCGTTGCCGCCACCAAGACTTTATCCCCAGGCTCGGCAATATTGGCCAATGCAGCCTCCCATGCGCCATGGCCATTGGCAATATAAATCGCCACATGTTGGGTGCTGCAGGCCGCCCATTTCAGATCCTCAACGATGCTTTTGGTCAGATCGATTAGAGGCCCTTCGTAAATATTAGGCGCAGCTTGATGCATCGCTTGCAGCACAGCATCAGGGATCACGGAGGGCCCAGGAATTGCAAGATAGCCGCGGCCTTGGGATAATGTCATCGGTTTCATCTCATCATTTTCTTCATAGGTAATCGTTTGGCAGATAAGGTCAATCTATGGTTTGGCTTGTCACTCTGGCGCAGACGATCTACACCTCGCCAACTTGTGTGAAAAGGGACCTTAATGCTGAAAAAGATTGCTCAGCGGCTGAAAGCCTCGCACCAGCGGTTGCGCCGCGCCTATGCGGCCAAGTTATCTCCAACGCAGGATAACTTTTGGGCGCGGGTTGATTATTATTGGTTTGACCACGCCATACTGCGCACGTTTTGGACCAATTTTTTCGAAATTGCACCTGGGATTTACCGATCCAATCAACCCACTGAACGGCGTTTGGAAGACTTTAAGAAAATGGGTGGTAAATCTGTTTTAAACTTACGTGGTGAAGATAGTTATGCCCATTTTCTTTACGAATTATGGGCCTGTGAGAAATTGGACCTGACATTGGTCTCTCGAAAGCTATGGGCGCGTGATGCCCCTGCGCGCGAGGCTATTCTGGCTGCCATTGAGGCGTTTAAAACGCTGCCCAAACCGCTTTTATTTCATTGCAAATCCGGTGCAGATCGCGCCGGGTTTACAGCGGCAATGTATTTGATGGTCTGCGAGGGGCGCCCGGTTGCAGAAGCGAAAAAGCAGCTGGGGTTGCGCTATATTCATCTGGATTTCACGGCCACCGGCGTGCTTGATTACATTTTGGCGGTTTATGAAGCGCGGGTCGAACAGCATCCGATTGATTTTGAAGATTGGATCCGTAGAGAATATCATCAAAAGCTGCTTCAACAGGGGTTTAACCTGCGGCGTCCGCTTGCCGAAACGCTGGACCTTATTGCGCAGTCACAATAACGCAATCTCAGCCCGTAAAGACGAGGAGGCATTATGCCAAAAATATCAATTGATGAAATTGAAACCACGGCCAAAACTGCCTTGATCAAACATGGGGCGGATGACGCGATTGCGCGACATGTTGCGCGCGCTGTCGCGCAAGCGGAAAGCCTAGGCAACCGCATATGTGGCCTTTATTATCTGGAAAGCTATTGCGTTCAGCTGCAAAGCGGCCGCGTGCGCGGCGATGTGATCCCCACGGTCAGCCAGCCAAAACCCGGTGTGGTGCATGTCGATGCGAAATTCGGCTTTGCGCAGCCTGCTTTTGCCGCCGGATTGCCCGTGGCGCTTGCGGCCGCGAAGCAAAACGGCGTGGTCAGCTTGGGGATAGGTCATGCGCATACATGTACGTCTTTGGGCTATTTTACCCAGCAAATTGCCGAGCATGGGATGATTGGTCTTGGGTTTACAAATGCCTCGCCCATCGTAGCCCCCCCCGGCGGTAAGGCCCGCACCATCGGCACCAATCCAATTGCGTTTTCTGTGCCCGATGGCCGGGGCGGCGTGGCCTTGCAATTTGATCAATCAACCACGGTTGTGGCTTTGGGCAAGATCACCATGGCAAAAGCAGCGGGTGAAAAAATTCCATTGGGTTGGGCCTTGGATAGCGAGGGGCGTCCAACGACGGATCCAGATGCCGCATTGGCGGGATCTTTGGTCTCTATTGGCGACTATAAGGGCTGGGGCTTTGGCGTTATGGGTGAGTTATTGGCCGCTGGCATGGCAGGGGGGATTTTGTCGCGCGATGTAAAGCCGCTTAAGGCGGCCGATGGCGCGCCGCATGATTTGGGTCAATATTATATCCTGATTGATCCGGGCCAAGGTCATGGGTTTTCCGAACGGCTAGAGGCGTTGGCAGAGATCGTGGCCCAAGAGCCGGGAACGCGCTTGCCCGGGCAGAATAAAAAGCCAAACCAGACGGTAGATATCCCCGAGGCGCTTTGGGCTTTGAGCCTTGGATTGGCCGCTGATTAATTGTTTTGAGATCTGCAGGGATGAGAAACGCCCTGGGCCTTTTTCAGGGGCATCTTTCGGTTTGGATTTCTTAAGTTTTACAGATAGCCTCTAAGAAATAAGAAAGGCGATTGTTTTTGGCACGCGATAAAACCCAGCAAAACCTGAAGTATTTGATTTATGCGTCAAAGCCATTTGGCTTTGATCAAAGCGTTCTAAACGGAATTTTGGTGACCGCCAAAACCAATAATCAACGGTTTCAAATCACCGGTGCACTGATTTGCCGATCAGATTTATATTTGCAGTTTTTAGAGGGCCCTGCTTCTGCAATTGACTGTGTTTATCAAAATATCCGCCGCGATGATCGGCATGTTGAGGTAACGCTTTTGGCCGAAGGTGGAGCGCAAGCGCGGCTTTTTCCTGATTGGGCGATGCGCGATGACCCAGTGCGCAGCTGGATGTGGAGCCGCGAAGAAATCGCGGATGGGGCGTTGGAAACCGTCTCTGCCAGCGAGGCGTTTGCACTCTTTTTGCGCCATGCAAAAGAATTGGTTTGACAGGCACCGTGACGCTGGCCGCTTTGCGCTTGGACTTTGAACAATTGGACGCGCCTCGGCTGTGATGGTTAGCCCCGGGGGGTGGTTTTCGTTAAACGTCAAGCTCTTCCACAAATTTTGCATTTTCTTGGATATATTGAAACCGCAATTCAGGTTTTTTGCCCATCAATTGTTCCACCAAATTGCCCGTTTCCCCGGGTTCGTCTTCGTCAATATTGACCCGGATCAATTTCCGGCTTTTGGGGTCCATCGTGGTTTCTTTTAGGTCTTTGGCATCCATTTCGCCAAGCCCCTTAAAGCGGCTCACATCAATTTTGCCTTTGCCGCCAAGGCCCTTTTCAAGCCAATGATTGCGTTCAACTTCATCCTCGCAATATACGCGCACCGCCCCTTGCGTTAGGCGGTAAAGCGGCGGGCAGGCCAGATAAAGATGGCCACTATCGATCATCGGACGCATTTGCGTGAAGAAAAACGTCATCAATAAGGCGGCGATATGCGCTCCATCTACATCCGCATCGGTCATGATAATCACTTTATCATACCGCAGATCGTCTAGATTAAAGCGGCTGCCCAGCCCCACCCCCAGCGCTTGGGAAAGATCATTAATCTCTTGGTTTGTGCTAATCTTATTGCTGGCAGCTCCCAGAACATTCAGAATTTTACCTCGCAAGGGCAGCAGCGCTTGAGTTTTGCGGTCGCGGGCCATTTTGGCCGATCCGCCGGCGCTATCCCCTTCGACCAAAAACAGTTCGGTGCCGGCCCGGTTGGTTGCAGAACAATCTACCAGCTTCCCCGGTAACCGCAGTTTTTTGGTGGCGGTTTTGCGCTGCGTTTCTTTTTCTTGCCGGCGCCGCATACGCTCTTCGGCGCGCAAAATCAGAAAATCCAAAATTGCACCGGCCGATTTGGTATCAGCGGCCAGCCAATTGTCAAAATGATCGCGGACTGAATTTTCCACCAGACGTTGGGCTTCATTGGTGGCAAGGCGATCTTTGGTTTGGCCAACAAATTCAGGTTCGCGGATAAAGCAGCTGACCAAGGCACAGCCGCCGGTGATCAGATCTTCGCGAGTGATCTCTTTGGCTTTCCGGTTATTGATCAATTCGCCATAGGCGCGAATACCTTTCAAAACCGCGGCCCAGAAACCGGCTTCATGGGTGCCGCCCTCTGGTGTTGGCACCGTGTTACAATAAGATTGGATGAACCCGTCGCGCGATGGTGTCCAATTGATGGCCCATTCCACTTTGCCGGGAACTCCGAAGCGCTCTTGAAAATCAATCGTTCCGGCAAACGGGTTTTGGGCGTAGGTTGAAGCGCCGTTCAACGTTTCCGAGAGGTAATCAGCCAATCCGCCGGGGAAGTGAAAATTGGCTTCAGTAGGCGTATCACCATCCTCAATAGCCGATTTCCAGCGAATTTGAACGCCGCTGAACAAGTAAGCCTTCGAACGCATCGATTTGAACAAACGCGCAGGTTTGAACTTTAAGCTGCCAAAAATCTCTGGATCTGCGTGGAAGGTGACATTGGTTCCGCGCCGGTTTGGCGCCGCTCCAATTTTTTGAATGGGGCCTAAGGGAAGGCCGCGGCTAAATTTTTGTTCATACAGCTCTTTGTTGCGCGCCACTTGCACAATCATCCTGTCTGACAGCGCATTCACAACAGATGCACCAACGCCGTGCAGACCACCTGAGGTTTGATAGGCCTTGCCGCTGAACTTACCGCCCGCGTGCAATGTGCATAAGATCACCTCAAGCGCTGATTTATCAGGGAATTTGGGGTGTGGATCAATCGGGATGCCGCGGCCATTATCCCGAATGGTAATCGAATAATCTGCGTGTAATTCAACATCTATGCGATTGGCATAACCTGCCACCGCCTCGTCCATTGAATTGTCGAGCACCTCGGCCACCAAGTGATGCAAGGCGCGCTCATCCGTACCGCCAATATACATACCGGGCCTTTTTCGAACGGGCTCTAGACCTTCTAAAACCTCGATCGAACTGGCGTTATAATCCTCGCCCTGGGCTTGGTTTAATAGATCACTCATTTGACTGCTCATTATTCTTTTTTCAGCACTATGTCATTTTGACGGGTCTAGGGAAAGAGCTCATGCAGATAATTGCGTCAGCTGTTTTATACCTAGGGGCTTAGGAAAGCTGCAAGAAGAACTGAGCTTGGCATGAATCTGTATCGTTATAGTTTGACATAATACAGTTTTGTGACATGATTTTGCGGGCTGTAGCGAGCCTGACGCTAGTTTGCGTCAAAACGCTTTTTTTTGATCGTTAAATTTAAAATATTATGAGGATTTTCTTCTTTATTTGAGGTTATTTTTATAATAATTAAGTTAGATAATGAGAATTATTTTGAGGTTTTAATAAAAAGATAAATGTGCCTTTCAACGGATGGTAAAGGTATATAACTACTCAGCTCTGTAGCGCATGCTGATAAATCCTCCCTCAAAAAAATGTTTGAGAGAGCTTGTTGGTATTGCAGGCTCTTCTTGGCGGGAAGAGCAAGGCAAAGCGAGTAATGGCGGCCGGTATTTCGCTCACCTTGCCGGTTGTGTTGTGGCCCAAACAGAAAATAAGTACAAATTGTCTTTCTGTTTGGGCTACATTGACTATTTAAATTTGACCTGTCTTAAAAACGTGTCTTGAAAACTTGCCTCTTGAAACACCTGATAATGTTTTTGCAATCGACTTGGGAAGCGCTCTTTTGCAACCTGGCAATTGCCATCTCTGAAAATCCCTGACGCGGCTGGCAATTTTAAGCTTGCTGTTGCGGATCTATGGCCTATCAAGGTGCAGGAGGCCAACTTGACCCGCTATCAACATTTCCGAGCCATTTGTTCGTTAGGATTGCCGCTAATCCTGGGCAATATTGCCCAAATCTCCATCGGCGTTGTCGATACCGTGATGACTGGATGGTATTCTGTTGAGGCGCTGGCCGCCTTGGTTTTGGGCAGCTCTTTCTTCTTCGTTGTGTTCATATTGGGCGCAGGGTTTGGACATGCTGTTTTGCCGCTGGTAGCAAGCGCAGCGGCGCGCGAGGATGCGGTTCAAATTCGCCGCGTAACCCGCATGGGCTTGTGGTTATCCATCCTTTATTCCACGGGGGTATTTTCGCTTTTTTGGGGTTCGGAATTTGTTTTCATAGCGCTGGGGCAAGACCCAATACTGGCAGGCTTGGCGCAGAATTACCTGCGGATTTTAAGTTTTGGTTTGATCCCCGCTTTGGTGGTTTTGGTGCTGAAAAATTATCTTGCCGCCCTTGAGCTGACGCAAGTGGTGTTGGTGATTACGGTGGCGGCGCTTTTGCTGAATATTCCGCTGAACTACATGCTTATCTTTGGCAAATATGGAGCGCCCGAGCTCGGCGTAGGCGGCGCGGCTTGGGCGTCACTGGCCGTGCATCTTCTCAGCGCGCTGGCCATCGCGTTTTATGCTTGGTGGCGCTTACCTGAGCATAAATTATTCCTACGTTTTTGGCGGCCTGATTGGGGCATCTTTTCAAAACTGTTCAAGATAGGAATGCCGATTGGATTGACGCATTTGGCGGAAGCGGGATTATTTTACGCCTCTTCAGTGATGATGGGCTGGTTGGGGGTGATTGCGCTTGCTGCGCATGGTATCGCTCTGCAAATTTCAAGCGTTACGTTTATGGTACATCTAGGCCTGGCAGCGGCGGCAACGGTGCGGGCAGGGGCCGCCCATGGCCGCAAAGATTTTGTCGGTTTACGCGAGGGTGCAGTGGTTGCAACCTTGGCCTCAATCGGTCTTTCTACAATGACATTGATCCTGTTTGTAACCTTTCCAACGGTTTTGGTGGGTCTTTTCATCGATGCGCATGATCCTGCCCGCGATCAAATTCTTGCGCTGGGCGCGATTTTACTTGTGGTGTCTGGGTTGTTTCAATTCGTTGATGGCGGCCAAGTGATGGCGTTAAGCCTCTTGCGCGGCATTCAAGATACTTCAGTGCCGCTGCTTGTTGCGGTGATCGGATATTGGGCTATTGGGCTTCCGGTAGGGTATGTTTTGGGGTTCTGGCTGGGGTTTGATGGCGTCGGTATTTGGGCGGGTATTGCGGTAGGGCTGGCGATCGTGGCCCTGACCTTGGGCCACCGATTTGTTAAGCTGCTGGGTCAGATGCTGGACTGGAACGTTTTGCGCTCAAACTCGGGTGCTGTTTCAAATTAGGCGTTCACAAAATTGGGCAATTCTGGTGCAGGCTTCGCTAAGCTGGTTTTCCGACGTGGCATAACTGATCCGAAAATTGGGCGACAATCCAAAAGCGGCTCCAAAAACCGCTGCAACGCCCGTATCTTCCAACAAGGCGATCGCAAAATCTTCGTCAGTTGCAATAACCTTCCCACCGGGCGTGGTTTTACCGATCAAACCGGCGATTGACGGATAGACGTAAAAAGCGCCCTCGGGGATCGGGCAGGTGATACCGTCAATCGCGTTTAATCCGGCAACCACCAAATCGCGCCGGCCTTTGAACAGGGTTTGGTTGTCTTGCAGAAACGCTTGCGGTCCCTCTAACGCTTCGAGCGCGGCCCATTGGCTGATCGAACAGGGGTTTGAAGTGGTTTGGCTTTGTACTTTGCGCATCGCTGCGATCAAAGCCTCGGGGCCTGCGGCATAGCCAATGCGCCAGCCGGTCATGGCATAGGCTTTTGAAACGCCATTGCAGGTTAAGGTCCGCGCGTAAAGCCGCGGTTCGACCTGGGCAGGGGAAACAAATTGGAACCCATCATAGGTGAGATGTTCATACATATCATCCGACATCACCATAACATCAGGGAAATCAAGCAAGACATCCGTCAGCGCCTTTAATTCGGGTGCTGAATAGCCCGCGCCGGTTGGGTTTGAGGGCGAATTGAAAATAAACCATTTTGTGTTTGCGGTGATGGCAGCGCGCAGCGCTTTTGCTGTCAGTTTATAATTGTCTTTCACATCGGTTGCCACAATCACCGGCGTGCCACCGGCCAGAAGCACCATATCAGGATAGCTGACCCAATAGGGTGCGGGAATAATCACTTCATCCCCTGCGTTCAATGTGGCCATCAAGGCATTAAACAAGGTTTGCTTGCCACCGGTTCCGACCGAGATTTGGCTAGGATGATATTCTAAAGCGTTTTCACGGGAAAATTTCTTACAAATTGCTTGCTTGAGTTCGGGCATACCGTCAGGTGCGGTATATTTTGTTTTGCCCGCTGCGATTGCTGCGGCTGCGGCCTGTTTTATGTGTTCAGGCGTGTCGAAATCGGGCTCGCCAGCGCTGAGGCTGATAATATCCCTTCCTTGGGCTTTCAGCTCTTGAGCCAAAGTGGTCATGGCGATTGTGGGCGAGGGTTTGACACGTTTTAACGAGAGCGATTGCATGGGGTGCGCCTATTTGAACTTACGATTGATATACCATAGGGTGCCGCTGAGAGGCCTTCAAGCGCCCATCAAAATGTTAGGAAAACCTATGACGGATTTGGCAACAGACTGGTATGGTGGCCATATCGCCACGTTTGGCGACCGCCTGGCGGCGGCGCGGGATGCGGCGCAACTGAGCCAGCAGCAGTTGAGCAAACAGCTTGGTGTTAGGTTGAAAACGCTGAAAAGCTGGGAAAATGACAGCTCAGAGCCGCGCTCAAATAAGCTGTCGATGATCGCTGGGGTTTTAAACGTATCTTTGATTTGGCTTTTAACCGGCGAGGGGGAGGGGGTTCTGGCCCCTGATGATATGCCCCAACCCGCCCCAGAACTGGCTCGAGTAATGAGCGATATAAAAGATTTGAAAGAAATTGTGGCAAGCGCGGCAGAGCGTTTGGAGCAGCTGGAAAAACGGCTTCCAACGGTGTTGAGGGCGCCGCGATGAGCGAATTGCCGGCCATTCGCCTAAAGCGACTGCAGATGAGATCGATGCGCCGTGGTATCAAAGAAATGGATTTGATCTTATCGCGTTATGCGCAGGCAAAATTGGCCGTTTTTGACGCGGCAAGTTTGGATTGTTACGAAGATTTGTTAAATGAAAATGATCAGGATTTGTATCAATGGGTCTCTGGGCAAGCGCCATGCCCCCCCCGTATTTCAGAAATGATTGAAGATATTCAAGCCTTTATCGCGCAGGCCCGCGGTTAGAGTCATCCCTTAACCGATTGTTTGGACTTAGGGGCCAGACTGGCGTTGATTTTGATTTAATGGCGGAGCTTTTTCATGAACAGTCCAACCCCGGTTGAGGCCAGCAAACAAGCGCTGTTTATGAGCAATTATCTTGATACATTATGTTTGGTTGAGCGCTTGCACCGTTTGCTTCTTGATGTGATCAAGGATGAATTTGAACGATTGGATATTTTTGACATCAACGCGGTTCAAGGCCTTTTGCTGTTCAATATCGGTGAAAATGAGGTATCCGCCGGCGAGTTGAAATCGCGTGGTTATTATCAAGGCAGCAATGTCAGTTACAATCTGAAAAAACTGGTTGATATTGGCTATATGCATCACCAGCGCTGCCGGATTGATCGGCGGGCAGTCCGCGTTGGCTTGACGCAAAGCGGCCGAAACATCCGTGATATCATTGCGCGTTTATTTGCCCGCCATGCGCAAGGCTTGATCGAAAGCAATGCGCTTGAGGCGCAATCAGTGATGGATATTTCGCATATTTTAAAACGTATTGAGCGGTATTGGAAAGATCAAATCCGCTATATTTATTGATCCTGTGGCCCCTCAAATGGGGGCCGCATTGAATAGGATTTTGCTCCAGCAACGCAGAATTTGGTTCCGTCATTTCGCTGGATGAGCGGGATTTACCAATGGCCGGTATTGTCCATAGATACCCAAGGCTCAGCGGGCGGTAGCGCATCGCCCTTTTGCAGCAGTTCAACCGAGATATTATCGGGCGAGCGCACGAAGGCCATATGTCCATCACGGGGGGGGCGATTGATCACAACCCCATTCTCCTGCAAATGCTGACACATGTCATAAATATTATCGACCAAATACGCCAAATGGCCAAAATGCCGGCTGTCGCTTGGCAAGCCTTCATCGCCATCCCAATTGTAAGTCAACTCGACAGGGCAATCTTCTTGGCCCTCGGGCGCCATGAAGACTAAGGAAAACCGACCTTTTTCATAATCAGAGCGCCGCGTTTGAACCAACCCCAGTAACTTGAAAAATGCGATTGATTTATCAAGGTCTTTGACCCGAACCATCGTATGTAAATACCGCGTGCCCATGCGTAACTCCTTTATTTGATTATCCCTTTTACGCTATCATGACAGCGGCTTCTGTCTAGAGGCAATCGCTGCGTTTAAGGCAAAAGTGATTTAAATTTTCCAATGCAGGGTCCACGCATGAAGCTGCAAGCAGATTTTTTGACAATTTCCGCCGTGTTTTTCTAAAATCTCCTTCATATCGCGGTTTTTTGTTTGCGAGCCTCAAGATATAGTAGGAGCACTGCAGCAGTAAAAAGGATTCGTCAAATGCCCCTTTCATCCGATCAGCAGGCGGAAATCGCGGAACAGCGCCGCCATACGCAGCCGACTTTAAGGACTGTCAGCCAGGGGATGGAGGATCACCTATACACTGCCTATCCCGTGCTGGATCACGGGTTTGTGCGCGTGATTGATTATATGGGCGATGATGCGGCGATTTGCCAAGCGGCGCGGGTGAGCTACGGCAAAGGCACCAAATCGGTTCAAAATGATGAAGGGCTTGTGCGCTATTTGATGCGGCATTGGCACTCAACGCCTTTTGAAATGTGCGAAGTGAAGCTGCATGTGAAGCTGCCGGTTTTTGTGGCGCGTCAATGGATCCGCCATCGTACAGCCAATGTGAACGAATATTCGGCCCGCTATTCTATCTTGGACCGCGAATTTTACATCCCAGCGCCCGAATCCCTTGCATCGCAATCTGTGGTGAACAATCAGGGGCGCGGCGCGGCGCTTACTGGGCAAGAAGCCGAGCGGGTTCTGCGCTATCTGCGCGATGATGCGATGCGCGCCTATGATCATTATGAGGAAATGATTTCTCAGGAGGGTCAGGATGGCTTGGCCAGAGAATTGGCGCGTATGAATTTGCCTGCGAATATTTATACGCAATGGTATTGGAAGGTGGATTTGCACAATCTGTTGCATTTTTTACGTCTGCGCGCTGATGCGCATGCGCAATATGAAATCCGCGTCTATGCGGATGAAATTTGTAAACTGGTGGCCGATTGGGTGCCCTTCGCCTATCGGGCGTTTGAAGATTATCGTATGGGGGGGGCAACGCTCTCAAGCACTGCGTTAGCTTGCGTGCGGCGGATGCTCAGAGGCGAGGCGGTCACGCAGGAAAACTCTGGGATGAGCGCCGGCGAATGGCGCGAGTTTCAAACAACGCTGGCAGATTAGCTGGTGGAGACGCGCTACTGGGTAATCTCAACGGTTTGGAACAGTTTACCTTTGGGTGTGAAAAGTAAAATTGTATTTTCTTGGGTTACCACAGCATACCAGTCGCGGGTTTGCGTGAACGCAATCGGTGTGACGCCGCTGGGCAACGTAATTTCTGGGGGAACGCTCAGTTTATCTTGCTGAAAACGAATGACAAACAAGATGATTAAGATTATCATTCCGCCAATCATCGTGGCGCTTAGCAGCGTTACCAGCCGCCGTAAATAATCGAGATGCGGCACCTTATTTTCAGGCTCTGTAGGTTGCTCCATGACGACTACCCTTATTGAATTTCAGATCGCAGCGGACCCTCCTGCGCGCCTTGATAAAGCGCTTTTTCGCGATGCACCAGCGCAGGCTGAGCTTTCCCGTACATATTTAACGCGTTTGATCCTGGCTGGTGCGGTTCGGATCAATCAGGCGCTGCAAAACAACCCAAAAGCCAAAGTTGTGGAAGGGGCACAGGTTCAAATTGAACTTCCCTGCGCTGCCGAGCTTGATTTAACGCCCGAAAATATTCCTTTGCGCGTGGTCTATGAAGATGACGCGTTGATCGTGATTGATAAACCCGCCGGGATGGTCGTGCATCCCGCGCCCGGATCGCCCACCGGTACGCTGGTGCATGCTTTGTTGCATCATTGCGCCGATAGCCTGTCGGGGATTGGCGGCGAAAAGCGCCCGGGAATCGTGCATCGCATTGATAAGGACACATCCGGGCTTTTGGTGGTTGCGAAATCGGATAAGGCGCATCACGGTTTGGCCAAGCAATTTGAATTGCATAAAGTAGAGCGGGCTTATCGCGCGATTTGTTACGGGGTGCCAGATGCCAATGAACCCCGCTTAAGAGGGGTGCGCGGGGTGAATTTTGAAGCGGGAAATGTGATGAAAATCACCACGCATTTGGCCCGCCATCGCACGGACCGCCAGCGTCAAGCGGTATTTTTTGAAGGCGGCCGCCATGCCGTAACCCGGGCGCGATTGCTGGAAAGTTATGGAAGCCCTGCGACCCTTTCGTTGATTGAATGCCAGCTTGAAACCGGTCGCACGCATCAAATTCGCGTGCATCTGGCGCATACTGGCCACGGCCTCTTGGGGGATCCAGTTTATGGCGGCCGGCGAAAGATTGCTAAAAAAGCTTTGTCCGAGGCCAGCTTGGCCTTGGTAAGTGGTTTTTCAAGGCAGGCTTTGCATGCGGCTGTTTTGGGATTTGAGCACCCGATTTCCGGCAAGAAGATGCGATTTGAAGCGCCATACCCCAACGATTTCAAAACCCTCCTAGAGGCGCTGGAAAAAGATGGCTAAAAGCGCGGGATTGCCAGCGCAACTGATTTCGTTTTTCCGTCATTCTTTTCAGTAAATTTTTCCTGAAGCGCTGGGCCTGATCTTGAAATACCAAAGCCCGGCTCTTATCTGCTTTTTATATGAAGTGTGTAAGAGGTAACCAATGGCAAATTATTCTAACCTTCCCGCTCCAACCCCAGAAGGGGGTTTAAGCCGATATTTGCAAGAAATCCGTAAATTTCCAATGCTTGAGCATGAAGAAGAATATATGCTGGGCAAACGCTGGGTGGAAAAACAGGATACGCAAGCTGCGCATAAAATGGTGACTTCGCATTTGCGCCTGGCGGCAAAAATTGCCATGGGCTATCGCGGCTATGGGTTGCCGCAGGCAGAAGTGATTTCAGAGGCCAATGTTGGTTTGATGCAGGCTGTGAAGCGCTTTGACCCTGAAAAGGGGTTTCGCCTTGCCACCTATGCCATGTGGTGGATACGGGCGAGCATACAAGAATATATTTTGCGCAGCTGGTCCTTGGTGAAAATGGGCACCACGAGCGCGCAAAAGAAGTTGTTTTTTAATCTTCGCAAAGCCAAATCGCGTATCGGTGCACTGGACGATGGGGATATGCATCCCGATAAAGTGCAAAGAATTGCAACAGATTTGGGCGTCAGCGAAGAGGAGGTTGTGAATATGAACCGCCGTCTGTCCGGCGGGGATGCCTCTTTGAATGTACAAATTGGCGCTGATGGCGAAGGCTCGATGCAATGGCAGGATTGGCTGGAAGATGAAGAGGCGGATCAAGCGGGCGATTATGAGGCCAAAGACGAACTAGAGCTGCGCCGCGCCATGCTTGAGCAAGCGATGGATGTGTTAAACCCGCGTGAGAAAGATATTTTGATCAAACGCCGGCTGGATGAGCAATCAATCACTTTGGAAGATTTGAGCGAAGAATATAATGTAAGCCGTGAACGTATTCGCCAGATTGAAGTGCGTGCTTTTGAAAAGTTGCAACAGGAAATGCGACGGCTTGCTGTTGATAAAGGCATGCTCAGCGCCGTCTAGGGCTTTTGCGGATCGCTAAAACCCGCTAGCCTGAAGGAAAAAGGCAATCGGGAGAATATATAATGACGAAGACAGTGCGCTGGGGAATATTGGGGGCGGCTCACTTCGCCAAACAGCATATGGCGCCTGCGATGCAACTGGCCCGCAACACAGAATTGGTGGCGCTTGGCACCTCGGATGGTGCAAAAGCGGCGCCTTTCAAAGCCCTGGCCCCTGGGCTAAAAGTGCATAGCAGTTATGACGCCGTTTTGAGCGATCCTGATATTGACGCGGTCTATATTCCCTTGCCCAACCATCTGCATGTGGCATGGGTCAAAAAAGCCATTGCCGCTGGCAAGCATGTTTTATGCGAAAAACCGATTGCGATGCAGGCGTCGGAAATTGATGAGCTTATTGCGCTGCGCGACAGCGCGGGTTTGATGCTGGTCGAAGCTTATATGATCGTTCATCATCCACAATGGCAGTACGCAAAGGCACTTTTTGAAAGCGGTGTGATCGGAGATCTGGTTCAGGTCGATGGCGTTTTTTCATATAATAACGCAGAAGATGTGGCTAATATCCGCAACCGACCGGATACGGGTGGCGGCAGTTTGCCCGATATCGGGGTTTATACATTTGGCAGTGCGCGCTATGTCACCGGACAAGAGCCTGAGGCGATTTTGGATGCCACGATAACGTGGGAAAACGGGGTGGATGTTTGGGCTGGCGTCACGGCGCAATTTCCCGGCTTTCGGTTTATGGGCGTGACATCAATGCGCATGGATGCACGGCAGGAAATGAATTTTCATGGAACCAATGGGTTTATTCGCCTCACCGCGCCTTTCAATCCGCAGGTTTTTGGACAGGCAGAGGTTGAACTGCACCAAGGGGGCGAGGCGAAACATGTCAAACGCTTTCCAAATGAGAACCATTATACGCGCCAGCTTGAAGCGTTTCAGGCCAGCCTTCATGAGGGCGCGGACTATCCTTGCCCGTTAGAGTTCTCACAAGGGACGCAACGGATGATTGATCAGGTTTTCCAAAAAGCGCGCGGCTAAACCTTGCGCTGAGTTGCTTTTTGGGGGCGCGTTTCTTGGTGCCGTTTGCTGTTCGCATCGATAAATTCGAGCACCAAGGGGCGAATATTGTTACGCCAACTTTTGCCAGCGAAAATACCATAATGCCCGGCATCGGGTTCTAAATGGCTGGCTTTTTTATCCGCTGACAACCCCGTGCAAAGCGCCAGCGCTGCGACGCATTGGCCCGGCGCTGAGATATCATCTTTGGCACCTTCTACGGTTTTGATGGCCACATCCGTTATCGCCCCAAAATCAATCGCCTTACCCGCGATGCTAAACGTGTTTTGCGCGATCTCGCGCGATTTGAAAATGCGTTCAACGGTGGTGAGGTAAAATTCAGCGGTCATGTCCATAACCGCAAGATATTCGTCATAGAACTTGTTATGTGGATCGTGATCCGATGCCTCGCCGCGGACCACTTTCAAAACTTGATCGCGAAAAGCCAGCGCGTGGCGCTCGGCATTCATCGACATAAATGAGTATAATTGCAGCAAGCCGGGATAAACTTTTCGGCCAACGCCAGCATATTTAAACCCAACGCGCTGGATCAAGGTCTGTTCAAGCTGCCCCATCGTGACGCGATGGCCAAAATCAGTGACATCGGTTGGATTTGCATCCGGATCAATTGGCCCCCCGATCAAGGTTAGGCTGAGGGGCTGCGCTTTTGGATCTTCTTGCGCCAGATAGGCTGTGGCGGCCAGCGCCAGGGGCACGGGTTGGCACACGGCGATTACATGCGTGTCGGGGCCCAGATGGCGCAAATAATTCACCAAATAAAGCGTATAATCCTCGATATCGAATTTACCCTCCGATACAGGAATATCCCGCGCATTATGCCAATCGGTGATATAGACTTCACAATCGGCGATCAGGCTTTTCACGGTTGAGCGCAGCAATGTCGCATAATGGCCCGACATAGGCGCCACCAACAACACTTTGCGCGGCGCGGCGGGCCGGTCTTGTACGTCAAAATGCACTAAGTCGCCGAAGGGGGCTTGCAAAACGGCTTTTGGTTCTACCAAATGGTCCCGCCCATCTGCACCGGGCATGCTATCAATTCCCCAATCGGGCTTTACGCTCATCCGTTGGAAACTGCGCTCGGTCACTTGCCCCCAGGCCGCCATCCATTCAAGCGCAGGGTTGGGCATCATTGCGAAACCGGGATTTGAGGCAAAGGCTTGTGCGCTTGCGCCAATCCATTGGTTGGTATTGCGCATGGTTTCCATAAAATCATAATTCGCCATAGACCGCATTTTCTGCTCCAAACTTATCCATTTTGCCGCTTTGCATCGACGCTTGGAATTTTTATCCGGCGCTGTTATGCTGCATAGCAGAAATATAAACTGAAAAATGCCGAAATGACAAGAAAAGACAATGCAGTTGCAGAAAAAGCTGACCAAATGAGTGAGAACTTGGTCAAGCTGGAAGAGCTGTCGCAGCGCTTTTTAACGCTTGTGCAAAAGAAACAAGCGGTCGCCCCGGCTTTGAGCGGCCCCGGCCCGGATTTGATGGTCAAAGCTTCGCATGCTTATTGGGAAGAGGCGGTGAAGAACCCGGCGCGATTAATGGCGCAGCAAGTTGAATATTGGGGTAAATCTTTAAGCCATTTTGCAACGCTGCAGCAAAGCCTTGGCGGAATGCAAAGCGCGGCTGAAGAAGCATCAGCCACCAATCCGGATCCGCGGTTTTCCAATCCGATGTGGCAGAGCCACCCTTATTTTAGTTTTGTAAAAGACCAATATTTGCAAAATGCGGCGGCTTTGCGCAGCGCGGCGCGCAGCATGGATGGCTTGGCGCCCGTTGAACAAAAACGCCTGTCATTTTTTACCGATCAAATCATTGATATGATGGCGCCCACAAATTTTCTTGGCACCAATCCAGATGCGCTGGAACGCGCGATCGAAACAGATGGTCAATCTTTGATCGATGGGTTGGAAAACCTAATCTCGGATTTAGAGGATAACCAGGGTGAACTGGTTGTGAAGCTGGCAAATGACAAAGTGTTCGAATTGGGGGTCAATATTGCCAATAGCCCAGGCAAGGTTGTTTTTAAAAATCGGATGTTTGAATTGCTTCAATACAGCCCCTCCAGCGAAGCTGTTTACGCGATTCCCTTGCTGATTTTTCCGCCTTGGATCAATAAATTTTACGTTTTGGATCTAAAAGCCCAGAACAGTCTTATTAAATGGCTGACAGAGCAGGGTTTTACCGTGTTTGTGGTATCTTGGGTGAATCCGGATGACAGTTACCGTGATGTTGGGTTGGAAACATATATTGAAGAGGGGTTTTTAACCGCGATCCGTGAAGTGAAAGCGCGTACCGGACAGAGCCGGGTGAACGCGGTTGGCTATTGCATTGGCGGCACAACATTAGCATTGACCTTGGCGCTGCTGAACAAACGCGGAGATTCTTCGGTGAATTCGGCAAGCTTCTTCACCACATTAACGGATTTCTCACAGCAGGGAGAATTCACCCCATTCCTGCAAAATGATTTTGTCGATGGGATTGAACAAGAAGTCGCGCAGCGCGGTATGCTGAAAAGCTTTGTTATGGCGCGTACGTTCAGCTTTTTGCGCGCCAATGATCTGATTTATAAGCCGGCGATAAAAAGTTATATGATGGGCGAAGCGCCGCCGGCGTTTGATCTGCTTTTTTGGAACGGGGATGGTACCAATCTTCCCGGGCGGATGGCGGTGCAATATTTGCGCGAATTATGCCAAAGTGATGCCTTCGCCACACAAGGCATAATGCTGCTGGGGGAGCGTTTGCATTTAAAAGATGTCAGAGTTCCCGTATGCGCGATTGGCTGCGAGACCGATCATATCGCCGCCTGGAAAGACAGTTATCGGGGCGTGCAGGGGATGGGCAGCCGCTCAAAAAAGTTTATTTTATCCCAGTCAGGCCATATCGCAGGAATTATAAACCCTCCTAGTAAAAAGAAATATGGCCATTTCACGAATCAAGATTTAACCCTCTCTAGTGACCTTTGGCAGAAAACAGCAGATTTTAATTCTGGCAGTTGGTGGCCCAGTTGGAGCGCATGGCTGAACCGTCGGTCCGGTAAAAAAATCGCAGCACGCCATTTTTCCGAAGTTGAGCTTGAAAACCTACCCGATGCACCCGGGCGTTATGTGCGGCTCTAGACGCTTTGGGCGTTGATTGCGCGGTTTCTAACTTTTTATGCCGCATTGCAGAAAAAAAGCTTGCAATGCTGCACTGCAGCAAGTATGTAAGAGTCAAGTGATCGCGGATACTGCCGCCCAGCCGAGGAAAGTAGAATGACAAATTTGAACGATATGACTGGTTTTTTCAAAGATATGATGGGTGCATTTCCTATTGATGCAAAATCTTTCGAAGAGGCGATGAAAGGCACCACAGCCCTAAATGAGAAATTTGCAAGCGTAGCGGTAGAAGCTGCAGAAAAAAGCGCAGAAATCTCAAACAAATGGACAAAAGACACATTGTCGCGTTTGAGCGCAATTTCGAAAGCGAAAACAGAGCCAGCCGATTATGTAAAGGCGATGACAGAGTTTGCCTCCGCGCAGGCTGAAGTTGCGGCTGAAAATATGGCGGCCTTTGCGGAAGTGGCAAAGAAAGTTCAGACTGACACGGTTGATTTGATGATGACCGCGGGTAAAGATTTCAGCGAAGATGCATCTGCTGCGGTTAGGAAAGCCACCAAAAAAGCGGCCGCCTAAGCAAATAGGTCCATGTAATAGGTTTGCCTTTCCTCCCAGAGGCAATCTACAGTAAAGGGTGCGTTTCGGCGCACCCTTTCTTTTCTTTTCGCAAGCGCGTAATGTTTTTCTGCACTGCTGCATTTTTGGGAGGTCTTCGTGTCTACAGCCAATAAACCTTTGTTGATCAAGCGCTACGCGAGCCGGCGTTTATATAATACGGAAACCAGCGATTATGTGACGCTTGAAGATATTGCAGGCTTCGTGCGCAACGGGCGCGATGTTCAAATCGTTGATTTGAAGTCTGGCGATGATTTAACCCGCCAATATTTATTGCAAATTATCGCCGAGCATGAAAGCCGCGGTGAAAGCGTTCTTCCAATCAATGTATTGAATGATTTGGTGCGCAGTTACACGACGCAGGCATCGAGTATCGTGCCGCAGGTCTTAGCTATGTCTTTTGATATGATGCGCGATGGTCAAGCGAAAATTTTTGAAAATATGGGCGGGGGTAACGCTTTGTCGCAAATGCCCGGTTTTGATGCTTTGCGCGCGCAGCAAGAGGCGTTTATGAAAGCGATGACATCGAGCTTCGCGGCTTGGCCAGGCGCGGCTGAAGATAAACCTGAAGCGGCAAGCTCAGCGCCACAGGCCGCGCCTGCAACGTCAAGCGCGGCTGATGAAGATTTGCAGCTAATCAAAAGCCAATTGGCGGATCTTCAAGAAAAGCTGAGCAAGCTGGGATCTTAATTGTCTCAGCGCGACATAGGCCCTGTTAAAGCCCCAATCGGTCGCGCAGACTGTACCATGTCATGGCCATGACAAGCAGCGGCAGGCGGGCGTAGCGGCCCCCCGGGAATGGGCGCTGGGGAATCTGCGACATCGTATCAAATCCGTTGGCTTGGCCCATAATTGCCTGTGCGATTAATTTTCCGGCATGGGTCGCGGTGCCCACACCATGGCCCGAATATCCCGAAGCTGTGATGATGTTTTTTGACATTCTTGCAAAATAGGGTGTTCGGCGCATGGTGATGCCAAGCGTGCCGCCCCATGCATATTCAAGTTTAACATCTTTGAGATGCGGGAAAATTTTCAACATCGGTTTGCGGACTTTGGCCGCAATATCGGTGGGAAAGCGATAGCCGTAGCTTTCTCCTCCGCCAAAGAGCAACCTTCCATCATGCGACAATCGGAAATAATTCACCACGAATTTGGTATCTGCAACCGCCACATCTTGGGTTAATACGCGTGTGGTTGCCGGGCCCAGCGGTTCTGTTGCGGCAATAAAGTTATTTATAGGCATCACGTGCCGGGCTATTTTGGGGTGGAGTTTGCCTAAATAGCCATTGCAAGCCAAAATCACCTGCGCGCAGGTGATCTGCCCGTTTGCAGTTGTAATGGTTGGCTTAACCCCATCTTTTAAATCGGTGACGCGGGTATTTTCATAGATGCGAACGCCCGCGGCTGCGGCTGCTTTTGCCAATCCCAAAACATAGCGCAAAGGATGCAGATGCGCGCTTCCGTGATCCAAAACCCCGCCCTTATAAAGCGGAGAGGGGCAGAGCGCTTGACTTGCCGCTTCATCGAGCAGCGTGATTTTATCATAGCCATAGCGCTTTTGTAAAAACGCTGCACCGCGATGAAGATCTTGCCTGTCTGCGCTTGAAAACCCCAGCTCGGCGATTCCGGGTTTTAAAAAGCAATCAATATTGTGCCGTTTAATCAAGGATTTGCTACAATCTACAGCCTCTTCCGCCAGATCCCACAGGGCATCGGCCGATTGTGGCCCCAGCCAACGCAGCAAGGTTTCTTGATCCAACCTTTGCCCTGACCCTAACTGGCCACCATTGCGCCCCGATGCGCCAAACCCAACGCGCTGGGCTTCTAAAAGCGTGACCCTACAGCCCTGATCGGCCAAATGCAGCGCCGCTGACAACCCGGTATATCCGGCTCCGATAATGCAAATATCCGTATCATCGGTTCCCTCAAAGCTGGGAAAGGGTGGCAAGAATTGCGCAGTCGCAGCATACCAACTGGGCGGGTATTGTCCGGGTTGATCATTGGCGTCGAGCAGATTCATACGTTTAACAGAAGATGTTCGCGCTCCCAGGGGCTAATGACCTGTAAAAACTCGTCATATTCCGCGCGTTTTACGATAGAATACACCCGCGTAAATTCGGATCCTAAAATTTCATGCAATTCTGAAGCGTCTTCAAAAAGCCCAAGCGCTTCGCCCATGCCACGAGGTAGATCTTCGCGCCCCTCATATGCATCGCCGCGATATTGTTTCGTGGGCCACAATTCATTTTTCATCCCCAAATATCCGCAGGCCAAAGACACAGCGATCCCCAAATAGGGGTTGCAATCCATCCCTGCGATCCTGTTCTCAACCCGTCTTGCTTGAGGCTCAGAAATCGGAATGCGGATCCCGGCTGTTCGATTGTCACGCGCCCAAGATAGGTTAATCGGGGCGGCATGGTCTTTGACATAGCGGCGATAGGAATTCACATAAGGCGCTAGAACCGCAATCGCCGATGGCAGATGCGTTTGCAGCCCTGCGATGAAGTTATAAAACAAATCCGTCTCGCCGCCTTGGGGGCCGGAAAACACATTTGTGCCCGTTTCGATATCGATGATCGAGTGATGAAGATGCATCGCGCTGCCGGGCTCTTCGGCGATTGGTTTGGCCATAAAAGTGGCAAAGCAATCATGGCGCAGCGCCGCTTCGCGTATCAAACGCTTAAAATAGAATACTTCATCTGCAAGCCGCACCGGATCTCCATGGCGGAGATTGATTTCCAACTGACCGGCGCCACCTTCTTGGGTGATCCCGTCAATCTCAAACCCTTGAGCTTCTGCAAAATCATAAATATCGTCGATCACTGGGCCGAATTCATCCACCGCAGTCATAGAATAGGACTGGCGCGCCGCCGCCGGACGCCCCGAACGCCCCATCATGGCTTCGATGGGTTTGGCCGGATCAATATTGCGGGCGACCAGAAAAAACTCCATCTCCGGAGCGACAACCGGTTCCCAACCCTCTTTTCTGTAAAGCTCGACAACCCGCTTTAGCACGTTGCGGGGGGAAAATAAGATTGGCTCATTTTTTCGATCATAAGCATCATGGATCACTTGCAGCGTAAAATCACCCGTCCAGGGCGCGGCAGTTGCGGTTGAATAATCGGGTTTCAACAGCATATCGCGTTCGATAAACCCGCCATCCCCCGCGGCTTCACCCCAGCCGCCCGTGATGGTTTGATAAAAGATTGAATCGGGCAAATAAAACGTGTTTTGCCGTGCAAACTTGGTTGCTGGTACAGCTTTGCCGCGCGCGATCCCGGGCAAATCGGCGATCACGCATTCGATCTCATCCAGCTTTTGATCTTTCAAATAGGCCAAAGCGGCCTTGGGCATTTGCTTAAAAATTTCATCAAGACTGGGCATCTTAACCTGCTTTCGATTTGAAAAATGTGGCAATTTTTTCTGCTAAAATATCGTTTGAATTTGGATCAGATAATTTGCTTTGGGCCGTTTCCAGCAATGTTTGCGGCACGGTTTTTTGGCCGCGGAACTGGATCAGCCCTTGGATGAAGGCACTGTTGAATTCCGGATGCGCTTGCAGCGAAAAAATAGCGTCTTCATATTCGAGGAAGGCGTATTTGCAAAAGTCGCTAGAGCCTGTGCAGCGCGCTTTTGGGGGCAGAGTGACCACCTGATCTTGGTGCCAAGCGTTTATCCGCACCTTCTGGCCTTCAAATTGATAGTCGGTCAGGCCGATGCTCCAACCGCCGGAAAACTTTTCAACATGCCCACCCATCGTTTGGGCGATGATTTGGTGGCCAAAACATATGCCAACCAAGGGTTTTTTCGCAGCAACAATGCGTAAGATGAGCGCCTTTAAAGGCTTGATAAAGGGCAGATCTTCGTAAACCCCGTGGCGCGATCCGGTGATCAACCAGGCATCGGCTTGCAATTCATCTTTTGGAAACTGCTCATTGACGACGCTGAACACGTCGAAGTCAAAGCCGTGCCCGTCTAGTAAATTGGCGCAGAGCACGCCGTAATTCTCTGTCTGCGGGCGCATTTCGTCAGGGGCGTGGCCAGCCTGTAAGATGCCGATCTTCATAAAACCCTACTTGCCGTTCGAAAGGCGTTGTATCGTTGCAGGTTCAGTTTACACGGTTTCAAGATATGTTTTCCAGTGCTCTTCTTGCGGAATATTCTTCAAGCCGTCAAGTTCTTGGCGTTTGGTTAAAGAAAAGTTTTCAATAAGTTGTGCGGGTAAGATCCGGGCAATCATCGGGTCATTTTCAAACATATCGATCGCGTCAGACCAGCTATGGATCAATTGTGGTAGATCCTGGCTGTAAGCGTTGCCTGTAATGGGCGGCGGCGGTGTAAGATCATCTTCGATGCCAAGCAACGCCGCACCCAGTATAAGGCCTAGCGTCAGAAAAGGATTTATATCGCCGCCTGCGACACGATGCTCGATCCGCCGAGCACTGGGCGCGCCTGCGGGAATACGCAGCGCGGTCGTGCGGTTTTCATATCCCCAACAAATTGATGTGGGGGCGTGGTTTTCTGGATCCATACGCGCATAGCTATTGGCATGAGGTGCAAAGCCAAGGGTGGCGGCACGCATCGTGGCAAGGCAGCCTGCGATGGCGTTTTGGAGCAGGGGTGATCCCTGTTTTGTGCCGTCATCAAAAATATTTTCTCCAGCCTCATCAATCACCGAAAAATGCAGATGTAAGCCGTTTCCTGCATCGTTTGGATAGGGTTTGGCCATAAAGCTTGCGGCATAGCCATGCTTGCGTGCCACGCCTTTGAGCAAGGTTTTAAACAGCCATGTATCATCCGCAATGCGCAATGCATCGCCATGTTGAAGGCTGATTTCGAATTGCCCGATGCCCGCTTCAGATGAGGCGGCTTGCGCGTTGATCCCCATCTGCGCGCAGCTTTGATAAAGCTCTGAGAAGAAGGCTTCAAACGCGTCTAACTGCTGCAAGGATAGAATCGCGCTAGAGTCGATTTTGCGATTGCTGGCGGGGTCTTTCGGGGGCCTCGGGCTTTCAGCACTGTCATCGATGAGATAAAATTCAAGCTCGGTGGCGGCCACAGCCTGCCATCCGCGCGCGGCGTAGCGGTCCAGAATTTGGGCCAATGCGTGCCGAGGATCCCCTTCAAAAGGGCGGCCATCCTCTTCAAACATCCACATTCCCACCAATGCGCTTGGCTGGTCAAGCCAGGGCATTGGTACAGGCCCGCGATTGGTTGGCAGCAGATAGCCATCGCCATCACCAGAGGCAAATAAGAGTGGGCTATTGGCAATATCGGCCCCCCAAATATCTACGTTTAACGCAGATAATGGCATACGCAGATCGCCAGAGGCTAATTTTCCCTGATCTTTTTGGGGCATGCGCTTACCGCGCATTTGGCCGTTTAAGTCGCAGGTTGCAATTCGAAACGTATCGAAATCATCCAGGTCCATTGGTCTGCCCTTGTTTGTCTGTTTGAATCACTCACAGCATCCTAGCGGTGGGGTTGGACAGATTTTGCATAAAGAAAATGGCTTGAAAAATCTAGCGAATTAGCATTGGACGCAGTTTCAAGCGCGCGGTTTGATCGGGAGGCAGGTGCCGGTTAAGGCGTTTGTTGATAAGGCCAAAAAGGACCAAAATCAAAAAAGTCAGCAAAACAAAATACCCGGCTAAAATTGGATAGGGAATGAAAGGGTTGAATGTTTTATCGGCAAAGTAATTGGCGTAATATAAGGCATCTCCGCGTTGCTGCCAGGCGGGAAAGGCTGAAAAAAACACCAGCGTTGTAGAGTGAAATAAAAAGATTGCCTCATTGGTGTAACCAGGCCAACCTAGCCGCAACATGGTGGGCCAGATGATCCGGCGAAACCGCGCCCATCCAGAGATCGCATAAGCATCAGCAGCATCCAAATCCCCCTTTGGAATGGATTGCAGCGCGCCATAAAAAATTTCGGCAGAATAGGCGGCCGTGTTCAAAAAAAGCACCAGCAGCGCACCCATCCAGGCCGAGGTTAAAGGCGCAAAGGCGGGCACGTTGCTTTTCAAACCCAGAAATAAAAAATACGCGAAAAAAAGCTGGATAAATAAAGGCGAACCGCGGAATATAAAAATGAACCATTCAGAGGGTTTGCGCAAAACGCGGCGGCGTGATGCTTTTCCAAGCGCCAGCGCAGTGGCCAAAAAGAAACCAGCGGCCAAGGCCAAAACGCCAAAATACACGTTCCAGATCATTCCCGAGCCGATCAGCGTGAATTGTTGACACAGCGTGAAATCCGAGCGTGGTAAGAGCCGCTCGCCGATGCCCAGCGATCTAAGGCCATAATCTGCAATTGTGTCCCAACAGCTCATGCAGACCCTCGCGCTTGCGCTTGGCCGCCGAGCGTGGCTTGGCCTTTGTTGAGCCGCCGCATTAAGCGGCTTTGAACGTTTTCAGATAATTTTGTGAAGGCCAGATAGAACACCAGCAGTGCAAAGAAATACCACATGCGGTAATCGCCATGCGGATAATCGGTGAATTTTGCGGTTTTTGTGCCACCCAATTCGCGGGCCCAATACACGATATCTTCAATGCCAAGCAAAAACAGCAGGGGGGTGGCTTTTATTAAAAGGATCCAAATATTGCCAAGCCCGGGCAGCGCATATACCCACATTTGCGGCACTAAAATGCGCCAGAAAACTTGGCTTTGGGTCATTCCATAAGCAGCGCCTGTCTCAAGCTGTGCTTTTGGTACTGCGCGCATCGCGCCATAGATAACGTTGGAGGCAAAGGCCCCAAATACAATCCCAAAGGTGAAAACCGCCAGCGCAAACCCGTATAGATCATGCACCCAAGGGGCGGCGCTGGACAGCGGTAATTTGGCCGCATCGCAGACCACAAAATCATTGCCTTGGCGAATGGGCTCTGACCAATCGCGGCACAATGCCTTGTGGCGCAACCATTCGAGAATTTGATCCAAAGCAATAACGAAAAATAGAAAATACGCGATATCGGGAACGCCGCGCACGATCGCGATATAGCCCCGGCCGAGCAGGCTGAAAATAAGCCTGCTTGATCGCGCGGCCATCGCGCCGAGAAATCCCAACGCCAACACCAAGGGCGCCGTGATCAATAACAGCAGCAAAACGGTGCCCACAGCCCAATACAAGCCGACATGTTTGCCGGTTGTCAGGTAACAGGCCCACCACTGCGCATCTGCCAGCAGATCAGGGTTTGTACAAAAAGAAAAAATAACATCCCCCAATTGCTCTTGGGATGGGAAGGATCGGGCCTTATGGCAAGGGCCAAGGCCCGATCAAAAACGGCGGGTAGATTTAGAATGTTTCGCCGATTTCCCATTTGGTAATCAAAGCGTTCAAGCTGCCATCGGCTTTCATCGCGTCAATCGCTGCGCTAAATTTTGCTTTCAATGCGCCATCGCTTTCCCGAATGCCCATGCCAACGCCACCGCCCAGCATCACTTTATTACCCACCAGCATCAGATCGGCGTTTTCATCCGCGATTGGGGCCAGATAAGCCATATCGGCCAGAACTGCATCAGCTTCGCCATTGCGCACCGCGGCAATGGTTTCTTCTGGTGTCGCAAATTCCACCAAAGTGGCACCGGAAGAGGCGATATAGCTTGACTGAATGGTGTTTGATTGCGCTGCAATCACGCCGCCGCTCAAATCAGCCGAGTCTGATAATGCCATATAGGCAGATGGATCAGGCTGCGTGTAATTGCTTGTAAAATCAATTACTTCATCCCGCTCGGCTGTGATCGACATACCGGCGATGATTGTGTCATAATTGCCGGATACTAGATTTGGGATAATGCTGTCCCAATCATTAACAACCCACTCGCAGGTCAAAGAGGCACGCGCGCAGAGCTCGTCACCCAATTCGCGCTCAAAGCCGTCAACTTCGCCAGCATCGTTGATGAAGTTATATGGGGGATAGGCTCCTTCTGTGCCCATGCGCACCACATCGCCGGCAAATGCAATGCCAGTTGACAGCGCCAATGCTGCCGCAGTTAAAAGACGGATAGTCATGATAGATCTCCCTTTGGTCATGTTACGCCGCCACAGTCGAGCTTAAAAACTGTCGCAGCCGGTCAGATTTTGGCGCGTCGAAAACGGTTTTCGGCGCGCCTTGTTCTTCGATAAGCCCTTGGTGCAAAAATATAACATGATTTGACACATCAGCGGCCAATTTCATGTCGTGCGTAACGAGCAGCATCGTGCGCCCCTCGGCCGCGAGATCTTTGATCACGCGGATAACTTCTTGTTCCAGCTCAGGGTCAAGCGCTGAGGTGGGTTCATCAAACAATAAGGCTTCGGGCTCCATGCATAGCGCCCGCGCAATTGCCGCGCGCTGCTGTTGCCCCCCCGATAATTGCGCCGGATAGGCATCGCATTTATCGCCAATGCCAACCTGCTCAAGATAGCGGCGGGCGCTTTTTTCAACCTCGGGCCGGGGGCGTTTGAGCACGGTAACGGGTGCTTCAATCACATTTTCCAATATGGACATATGGGCCCATAGATTAAACTGTTGGAACACCATAGATAGATTGGTGCGTATCTTTTGCACCTGATGCTTATCGGCTGGCATACGGTCATATTTCCCCGCGCTCCAAAGCACGGCCTCGCCGTTAAACAGGATCTCGCCCTGTTGGCTATCTTCCAGTAAGTTCACACAGCGCAGCAACGTGGATTTTCCCGAACCGGAAGATCCGATCAGCGATACCACATCCCCCTTACGGGCGGTCAGGCTGACGCCTTTAAGAACCTGCAAATCTCCATAGGATTTGTGAAGTTTGGAGATCTCAATAACATTTTGTTGCTGTGGCAATATCAACTCGGTGTTTTGTTCAGGCTCGCACTACGCCTTAAAATAAAAGGTTATGCAATCAAAAAATATCTGCTCGCAGGTGTTTTTGGGGTTTTTCTAGCCGTGCGGGTTGGCCTTGCTTCTTATGCTTGCATCACACGGCGGCGTGCAGAAGCGCTATCGACATCTGTAACCCCCAGCAAACTGACAACCAGACGCAACAGCGCGTCTTCTTCCGCGTCGCGATTGCCATCGGCCAAGGCCACCTGCCACAAGGCTTCCACAATTGCGATCCGGTCTTCATAGGCAACGCGGTCTTTAATGGCGCGGGTAAAGCGCACGGTGTCAGGGGCCTCTTGTTCCAAAGTTTCTGCGGTTTCGCGCAGTGCGATCGCCTCTGGTTCGGCCAGTTTGTAGCGCGCCATAATCACCTGCGTTATGCGGTGGATCTCTGCGGCTGCATACTCATTATCCGCGCGGGCCAAGCGCACCAGCAAAGCGGTCATAGCGAGGCGCGCATCCTCGTCGTGAAGCGGCTCTGCTTGGGGTTCGAGGAAGGATTTTAAAAACGATCCGAACATTTGTGGTGCTTTCTGAGTAAGGGCCCTACGCGATCAGATAGGGCAGGAGATGAAATTTCAACAAAATTGGCGCTGCGGTTCATCTGCGCGCCGGTTATTGCGTTTGGCCTTTTTTAAAGCAGAAAGACAGGCGTGCCAATTCATCCATTAGCCCATAGGGCGGATTGATGAAGAAGAGGCCAGAGCCCACCATTCTATGGGTTTCTCTTGCGGGAGGAAAAACAACTTCATGGCGCAACCCTTCTGGATATATCGTTTCCAACCGCACCAACATTTCCTTATGGGCCGCGCTGCGCAGCATGGGATACCAAAGCATCACGCTGCCCACGTTCCATTTGCGCGTTACGTTTGTAAGCACTTTGGGGATTTCAGCATAATCTTGTTTAAGTTCATAGCTGGGATCCATCAAAACCAAACCGCGCCGCGGGGTGGGCGGGCAGAGCGCTTGCAGCAAATCCAAGCCATTCTGGAGGTAAAGCTTGGCTTTATATTGCGCCAGATTATCCCGCAAAGCGGCGTGTTCTTGCGGGTGCAATTCGGCCAGATGAAGATGATCTTCTTTGCGCAGCAGCGAGGCGGCAATCACGGGCGAGCCTGGATAGGCATGCGGCCCATGCAAGGCGCGGCAGTCTTGCAGGGCGCGCAAATAAGGGTGCGCGGGCTCAAACCATTCGGCTTTTAACGCCAGTGTGATCCCCGCCTCGGCCTCGCCCGTTTTCACAGATTCGCGCGAGGTAAGATCATATAATCCGCGGCCTGAATGGCTTTCAATATAGCTCAGAGGTTTGGGTTTTTTCAGCAGATAGCTCAACACCCATGCCAAAGCCGCGTGTTTGTGAATATCTGCCAAGTTCCCGGCGTGATAGCTATGTTGATAAGAGAGCATAGCGATGCTTTAAACGTGTTTGGATGGTTGAAGAACGCCAACAACCACAGCCATATCCCAAGCCGTTTTCAAATTCAAACCAACCGTGAGACGTCTTTTGCGGCGCGAATGAAATCTTTGAATAGCGGGTGCGGATCAAAGGGTTTTGATTTCAGTTCGGGGTGAAACTGAACGCCGATAAACCAGGGATGATCTGTCCACTCGACAATCTCCGGCAACCGCCCATCAGGGGACATGCCGGAAAACCGTAGCCCCGCAGCTTCCAGCTGGTCACGATATTTGATATCCACCTCATAGCGATGCCGGTGGCGTTCATCGATCGTTTGCGTGCCATAAATGTCTGCAACTTTTGAGTTTTCTAGCAAAGCGGCGTCATAGGCCCCAAGGCGCATCGTGCCGCCTTTGTCATCTGAGACGCTGCGCGCCACTTTGTGATTGCCCTGCACCCATTCTTTCAAATGATACACCACGGGTTCAAAGCGCCGTTTTCCAGCTTCATGGTCAAATTCTTCTGACCCTGCAGCTTTCAGCCCAACCACGTTGCGCGCCGCCTCGATCACGGCCATTTGCATGCCAAGGCAAATACCCAGATAAGGCACGTTGTGCTGGCGGGCAAATTCGGCGGCTTTGATCTTGCCTTCTGTGCCGCGCTCGCCAAACCCGCCTGGCACCAAGATCGCGTGGAAGCCTTGCAGATGCGGCGCCACATCTTGGCTTTCGAAAATTTCTGCATCGACCCATTGAATTTGCACGCGCACGCGATTGGCCATGCCGCCATGGGTAAGGGCTTCCGCGATCGATTTATAGGCATCTTCCAATTGCGTATATTTTCCCACAATCGCAACAGTCACCGCACCTTCGGGGTTGTAAATCCGATCGGCCACGTCTTCCCAACGCGCGAGATCCGGCTTTGGAGCCGGAGCAATCTGAAACGCGTCAAGCACCGCCTGATCCAAGCCTTCGCGGTGATAGGCCAAGGGAGCCTCATAGATCGATTTTAAATCTTGCGCGGCGATCACGCTTTCCGGCCGCACATTACAAAACAGCGCCAGTTTTTCGCGCTCTTTTTCAGGAATCGGGCCTTCTGAGCGGCAGACCAAAATATCTGGGGCAATGCCGATTGAGCGCAATTCTTTGACGCTATGCTGGGTGGGCTTTGTTTTCAACTCGCCACTGGCTTTGATGAATGGCAACAAGGTTAAATGCATGAAAAGACATTCGCCTCGCGGCTTTTCCTGCGAAAATTGACGAATGGCTTCAAAAAACGGTAGGCCTTCGATATCGCCAACCGTCCCGCCGATTTCACAAAGCATGAAATCAACTTCATCCTCGCCAATTTTGATGAACTCTTTGATTTCATTGGTCACATGCGGGATCACTTGAATGGTTTTACCCAAATAATCCCCGCGGCGTTCTTTTTCCAAAACCGTAGAATAGACTCTACCGGAAGACACAGAATCGGTTTGCCGCGCCGCCACGCCCGTGAAACGTTCATAATGGCCCAAATCTAAATCGGTTTCAGCGCCATCATCGGTCACAAACACTTCGCCATGTTCAAACGGGCTCATCGTGCCAGGATCTACATTCAGATAAGGATCGAGCTTGCGCAATCGCACACTATAACCGCGGGCCTGCAGCAAAGCGCCCAAGGCGGCCGAGGCCAATCCCTTGCCCAAAGAAGAAACAACGCCGCCTGTGATAAAAATAAATCTTGCCATATTTGGCTGTCTCCCGTGGGTTTCTCGGTGCAAAATCTGCCGAATGTACCGCCTGAATTCACGTGTGAAACAGTCAGGCTCACGGGGGTTAAGCCATAAAGGATTCGGTACCATTAGGCAATATCACCACAAGATAATGTTGCAGTGATTTCACCACCCTCAAGGATTGGCTGCTCAGTCGGCGCTTGGAACCAGGGGCGCTTCGGTTGGCGCCGTCGGTGGCAAAAGCGCATCGGTATCCAGCGCGTCGCCTTGTTGCTCGCTTTGAACGGCGCTTGCGCCGCCAAGCCGGTCAATAACCGAAGAGCCGGCTGATTTGCGCGCGGCGATCGCCGTTAAGGTTAATGACGTGATGATAAAGGCCACCGCGAAGATCCATGTGAGCTTGGTTAAGGCCGATGCAGCTGACCGCCCAGACATCACGCCATCGCCACCGCCACCGCCGCCAAGACCAAGGCCGCCGCCCTCAGAGCGTTGCAGCAGCACCAAAGCGATCAGTGCCAAAGCCAGAAGCAAATGAATGGTCAGAACGACGTTTTCCATGTCAAACCCAATTTTATAAAACCTCCGGCTAGATAGGTAAGTTTTAGCCTCGGGGCAAGGGGCAATAGCCGCTTGACCTGCGACAAACGCCTTGTCAGAGTATTTTAATGCCCCATGATCATTCAGATGACGCGCATCCGCATAGTTTGCTGCCTTCAGATCCTGCCCTGCGGGTGAAGGCGCTCGAAAGCCTTTTGGTCGAAAAAGGGCTGGTGGATCCGGCTGCGTTGGACGCGATTATCGAGACATATGAACATAAAATTGGCCCTCAAAACGGGGCGGCCGTTGTGGCGCGCGCTTGGCGAGAGCCGACGTTTCGCGCAGCGCTTTTGACAGATGCAACCGCTGCAGTTTCCCAGATGGGGTTTTATGGCCGTCAAGGCGAACATATTGTGGCGTTGGAAAACACCGATAGGCAGCATAATCTTGTGGTTTGTACTTTATGCAGTTGTTATCCTTGGCCTCTGTTGGGAATACCGCCAGGCTGGTATAAATCGGATGCATATCGCGCCCGCGCGGTGCGCGAGCCGCGCAAAGTTTTGGCAGAATTCGGGCTTGAATTGGCGCGGGATGTCGCATTGAAAACTTGGGATTCAACCGCCGAAATTCGGTATTTGGTGATCCCGCAGCAGCCCGCGGGTACGCAAGGGTGGAGCGCCGAGGCGTTGGCCGCATTGGTCACGCGCGATGCGATGATTGGCACCGCCATCGTTCAGAGCCCGGCATGAGCCGCGTGCATGATATGGGCGGACGGTTTGGTGATGGCCCCGTTCGCAGAGAGGCGGATCCCGAGCCGGTCTTTAAGGAAGAGTGGCAGGCCCATGCTTTGGCGCTTACGCTCGCGGCCGGAAGCCTCGGGCGATGGTCGCTGGATGAATCACGCCACGCGCGCGAATGTTTGGAGCCGCGCGATTATATGCGGTTTTCCTATTATGAAAAATGGCTCGCAGGCTTGACAGATTTGCTGGTGGCAAAATCAATTGTCACTGCAGAAGAGCTGACGTCTCTATCCGCCCAACCGGCCGCCCCAGAGCTGCAACAGCGGCGTTTGCCCGCTGCTAAAGTGGCGGCTGTCTTATCCAGCGGCGGCCCCACATTGCGCGCAGAGGCCGGTAACGGTATCGCGTTTGAACTTGGGCAAAAGCTGCGGGTGCGCAGAAGAGGCAACCTTGCTGTTGCTGGTGGGCATTCGCGTCTTCCCGCCTATGTTATGGGGCAGGTGGGCACCATCATCAGGCTTCATGGCAACCATGTTTTTCCCGATAGCAACGCCCATAGCGCGGGTGAAGCGCCGCAGCCACTATATACGCTCAGCTTTGCTGCGAGTGATCTGTGGGAAGATGCTGAGAGCGATCTGGATCAGGTGATGCTGGATTTGTGGCACAGTTATTTGGAACCGCTATGAGGGCCGAGTTACCCGCACCCGCCTTTGAGCAACCATGGCACGCGGATCTTTTTGCTGTGACCGTTTGTTTAAATGAACAGGGGCATTTTTCCTGGAGCGAGTGGACGGGCTGGTTCGGGGCAGGGCTGGCGCGCCGCGGTTTGGATAAGCAGTTAAACGGCGGCGAAGATTATTTTTTGGTTTGGTTGGAAACCCTCGAAGCCGTTTTGCAGCGCTTGGATATGGCCAGCTTAGACCAGCTTGCGAGCGTGAAAACCGCGTGGCAAAACGCTTATTTATCAACGCCGCATGGGGCGCCGGTGCGCTTGCCCGATTGAAAATGATCTCTTAACAAAATTCGAGGTTCACTCTTGGGCAAAGCCTCGTTATACGGGCGCGGGTTTTAACTTATTTTGAAAGGTCCTTTATGGCAAACGTCGTTGTGGTCGGCGCTCAGTGGGGCGATGAAGGAAAAGGCAAAATAGTTGATTGGCTGAGCGAACGCGCCGATGTGATCGTGCGGTTCCAAGGCGGTCACAACGCTGGTCATACGCTGGTGATTGAAGGCCAAGTGTATAAGCTTTCGCTTTTGCCCTCTGGCATCGTTCGAGGCGGAAAATTATCGGTGATCGGCAATGGCGTGGTGCTGGATCCCTGGCATCTGCGCGAGGAAATTGCCAAATTGTCGGGCCAAGGTGTCGAGATTAACCCTGAAAACTTGATGGTGGCGGAAAATACCCCTTTGATTCTGCCCGTTCACGGAGAATTAGACCGAGCCCGCGAAACGCAAAATAACGTGGCGAAAATTGGAACAACAGGCCGAGGTATCGGCCCCGCCTACGAGGATAAAGTTGGACGGCGCGCGATACGCGTTGCAGATCTGGCCGATCCGGCCACGCTTGAAACGCGCGTCGATCGTATGTTGCAACATCACGATACATTGCGCCGTGGTATGGGGCTGCCCGAAGTTGACCGCGCAGCTTTATTGGCCGCGCTGCAGGAGATTGCGCCAAGCGTGCTAAAATTCGCGGCGCCCGTCTGGAAAGTTTTGGCAGAAAAGCGCAAAGCAGGGCATCGCATTTTATTTGAAGGCGCGCAGGGCAGTTTGCTTGATATTGATTTTGGAACCTATCCTTTTGTAACTTCGTCAAATGTGATCGCAGGTCAAGCGGCGACAGGATCCGGCGTTGGGCCAGGGTCCATTGATTTTGTTCTGGGCATTGTTAAAGCCTATACCACCCGCGTGGGTGAGGGGCCATTTCCCACCGAGCTTGACGATGCGGATGGGCAGCGTTTGGGAGAGCGGGGCCATGAATTTGGCGTTGTCACGGGGCGTAAGCGCCGCTGCGGCTGGTTTGACGCCGCCCTCGTACGCCAAACTTGCGCCACCTCCGGCGTGAGCGGCATCGCCTTTACAAAACTGGATGTTTTGGACGGGTTTGAGACCTTGAAAATCTGTACAGGCTATACGCTTGACGGCACCCAATTGGATTATTTGCCGACAGCTGCGGATGAGCAGGCCCGCTGCGTTCCAATCTATGAGGAAATGGCAGGTTGGAGCGAAAGTACCGAAGGCGCGCGCAGCTGGGCAGATTTGCCCGCCAACACAATTAAATACGTGCGCCGCGTGGAAGAGTTGATAGGGTGTCCAGTTGCGCTAGTTTCAACCTCACCCGAACGGGATGACACGATTTTGGTGACAGATCCTTTCGCGGATTAAAACGGTTTAGGTTTGGCTAACAGGGAGATAGGATTTGGCGTTAAGTTATAAAGTTCGGCGGCGCTGGTCATTATTTGTGTTGGTGATTGGATTGCCACTTTACGTGGTGGCGGCGGTTAATCTGGTTGGCGTCTTTGAGCGCCCCTCAATCTTTGTTGAGCTGCTTGTCTATGTGGTGCTTGGGGTGGTTTGGGCGTTTCCATTGCGGTTTATATTCCGTGGTATCGGACAAGCTGATCCCGATCAGGATGATGCGCTATAGCGCGGCTTTGAACCGCGAATTACCGGCATAGCCGGATGTTGTGACGCCGCCTGAAGGCAGGTGTAAACGCAGGGCTGCGGGTATGAACTTGCGCTGATGGTTTTTGCCGAAAGATGATCTGAAAAAGGGATGATCCCGATGGAGCCGCAATTTTCTTATCCGCATCCGGTCACGTTGGTTGGCGCCGCGCCGCTTGCTGCGGATCTGCTGCGCTTTGCGCTTAATTTTGCTCCCAAAGCGATTGCCGCAGATGGGGGGGTGAACCATTTGCGCGCCCTTGGCGTTGACCCGCTGGCGGTGATTGGAGATATGGATTCTGTTGCTTTGGAACACCAGCAGCTGTGGGAGCGTAACCTGTTTTTTCCAATTGCTGAACAAGACAGCACCGATTTTGAAAAATCGCTGGCGCGCCTTGCCGCGCCGATGATCTTCGGGGTCGGTTTTTTAGGGGGACGGTTTGATCACGCTTTGGCCGCTCAAACCGTATTGGTGCGCTATCCCCACCGCAAATGCATTCTTCTGGGATCGGAGGATATCGTCTTTTTGGCACCGCCGCGGCTTTCGCTGGATTTACCGCTTGAAACGCGGCTGTCTTTATTTCCTATGGCACCGGTCAAAATCTTATCAGAGGGCCTATATTGGCCCACGCGCGGCCTAACATTCCAACCCGATGGTCAAGTTGGAACGTCAAATAAGGTGAATGGCCCGCTTCGGCTTCAGCCAGAGAAGGCCAAAATGTTGGTTATTCTGCCGCGATTACATCTTGCGCAGGTCGCTGCAGCGCTGGACGCTGCGCCGTCTTGGCCTGCTCTTGGAACATAACGTATAGGCCTGAGGCCATCGTTATCACAATGCCCGCTGATGCAAGTGGGTTCGGCAGTTCTGAGAAAAGAAGCCAACCAAATAAGGTGACGATCGGGATTTCCAGATATTGCAGCGGCGCCGTGGTCGCTGAAGGCAGATAGCTGAGCGACCAGGTCATGCTGAGCAAGGCAAAGGTTCCCACAGAGCCAAAGCTGATCAACAAAAAGATTTTATCCGAGCTGATGGTGGAAAAATCAAACAGTGGCACAGAGCCGTCTTTAAAGATCAGCAGCGCAGGGGCGATCAGAACCACCGCCATCACACCGTTTACGGTTTGAACTTTAATCACATCGTTTTCTTGGGTGATGAAACGCGTAATCAACATGAAAATTGCGAAAATAAACGCCACGAGAAGCGGTAGAAGCGCATAGAAACCCACCTCTTGAAATGACGGTTGAATGACCATCAACGTACCTATGAACCCTACCACGCAGGCCAGTAAGCGTTCTTTGCTTACGTCTTCTTTTAACACGGCCCAGCCGAGCAAGATCACCAGCAATGGCAGGATGAACACAATAGCAACAGCATCGGCAAGCGGCATATATTGTAAGGCCACCACCATTATCGCGATCCCCGTGATTTGCAGCACTGTGCGAATTGCCGAGAGGGTTAAAAACTTGCCAGAAAAATGCCAGCTGCCTCCGATGGCCAAAGCCATTGGCGCCAAGATGATCACCTGTATGGCGAAGCGAATGAAAATGAGCGGTCCCAAGGCGACGGTCTGGCCAAGGATTTTGGCTAAGGCGTCGCCTAGCGGGGCAAGTGTACAGAAAAGCAGCATAAAGCCGATACCGAGAAGGGTGCGATTTTGTTCCATGTTTCTACTATAGGTTGAAACAAGATCAATTGCAATCTAAAGTTGTTTTAATTTTTCAAGCTTCCGCTCACGGTAAAACACATAGAGCCCGGAGCCGATAATAATGCTTGTACCGATGATGGCCATCTGGTTGGGAATATCGTTAAAAATCAAATAGCCAAAGAATAAAGCACTCACGATTTCAAGATAGTGCAAGGGCGCCAAAGTGGTTGAGGGCGCAAACTTCAATGCATAGCTGATCAGCAGGTGTGAGACAGAGGCAAAGGCGCCCACGGCGAATAACCAAAGCCAAAAAATCCCGACTGGCATCACCGGTGCGAAAAGGGGTGATTCTGTTGAAGACCCCCAGATCAAGAAAGGCAAACACAAGACCGTTCCCGCCAAGGCGGTGTGAAATTGCAAGGGAATTGGGTGAAGGCTTTGCGATATGCTGCGCGTCACCAACATGTAGAGCGCAAAGGTTAGGGCGGTTGCCAAAGGAAAGAAAGCCACGGCTCCAAAGGCTGAAAAACTGGGCTGTATTACCAAAATCACTCCGCAAAACCCCACAAGGCTGGCGGTTAATCTGCGCGAACCAACAGGTTCGGAAAAGAAAAACCGTCCCAAGAGCAAGAGAATAAACGGCTCGACAAAAACAATCGCTAATGCATCGGCGATCGGCATCACCGCAATTGCCGCAACGAAACAATAGGTTGAGGCAATTAAAAATACCGCACGGGCAATCAATGGCACCATCAAAGCCCGCGGTACTCGAAGAGAAAAGCCCAAAAGCAACGCCACCGGAAACATGATAACGCTCTGCACCGCAAAGCGCGCGGTGGTAATCTGTGCCACTGGAATTTCATCTGCCGCCAGTTTTGCGGCCACATCTAACAAAGGCGCGCAGGCACAAAATCCAAGCATCATGGCGATGCCCAGAACAACCCTATCGCTGCTCAGTGCTGAAGGGGCGTTCGTCGATACAGACATTGGTCTTCCTTATTATTCAGCGCGGCTGCTGAAGATTTTAAAAGGCGCTGGTGCTCCGCAGGGTTTTAGCAATTGGGAACATTTACCGCCAAACCGCCCAGCGAGGTTTCTTTGTATTTGGCATTCATATCCTCGCCAGTTTGTCGCATCGTTTCAATACAGGCATCTAACGGAATCAGATGTTGACCATCGCCGCGCAACGCCAAACTGGCGGCGGAGACGGCTTTAATCGCGCCAAGGCCATTGCGTTCGATACAGGGCACTTGCACCAAACCTGCAACCGGATCGCAGGTCATCCCAAGATGATGCTCTAAGGCAATTTCAGCCGCATTCTCGATTTGCTCTGAGCTGCCTCCAAGCACAGCGCAAAGACCAGCTGCGGCCATCGCGCTGGCGCTTCCGACTTCTGCCTGACATCCGGCTTCGGCGCCGCTGATTGAGGCATTATATTTGACCAGCCCGCCAATCGCGGCCGCCGTCAGCAGAAAAACTTCAATTTTAGCGCTATGCGCACCGGGCACATGATCCAGATAATAGCGGATCACCGCGGGCACAACGCCGGCCGCGCCATTGGTCGGCGCCGTGACCACTTGCCCTCCGGCTGCGTTTTCTTCGTTAACGGCCATCGCGTATACGCTCATCCAATCGTTGATCGTATGCGGCGGCGCAAGGTTTAACCCGCGCTCTGCCCGCAGCTGATCCACCACACCTTTGGCGCGGCGGCGCACTTTTAAACCGCCAGGCAAAATTCCCTCGCTCGCAAGACCGCGATCAATGCAATCAGACATTACGCCCCAAATCTGCGCGACGCTGGCTTTGAGCTGCGTTGCTGTAATGCGGGTTAATTCATTGGCCCGCTTCATCTCGGCGATGCTGCGCCCCGATGTGCGCGACATCTCCAGCATTTCTTTGGCAGAGTGAAACGGATAGGGCACTGCGGGGCCGGTATCAACATCTTTGCCTTGCGCCAGTTCCGCCGCGGTTAATACAAACCCACCACCGATCGAATAATAGGTTTCTTGTAGAACGACATCACCCTGCGCATCAGTGGCCATTACAACCATTCCATTGGCATGCCCGGGCAGATTTGGTCCGTAATCAAACACCAAATCTTCTTTCTTATTAAACTTAAGGCTGGGTAAATCTGGCGGTGTAATTTCCCCGGTAGAGGCAATTTGTGCCAAAACGGTTTCGGCGGCCTCGGCATTATAAGTGGCAGGGGTGAAACCCGCCAATCCAAGAATACAGGCCCGATCCGTGGCATGTCCAATGCCAGTAAAGGCCAAAGACCCATGAAGCCGCAGTTTGATCCCGCCAAATTCAAAGGGTGATTGACGCATCATGTTTAAAAACCGCCCAGCGGCACGCATTGGTCCCATCGTATGCGATGAAGACGGGCCAATCCCAATTTTGAATAGATCAAAAACAGAGAGGAACATGATCATTCATCCTTTTAAACTCAGATCCTGTAAACGAATGATGCTTCAATATCAAAACAGTATCACGTTTCAAAGATAGAGGCCGATGCGCCTCTCTAACTGTGCATCTGTTTAGATTTAGACAGAAAAACGACCTTTCGATAAGAAATTCGCCGCTGATAGGACAAAAAGCAACCCAAAGTCGATTGGATTAACACAAAAGCCCCCTCGCATATCGAGCAAGAGTGCTTTATGGGTGGCGCGGGTTTAAAAGGGAGATTGCGTGATGAGCCAACCGCTGGCTGCTGCAGATGCGGCGAAATTCGCTGCTGCCAAACGGGCGTCTGAATTGGTTGAAACGGGTATGAAGGTTGGCTTGGGCACTGGCAGCACCGCAGCGTGGTTGGTCCGCGCCCTGGCGGCGCGCCAACACGAGGAAGGTTTGCGCTTTCAAGCCGTGCCAACATCCACGCAAACCGCGGCGCTGGCCGGTGCGCTTGGGATCCCATTAACCACGCTCGATGCAGCCGGTTGGCTTGATTTGACGATTGATGGGGCCGATGAGGTGGACGCCCAGTTTTCTTTGATAAAGGGCGGTGGCGGCGCGCTGCTGCAAGAAAAAATTGTTGCCAAAGCCAGTGATCGAATGGTGGTGATCGCCGATTCTGACAAACAAGTGGCGCGGCTGGGTAAGTTTGCATTGCCCGTGGAAGTGATCGGCTTTGGCAAACACGCAAGCGAAACTTTGATTAAAGCCGCCTTGGAAGATTTGGGATTCGCCAATCCTGATAGCAAATTCAGGCCGGGCAAAGCGGGCCTTTTTGTCACCGATGAGGGCAACCATATTTTGGATCTTGAACTTCAGACCATTCCCGATCCCGCAGCCTTAGCGCAGGCGTTGAACCAAGTGCCGGGGGTGGTTGAAAATGGATTGTTCATTGGTATTTGCAGCGCATTGGTGATCGGCCATTCGGATGGGCGGGTATCTTATACGGATGTCGCCACAGGCACTGAAGAGGCCAGCCAGATCGATCTAGATCAAGCCGCACGCTTGGCCGAGTTAGGGCGCTGAAGATGCGGTTTGATTTCAATTTATTCGTTATTGGCGGTGGGTCCGGCGGCGTGCGCGCGGCGCGCGTTGCGGCTGGTGAGTTGGGGGTGAAAGTCGGCCTTGCCGAGGAAGATCGCTATGGCGGCACCTGCGTCATTCGGGGCTGCGTGCCGAAAAAGCTGATGGTTTATGCCAGCGAGTATAGCCAGATGCCCAGCCAAGCAAAAGCCTATGGCTGGCAGATCGATAATGTCCGGTTTGATTGGTCGCAATTGCGCGGCAATTTGCACGCCGAGCTTGATCGGCTAGAGGGGGTGTATCGGCGCTTGCTCAGCGGGGCCGGCGTTACAAGTTTTGACGCCCGCGCCCGCATCGTGGATCCGCATTGCGTTGAGCTGGCAGATGGCACGCGCATAACGGCAGAGCATATATTGGTGGCCACGGGCGGCCGCCCAGTTTTGCCGGATATCCCCGGGATTGAGCATGCGATCAGTTCAAATGAAATGTTTTTATTAAAGACCCTGCCCAACCGCATTTTGATCGTTGGCGGTGGGTATATCGCCTGCGAGTTTGCAGGGATTATGAACGGGCTTGGCGTTGCAACCACGCAGTTTTACCGCGGAGAACAAATTTTACGCGGCTTTGATGACGAAGCCCGCAGCCATTTGGCCGCGCAAATGCTGCTGCGCGGAGTTGATCTGCGCCTCAACGTAAATGTTGTATCGATCGAAAAAACCGAGAAGGGCCTTTTGGTTACCGATAGCAATGGCGAAACAGCCATGTTTGACCAGGTGATGTTTGCAACTGGTCGGCGCGCTAATAGTGATGCTTTGGGCTTGGAAACGCTGGGGGTAAGGCAAAAGCCGAATGGTGCCATCGAAGTGGATGCCTATTCGCAAAGCTCTGTGCCCTCGATCTATGCGATTGGCGATGTGACCGATCGGGTGAACCTTACGCCTGTGGCGATCCGCGAAGCTATGGCGTTCACCTCCACCGTGTTCCAAGGCCAGCCGGTGGCGGTTGACCATGATTTGATTGCTACGGCCGTGTTCACCCAGCCAGAATTGGGCACGATCGGGCAGAGCGAGGCAGAAGCACGCGCCAAAGGCCCGGTTGATATTTACACCACCCAATTCAAGCCGATGCGCCAAGGCTTTGCGCAAGAGGACGAAAAAACCTTTATGAAATTGGTTGTCGATCAAGCTTCCCAAAAGGTTTTGGGCTGTCATATCATCGCCCCCGGAGCCGGCGAAATGATCCAAATGGTTGCGATTGCGATCAAAATGGGGGCGACGAAAGCGGATTTTGATCAAGCCGTGGCGGTCCATCCGACATTGGCCGAAGAACTGGTTACGATGCGGCATCCATCACGCAGCGGTTGAAATTGAAAATAATGCGCCCATGTAAAGAGTTGGGGAAATTCACAAATATGCAAGGTCAAATAAGGGAACGAATTTAATGACTGGAAACTCAGGTGGCCCATGGGGCCGCGGCGGCGGTGGCGGTGATAATGATGATCGCAACCGTCCCAATGGCAACGGTGGCGGCGATCGTCGTCCGCGCAATGATGGCCCGCAAATGCCACCAGAATTGGATGATATGCTGCGCAAAGGCCAAGAGCAGCTGAAGGTTCTATTGGGCGGCGGTTCGGGCGGAGGCTCCAACGGATCTTCGCAACAATCCGGCCCCGGCATGGGCCGCAGCGGCTATTTATTGATTGCGGCTTTATTGGTGGCGTTTTGGAGCTTTTCCAGCTTTTACACTGTGAAGCCGGAAGAAAAGTCGGTTGAGTTATTCCTTGGCAAGTTTTCGTCTATTGGCAATCCGGGTTTGAACTTTGCCCCTTGGCCCCTTGTCACCCGTGAAGTGTTGCCGGTAACCCGAGAGCAAAATGAAAGCATTGGCGTGGGCGGCCGCGGCAGCGACGCGGGCTTGATGCTGACGCGCGATGAAAATATCGTGGATATCGATTTTGAGGTGGTCTGGAATATTAGAGATCCCGCAAAATTTTTGTTCAATTTGCGCGATCCGCAAATGACCATTCGCGCCGTGTCTGAATCTGCGATGCGCGAAATTATTGCCCAATCTGAATTAGCCCCGATCCTGAACCGGGACCGGGGTTTGATCGCAGCAAATCTTGAAACCCTCATTCAAGAAACGCTTGACAGCTATGGCAGCGGCGTGAGCCTGGTGCGGGTGAACTTTGATCGGGCAGATCCGCCCGAACAGGTGATTGACGCGTTCCGCGCCGTGCAAGCCGCCGAGCAAGAGCGCGACCGTCTGGAAAAACAAGCGGATGCCTATGCCAACCGCGTTTTGGCGCAGGCCCGTGGTGAATCTGCGCAAGTGTTTGAAGAAGCCGAAGGATATCGCGCGCGCGTGGTGAATGAGGCGACGGGTGAAGCCAGCCGCTTTAGTGCGGTTTTGGAAGAATATAGCAAAGCCCCCGAGGTAACCCGCAAACGGCTATATCTGGAAACCATGGAAGAAGTGCTAGGTGGGCTTGAGAAGGTGATCATCGATGATCAAACCGGCGGTCAGGGCGTGGTGCCCTATCTGCCATTGAACCAATTGCGTCAGGAGAAAAACTAATGCGTAAGTTAAGTTTTATTGTTCCAGTCGCAGTCGTTTTGATTGCGCTGTTCATGTCAACCGTGTTCATCGTGGATGAGCGGAATAAAGCGCTGGTTTTGCAATTTGGCCGCGTGGTGGCGGTGAAAGAAGATCCTGGTTTGGCGTTTAAAATCCCCTTTATTCAAGAGGTTGTTTTCTATGATGACCGAATTTTGAGCCGCGATGTTGACCCGCTGGAAGTGACGCCTTTGGATGATCGCCGCTTGGTGGTAGATGCGTTTACGCGATATCGGATCACAGATGTGAACCAGTTTCGTGAAGCCGTTGGCACCGGGGGCGTTCAAGTGGCAGAAAGCCGCTTGGACAGTATCTTGAAAAGTGAGATGCGTGAAGTTCTAGGCTCGGTTAGCTCGAACGATATTCTCAGTTCGGATCGGGCTGTTTTGATGTCGCGGATCCGCAACGCGGCGATTGAAAAAGCGCTGCCGCTGGGCATCGAAGTGGTTGACGTACGCTTGAAACGGACCGATCTACCGCGCGCCAATTTGGATGCAACCTTTGCCAGAATGCGCGCCGAGCGCGAACGTGAAGCCGCAGATGAGATCGCGCGCGGAAACGAAGCCGCGCAACGGGTACGGGCTTTGGCGGATAGAACACAAGTTGAGATCGTATCCGAGGCGAAACGCGAATCTGAAATCATCCGCGGTTTGGCGGATGCAGAACGAAACGCGATCTTTGCCAGCGCGTTCGGGGCAGATCCGGAATTCTTTGAATTTTACAGATCTTTGGCGGCCTATCGAATGGCTTTGAAGGGGCAGAATTCAACGATGGTTATGTCGCCGGATTCTGAGTTTTTCAACTATTTGAAATCGGATGTAATCGCTAAATGATCGAAATCTGCCTCTGGGCACTTGGATTGATTTTAGTTTTTGAGGGGCTGGTCTATGTGCTGGCCCCTTCTATGGTGGAGGCGATGTTGCAATATTTGCAAGCTTTGCCGCTGTCACAACGTCGGTTCATTGGGGCCGTTATCGCTTTGCTGGGTGCCATGATTTTATGGGCTGCGCAGATATTCGCCTAGCGCGCCGCATTAGCACACGTTTGTTCACATTTAGCTGAAGATTGGCTGTGGCCCTTGTCTGTTGGGGGGGGCAGGCTTATCTAAAGGCCAAGGCCGGATGTTTTTGACAAGCGCCGAAAGATCCGCGGTCGCGCAAACCACATTGAGCAAATGACAAGGAGTTGCATTTATGAATATTAAGCGAGGCAGCGCATATGTGCCCGTTATAGCTGCAAAAGCGCAAGGACAGATAAGCGTTAAAGCCATGAAACTGGCCTTTTTGGTGACAATTTTGGTGCTGTTACAAAGCCTGATGGCGGCGGCGCGCAGCGCTCCGGAAAGCTTTGCGGATCTGGTTGAAGAGATTAGCCCCGCTGTGGTGAATATTACGACAACAACAAAAATGTCTGAAAATGTGATGCCGCGCGGCGTGGTGCCCGAGGGCAGCCCATTTGAGGATCTGTTTCGCGACTTTAATGAACGTGGCCCTTCGCGGCCGGGGCCGCGCAGAGGCTCGGCGCTTGGGTCAGGCTTTGTGATTTCAGAGGATGGCTATGTGGTGACCAATAACCACGTGATCGAAGGCGCTGATGAGATCATGGTCGAGTTTTCCGATGGGACAGAGCTTTCTGCAACATTGGTTGGGGTTGATAAAAACGTTGATATCGCGGTTTTGAAAGTAGAGGCGGAGGGTCCGCTTGCTTTCGTTGCCTTTGGCAATAGTGATGTGGCACGTGTGGGCGATTGGGTGATGGCCATCGGCAATCCTTTAGGGCAGGGATTTTCGGTATCGGCAGGGATAATTTCGGCTAGAAACCGTGAATTGTCAGGGAATTATGATGATTACATTCAGACGGATGCAGCGATCAATCGTGGCAATTCGGGTGGCCCTTTGTTCAATATGAACGGGGATGTGATCGGGGTGAATACGGCCATCCTCTCGCCGAATGGCGGCTCGATCGGGATTGGCTTTTCTATGTCATCCAATGTGGTTTTGCCGGTTGTCGATCAAATCCGGGAATTTGGTGAAGTTCGGCGGGGCTGGTTGGGCGTGAATATTGGCAATGTTACCGATGAAATGGCGGATGCGCTTGCGATGGATGAACCATCTGGTGCCATTGTGTTGGATGTTTTTGAAGGTCCTGCAAAAGCGGCGGGCCTGCAAGTGACGGATGTGATTGTGATGTTTGACGGGCAGGCGGTTACCGATTCTGGATCCTTGGTCAAATTGGTTGGTAAATCGCCCGTCGGCAAAGTGGTAAAAACCGTCGTACTGCGCGCCGGGCAGCGTAAAACGCTTGACGTGATTTTGGGGCAACGGCCGGGTGAAGATGCAATTTTGGCAACCGCGCCAGTGCCAGAGGAAACGATAGAGGTGCCAAAAGCCGAGCTGCTTGGTTTAACGCTGTCAAATATCACTGATGAGTTGCGCGAAGAAAATGCTTTGGATGGCAGCGTTGAAGGGTTGTTAATCACCAATGTCGATGAAAGTTCGGATGCTTATGAAAAAGGGATCCGCGCGGGCGATATTATCACTGATGCGGGGCAGAAAAAGATCAGCGATGTTGCCGAACTTGAAGCGCAAATTGTTGCAACGCGTGAGGCGGGTCGACAATCGGTTCTTGTATTGGTGCGGCGGGAAGGCCAACCGCGTTTTGTTGTGCTCAGCGTCGAATAGGCAAGGTTAAAAAAGAAGGCACGGGGCAGATTATGTTCTGTTCCGCGCCTGAATGAGGGCGTTTAAGCGGAATCCGATGCGCTTTGTGCTTTATCCTGCGTAAGCAAGTGATCCAGCAAAGGTGAGATATCTTCAATCTCTCGGGCAATAACATGCGTTACACCCGCTTCGCGCTGCAAATGCCCCGTGACCCGCATCAGCCGCGCCGACAGAATAGCCCGCCGAAACTGTTCATAAACTTTGCGCCAAACCACGATGTTAATCGTGCCTGTTTCATCTTCTAAGGTGATAAAAATTACCCCTTTCGCAGTGCCGGGCCGTTGCCTTAAAATGACCAATCCGGCCACGCATATGCGATCAGCGGTGGCGGCATAGGGCAGGTGATCCGCCGGACAGGCCGAGGGGGGCTTTGGATATCTGGGAAAATGGAGCTTTCGCATGAGAACAAATGTAGAACATTTAACTTTTATGACAAGTTGTAAATTTTCGCTCTCGCAAAATGGCGCTACAATGCGTATCAGCATGATTCAACAAAGCGAAGTGTTTAAGGCAGGCTGCAAATGGCAAAGATAACATATATTGAACATAACGGCACAGAACATAGCGTAGAGGTGGCCAATGGGCTCACCGTGATGGAAGGCGCGCGGGATAATAATATTGCTGGAATTGAAGCCGATTGCGGTGGCGCATGCGCCTGTTCAACCTGCCATGTTTACATCGATCCTGCATGGGTCGAAAAGCTGCCAATGCGTGAGGCGATGGAAGAGGATATGCTCGATTTCGCCTATGAGCCCGATCCCGTACGCTCGCGCCTGACCTGCCAGTTAAAAGTGACGGATGCGCTTGACGGATTGATTGTGCAGATGCCCGAAAAGCAAATTTAAGCAATCATTAAGTTCTAAGCATCCTTAAAAAAACCCCGATCGGGCGCTTACAGGGCCCGCCATCCGATATCAGTGCGGTGGAAGCCCTCTGGCCAATCAACCTTTTCCAGCAGCTGATAGGCGCGGCTTTGTGCCGCGCTCAGCGTTTCTGCGCGCGCGGTGACGTTTAAAACCCGCCCCCCATTTGCGCGCAGCGTTGTGCCGTCTTGTTTCGTGCCGGCATGAAACACCATCTGTTTGGAATCAAAAGCCATATCGTCCAAGCCTTTTATCTCGCTGCCCTTTTGATAGGCGCCCGGATAGCCCTGGCTTGCCAATACCACGGTGAGCGCGTGATCATCCGCCCAATTTATTTTGGCGGTGTTCAGTTGACCCTGCGCCGTTGCCAGCATCAGATCAAGCGCTTGCGCACCAAGACGCATCATCAGCACTTGGCACTCGGGATCGCCAAATCGGACGTTATATTCCACAAGCCGGGGCTGCCCGTCTTTGATCATCAGCCCTGCATAAAGCACGCCTTGATAAGGTATACCGCGCCGGCGCATTTCGGCCATCGTGGGGCGGATAATCTCATGCAATGCTTTCTCAGCAATCTCCTGTGTCAGCACCGGCGCTGGCGAGTAGGCCCCCATGCCGCCGGTATTAGGGCCGCTATCGCCATCGCCCACGCGCTTGTGATCTTGCGCGCTGCCCATCGGCAACACAGTCTCGCCATCGCAGAGCACAAAAAAAGAGGCTTCCTCTCCTTCCATGAACTCTTCAATCACGACTTCTGCGCCTGCGCTGCCAAATTCGCCCGCGAACATGTCATCCACGGCGGAATAGGCTGTTTGGATATCTTCGGCGATAATCACGCCTTTGCCTGCGGCCAGGCCATCGGCCTTTACCACGATTGGTGCCCCTTGCGTGGCGATATAGGTTTTCGCGCTTTGCGCATCGTTAAAATGCCCATAGGCTGCGGTTGGCGCTTTGGCGGCATCACAAATTTGTTTGGTGAAGTTTTTGCTTGATTCCAGCGCCGCGGCGGCTTTGCTAGGGCCAAAGGTTAATATATCAGCCGCGCGCAACGCATCCGAGACGCCCAGCGCCAGCGGGGCTTCTGGGCCGATAATCACAAAATCAATTTGCTTCTGCTCGACGAATGTCAGGATTGCTTCCGCATCCTCAATATCCATGGCAACGCATTCTCCCAACGCCGCCATGCCCGGGTTTCCCGGCGCCATCCAGAGCCGATCACATTTTGGGTTCTGCTGTATGGCCCAGGCCAAAGCATGTTCGCGCCCCCCGCTGCCCAATATTAAGATATTCATTGCGCCTGCTCCTCTTGGCCTTTGCTTCACGGCGTTCTAAGCTGGCCGTCAGCAAGACACAAGTGAGGCGTTTATGTCCGATTTAATCGATGATCCGGTTGCTGGTTTTAACCAGCCGGAATTCACTGTTTCGGAAATTTCTGGTGCGATTAAACGGCTGATCGAAGGTGAGTTTTCGCATATCCGCTTGAAGGGTGAGATTGGACGCGTGTCCTATCCGAGATCCGGCCATGTCTATCTGGATCTAAAAGATGAAAAATCTGTGATTTCGGCGGTGGTCTGGAAAGGCGTTGCCGCGCGCCTGCCAATGCGCCCCGAAGAAGGGCTGGAAGTGGTTGCAACCGGGCGAGTGACCACCTTTGCGGGCCAGTCAAAATATCAATTGATTATAGAAGATCTTAAGCCGGCCGGTATGGGCGCGTTAATGGCGATGTTGGAAAAGCGCAAAGCCCAGCTGGCGGCGGAAGGTTTGTTTGATGCCGCGCGTAAAAAGCCTTTGCCCTATTTGCCCGATGTGATTGGCGTGGTGACATCGCCTTCCGGCGCGGTGATCCGCGATATTTTGCATCGGTTGCGCGACCGCTTTCCCCGCCAAGTGCTGATTTGGCCAGTGGCTGTGCAGGGCGAGCGCTGCGCGGGCGAGGTCAGCCGCGCCATAGCTGGCTTTAACGCGCTTGAGGCGGGCGGGGCAATTCCACGCCCCGATTTGCTGATTGTAGCGCGTGGTGGCGGCTCTTTGGAAGATCTTTGGGGATTTAATGAAGAAAGCGTGGCGCGCGCCGCGGCTGCGTCAGGCATTCCGCTTATCTCGGCTGTGGGTCATGAAACCGATACCACATTGATTGATTATGTCTCAGATAAGCGGGCGCCAACCCCCACTGCAGCGGCGGAACTGGCGGTGCCTGTGCGCCATGAACTGGCCGCTTGGGTGAACGCTCAGGACGCGCGGATGAGCCAAGCTTTAAGCACATCTTTTGGCCGAAACCGGCAACGTTTGGCTGATTTGGCGCGGGCCTTGCCACGATTAGAGACAATTTTGGAAAACCCTCGGCAAAGGCTGGATTTTTTGTCAGAGCGTTTGCCCAACGCCTTGCGCGGCTTGGTGCAAAGCCGGCGTTTAGCGCTTTCCGAAACTGCAGGCCGCCTCAATTTTGACGGGTTGAGGCAACGTCTGAAAACGGCGGGTTTGAAATTGCACGCCAGCGAGCATCGTTTGGATCCGGCATTGCGTCATGGATTGCAACGCAAGCAAGATATTTTGGCGCAAAAAACGCAGCAACTGCATCCGCGTGCGCTGCGCCGTGACATTGCGCAAGGGCGCAAAGATCTTGCGCAATTGGCGCGCCGGTTAAGTGATGCAACCGATGCCGCGCTGTTAAAGTCCAAGCAGCAATTGGACGGGTTGGAGCGCTTGCGCGAAACCCTCGGTTATAAGGCAACGTTGCATCGCGGCTATGCGGTTGTGCGCGCGCAAGATACAGTGATTACCTCGCGCCAAGCCGCCAAAGCCGCCTCTGGATTGGAAATTGAATTTGCCGATGGGCGTTTTGCGTTGGGCGAGCCGCGCGTTAAAACAGCGCGGCCGCCGTCTCAATCTTCCGATCAAGGCTCATTATTCTAGGGGCTTCAACGCCGTTTGGCCGTTTCTTGGCGCATGGATATGAGCGTGGCGTCAATTACTTTCTGCGCGGTTCCTGCGTTTTAAGGCTCAGTTTTTGCGTTGAAGAATTTCTGCTGCGCGGTGAGATTATTTTCTATTATGCATAGTTTTTTTGCAGATAGGCGTTGCGCAACACGCCGCTCCGAGATGGCTGTGCGATTTGCCCGAAGTGCGGTTTTTACCGCGCTTTCACAGAGTAGAATGTTTCCGATCCGCGCCTTTTTCTCGGATATTGTTAAGCTGAGAACGTATCTGCACAGCGCTATGTCGTTTTTGGGCTTCATAAAACCGGCCAAGCACAGCTAGGGTGGCGCGAGAAGCGCAGGAGCAGATCGCATGGCATTGGATGAACGTAAAGGCGTTTGGAAATCGGGCAAAGGCAAGGGGCGCCATACGCCCAAGGGCCGCCAATATGAAGATCAAGCGCTGCAAGAGGTGCAAATGCTGCTGGGCGCGCAGCCGCGCACGCGGGATTTACTGATCGAGTTTTTGCATCTTATCCAAGATGAGTATGGGCATTTATCCGCGGCGCATTTGCGGGCTTTGGCGGAAGAACTGCGCTTGTCTATGGCTGAAATATACGAAGTGGCCAGCTTTTATGCGCATTTTGACGTGGTCAAAGAAGGCGAAACACCGCCCCCTGCATTGACCATTCGAGTTTGCGACAGTTTGAGCTGTGAATTGGCGGGGGCCGCGAATTTACAAAAAGCTTTGCAGGATGGGTTAGATCCAAGCCAAGTGCGGGTGCTGCGTGCGCCCTGTATGGGGCGTTGTGATACCGCCCCCGTGCTAGAGCTTGGCCATAATCACATTGACCATGCCACAGTTGAGGCCGTCGAACGGGCGATTGCGGCGCAGGCCACGCATCCAATAATCCCAGATTATGAAACCCTGTCTGAGTATCAAAAAAATGGCGGCTATCGGGCGTTGCAAGAGCTTCGTCAATCTGGGGATTGGGAAGCGCTACAGGATAAGGTTCTGGCCTCTGGTTTGCGTGGGCTTGGTGGTGCAGGTTTTCCATCGGGAAAAAAATGGGGCTTTGTTCGGGCCAATGAAGGGCCGCGTTATTTGGCTGTGAATGGCGATGAAGGCGAGCCGGGCACATTTAAAGACCGCTATTATCTTGAGCGCATGCCGCATCTCTTTCTTGAGGGTATGTTGATGGCGGCATGGGCGGTTGAGGCGGAAAAAGCCTTTATTTATATGCGCGATGAGTATCCGGCTGTGTTGAAAATTTTAGCCGATGAGATTGCGGCGCTTGAAGCGGCGGATCTTGTGCCTGCGGGCTATATTGACCTACGGCGCGGCGCCGGCGCCTATATCTGCGGCGAAGAAAGCGCGATGATCGAAAGCATTGAGGGCAAGCGCGGCATGCCCCGCCATCGTCCGCCTTTCGTGGCGCAGGTTGGCGTTTTTGGGCGCCCGACGCTGGTACATAATGTGGAAACCCTGCATTGGGTGTGCCGGATCGCCCGTGAAGGCCCGCAAATTCTTAGCAGCGTTGAAAAAAATGGTCGCACAGGTTTGCGCTCATATTCTGTGTCAGGGCGGGTCCAAAACCCTGGCGTTTACCTTTTGCCCGCGGGCTCTACGATTGCCGATATAATCGCGGCGAGCGGCGGGATGGCGCAGGGGCATGCATTCAAGGCCTACCAACCGGGGGGGCCGTCTTCGGGCCTATTGCCCGCTTCAATGAATGATATCCCGCTGGATTTTGATACGCTGCAGCCGCATGGATCCTTTATTGGCTCTGCTGCGGTTGTTGTTCTGTCAGATCAGGATCGGGCCCGCGATGCGGCGCTGAATATGCTGCGGTTTTTTGAAGATGAGAGTTGCGGCCAATGTACCCCGTGCCGCGTTGGCTGCGAAAAGGCTGTGAAGCTGATGCAGTCTGAGAGCTGGGATCAACCATTGCTGGGAGAATTGTGCACTGCGATGCAAGATGCCTCGATTTGTGGTTTGGGGCAGGCGGCGCCAAACCCGATTTTGATGACGATGAAGCATTTTTCGGACGAGATATAAGCAACTCTTTTCAGATGCCGCGCGCTTAACGTGCTCTTTATCGCTTAACGCGGACGATAAGCGGGCAATGTGATGTGATGGCAGGTAGAGCCGTAAGCCTGCTTCTGCCTTGTCCCCTCTTCCATCTGGCGCTGATGTCGCTTAGGTGAAGGAGAAGACGCGGAGGCAGCCATGGCATTTTTTAAAAAGCTTAAAGATCGTTTGTTTCGATCATCTTCAAAGCTGGAAGACGGCTTGGACTCAATTGTGGCCGAGGGTGGAAGCCTTGAGCAGGATATTGCGGAAAACCCGCAAACAAGCGCCGGTTCACCTGTTCTGGTGGATACAGAACAACAAAGAGCATCAAAAGATGAAGCCGATCCAAGCCACGGCGGAAAAAAGCCTTTAGATGACCATTTCACAGCGCAGACCGATCAGCAGATATCTGCGCCCTCTTTGACACCGCAAGCCAAGCCTGCAGAGGCGGTTGATGCGCCCTTGAGCGACAGCGCCCCTGCGCAACAAGTTGAGAGTTCGAAGATCACTTCCCCCCCAACATCAGCCACATCAGCCCAAGCCTCTGCACGCAGCACTATGCCGCCGCCGGTCGATCCTAGGACAGAAGAAATGACAGAGGATCAGGCTCAAATAAGGGGCACAACAGAGACGGATCTGGGCATCGATGCAGATCGCATCGCCGCAGCGCCTGCGGCGGATGAAATAGACATAGAAGCCGCTGGTAACCAAGCTGCCTCCGGCCAAGCCGCGCAGCCCCCTTCAAACAAAACCGCGCCGGAAGAAGGCTCTGTATCTAAATCTGCAGATGCGGCGCAAATCGGGCAAAACCAATCGACACCAGGGTTTTTTGGGCGCTTAATGAGCCGGGTGCAATCGGTGGGCGTTTTAAAACGCAAGCTGGATGATGAGATGCTCGAGCAGCTTGAAGAATTGCTGATCACCTCGGATATGGGCGTGGATACGGCTTTGCGGGTGACGGGCAATATTGCACAGGGTCAATTTGGCAAAAGGCTTTCGGTGGCTGAGCTGAAATCTATGTTGGCGGATGAGATCACGCGCATTATGGATCCCGTCGCGCGGCCTATGCCGCTGTATTCACAAACCCCGCAGGTGGTATTGGTGGTCGGCGTCAATGGCTCGGGCAAAACCACCACGATTGGAAAATTGG